>Ga0181612_146928_pt1 | contig 21337 bp, 11 predicted proteins | sample HoacroProtozoa21_FD_119630 | JGI IMG/M metagenome (GOLD analysis project Ga0181612, IMG submission 119630) | Hoatzin crop microbial communities from Cojedes, Venezuel. Combined Assembly of Gp0051906, Gp0051904, Gp0051908
AGTTCTTCCTCCTGTTCAGACGGAACTTCCTCTGCTTCAGTACTGTTGTCTTCACCCTGACCACCTGGCTGGGAAATGAAATGTTTTCTCTCCCAGCTGCCGGTGGGTCACAAAATAATTTTGGGGGTGGATGTGACCATATCCCTATCGCTGGGGTTTAAGGTTCCCTGTTAAAGATGCGTGAAACTGGCCACAGAACCAGGATTCCTGGGGATGGGAGGAGAGGGGCAGACAGCACGGGCACCACAGCAATCCCCGAAAGTTTGCTTCCTTACCACACTGCACTAAAACAGGCTGAAGAATAAGGAACACTGCAGTAAAACAGGCTGGGGAATCAAAATGTCACCAAAAATGAAAATAAACTTTTTCCTAAAATGAGGAAATCCTCACAGAAGCCAAACAGGGTAGCAAGTTAACAGTGAGAGGCATCTCTAAGAGCTCTGTTCCAGGCTCCAGAGCAGAGAAGGGGGATCCCCTGCTGCCACGCAGCGCTGGGACCCCACGGCTACACTCCACGGACGCAGGCTGCATCGTCCTCAGGACAATTCTCCGAGACAGAGCGCGAACAGCTCCACTTCACGGGGCCCCGCGCTGCCCAGAGCGGTCCCAGGGGAGCCCCACCTCGGGGAGCACCACGGGGGAGGATGGGCTCAGCCCTGCCCAGGGACGTGCTCTCACACTTATTATTTTCCTTTCTCTTTCTCTTCATATGAAATCCTCCCACCAAAAGAAGTTTCATAGGAAATATCTTGTATCTGAGCATGGCTGAAATTCCTTCTAGTTCTGTGACCTAAGAGGATACTTCACAGGGTACAGAACGCTCAAAAACACCGACTCTGGCGGGGAGGACACGAATGCCCAGAAATCCCTCTCTCGCTGTGTACATATGCAGATGTCACTTGCTAAGCCAGCGTCAAAACTGCATTTGAAAATATGGAATCATCTTTTTTATTTTAACCTGCAGATTCAGTAGCAGAATTTTTCGGTGGGCTCTCATGACAATTCAAATCATCTCTCTGCCGCTGCTACATGTAGCCAGCACGGCCCACAGGTCGTGCGGGTGGGCAGGGACATCAGGCTGATCGATGCCTTCCTCCATCACGGATGGAAATGGAGATTCACGTACAGATTTTCTAGCACAGCACCTCCTTGCTGCTGAAAAGCAGATAACATGTTTTTCCAGTTTACTGGCTACCTTTGTGCACAAAGCAATATATTCTGTTCCTTGAAGTTCACTAAAGCAGTACCTTAGTCCTTAGGTTTATATGCAATCATTAGGAGTAGTAATGAAGAATTTTTAAATGAGTTTTTCTACATACAAGAGAGAAAAAATTGTATTTTATTGTAAAAAAGGGTTGAGGGTTTTTAGTGTTTTTTTGTTTGCTTGTTTGTTTTTTTAAATAAAATAGTAGAGTCACATTCTACTGCTTGAAGTAGAGGAATGTGAAAGTGAGCAGACAATGTCTGAATCAAAGTTCAGTCATCCTCTCCACAACCTGCACACAAGTAGAGCTCATTAATTTCAGCGCCACATGCTCTTGTTTCAACACAATTAAAGGAAACTTTGTCAGATGCTATTCCATAAATCATTCGCTTTCTCACAGTTCTTCTTGCATAGCCTAGAATAATGGAAGGAGTCCAAACCAACTGTTCGGTTTTTTCCAGTCCCTTCCGAGTTGTCCCATCACCCCTTACTGAGGAAGCTGTATCACAAGTTACACACAATGCTCACTCGAGATAAACACAGGACTAGGTGTTCTGGGTATCACATCTGTAGACAACATGAAGAAATCACACCAGCAACATTAAAAGACTAGGCAAGAAAATTTAATTAGAGCAAGAATAAGCTAAACAGCACTTACAAAACAACATACTGCATCTTTATTTCTATAAGAGACTCTCACTAATTTGCTCTGCAATTTTTGTCCGTTGCTAAACACGGGAGTCAATTGACTATTACTTCTAGCATCTATGGAGCAGGCCATCGCTTCTCTTTTTTGCTACATTTAACAATGCACAACATAATGATCAATTCCAATATAAGTAGGGGGTGCATCCTCCAGTCTACTGGATTTTCCTACCTGAGCAAAAAGCATCACAAGGTCTATCAAAATGACACAGCCTGTAATCTTGAAAGTATCTCCCGACATACAGCAACTATGCAGGAAAAAATACATCTTGGACACAAGCTCAGTCATGTCTGTAAGTGCATCAATATCAAAACATATGCTGCTGCCCACAGATCTGAGTAAAGGTAAAACAGCCAATAAATAAGACTACTGCTCAACTCAGTATCCAGACCTCAACAAAATGTACTTTAGTTCCTCCTGAAAATCAAGGCAAGAAAAATCAAGAGAGAAAAAAGAGCCATTAGATCATCAAAGCTGCCCTCAAAAGAAGCTGCCTTCATCCTGAAGATCAATCTGTTGAACTGCATGTATCATATTTCAAAAGCCTCCTGCAGCTTAACTTGCTGGATCTCATAAAGAGATTGCTGGAAAATATTAATTGTGGCGAAAGAAACACAAATTACCTCAAGCTCTTATAGAAACGTGTCAATGTAACTGCCAGGATAATGAAAATTTTTAAAGGAAAAAGAACATTTAAGGCATTTAATACATACTTGCACATATTTTTATATAGTGCTCAACATGTTACTAACGTAGTTACGTTTTCTCTAGTTCTCCCTTGCATTTGAATAAATTGTAGAAAAGAATAATAATAATGACATGAAAAATGACTTAAAATTTCCAAAAACTATTGTAAAAATTCTTGGCATTTAAGCATCGAGCAGAAATGCTTGTGGTAGTGGTCCCACCAGTATTGTCCTGACTCTGGAAACACTTCGCACTGGTCACAGCCGGGCTGCTGGCTTCTCTCTCTGGCAGGAGCAACCAGGAAAAGTCCTCGTGGTTTTATTTCAAAAGCCACCTTGACACAGCTCCAAACCGATGTACAGTTCAGTAACTGCTATTTTCTGTCTCCAAATATTCCTATCTTGAGAAAATAATATAACCTGAGCAACAGGATGATGGCGTTACCCAAAATAACTCTGCCAGTGCTGTGAGTTCAACACCTGACTGCTGAAAAGGTAAGCAGTTAAACGGGGTGATAATCAGCACAGGGATTTATAAGTCACTGAACCTCACACAGAAAGATTAGAGTCTGCAGGGGAATGACTACTAAATGTAGGTCACTGCGATCTTCTTGTAAATATTTGAGAGCCCGACGCACTTGCTTTTCTCTCCCCAGCATCTCTCCCAGAAACCAGATACCTGCCCAGAGGGGCATAAATGCACATGGATTCACCAGCTGCAGCTACCTCGCTTCAAGAAGGCCAAAGTGAGAGAAAATAGAGAAAGGCACTGCAAGGAAAATGAAAACTGGCTTTATCGTACTGTTTAGAAGAATATGTACTTAACCCTGCTGAAAATTAACTTGCCCTTCACAAGCACTCAAATACTGCTTGATCTACTCATTTAACTAATTGATGTGTGTGCAGACAGGTCAATGCAGGCAAAACAAGACCTATCTGTGCTTGCAAATATATTGAAAAGCAAGTAAAATCTGAGCATACATTCTCTGCTTGTAAAGCTTTGCTTGAAAAAATGCTATCCCTGTTTGAAGGAAATATTCCTCCTTCACTGGCGTGAGAGCCCCCCAAAGCCGTGATGCACTAGTCCTGTTTGTGCCGCTGCCTTTCCTTCCAGCTTCTCTTATTCCAACACCCAACTCTGTATGGCCTCAGCACCTGGATGGTGGTGGACACAAACCCTCTTGGTTTTCTGTTCCATTGCACCTATAAAAAAATGGCTGCAGGACACCCTCATGGAGACTGTTTAACAGAGAAGTGTTGAGTCCATCTCAGCACTGGAAGATAAAAATCTTTGGCAATGTAGAAACAGATGCCTAGTCCTGCTGTCATCGCAGTGTGTGACAAGAAGTTCGGGAGTGGCCAAATAACTTCCCTCTGTATGAGAACAACAAACTGCACGTCCTAGTACTAGCAGAAAATGCTTGGTTTTAATCTTTATTCTAGGTGACCTAACTTGCCATAACAAGTGCTTGTGTCTGTATTTAGCATCCTATTCTTGTTACCCATCCTGTAATGATTTAGCAAATGCTAAATGTAGTTATACAACATTAAGAAAAGAACCGTAGCCAGCCAGCCAGAAGGGAGTTCTGCCAGTTAGTATCTAAATTTAAGTCACTGCAGTCGTCTGGTGGATCCTATTATACTTAATCCAGGCCATCAGCCACGGTAGGTCACGAGGGGTGTCATCATAGGCTAATTTAACATTAGTAACCTCCCACTGAAATAGTAAAGTTATGCAAGGACAAAAATCCTTCCCAGTCGAACATGACACCCACAGTGTTCAGCTGAAAGCATTCCTATGCCCGGGCCAGCATGGGGCTTTGTGAACGTCAAAATGCGACTGATTCTCTGTCACAGGGTGGAGGTTTGCTTGGTTTTCTGTCCTCATCTCTGCTTATCGTTTTTGCTATCTTTGTTATACAGATCAATGGCATTTTCTAAAAATTCACATGAAATCCATTCCCTGTTCCTCAGTCCTAAGGAGTTCATAAACTTGTTCTACATAAAAGAAAATGCTGTAATGATGTCAAAAAGCATCTTTAAAATATAACTCCACATAATCAAATACATACTGTAATAGTTTTGCAGCTCAGAATCTTCCCTGGGTAACACACAAGAATTCACAAACATACGAACCTGCTCTCCTCAGTCTGAAATCGCACAGTCTGTGAGTGTCTGAATTACTGGCTGGCAGCAAAAATGCAGATGTCAAACAGAAGGGTTTTGTATAACCTGCGAAGAGCATCCCGGTCTTATTCTGTGTTTCATCCCTTGTGTTTTGTGGTGCTGGAGAGCCTGATGCTGCATGCCACAGCACGGTGCTGGGAGGAAGGCCAAGGAGGCAGAGAGAGAACGAGGAGGTGGCAAGGATCTAGCGAGGATCCCACCTCATCCTCTTCCGACTGCCGCCTCTCAGGGCAGCGGAGCAAGGGGACACGCTCCCACACAGGCTGGCACTCACACAGCAAAACAGCATTTATTTCTTCACTCCCTTCAGTTAGAAGGTTAATCTTGGTTTCTAATTAAGACACCGGCACATTTTTCTTATTAAATAAAAGATTATAGCCACATACTTTAAAACACCCACAAATCTGTATGGAATGAGTTTACTTGGGGAAGTACATGAGTACCATGGAAACAGCTGTCTCACAAGCTATTGAAGGTAAGCAAAACATATCAAATATGATCATTATTTTTTCATAAAAGTATAGTTAATGTAAAAAAATCTTTATTTTTATGAGCTAGCTAGTTTTTGACTGATCTTTAGGGCACCAAGAAATTCTACCCTATAATCAGGTTAAATGTTGTTATGTTGCAATGAACTCCAGATAATATGGAACCAGGCAAAAGGCTTCCCACTGACTTCTTAATGGACAGTATCAGAAGAGAAAGGTCACTGGAGAAGAACATGCAAGAAGCACATTGTCGTCATTTGGAGTAAAATGTCTCACTGCAGCAAGGCACTGCCATCCCATTAGCACCCCACTCAACTGATACCACCTCCCAGGAAAGCCACTGATCTTTCTGGCTTGACTTTTTTGTTAAAAGCCCTGTGAAGGGCATCATAAAATGGCTGCGCAACTGGCTAACCACCAACCCCAACGCACCAGAGCGAGCTTTTCTGTCCTGTTCCAAACCCAGCGAGGCCCACGCGCCTCCCTAGAGCAGTGCAAAGTGTCCCTCTGAGGCAGAACTAGCCAGCACTACATAGAAGTAGCAACAAAAACCAAAGGTTTAGATCTTCGTGAAGAAAGACACGTTGTGCTGGGAGGCCTTTTTGCCTTAGGAGCTCTATGGCCCTTCCAAACCTGCTGTAGCCCCTTTCTTCAGATGCCTGAAGCAGGGTTGATTGAATTTCTCACTTCTGAACTCTGAGGGTCAAGGTGTCTGATTTCAATCTGAAAACACCAACAAAAGGCCAAATGCCCCTACCGTCACAATCTATAGCACCTCTCTAAGAAGTAGGTTCGGTATAGTTTTGCAATCAAACATTTTGGGACAAATCTTGCTGTAGACAAATGACCAACGGCCACCTGGATGGCAGAATCTGTCTTCTGTGAAAGGTACGTGCCCACTTCTTGCCTTCAAATTCGCCTTTTGTTAATTTGGACGTAGCGCTACTCTGCCAGTGGAGCAGGTGACAGCGTTCCCGTGTGCAGCACTGCTTTCAGCATGCTCTTCGGTGCGCACAGCTTTGCACTGCGCTCTGAGAGCCTCAGTTACCTTGGTGAGTAAAAAGCAGCACTTGGTTTCTTAGTCTGTGCACACTCACACACACATGGCAGGCACAAATCGGGTACCTCGGAGCGGAAAGAAGACAGGGTAATCTGCCTGGCTAACTTCAGCGCTTCTATCCTCATTGCAGCAAACTCTAACTCCTCCTGTCAAGTGTTTGGTTGTGAGCAATGCACAGAAAAGATGTATTAAGAACACAGCAAAAATGTTTACCACATGCAAAAATGGAATGTTATATTTAAATGTATAATTCTGACAATTCCTGGGTGACACACACATCCCATATTCCTGTCATGACTAGAATATTGATACAAAACTCCAGGTTTTGGTTAGTTTTGAGGTAGCTGTATAGACAAAACAATTTTAATTATGATGTAACTATGAACAACGCTTTGGGTAAAATACATGTTTTCTGAAGCTAAAGCTGTTTTTCACAGACTCCTTTCATTTTCATTTTACGTGAATTTATGCCAGCTGCCACTCTCAATTCAACCTTTGCTGTTTTAATGTTTCGCTAGAAATATTCTAGAAAATATGTCCTGACATGCAGAACTGGTCTGCAGATCAATTTGCTTTTCCTAGAAGGAGCCACGCCAAATTCTGCATTAGACAGATTACCAGAAAAACAAAGCCTAATTTTCATTTCAGCAGAATTAGGGCCCAAATTTCTGAAAAAGAATCTACGCATGCAGACCTGCTGAGGTCAAGTGTGAAGACAACGCTCCACACATCAAGCTCTGTGTTCAAGCTTAAAAGATTTGTTTTATAAAGACTTCTGCAAAATATATACAGCACTGATATAGGATAGCTGAAAGTGTTGATGAAATTTAAGTTTATGTATTATATGAATTAAAGTATCTCTGTTCCCTAAGTTCCTGAAAGGCCGAAATTACTTTGGAAAGAACCAAATAATTATCCTGCTTCTCCACCACCTCCCTTCCAAGCCTCCTCCCACCTCTTTCAGATGAGGCAAAGCATTCCTCTACCTGTGTGTAGACAGAGAAAAGTGACATTTATATTTCTGCTACCAACCTGAAGTTTCTGAGCAAATACTGGGGGGTTCTTTTCTGCCAAGTCAGGATCTAGATATTCAGGCTGATCACATATTGAGGTTTTCTTAGATATCCTATTGAGAAGAGCATCAGCAGAGACAAAGGAGTCTTCAGGAGATGTCTGAAGGGTAAGGAGGATATAGAATAAGCAACAGAGATACTGCCCAAGTAGTTCAGGCCAAAAGCAACACACCTATCTGCACATCGTTGATTCCTAGTAATTTCACGCCCCACTGAAGACTGCTTTTGAATACATGATTCACAGATGGAACTGACAAACACCTAGAACAATTCTTCCTAATATAAAAGAGGAGTAAATTTTCCAAGACTAACATGAAGTTTAGGACCTCTAAAGCAATGGCTCTCAAACCATGGACCATGGCCCACTCTTGATACTTCTGCAATAGTTTTCAAACAGTTACCATAGGTTTCCTTCATACAACAGCTTATGTTCAGTTCAGGCATCTCTACGGCAGTCCAAAAGCTTTGAAGACCACCAGAACTGAGGGGAACCTCAGCAAGACTCTTTTTGCACAAAGTCTTGCTGCTTACTGGGGATAAAGTCAGTTACATTCACAATCGTAACATGATCAGGATAAATACACAATATGAGGGCGGACAGAATTAAAATGACAAAACAAGACCTCTGGGATTTGAGCACCCGAGACTCCCTGCAGTGAGAAAAGTATTCAAGCTCATAAAAAATCTTTTGTGAGATGGTATCAGCAGCATCGTCAATATAAATTAAGCATAGTATTAAAGTGAGCTGCTTCTTGTTTTGACTCCTCAGTAAATATACTGACATACAGCTTAGCATGCCTAGCACTGGAGGCATCTGTGAAACAAGTTTGCCTGGAAAAGGGGAGGCCTTGAGGGAACCTTCATGAATTTGAGAACCAATGCTTTAAAGTCTGTATGCAGTGCAGGCTGGAAGCAAGGAAGGGCTCACCACCAATTCAAATCCAGCCAGAGGAGCCACTGAAAAAAGTGATTTAACTGGGAGCTGCAGTAAGTTCTGGTGATCAAAAAAGTGAATTTTACATTATCAGTATCGGACGACAACACCACAGTTAACAGTTCAGACAAAAATGTGAAAGGGCACTTGTTCGTCACCAACAAAATTTTGAAATTTTACAGTACATGCACCAGAACAAATCATGTGTCTATGTTTACATAAACCCCCTTATTTTATCTATAAAACATTTCTTCAAACATTGGGTTAAAGCACAGTGTAAAAAGGCCTGTGTGAGAAAAAAAGCATTTCAACGTATCAACTTGGAAAAAGTTATCACAAGAACATGTTAAGCTATGGTAAGAATTCAGAAGATTCTTCTTAATTCCATCAGTTCCATTAACCTACCTCCCTCACCTGGGTCCTACCACATCATGCTGCTACCGAGATCTTTAAGTATCAGGTTGAGTTTCACTCTACTTTCGAGATCCACCTTTGCTACATACGACATGAGAAGTTTCTGCAGGAAAGAGATTCTCAAATTCTTATCATAAATTACTTACTATTTCAATAGCTTCTGGAGTTGTTCCTAGGGTCATGGGCTCTAGGTCTTTCTGCTTTGACTTGTCAGGTGACTGTAAGTGTGCCTCTTGGCTGGCAGCTAGGACTCGGGAAGCTGGATGTTGTATTTTCATTCCAGAGGTTTGCTGGGCTTCAGGGTCTTCCAAACTTGACCTGGAAAAAGATTGTGTACATGCTTTCAGGGTGGAGCACAAGGCCCTTACAATTCTGTTTCTGATAACAGCTAAGGAAGTCCTCTTCATTACTTTCATATGTGTGTGTGTATATATATACATATATATATACACACACACACATTGTTTCAACTCAACTTTATATCATTATAACACTTTGCAATATCCTTTCAAAGCAATGCACCAGAGTCATCTAAATAAAGCCAGTTCTATCAGAAATGTTATGCACATTCCTTAAATATTTCTCACTTGCCTTTTTACCCCTTTCTCATTGTGACCTACATCTCTCCCAATAAACAACTTCTACCGACAAGAACAGATGTCCTTAACTAGCAAAATCTCTGGAAGTAAATACAACCCCCACATCCTGTTCTTATGAACTAGACTCCTTGTTCAGAAAATATATCTAGGAAAGGCCAAGTGAAAAGCTGCAATTAGGAGATTTCTAGATTGACATGAAAATGACCTCAGTCTCTGAGAAATAAACTGTAAGTAGGAAGCCATTGTCTAGCAAAACGGTTGCCACTGTGACTCTATTTAGTAAGAACATGAAGGAGAAATATATGTCCTTATTCCTTCTCATTACAAAATTTCTGTATCTTTGCCCTCTATTCTCTAGCATCTGTGCACACAGATGGGAATCTATTTTTAAACAAACAACTCGGCAACACAGAGGCAGAGAGAGGAAGAATTGCCTATGTACGTGCTATGATGGTAACCCATCTCCCTGACACCCTTTTCCGTTGATGACCTTGCTTGCAGTGACATACCCCGAGCATGGCGTTGTGGAATCAGACAGTCTGATGGGAGGTGACTTGACTGGGCTCTCCTGCTGTGCATCAAACATTAGGTATAAAGATTGTTTCTTCGGGGTGTTATCATCCTGCTGGCAACAGGAAAAGAAAGACTCATGAAGCAACTCAACCGTTCTCCGTTAAAGCTAATTCAGGTCACTGAAGCCTTAAGTGACCAAACGACTTGACAGACAACTAATAATATAGGACGGCAACACAGCCTGTGCTAACTGCTACTGAGATGATCCCTTTAAGGAAGAAACCATTAAAGAACAAACCCTAACCAGTTCACTCTTTGTAACGGCTCTTCTTCTCCCGCTCTGGGGTTAATCAGATTTCTGGTCCTGTCAGGCAGGAGGCATCCCTTGACTGAAAGTGTTAACTGAAATATTCATTGAAACTTCTCATCAGTTCAAGCACCTGACATACATGCTTGATTTTTCTTACTTCCCCTGTGGATACACCCCCATTCGATCCAGTCAACCTATCAAATCCATGAATTAAGTAGAAATAAGGCAAAACAACAGAGAACCTATAGAACTACTTTCCATATTTCACATTCATTCTGTATTCTCTCCTGATTCCATCCATCTTCTTAAAAGTTTTACTCTCAGTTTCTTAAAATAGTTCAATAGACAGTGTAAAAAGCTCTGTACTCTACACTGTTGGAAATACTGTTTTGCTTTTAATCGCCAGAAAGAACTACTATGATGCTAGCTTTAAAACAAAATAATAAAATGGAACAAGCTCTGCAGGATATAGGACAACAAAGCACATGCAATTTACCCCAGTTATGCCAATTTAAAGGAACCGGTTTTGCAAATCTGCTGCAGGCACGTTATAATTAATTTAAGGGGTAGTGAGGCTGGTGGCATTATAAGGATAGTGTATTATGACAAGGGAATGCAAATGAATGGAAATGGAAGTGGGAACTTACAGGCACAGAGGAGCCTATTTTCTCCATATATTCTATTTCATATGAGTTGCCATATTCCAACTCTGCAACAGAAACAAAAAAGAGCCATTAAATACATGCCATGAAATGATTTTTGCAGAAGCAAATGAGATCCCTTCTCATTTACAAGGGCCACTCCCATTCTGCTCAATACTTTTCTATGAGGTATTAAAAATAGAATATAGAGAGAGAAAGCAGAAGGTGCACTGATTTTCACGGATTTTCAACAATGAACCTATGGCACATTTCAGGCAAATTCATTTGCCTGAAAAATTTCAGCTTTATTAATTTGCTGAAGATTCTGCCCCAGGGGCCAGAATATTAAGAAAGTTCCAGAGTGCTTTCAAAGCACAGATAACTTTCCTCTGTCATGTTATCTTATCACAGAAAGCACACTTTTCAATAACTGGTAATGCCAATACCAGTTGCCTTTAATGTATGCAAAAAGATTTTAAAAGCTGTGGAGAAATGAATTTCTATTTCTTAATGTTTATCACACGGTTCCTAATTGAGAAGGACTACTGTGGCATCACTTAAGGTAAAAAGATACATAAAATACCTGTGTGCTCATTGAACAAGGGGTGACACAACAGCCCAGCTTATTGGGCTGTGTTCACATTTTCATTACAGAGGAAAAGGCCGAAGCGGGAAGAATGACAAAGAACCATAAATCTAAACTCTAATAAAAATGCAAATCTTTACTGCTTCTCTGCTTCTAATCTCCTAATTACACTGGAGGCAATAACCAGCATTTCTTTCCAATCCATGGTCACCCAGTAGCTGATATAGAGGCAGATAGATAAAACACAGCAAAACGCAAAAGAGAGCATACCTTCCCGCACCCAAATAAAAGCAAGTACTTCCTTCAATGACACCTTAATTTAAAAATTAAAATCATCATTAATTTGTCCTAATGCTGTATTTTACTCTGTTTCCATGAGTTAATTCAATAAACTACTTGTATAATTTCATTTCCATTACAGATAGGGTCTAATGAATGGCACACTAGACTTTACATTACGATAAAAGTGTCAGCTAAAATTGTTCCAGATTTGGGCAGCTTTTGAAAAGTAGGGCTTGTATGAGGAAGACTGCAACCAATATTAAAAGGTTTGTTCTTTAAAAACTAACCAACTCTAAAGAGAATCTCTTGGTTTGTTAAAAAAAAAGTTGCAGAGTGCAATGTGAGTTTATAACGCTCAAATTTTTTTATAACAAAAGCACTGTAGAGTACAAGCTCTGTAATTCCACAAGTCTACGCATTTTGTCAAACAATCAGTGCAGAGGAACAGCCACAAACTCTCAGTACCTGGTACGTGGGAGATGTTCATAATAAAACAGCTAAGTGACAAGAATGCTATAATAGCAGGCTCCTCGCGTTTAAATTCCTAGCACCATATGTTTTTAATGGTAATAAAGAGCCAGGCAAGATGGAGAACCGCCTGATATCGGACACAAGCTTTTTCCTAGCAAAAGCAGAAACAAAACTGAAAGGATGAGATTCAAACGACCTACTAGATACAGCATTGCAGGAGAAAGCACGAAATATCAGATAACAGCATCCAGCGCTTGGTGACTGGCTTTCTGTATTTCATTTATCCACACACAGCCCAGTGAGGTACGTCACGAGTGTTCCTGGGGCAGCTGTACGACCCCGGAGAGCGATCAGTGAGCCAGCGTGCAGGCACGCTGACGGGCCGGCGACGTACCGGCACTGTCCTCTGCCGGCACAGCCGGCAGCGATCTTCCGTCCGCTGGCAGGGCTGGGCGCCGCTTCGCAACTGCGATCCAAACTGACTTTTGGGACAACACGTATTTAACTTCACTGATTTACAAAAGGCAGGACACAGATGGAAATACTTTGACTAGAAACAAAAGGAGTAACACGGCTCGCTAAACGCAGTTTGTTTCGTCTCGTTGCTCTCAGAAGTTTCCAGCGTCATTAGACACTATCTCCTCTCCCAGATACCTCCTCAAAGACATCATCTCCCCTCCAAAATCTTAGGCTCCAGTTATCTCTATACATTCAAAATTACAAATGCCCAGGATACCCCATGAAGTAAGATAATTAACTTTTATAGATACATACAACAGACTTACTAAGTGATGTCCTCCAACTCCTCCCACAAATAGCTGCAAGATTACATCAGAATTTTCTGTTAATAATTACTGCTTATTTCTGGTCTGTGCAACACGAAAATGGCAGCGCATGCAACAGATGAGAGCTGGATGCACTGGCTGACTCGGTAGCTGGGCTGTATCTGTACAAAAGCCGTGTTAGGTTACAGGGTAACACTCATACCAGTATCTGGGAGGGGGAAAAATATCCGCGCTGAGAAACAGCCCTAGAATTACTCGAAAATTTCTCAGTGTCACAGGAGTAAGACTGTCAAGGGAAAAAAAAATTATTTTTAAGAGATCTGAAAAGCGGAAGCATTGTTGATTATAATTAGCATGTAATCTGAAACTCCGACTATACCATGCAGCACACACGAGACAAGACAATTAGCATTTAATTAGGAGCTTTGCTCACTTTCTTCTACTCACTTTGATAGCTCTAAATGATTGCCTCAGAGTATCTCTCACTATTCTTTTGTTCTATTTCCTTCCATATAATTTTCATTTTCCCAGATCTGGGGGGCTTATTTTCAAAAAAATATTTCTTTTTCTTTTTTTAACACAGGTGAAGTGAAGCCAGTGTCTAAAATGTATAATTTTGACAGTAAAGCCAAATGGATTTATACAGACTGAAATACTTCTGTGTACAGAAGACTCCAGAGATTTCCAAAAAGCCCAGGCCATGCAAGCCTATAAGCATGTGCCTATGAACATGTGCAGTCCCATTAAACCCCCTGTGATTATTTGTGCCTCTTAATGTCAAACACATTTGACCTAAAAGCTTAGCAGTTCTTAATTAGGCAAAAGTCTAAAATTGCATGAAGTAGCTTTAGTGGTGGATTGGGACACAGGTTGAAAGGTTAGGGGAAAAAAATAAATTCTGATCAAGAAGAAAAATCTGAAGACAAGTTAAACTCATGCATTCTTCCCACCCACAAAGCTGCAAACCTGCCCTCAGAGCAGATGTTGCAAAGCAATATCCCCTCTGCTAACCCCAGGGAAGGCCACACACATTTTCTGAATTCTGTCTCTTCCACATTTCACAGACCTGGAATGACAGTTCTCTTAACTGAAACTTCCAGCTTTAGCTCACAACTGCTTATAGGAAGGTATGACAGGAAAAATCTTAATAAGCTTATCTAGCAGGAAATTTTATCTGGCACGTGAATGGCAACAATCTTACGCAGGGGATATCCTGGACATTTTTATGCATAAAGGTACCTGGATCCCAGAAACCTTGAGAACAGATGGCATCTTAAGGTTCTTAATGCAACACACAAACTGAGCAGAATTTTAACCTGGGGCCTTCTCCCATCCAGGTTAGAGGAACGGGCCCAGGTGAAATCAGTAGCTCAGTGACTCTGGATCTATGAGCGGTCTCAGGCCCCAGTCCCCCGTGAAGGCACAGAGAGAACAGGTAGCACGCACAGAACCTTGTCTACAATTAACCATGCAAAGGAAGCAAAAGCCTTTCTCTGAAGGCCCCTTTCATTCTCCTTTAAGCTTCTTCTCTACTCCTTCTTGAAATCTCAAGGTGGGACTAGGGGGAAATACATTCAGCTCTCCGTAACTGCCAAGTTCCCCAGACCAGTCCAAAAATCATAATTTTTTGGGGTTCCCAAATAATACAGTTCTTATTCAGCAAATTATATGCCAATATCCTCTCTCAATAAATATAACATTAGCTGGATGCAGCCAGTCCTTTGTAAAGCATACCCTCTGTGGGAGAGCTGAATTTGGTCTCATTAACAAACGTAGACAGATCAGACGGTTGCGGGTAGTCCTGTTTGTCCGTGTTCAGGTCCACGGTCATGCAGGTCCATTTCTGACTGGTCACCGAGGACGCCAATTTCTCCTCGTCTGTCGCGTGAACCACCGTGGATATGACGGGAGGTGTTTCTGGAGTAGGCAGTGGAGTGGGATCCTGCGAAAAACAAGTGCCAATTAATTCTATTATCTCTCATGAACATGTTGACTAGTCAACTCCCTAAATTCCTCTGCATGACGGCAGTCATCTTTTTAATTCCGTACTCTTTACCACAGCTCTGTAGAAAATACTTAATGAAAGATATTAAAGCACTTCATTTAGAACTCTACTAGCAGCAAGTTCTCCTGGTGTAACTAAACTCTTTGATGATAAACACTCGCATGGCAAAGCTGCCTTGATAACAAGGAAGAAAGAGAATCCCGAGCCGTTTAAATCTGCTCGGCACTTGACATAAGTGGCACACACGACCCACGACTGGAAGTATTTGACTACCAAAAGTGACTTTGTAGGCCTCCCTCATGGGAGCAAGCCTTCGCGGGTCTGCGGGGTCACGAACCCTTTCTTCGCGTCCAGGCTGCCAAGCAGCACAAATGAAAGGGCAGGAAGGATGACAGGAAGACGAAGAGCAGCGTGGAAGGAGCTGCGCCACATCAAAGCGCTTAGGCCTTTGTAGGCAGAACAGCTTTTGTTAACTTCTCTTCCAAGAAAACCACCTGCTGGCAGTTTACAACACAGAATAAAACCATCCAAGCACATGTTCCTGGTAGATCAGCCCACTTGTTTTATTTCTATTTCCCCTCCAGCCCACCAATTTGATGCGTTTAATTTCTTACTTTCTAATCTAAAAATTCCAGGGTGGATACTTATGTCGAGTTTTTCAGACAGCTGACTGAAGATATTTATTCATATTGTCGCTCCATTCTAACTTTCCAAAGTACATTTACTATTAGTCTAACTGCAATTCCCAGAGCAAATACTAGATCTACTATACCTTGTACACGTGCTTCTAGAGACCAGAAGTTTAACACCTTATGATTATAGACCAATGTCCTATACCTGGACACCAATATTCTTATATTCTTTACAAAAACCTCTTCTATTAGTGAATGTACAATTCTACAATTAAATGAATAAAATTTTGCTTTTTCGCCCCTACATGAACATAAACTACATGCATTGAAATAAGGCAGTACTTTACCTGGGAAGGAGGATCAGATAGTGGGGATCTTTTTGGTGATTTTTTCACCCTAAATGTATCACTGAAAATAAAGTTAAACCAGTTAATATGATAATACCAGTAAGGATCAGGTCATTTTACACTTAGCAACAGACAGTCACAGAGAATGCAACCTCTGTAAGCCCTTCTGCTTGAAAACCCCACCCGTTAGGTAGCAGCACCACAGAGAAACATGCCATAGGTGCATATTCTTGTCATGCACTTCGAACAGGCCTCAGTTCCCCAAAAGCACAGAAAAGCAGGATGGCCATATTTTTCACGCCAGCTGCTGACACATTTACAGAACAGAGCTGCTGCTCGATTGCAGTTCAAATCCCTGCTCCCCCACAGACATCCTCAGTGGCCTTAAGCAAATTATTTAGCTTCTGTCTGCTTCAGTTTCCCATCTGAAAATCAGGTCTAAACCACACTTTAAATGAGAATTAAAAGTGTGATAAACTTGGGCAGTAAGTGCCAACGACCCCATAAATCATTAAGAAAAAGCCTGATATGCTTTGGATGAACTCCATAAAAACCTCTGAGGGCAGATGCTGTTCCCAAGACACCAGAACAAAGCTTTACAAATGCATAGCACAGGCTCCCTCCCTCTTTAAAAAAAAATACAACGGCAAATATGGCAATTCTGCTTCCAGTTCCCCTGAGAGCTCACAGTGCAGCCGGGGAGCACGGACGCTGTAGCCCTTCAAAACCCCACAGGTTTCAATCAGGCAAAAGCAATGAAGATCATATATTTGGTCTTGGTGTACAGTTATGAATGTTGCCTTTAAGTTCATTCACAATTGGTTAAAAATATTGAAAATATTTTTATTTTCAACGAGTAGATAAACCAATTATCCACCTGTTCTCTTGGTGCATATTGCCAGAGGTATTCAAATACATTTTTGTTACTGACTAGAAAAGGGAGAAAAATATCACAGCAAACTCACTGGTAAGGACTTAACGATTGAACTGAGATGCAGTGGCAAAAAATACTGCCCACCAGCTCATCCCTGATGAACGATGGCAAGATCAACACTAGAAATGATAATGGTGGGTTTCAATCAGTAGAGGGTAAATCAATACCACATCTAGAGGGGAAAAGAAATTGGACAGCTGAAGAGCGGTGTGTTCGATGCTACTAATTATCTAGTTATGATGCCAGAAGTAATTAGGATAACTTATTCCTTTAAGAAGGAGAAGCACTTTATGCAGTATTTATGACAAACTGATTGTCCAATGCTGTTGCACAATGGTAGAAATAAAACTTTCATGTTTTAGCTCAAGGATATAGAATCTATATAGTTTCTAAAAGAGGATCTTCTTTGATAGGCAAACGGATAATGAGGCAATAGATTCCTCAAACTCATTCACAGCCAGGCATCTGACTTCAAATAGCCTCCATACGTGCCAGCAAAGTGAAACAGTTAACAGAAAAGCTTCATGCTGAGTAATAACTGATCATGCTGCAAAATAAATGAGTAAAATTAAAAAGCCCATAAATCAAAGAGGAAACTTGAATTGTTAGCTTAGAATTACTTACAACAGAGAACATACAGACATCACATCTTCTACCATCCTAAGACAAATAAGACAAAGAAAAGAGAGACAGACAGAAGGAACTGACAAAAAAGATAAACCTACAAATACTGTTAATGTTAATGTGTTAAGGCAATCTGACCATGCATGTTTTCTACCTGTATAATCTTAACCCCTACTTTTTATTGTGAAATATTTGGGGAGAAAAGAAAGTTTCATCAAGTCCTTCAATGATTTCAAATTCAATGTTACACTTTTGACATTTCACGAAACACATTTTTCAAAGCTGAGGCCTCCCAGTTGCGTCCCTATCGACACACTGAGGGTCCTTGCTTCCCCTGATGGCAGCCACCCGCTTTCTTTTCAAAACACAGTATTTGTTATGATATGGGATGTAAAACCATTCTTGAATGGCAGCTAAGCTTAAGGAAAGAGCACAGTTATGCAACAAGGTTGGTTCACGTCTGCTGATTTGTTATGACAGCACAGAAAAGCTACCTGGCCATTTCAAATCATTTACCTAAGTCAAAAAAGCAAATGACATTTCTTTAAATCTCATCTACTTTGGCTTTCACTGAAACCCGACTTTGTGTTCTGACAGAACAAATTCATGGCCCCCAAAACCCAGAAGCAAACCTTGCCAAACAATTAAAGCTAAGAAAAGTTTTCATTTGCTTATAAGCGTGGCAGCTTCTGCTCGGCTCTCCTCATGCGCAATGCTCTTGAAAGCTGGCAGCATGGGTTTCTAAACGCAGCCTCCAACCATCCAACAGTTTCAAGAGTAACATCTACACAAGCCGCCTATTTTTGCTCATCACTAGAAGCAGGCACCCTGGAGGCATCAGCTGCTCTTTGTTCCGTATCACCCGAGCAACACGATCTACCTCAAAACAGCTCAGCACTTAGGTGTACGACCAGAGAGTAATTTGCGTCGAGCTGACATCTTTTCTAAAAATCGCATCTTTTCACATGGAGGTCAGCGCTCAGACTGCTGCAGGTTTCATTCAAGAATAAAAAGTGATCCTTTTTATTGATTTAAACCAGGTAAGACCTGGCACATGGCACAGATTCAAAGTAGTACAAGCTTAGCACTGGCTTAAATTCACGCCTGACTTCACCTCCCATAGGTCTAATCTAGAAATTGCTCTTTCCGTATGACCAGCATACGGAATTTTCAAACATTTTCAGACTGGTCCACAGAGTTTTATTTCTGCACCCCTCAACAGTGCTAACAAAACTTCCTGGCTTTGCAAAATTGTGCCTGAATTAGCTTTTAGAAGCCCTGGTACGTTACAGTATCATTTCTAACTCAGACACCCTCCTTTCTGCCCCTTGGAGCTGAAGCATTTTGCACTGGCTTCTCTCTCCTGTCCCATGCCGGCAGCATCACCAAAGAGGGTCCCGTGCCCCATCTCCCTGCTGGGCCAGCGGTTCTTGGGCACTGGACCTCGCGGAGGAGCCATGCCCAGGGCCCTTTTTGTGGAGAGGAGAGACCAAAGACAGGCAGAGAGAAATAAAGCCGCTGCTTCCCCTGGCATCCCCCAACAAGCCTTAGGCTAATTTTCTTCTAGAAAGCATTACGGCTGCACGGTGTATGAATATGCAGATTCTCTTCTTTGTTAGAAACCACTTGCAAAAGTAGGTTACGGGGCTGCGTGAGCAGACACAGAACACAATGCTGTGAAAGCAGTCCCAAGCAAGGGCTGGGAATTCCTGCGATTTCTTGACCTAAGAGCCTGGAAGCTCTGCTCTGGGGTAGTTTCACTTCTTCCACCACGATAAAGACCAGCAGTGAACTGTGTGACTGTAGGACAGGGCCTTCCCGCAATGGGTTCTCCCAAGGACAAACGTGATTTAGCATACTCTTTGTAAACTCATGTTGCCCCTAAATTAACAGCTTTGGAATTGATTCTAATATCCACAGCAGACAGGTGGACCCAAGAGGATAATACTGGGAGTCTGTCAACTCCACTGCAGCTACTGGGAGACACAAGGAGACTCTGGCTCACTGCAAGTATTAGATTTAATGATCTGATAATATTAAAATTCCCCTCTCTCCCTCTGCACTTCGCCAGTAAGATTCAAATTGCTCCTCTTCTGCAGTCAGACTTTAAGTCTTCTTGTTTTGGGCAAAACCAGTTTGGACTGTAGGCTCAGAAATTCTGTCAGCTTAGTGTGAATCTTAACTCCCACCTAAATTTCCCTGAAATTTCAAACCTCAAAAAGAAGCAACATCAGAACAACTAAATTCAACTCAACTATACAATGGTCTATAGCTTTCCTAAGTCAGAAATGCTCCTAAAAAGAAAAAAAACGCACAAGCTTCCTCAAATCTGGCATGGGAGGTGAATTAGACGTCTAGTGGGCAGCAGGCTGCTCAGGCAAAACCTGAACAATCTCCACTTCACTCCATAAAGGAGGTCATTTTTTGTACTGTTTTACATTAACCATGTCATCTTCAAATTGTCAGGCTTTTGTAATCTGAAGTCACATTTTTGTTAGTATATTGAAACATTTAAGTCATAAAGGGGCATGCAGCGAGGTGCTTTCTTATAGATGCACACAGGATATCAGTTTCAGATAAATGCAGCATAAACTTACTGGTTATCGACTCAAAATAATCATGTCTAAGTGGTTAAGATAACATGCACACCAGCAGCTTAATCATGGAATTAATGCAACCAGCAATGAAATCATTAACCAAGTATCTAAATACAACAAGCTAAAGAATGTATCCCGCAGTTTGTCAGCTGTGTCTAAAAGCTGGGTATTTCCCCAACACGTAGCAGTCTAGAAGATTTTACCCTGTCTGCAGAATTGTAAGCTCTTTCACAGAAAAGAAATTTTTCACATTTTTTGGTCTTGTATTTAAAAATACATATTTCAATCCTGCACTCTTCTGTTTCAGGTTATTTTCTTATAAATATTGTAAGTCGCTGGATAAAAGCATCCTCCTGCTGTGTGCAGTAGGAGATTCGTCATTGCCTTACTATCTCACATCCCACTCTCAAAAACCATGCTTCACAAAATAGTATTCACTGGTGTGAATACTGTGATCATCTTAAACAGTATCAAATTCCCAAGACGAGGTCACAGAAAATTTGGCACAAAATTGACAAAATTTGCACTTAAGCAGATTCAAACCTGCGCTGAGCCCCAAGACTTCAAAAAAATGCTTGCCAGACCAGTGGCCTAATCTGGCTTGACATAGCCCTGGTTCTCCCCTTGGGTCTGGAAACATCAAGCTGTTGAGGAAGCAGCCTGAAGGAGAGCACGTACAGACCTCCAGCATGAGTCCAGCTGTGGGGCTGCCAACACTCAATGGCATCTTCCTCCCTCTTTTCAAATATAAACTGGGTGTGACTGAGTTAAGAGGGAGGAATGCGCTGCTTCTATTCTAGAAATAACTGTGCCCTTTAACTTACGTCTTTAGTGGTGTCTTCTTCTTTTTTGCAGGTTTATTCAAGTTGTCTCCTTCAGTTCCATTTGTTTCATTGGCACTGGCTGGTATCTCAAAGGAAGCTGGAGATTTAGAAGGCGAGCTGGCTATCTTAGAAGAAGACTTGAAAGGGTCAATAGAGTCCTCACACATGTCTGGCTCAAAACTGTACGTTTGTTGAGGCAGTTTGGGCGATTCTTGCATTTTTGTACTAGATGAGAACGGGTTAAAATTGGGATCATCCCACTTGTCAATATCAAAAGTGTAAGAGCCTTTTGTGATAGGGATTTCGTTTGGATCAGGCGGTGACTTGGTCGGCGTGGTTGGAGCATTGTCAAGCTTTTCCACTGACTTTTTAGTCTTTGGCCTCCGTAGTGGCATTTTAGCACCAGGCTTTTTACCTGCCTTTTTGGGAGGAAGA
>Ga0181612_137978_pt1 | contig 21331 bp, 16 predicted proteins | sample HoacroProtozoa21_FD_119630 | JGI IMG/M metagenome (GOLD analysis project Ga0181612, IMG submission 119630) | Hoatzin crop microbial communities from Cojedes, Venezuel. Combined Assembly of Gp0051906, Gp0051904, Gp0051908
AAGCATGATTTCCCCTTGGTAAATCCATGTTAACCTTCTTTTCCTCCACTTGCTTACACGTGACATCCAGGAGGAGCTGTTCCATCACCTTTCCAGGAAGCATTTCTTTACCAAGAGGGTGGTCAAACACTGGAACAGTGTTTCTCTCTCTCTCTCTCTCTCTCTCTCTCTCCCCCCTAGAGAGGCGGTCGATGCCCCACGCCTGTCAGTGTTTAAGAGGCATTTGAACAATGCCCTTAACAACATGCTCTAACTTTTGGTGAGCCCTGAATCGGTCAGGGAGTTGGCCTAGATGATTGTTGTAGGTCTCTTTCCACTGAAATATTCTATTCTAACAGAAGACCGAGGAGGTAACAGGAATACAGATGACAGAAATACATCAGTTTCATTGTAAGCACATCTCTGCTATTTGTGTGAAGATTCTCACTAACATTACACCTACTCAATGTCAAATTTGTTTCAGAGTATCACAGAACACACCCACTTCTTAAATCTCGTATAATTAAAAAAAAAAAAAATAGCAGGCTTTTATTTATTGCTGTCTACCTGGGGTTGAAGGCCTTGGTCAGCAGTTGGGATTCCCTTATCTTCAGCAGATTCATTTTTTTCCTCATCAGGTGGCTGTGACTCTTCCTCCTCCTCTTCTGCTGTATCCTCAGTGTTCCCTGCACTTTCTTCTTGATCATCAGCATCTTTGTCCCCTTCATCCTCCTTCTCCTCTTTATCTTCAGAAACGCCTTCTTCAGCTGGTTCTGCATCTTGATCATCTCTTTCTGTCTCACCAGTATCCTCTTCATTCTGTTCTTCTGTCTTCTCTGCCTCATTTAAATCAATAGGTTTCTCATCTACTTCAAAAGCATTCTCTTCTTCTGGGTTAAAAAAAAATCAGGAAGGCATAGAAAACTTTCAGTGAAGTACAGAGACAGTGACTATTACAGATATTTGGAATAGAACTGCCCAGCCTATCAAAAAATAATTCTATACACAGAATCTATGATTTTCTATAGCAGATAATTCCTTTAAGTCCCAATTGGTTTGTAACTAACAATACACCAGGATGAATTCCTATTAACTTCCTTAAACCTAATACTCTTGAGGGTCAGTTGACTTTGAGTACAAATGCTTGTATGTATCATAGAAAAAAAAAATCACAAAAGCAACTGAACAATTAATAAGGAGCTTCTAGCATTAAGTTAGGGTGTATCACTTGGATAACACGAGAAAGCTGGCAGAAACTGTGCACAAAAGGGAAGTAAAGGAAAATGCTGTAACGTTGTGTTCTTATCTGGCCTGCATTTGGTATGTTGGTATTTTAATACACAGAAGTGAATTTGCAGCTTCTTGTTATACAGAGTCCTACCACCACCTCTCTTATTTCTATAGAGAAAAAGAGCTCATTATCTGACTGTTCCCCCCTTATTTACATTTGGCTTTCATCTAGGAATCTGTAGAGAGATTTTCAGCTGTACCTTCATCCTCTTCCTCCTCATCACTCTTCTCATCATTCTCCAGGTTCAAATTATCAGGAAGTTCCAAAGGTTCAACTTCAGGCTCCTTTTCTTGCTGGCCATGATAAGGATCTACTTCGTTCTCATCATACTCACGCTGTCAGCAGAAGAATGGGGGGGAACCAGGTACGTAATAAGTGGGAGGAAAGGCAAAGATGAGAAACAAGATAGTACTGAATTCTCTAGGACACAGAAATACTGGATGCATTATTACATTCTGATCAGTTAAAAACATATTTCCAGTGGTACACATTTTCTGCTCTTTAGAAATGAGGACAATTAATTTCACCAAATGCATTTACATAAATTGGTACTTCTTAAAACCAGCATACTTTGTGGTCAGAATCCAGTTCTCATAGCTGAAAGATTCTGACCAGGATCTGCACTCTTGCAGATGGTAAATGCACTCTTGCATACTATGCAGAATGTTGAAGCATAATGTATACAGATTTTTGGGATGAGTTCCACTGTTGCTAAACGCAACAGAACATGAATTTTTAAGCTTTGTCCATCAAAACATCGATTCAGTGTAAAGCCTGTTCTGGCAGCCATTACAAGTTCAGTTTAGTGCAAACAAAAATTCTTTCTGGATTATGGATCAGAAAAATATACATATAATATAATGGATACAGTATGGTTTACTTTTAGCCCTGAAACAAACTAATATTTTTTGTAATGCACTTCACTATTAAAGAGCACTTCAGATTCTCAGAAACAGATCGTATGAGCAACAGTGTAGGGTTTAACAATAAGATACTCTATGTAGTCCAAATAATTTTTACCTCATCAATTTGTTCATGGATTTTCTCTTTGTTTCCACTGTCGTCCTCTTGTTGCTGCTCTTCCTCATCCTTGGGAGGCTGTTTCTTATTATCCTTGTTTCCTGTGCCCAAATTGTCATCTTTTGCAACGAGCCCTGAATCCTCCTATTAACCAACAAATCCAAAAGAAACTCAATTATGCTACCCGCTTCTCAAAGTCTCAGTAACAAGACATCATCTCCTACAGAAAAAAAGACAACACTAAATAAAACTTGCGATATATTCAAATTCTCCCTTTCCAAGACTACGAGCTGTGCAAGGGAGTTCACAGAGTTTAATTCCTTTGATATTCTTCTTCCCACCCCTTTTCTCTTTACCTCATCCATTCCTGGCCCAGTTTCTTCTGTTTTACTACTGGCATCTTCTTCATCATCTTCATCTTCATCCCCCCAGAGCCTCTCATCCAGTTTATCATCAGCTTCAGCGTTATCAAGATTTCCCATCTGCTTATCCAGCTCCTCCTCTTCATCTGAATTTTCATCATTGTCTGTGTACAGTTCAGAATGTGTTTCAGTACAGAAGAGATGAAGTCAACTTTTTTGTTAACTTTCAAAACAAACAAGCAGTCATACTTGGCACCTTAGTTTCTCACCCCACGCAGTTAAATGGGCAATGCGGATAAAGACTCACGCACTAACACTCGGAAGAGCAGAGGCCTAATTATGTGTTTGAAAGTGTTCTCCTGGACATAAGGGCACACACAGCATTCTCTCCTTCAGACTAACAAGTCCCAGGCACAAAACATGGATGATCTAAACTCTCTATTCCTTACACTCTCCATCCTCCATTTTCAACACATTTTGGCATTTCTGGGAGGGGGAAGGTCCATTCCCCTTTATCTGTTTATTAGTTTTGGAATTTCCCTTCTTGTGCAGATGAACTTATTCTTGGCATTTTGTAAGAGATTTGAAAGCAGATTAACACTACTGTAATTTAAAAGCCACAACAGCTACAGATGGTCAAATTGTTACCCTTTAAAGTGAAGAACTGCTGCCTTTTGAGTGAGTAGCAACTTGAATGAATTTACCAAATGTTGCTATTTTTTCCATTTTGAAAAGTTCAATTATTTTCATTGCTTAAAAGTTTGCAATAGCTTCATTAGTCACACTTTGAAGTTAACTACAGCCATATTCTCAAGTATCCTGTTGATCTTTAACAGCTCCACAAAGTCAGTGACTAATTTTAAAATGCATCTATAGGTCAGCTCACAACAGGAAGAAAGAATCGTCTCCCTTCATTCCAAAACCATCACACTGAAAGAAGAGAGACAGTATCTTCTTTGTACATTTCTTAGCATTCATATTAATACTTCTTAGTATTCATATACAAATAGCACTACTCTGTTGTTGAACAATGACTTTTCAAGATATGCTTCATTAGATGAAAGTATCAACCATTATTGGATTGACCTATAACATTTCTTAGTAAGTTTGCCAGTGGAAGGACCAAACCTTTTTTCTCCTGTTCTCCATCATGCATCTTTCCTTCAAAGTCTTCTGACATTTCAAGTGCATTGTCTTCTCCTTCAATGTCTGGTTTAGAATCTTGATCCTCTTTCTCCTTCTCTTCACCCTTTTGAAAACTGTCTTCTATCTGAATTATTGGTAAAGCCAAAAATTACAGTGGATCTTGCCTATAAATTAAAGCTTACTTAAAGTACCACAACAATATTTGTAAGCTTATATGCAAAGATATAAGCCAACCTAAATAGGAGACTGAAGGTAACTTCACGTTTCTTTTACCCGAAACATCTACAACATGGATTTCAAGGGCTCCTTCAGTTTTACTTGAATTAAACAAGAACCCCAAACACTTGCCTGATCTTCACTTTCTATTTTGTCACTGACATCCTTCTTGCCTTCCCCATCTCCAATACCACCATCCTCGTAATCATGAAACTGTGTTGCTCCCTCTCCAGCTTCATCTTCAAGTAATTCTTTTGGCAGACAAAACCCCTACAAAGGCAAACAGAAACTCGAAACTTTCTGCAGTAGTAAGTACATCTTTCAGCTTTAGTTTTTACTTAGGACTTTTATACATTAAATATATGCTTACCGTATGTCCACTGTTATCTATAATGACTTACCTTTTGGGCAAGCTCTGTAAAAATGCTAGTTAGAACAGAAAGCAATTTCCCAGTACTCCTGTGAGATGCCAGTGAAACAGTGAGGTAGAAGAGGATAAGGTCTGAGTACTTGCAGAGCATGGGCTTTAGACGCACCAGCAAATAGCAGGACTGGTTGAAGAACTGCAGTTAAAACCAAAGAACAGCTGTCAAACATGATTATGTACATGCTGAGACACGCCTCAGAGAGGGCGATGATAGAGACTGAAAAACAGATGCTTAAACCAGAAATATCAGTGGGCAAGTTTAAATACAATTTCTAAAGGTTCTGGAGTTTTTTCTAGATTTTCACAAAAACTACAACTTTTCCTTCTTACGAAAGGAACTTTTGTCTTTTGCACTACAGAAGAGTACCTATATTTGGCCATAACTTCTCACACACTTCTAGTTCTAAGCTACAGAATAGTAAGAAGCAATGCACATTCAATCACCAAAGTTCACAATTCCAAATCTTTTGAGATCCCTAAGCCAAAAACTCCCAAGAAGAACAATTTTACCTTATGTTTATCTGAAGTGTAATTTTCCCCATAAGATTTCAGGTTGTCCAGGAGTTCCGAAACTGCTAAAATTGCTTTCTGCACATGCAAAGAATCCAAATCAGCAGAGAGATCTTCATCCAAAAGCTTAGTTATATGTCCTGCTTTAATCACGTCAAATGAGGCTGCATCCCCTTTGTTTGAAACACATAAAAAAATACGGAAATCAAGTCAGATATTCTAAAAATGTTATAGCAAGCAATCTAGAAATGTCCATCCCATCTGTTAGACAACTTCTATTAAAATGGCAATGTCCTTCTGTATTAGTACCTCTGCTAGACACACAGTTTAAGGAATTTTTTGGTTTGCATAGTTTTAACAAGCCTCCTCCCCCCTTAAATAAATTAACAGACTTACCATTTTCCTCTGGAGATTTTTCTTCCTCTTTTCCATCTTCCCGTTTTCTCTCTACCAAACACTGGATGGCATACAGAACAACACGGATAACAGTTTCCACTTTTGCTGAGAAGCGCTCCACAAACTCTTCATCTGACCGTTGATTTCCTTTTGAACGACAGAGTTTTACATAGGAACGCATTAAATTACAGGTTACTATGTTTCCCCTATACAAGGAGCACGATAAGCACTACACAATTTTTACCACATAGTTCTACTAAAATCTCCTTGTTAATCCTGACCTGCAACTATAGTGTAAAATCTGTCATCAACAATGACGGGGGGGGGGGGGGGGGGAAAAAAAAAAAAGAAAATTACTGAGTGTTTCTGGATATCCAAATGAACATGGAGCCATCTTCTGCAGTAACCAAACTAAGAAACTCTTACATCTTTATCTAAATCACAAAATGGGCAAAGAAGAATTGTCCTTACCACTGCAACCTGACATGGAAGCAAGAAGCTGTGTTCTCCAGGCTGTGAAATCAGCAGATGTATTAGTAACTACTTCTTGTATATACTTTAGGCTCTTGATTAGGGCCATCTGATTTGCAGCTTGCCTGTCTTCCCCATTTGGAAGAAATAGGGACTCTATGCCTTGCAACTGAGCTGACACTTCCAGCAAACAACTCATAGCTGATGTGCAAACTTCAAAATCTCTCCTGCAACAAGAAACACCATAATACTGAGAGAACAACAAATAGTTCAGTTTAAGATGAAACCTTTTTCTGGGGCATGGATGAGGGGAAGGCAGCTGATCTCCCATCTTGAACTTATTAAATAAAAAGTTTGACAACAAGCAGATGTCCCAATTATACTCACACTGTTTGAAGCAGAGAGAAAGGGAGAAGATTATTAAATAGGCTACAGATTCTTTTAAAATAAAATTTTCGTCATTAAATTGATATTTGAAATCCACCTCATTAACTAAGGAGGTATAGGGATGAAATCCCAGGAGACCAAAGACAAACTGAGAAGCCGAGAAAGATCTATTTTCTTCCTGATTTCTCAGGCGAGTGGAAGATGACACATACAGTTGTTTAAAAAGCCAGGCACTGCATTTTGCAAGAAAAATGAAAGGAAACAAGCTCCCAGAGCACGTGAACACACTCACCAAGATATGCATAGGCAAACATTTTCAAGATGACTTCAGATATCTAATATGAACATAAAACAGAGATCTAATTTCATGCACATGTAGAACTCACCAGGAATAAAACAAGGTCTCACATGACTGTTGTCTTATTTTGTCCACTTCTGCTTTCATTGCCTTCACATTTGCCAGCATCGCAGTTAACTGTGTAGCTAGCTGCAGCCATAACTGATCCTTATTTCGCATCCTGCATCCAGGAGGCAGTTGCTCTGTTGTTACTGGAGACAAGTATTTTAGCTCTGAGGGAATTAGGTCAGGTATTCGCATAAAAGTATTTCCCATTTCAGGTCCTGAACTCTGAAAAATGTTTGTTTTGACTTCTGTCTTTTCACTGTCACTGCACTTTATTAACTCTTCTTTTGGGCAGCATTGTATAAACCAAGACAGCTCCTCAAGAACCATCACGCACTGCATGGAAAGTTGCTGCAGTTTGTCAGTCCACCGTTGAATACTGTCTTGAGGAGGTAATGCTACATTATATTCTCTGTCAGCAGTCAACCTAGAATCTATCTCTTGTATACAGCTCAGGAGGTTCCTAGTTAAGAAGAAAGAAGGAAAAGTAACAATCACTGAATTTTATGCTATACTTCCCTTTTAGAAGCTCAGCGTTCAGACTAAATTCATAAAAGATCTAGATAATATGGACTGAGTGGAAGTCAAACTTTTTATGGAACAACTAAAATGATAGTCTTTTGCATATATGTTTGAGTTGTCCTGAAGACAGGGCTCTGTGAGATTTCTCTGAATCTACACTGTCATTTCAAACAATCCTTAAACTCCAGCCTCATACTCAAATATCATTCACTTTCCTCCATTATAAAAGCAAATTAGATTCTAACACACCTTCATTCTCTAAAGTGCTGTGTAACAGCCAGCTCCTAACAAATGTTTAATCTGATTTGCAATGAGAGTCACAGCAATGCAGGTAAGTGTCTTGGAAGTCTTACTATTCCTGCAACTGTACAGTTGAGGAGTTTGTATTTTGGGATTTTGTTTGTTTTGTTGGGTTTTTTTTTTGTGTGTGTTTTTCTAAGTTTCCTAGGACTAATATAAATTTTGCACCAGTAATCTCCATTCTAGATTTCCTTCCATGTACAAAGGAAATAGCTCCTGACCTAACTCCAAAAAGTTTTATGGATTATATTAGTGATGAGCACAAATATGCAGAAGAACAGTGGAGCTTGCAGTGAAACCGATGAGTCAAGCAACGGAGTAAAAATGACATCAAGTAAGAAAGATTTTCTATACGCTTTTACAGTTTTGACACAAGATTTAATATCTCCCATCTTTCTAGAATTTTTCTTTGTAAGCTGTTGAGGTTTATTCATTTTGGCACAAAGTGCCATCCAGATAATTTCTTTGCTCCAGATCAAATCAACAACTTGAACATAGCCAAAATTAACTTAGGCCAATACTAAATGAGAGAGGTTTAAACGATCTATATATTTAACAGTTTAACTGTGTAATTAACTATAGTAATTATTTCATGGTCTTGCCTAACTTGTTTTCCCAAACTATTTTTATTCCAAAATACTAGTTGCAATGACAGGATAAACAATATCTAACCCCCTTTTTTTTTTTGCGCTTTCTCCACCCTCTTTTCTATCTTCTAGGTGTAATTGAGGAGAGAAGTGGGAAAGTAGGGGGAAGACTTTTATTTTCTTCTATCTTATTTTCCATCTTTCTTGAACTGAATTGCTTGCTGTCAAACTCCTTGCCAAGATCTAAACGTTGGAAAATGCAAAATACCTCAGTAAGATCCACTGTTCTGTCAGCGCAGTAAGAGATCGTCTCTGTCTGACAAGCACCTGCATGAGGTGTGCAGTGAACCCTTTGCATCGTTCAATGCTACCTAGTCCAATATCCTAAAGATACAGAAAAAAGTGCGAGAGACCAGTTAGATGAATAAACAGTCAACAACATTCTCTGTGCCTCTATTTCATTTCACTGAGCAAGCTGAAAGGTTATGGTTTAACTGAATAAGTCTTAAAATGCAGACAAAAATTTTAGGTATTACAGCTTCCCCATCTTAATTTTTCTGCATCTTCCATATATCCAGCATACAAATTTGATTTTCAAGGAGCTTCTGCAACAACAGTCATAATAAATTGCATTCCACTGCAGCAATTCTTATCAGGAATTTAGTTCCAGTAGTAAAGCTACCTTACAGAAATGATGATTAAAATGTAAAGAGATACCAGCCTAAATTTTTACATTCATGACCCATTGCTAAAACCACTTCCACAATTCATTTTACCAGATTTACTGACAATTACTTTCACTCCTTTCATTAGAAGGGATCTCTTTTTAAAGCTTAGAATAAATGTTCACAACAGAGAAAAACTGATCACAGCTACATTCCATGCTGAGAGCAAGAGCATCTGGAAGAGATACCATTTTCCTAGAATACCGGAAAAGTGGTGCAGATCTGACAGCTCATTTGTTCCTTCCACTGATTTTAGGCCAATTTTTAAACAAGGAAATGTATCGACACCTTTTGTGTTAAGACACAGGCTCCAGTTATGCCCAACTACAAATCTCAGCCGAGTTTTTTCATAAGCACCAACTAATCCTGGTTTTGTTTTCCTGAGAAGTTTTGATTTAGCATTTTGGGAGTTTCCTTCACACACAAGAATTAGCAATTTGGGATCTGTTGGGATGAATGATATTGTGCATTGAACACATCATTAACTTAGTTCACTAAACTGACATTGTTTATTCATAAAACAACAGGTTTTAGTATGCTGCATTTGATGTTTGGTCCCAAAATACCGTATTTTGTATCATATTTCAGAACACAGCATTATCTCACATCACCTTTTTACTACCAGAAAATTTCAGTGCAAGCTGGTAAAATAAAGTTAACAGAAGTAGGATCTCTATTTTTACTTCAGTGTTTTTACCTTAGCAGGTGCTAACAATGCAGTCTGAAGTCTAGAGTGGCGTGCAAGTGACCGATAGAAGTACTTCTGGCATCCATCCCAGGCAGAAGAAACCTCTGTCAGCAACCTGACAAAGCACAAAAAGAGTCTGATATTAGAAAGGTATATAATTTCAGTACCTCAGCACACTGGAACCACCACATCAGCTCTTCAACCTCAGAAATATGCTTACAATATTATTTTGCAAATGCATTGATCTTTTAATTCTTCATTTCCTCCACCAGTATTCTAGTCTTAAGAAAATATTTTTTAAAATTAAAGAAATTTAAGAAAATATTTAAGAAAATATTTAGTTTTTAAAATAAAGGATACCCTAAGCAATAGCACCAGAATCTCTATCTTTGAATATCATTTAACATTTACACAGTGATTTTTTTTTTTTCTTTCCCCCCATGCAGTTAAATCCAGCTTGATGCAGAAGCCTTTATTTTGGCCTTGATGAAAGATCTTGTAAACTAAACCCTTACATCCAAGGAGGACAATAACCAGCACGTCTCAATGACAAAAATCACTTGCGGCCAGAAAAACAATAGAGTAACAGCTGAAGAAACGTCTGTCCTCTAGGTAAGTTTTTGCAGAAATGCCCGCTTTCAAGCCTATATATTTTCTCCTGAAATACCCTATTATTCAATGAAGACAAAATAATTAAGTAACCCCCTTAAATTACAACTCATCTCTAACAAAAGCATGAGCAGTCTACATTCTAATATGATTATCTAATTATGCTAGCAAAGCAACCCAGGCAAAGCTGGATGGTGAAGGTCTAATTGAAATCTAATTCACAGAAACAATGAAACTGAGGGCAGAATTGTCAAAAGTGCAAACAAAAAAGAAAATAAAACAAACCTTCTCTCAGTTATACATGCCAGGACAGTATGCACAGTATTTTCAAACTGAGAAGTAATGGGAGGAAGGGAAGGAAATACGTAAAATCCTAAATAAATTACAGCCCAGAAATTTCAGTCTAAATCCACCTGCAATAAATTCTACATATTATAGCTGCAATTCATACAATCTAAGGCTTAGAAATACTGCATACATACGTGGCATCCAGTTCATGTGTACAATTTACTACACCTAATGCACTACACAAGCCCAGTGGACGCAGGTAGAGTATCTCATGATAGTCTTTTGAACGGGACCAAGACAGACCTTTCCGGTACGACAAACCTGGAATGACATTTGAACACACATGCTTATATGCCCTCATTCTTTTATATGAAAGATGTCACTCATACAGCTGGTTTTAAGATACAAAATCTTCTGATGTCAGGTTTTTTTCCTGATGCTATCGGATTTTGACAAGTCTTTGAACATGCTGCACGTTTTGTAATGTAAGAACACATTGTATTTTAGCTATCTTCAGCTGAACACAGCTGAAATAAGACAAACATTGACCTGTGTGTATAAAGGGGGTTGGTGGTGGTGGCCAAGAGAAAAACCAAAAAGCCTTAAACTTGTAAGGCAGGCTACAGCCTGAGAAATTACAGTTACAAACCTTTAAAACTCAGTCTTAAGGCTGTAATTTTAGCTATTTTAAAAACTGGACTAAACATGCTCATTGCTCTCAAGCCAATTAAAACACTCCTTTCAAAGTATCTTGAAGGTAAGCAGAGCCTGTAAGAAATACTCATTAGCTATTTATGTTATGCTGCCATTTTTCCAAACAAAATGGAGAACAGGTCTTAGGAGCAACACTTTTCACTGCTCCTGATCTTTTAAGAAAGCTGAGTTAGGGATCATCACCTCATCTTTAAGACACAAAAAGGCTGAATGAGGAAGTAAAGGCATCACCCAAAATCAGACAGACCCCAGTAAAGGATTAAAATCCTATGTGTTAATTAAATTGTCACAGTATGTCACTCCTCCAGCACAAACTTCACAGGGCAGCAAGGGCAGATACTCCTTTAGCACTAGCAGGTGAAAAAAATGCCGAACACAGGAAAGGTGTATGTGCTGAAAACCTCCCACTTAGGTGAACCTGTGTTTGCAGGTATCTAAATACAAAAGGACCTTAATCTTCTGGGAACTATTTACTCGGTATACACACTAACTCATTTAAGTAGCATAAACGACAAACACTCCAAGCTACAGCTGAAGCCTTCTCCCACCTCCCAGGAAGCATTTAGAATGTTTTTGTTTTCATTTACTTTCCAAGTGTTGTGACACTGAGATAGTTTGTCATGCCTTCTTGGAACCCTTAACTTCATGTTTCCAAGCTTCTTTCTGCAACCACAAGGAACTTTTTTTTTCAGAGGTTCTTTGGATGACTGCAGGCCAGAAGCTATGGCTTTCAAGAGAAGCACCAAAACACTAAACTCTCTTCAAACAAGAACAAAAAACTTGGCAAAGTTCTGCCTATGACTTAGCAGAATGCTGTCAGACAGTTGTGTATTTATCAAGACTGCTTACTTCTGCTGGTTTCTAAACTGCTAAGGGACTAAGAACAGTTGATGAATAATTTAACATAACACCAAAGGAAAAAGGCAAAAGTTAATAGTTTGGGGAGATCCTTTGCCTTAAGACTAGCAAGGGAAGCAGAGGAGACAGGCTGCTGAACAGGGTTGCCTCCAACGATTCCCATCAAAGTCTCCATGGCTCCACAACACCTCTGCCAATCTGATCTCTGACAGTCTGTCAACTGAGAGATGGGCTCTCATTCTAATGAGCTAACTTAACCTCAGTTCTGGATCAGAGAATGGATAGAAGATAATGAGCCTTTTTAGAAAGGAACTCTCCTTTCTAAAAGCTGGACAGTGACTTCTGACTGGAGAAAAAGTAGATTTCTGCTTCAGAAAATCTACTGTTGCACATTTAATGGAATGCAAGAAGTACAGAAGGTATTTGAAATGGCTAACACCAGGCCTCACGGCCAACAGACAAGGAGAAAGAAAGACTTCAATGTTTCTACGTATTAGTGGCTCAATAACTTCAAGAACACAGTATTACGGTGGGTTTAGATGTATTGGCAAAAATAGTAAAATGCTTAAGAACTTTGTACTTTTAAAACAAGCACATTTTTAGTCAAAGCTCACCTGTTTTTGCAAGGCTTTTAAAGAGATCTGACAAAGCCCGTTGCTTTTGCATCTGAATATGCTTTGCCTCTGATTTCTGCTTCTCCTTATCTGCTGTCTGATCAAATGTTAAATTTTGCAGTTCAGCTACAGAAACAATGATACCACCTGTACAGAAGACAGCAGGGAAAGGTAAGAGATGTGAAAACTTAATGTACACAAAGCAGCCACGGGAAGATAGTCTGGGAAAGGAACTATGTATCTGTACTTTTTTCTGATTTGTTCCATTTATGTTACAGAGGTCAATTATGGTACAGAAGTCACAAGAATACTTAACCTGTGAACTGGTCAAGATTTTCCACTAGACTTAGGAATGAATTATTTTCTGTAACTGTTGTACACATTTTCTTCATTTTTTTAGTAAGCTTAGGTAGACGATACTGAAGAGATTCTGTATGAGATGTAATGACATCCTGACATTCTTCTGGTAGTGCCCTCTAAGAAAAAAATTAAATAAAAAGTCCAATTATCCACACATACTCAAAGCTGTCCTATTTGACCATTAAGAGTAAGTCACTGCATAAACAAAGGCTAAGTTCTGCATTCATCTGAAACCCCAAAACACGCCCACATGATCCTTTGAACAGTTCAGCACCAACACTTCAGGAAAATCACAACATATGCATGTCAGGCATACATTAGTTTTGAAAACAGCCGAACAAATGGAAGATGCTATGATCCTACTCTCTTAGGTGTTTGTCATTACCTCTTTCATAGAGGTTATCACTGCGTGAGGTCAGCTTCCTCAGCCTTCCAAGCTCAAAGGCACATTAACCTAAATCACTAATGCCCTCGGGGCGTTAGGTAAGAACACCATCACTTACTTTCCACTAGACACCAATTTAATTGCACTGCTAAAGAACAACAAATCAGTACGCAAACAGAAATTATTAAATAACAGAAGTAATCCCCCAGTGTGTCTAAAGCTAATCCTTATGGTTTGTTCAATCTAAGTTTGCATGCATCTTGCTGAAGGAATGAAGACAACATGAAACTGCAACACGTGAAACCAACAACCCTGTTGATTAGTAGTAACAGACTTGCAAACAAACCTGATTATTAATAACAGGATTGCAAACAAACAAACCACCAACCAACAAACCAATTGTTTTTGGGTTTCCACAAACACGCACATTAGATTTGCATCAGATTTCTGCCTCCCCCCTCTACCCTCCTGTCTGTCACAGGACAAGAGCAACATCAGCCATGGTCCCAGTCTGAAGAAACTGAACAAAGCCTTGGAAGCTGAGAGTAACTGAGCATTTCCCACTCACCCCCAAATTCTGATGAGTTATGGTTGTCTCCTTGCATCTTATTAATAAAAACTAAGGGAGATGAATAGGAATCTATTTCAGGAAGAAAATTAGTTGACTTCCTCTCCGAGCTGACAACTTCATTAAAGATACACTAAACTGTAGCACTGTGGAGAATGATCTACCATGTATCAGCTAGTCCAAGGCAAATGTTTGTAGTACACAAGCTGTCAGCCAACAGCAAATGTATGACAATGTAATGCATTCCCCTATCAGTAGTCAAGCTCAAAGTAATTTTATATTTAATCAGAGCTTATATACGCACAGATCCTACAGCTACATGATGATTTGTCTGGGTCCTTGTTTAGGTAAAAAAAAAAAAAGGTAATAATAATCTCAACTCCCAGTCCATATTACTGCACTAGTAGGAAAGTAACAAATTGCTGCAGAAAATATGCAGGCAACTTGGAGATGAAATGTGTAACTGCTATCATCTCTATATTAGAGCATAGATACCGTGCCAAATCAATACAGAACATGCTTGTCTTTCCATGCTGCATTCCCACCCATCTGCAGTGTTTCGTAACACTGAACTCAAGTAAGACCAAAAAGTCGATGATATAATCAACAGATTTGACACTTACATAAGATTTTTCTGCACAAATCAGTGAAAAGCAACATATAGATAAGAACAGAGAAAATATCCTTCTCATATTTATAATAAAGAATACAGTCACCTTGGCAACATCTGTTCTAGCAGACAGAATTTTTCTTAATGCGTTGTTTAGCCTTTGAACTTTGGTCTCTTCGTTCTCAGACTCTTCCTGCTTTTGTAAGCAGTCCAGCTGCTCTTCCTTGCCCATTTCCACCAAGGCAGGCTGACATGGCTCATCCAGAACAACTTCAAACTTCTTCATGAATTTAAAGAGGGTCCTAATTACCAAAAGAAAGCAAAAATGTTACTGGGCTTTATAATCCTAGAAACCTCTCAGCTGCTGGAAGTAAATGTTTCCCCTGTGTAATGACAAGAAGAAACATTCCTGCATTCAAATTTAACATCACAGAGAAATCATCTAGAAGAAAGGTTCCAAATATGGAGCTTAATTCCAAGCTCTGAGTTACCTGCGTATTTTTTCAACTGATTGTTTTATAGCCCAGAAGCTGACGTCATTCCACTTTGAAATTTTCACAAATTCCTATTAGGAAAATAAATAATCAATGGAATTACTTATATAAATGCAATGAAGTATTTGCATATAAAAGATGATCTTTAAAGCTGATCAACTACGATGATCTGTCCGTCTTAAAATGCAAGGCATTTTAGTAAGTGAGCAAATTATTGCATAGGAATCTTCTTCTACTAATACATGTGTTTATGCTCAAACAGCTGCATAGCCAAATGTTGTGAAATCCAAAGGGGCTTCACTACTGGGTAGAAACCTTCATGGCTAAATGGGACTGACCAAACTTTCAAAACTTCAACCAACCTCCCACCTCAAAAATAAATTCTTGCCAATGAAAATGTGAAGTATAGTAGGATTTCAGTAGCCAACAGAGCTATTACATACAAATTTAGATAATATCTGCTCCACTGTTCCTTTGATTAGATCAGTATATTGTATGAGTGAAGTCTCCTTTTACCTTTAGTTCCTTTTCTATAGGTTGACGAAGTTCAGTGATTCTGGCCTCAACACACTCTGAAAACTGCTTATAATAATTGTATAGATTCCACAGGATGCTGCACAGAATGTCTAGAAGGGACAGAAAATAACAAGCTTCTTTTTAAAACAGGGTATTTTTCAGTATCAAGAGGAGAAATGCATCCCTTTTTTTGTAATCGTGAAGCTTAGCAACACCAAAAGATGGAGTCAACTGGCCAACAGTATTCTTCATGAAAATGGGAAAAACAGTAGCATAGGCTTATGTTGTATTTATGAGCTTAGTGATCTGTTTGGAAAAAGTCTTCAATACCTGATGGTCAGGTTGCTGTAAAGAAGACTCAACACATGTAATGCTAACAACTTACCCTTTTCTGCTACTTGAGGCATCAGCAAGACATGGCAGTGGAAAACCAGTAGTGCTTGAAGTCGTGCATTAAACTCTCCCAGCGTGGATCCTTCAATGAAAGCTTGTAGCGTGCTGACCAGCGTTTTCAGATCCATTTGCTCGGTTTCTGAACATTGCACCAGAAATTTAGAAGGAAAGAGGGAGAAAACAAAAAAAACCCCAACACCTCTACATGAAAATTGTTGTTTGCTCTTCGTAAACTTCCAACTAAATAGCTCTCTATTAGGAAAGGTTCAAAATAAATTAGGAAAAAGGCTTGGGGGGAAAGAATTCTAGTTTAATAATAAGTAAAACCAACAAACAACACACTGGAAGAAATGAGGGGATAACAGAGGCAGCAGTGAGACAGTGACTGAGGAGGCCAGCTACATGTCCAATTTCAGAGTACACCAGGTATTTAAAGAATACTTGCTATTCTCTATGAATGAATGGCTTTTTCAGTCATACTATAAATTAGTCATCAGCAGTTCCTTAACTCCTCAAAATCATGATGACAGAAACAGATCTCAGAAAAGTCTGGTAGCAAATACCGTCTCTTTAGAGTGTTACCTATGGAAGAAGACATGCTGTCTGCTTGGGAGACGTAAAATAACCTAAGGATCTGAAGCTTGTTAAGTAAGTGCACTAGTTAGTCGTAAGACTGGAAAAAACTCTGCCTCATGCCAGAGGATGCTACTTTCATCTTTACAATTTCATAAAATTTTGGTGATGTAAGGGACTGAGACCTATATTCTTTCCCCTGTTTTATGTAACATGAACACCTGCAGACAGATTTGTTAAGAACAGTACATACCAGAACAAACTTACTGTAAGAATTCTTTAGGCTTTATACAGAATGTTAAAAGCAGTTCAGCTGGGATATGAGGTGCATTTTCCAGCTGCAGATGAAGGCCTCCTACCCTCCAAATCTGTTCGAAATGTTTATATGTGCACGACATACAGTTACCATAGTTCTACTTTCTTTTAGATGCTTTACACGGACACCTTTTCTTTACATGAACTACACTGTTAGCCCTATGAGACACACAGATGGTTCCAGAAATCAACACCAAGTCAAGTTCACTCTATAGACAAGACCCTATACAGTCATGGAATTTACTGTAGGGCAAAGGGTTCAAGAATGACACCTGAAAGTGCATTGTCAGACTCTGGCATTTAGGACCTTAATTATACATCCTTACTAATTGCTGGAACTGCAGTACACATGCATATCAGGACAGCACTTACTTTCTGTGTTTGCCTCTGTCTGTTCTTGAACATACTTCTCAATCATCTGGTAGATTGAGAACCAGTGCTTTGTGGATTTCTCTACATGCTGCTTCATAATATTGTCCAAACTTACTGACCAGCAACTGGAAAAAAAAAAAGGAAGGGGAGAGAAGAAAAAAATAAAGCAAAAATACTATGGGTAGTTTGGGCTTCAAAACAACACAAACTTTATTCTCTGTTTCTAGTAAACAAAAGGAAAATTTTACAGGATGGAATAATCTACACATATGCTTAATATACACAATCAGCTCTTGAGGATCACTGCTTTGCCACTATTATTAAATATGAGAGAAGAAATGCAGGAACTACAGACAGTAAAACAACACCGGTCAGAGCCAGGTACAAAAGTTTCTTTTCACAAAGCTTGAGGTAGACTTGTGGAACTCCTGATCATGGCATACCATGGACATATAAATGTTACATGGTCTTAACAGAACACAGGACAACAATTTTTCAGGAAAATTTAATGGGGGTTGTTAAACAGACAAAACACTGCAGGTTCAGCAAACCCTACAACGAAAACAGAAGAACGGGGGAAAATATTAGGACGAAGTACTGTAATTATCTGTCTGGCTTTTACTTCTCCTGAGGCATATACACAGGGTCACCATGGGCTGAACGTGCTCTGTCTGAGCCAGTACAGCTGCTAGTTTGGGTTTTATTTTCCTGCGTTGTTACTAGGACAGCCACACACACATGCAGATGCATGTTCCATGATTAAGGCAATTCTGCATTGGAATGTGTCTCTGTACGGAGACGGAAGCTTAGAGTATCTAAGAAAAAGCAGGAGGGAAGCACAGTTCTTACTTCAACTCCAATCTACGCCACTGAATTATCAGTTGTGTGACCAAATCAAGATGTTTCCGCAAGGACAAAGCTCGACTAGCATTCTCCTCCCAGTCCTGGAAAAAAAAAAAAGTTCCCCTTTATACAAAGCCGGAAATTAAGTCTTTACACGGCAAAACTCATGCGGTACTCTGGATTACGTTCCTACTCCTTAAACTTATGGCATCAAGTAAGTTTGCTTCCCCAAATCCTGGCAGGCAAGCAGACAGCTTTCAGTTATTTTTATCATGGTACCAATATAAATAAGGAAGCATAAAAGAGAAAAATAAAAGTTTCCCTTAGCTCTTTTGTTACCTGTGCCTTTGCAAGAAGAATTTCCAGGCCATTCAGGAACTTCAAGAGAGGACTAGAGAGTGGAAAACTCCGGATTCTGTCCATCACAACTAACAGCTGCAGAATAAAAAACACGCATTACAACCTACAGTAACTGATCTTCAACAGAAGCAGTCATAAAGTTAAGCTAATTTGTGTTAGCATAACCCTCCTCTGCAAGAGGTAAGAATACCTTTCTTTTTTTAATTTTAAACTGCTTCTTCGTTTTCGTATAAGCTCACTAGTAGTTCAGTGAGGGCCAGTGCACTTGAGGAAAGGAGCACAAATGACCTAATGCAATAAGGTACAATCGGTTCTGAGTTTCTGCATTACTCTGAAAGATATAACCTGAGGGCTACACAGGCCCCATAAACAGGACCAAAGATACGCATTTTAAAGCGCTATGAAAGAAAGAGTTTTAGAAAAAAAAAGGAGCCCGAACAGGAAGACGTCAAGAATCTCTGAGGTATGGCAGGCTGACGATTGCGTAAAGCTGTAAGATCAGAGTGGGCAGTGAATGCCACTTAACATTTCATAACTAAAATAGAACACCTAATACCTCTTAAGAAGAAACAGGTAGGACTCCAAAACATCTGCATAAGTAATACAGAAAACATATAGGCAAGTGTATGCGTGCACACATCTATGCATATCTATACACATATTTACACAAAAATACAATTCTAAAATGCTCCAGTTTTGTCCAAACATTTGTTGAAGTGTCTTTACCTGCACAAGTACTGGATGCTCTGGCCATTCCTGCAGTAGCCCATTTACTTCTTTAGCAAAATTGTCAAGCACAGGTTGGCACTGTCGGACTTGCTGAATATTAGGATGCTGGTAGAAGTCATATGGGCCGTTTTGCTGCGGCACAAGATCTGAAGTTAATTCCTCAAAAAAGGTGTTGTGAAGAAGAGTGCTAACTAGAAGTTGGCTTCCCAAAAGACTATCATTCATTTCGGCACCTAAGAAGTGAAAAAGCAAGATATCACATGTGCTATTAACTCTTTTTTCAGCTGAACAGAAAAAGCTCTTTTGCCTCACCCCCGCCTCATATCCCAAGCCTTAGCATGTTATGTTTTACAAGGATATAAGAATATGACACATGTAAGCAATGAGATGAGAGTATGGAAGAAAACAGACATACTGAAATATTGCTAGCAATCTTACCAATTAAAGGATAGAATTGTGACACCAGACATGCACCAGTCTGATAGCAGGAAATAAATGTACTGAAATAATGTTTGGCTTGATGAGAAGGCGGACTCTGTTGATACCACAGGGATCGAGCAAAGTTTAAGCACAACTGTTGATGAACCATCATTACTGTTTGCATAGAGCTCTTGGACAAAACTGCTCTATCAACTTCCAGCTGGTCTTCCAATGGATCTTCAGTTTCCATTTTTTCTTCTAGGCTTGGCTGAGCTGTGATATCTTCAAAGTCCTGCAAATTACACGATAACTGAAGGTCAATTACAATCTCTCCCTTTAATGCCTCTTCTCCCCACCTCCCTTTTTGCACTTTTTAGCATTGCAACAATATGCTAATGATTTGGAGCTGACACTATATAGATGCCTATGTCACCAGCTCAGATGTCAGTCTGAAACAGAACACAGGTGAAGAGAACAATTAAGGGCATAACCACAGCAGACAGGAGTGCAGTACAGCGAGCCCTGAGCTGCTGCCAATTAAACCCCTTTCAGAAAAAGCAGTGGTAGTCGTATCTGCCGATCAACCACCTCAACGCTGTCTGGTCACTTGAAGATCTGAACTACTACATCTCAACAGCACACCAATGCACATAATTGTCTTGTGCCTTTCTGTACTGTACAACATTGCTCAGTGTAAACACGCTTCAAAAATCATTCAGTAATGCAGGCCAGTTAAATCTGAAAAAATCTCACGGCTTTATTTAATCAAGGAGACTAGCTTCTTCAGAGGTAATGAAACCTCAGCACCTTACTTGCTAAATGAATCAAGCTCCAGACTTTTACAACAAATAACTAATGATATTGTCATTCCATAACTTGAGATTGTTCAGCTGAACCACAGTACAGTTCAAATCCAGAAGTTAATTCCAAAAACTTTCTACAAGCAGAAGGGAAAATAAACTAAAAGCACAGTACTTAACACCTTTCTGTCAAAATCTACCGCACATTTTTCTTTTGGCTGAAGGAAAAACTGCTTCATTCCTCATCTCATTTTATTTATAGCACGCCTTTTCAGGAGCTACTTCAGACATAATTTTTGTCAATTACAGTTGCTACCTTTTCGTGAAGGGGAAATCTCCTCCTAAATTCTTCTTCTTCCTCCTCTTCCTCACTCCGTCCTTTCCCATGACTTTTACTTCTGTATCTGTACAGACTGCGTTCCATTGCCTCCTGCTCTTGGGCACGGCGTTCCTGTTCGTCCCATTCATTTATAATGGCCTAAGGAAACACAAAGCAGCACGCTTTTACAGAAGTTAACATTTAAAATCACCTCATATTTCATCAAAGGGGCAGCATCTATCTTGTTTGGCTCTCTCCTCCTCTACAGCCTACAACAGTATACATCAAAGCCATCTAACTTGAAGGAAGATTTGTAAGTTGCCCTCTCAACCAATCAATGAAGAAAAAGCACAGAAAACAGTATGCAACAGTGTGCTTGGCCAAGTTCTAGTGTCCTTTCTTGACCATTTTATAAAGAAACCCTCTACAAAGTTTTGGAGGTTTTTTTGTGTGGTCTTTGGTTTCATTGTTTTTTTTAATAAATAAAATCTTTGGTACCCATCACAGGCTATGATTTCATGCCTTCATAAATCCAAACAAGTTAATCCAATATTTTAGATTATGTCAAAATTATCTTTTATCAGTTCCATGGAAATAAAAATTTAAGAACAATCATCAAGGTAGAATGATAGAATGGCTTGGGTTGGAAGGGATCTCCAAAGATCATCTTGTCCAAGCCCCCAGCCATGTGCAGGGACATCTTCCAGCCTGACCTTCAACACTTCCAGGGATGAGGCAAGCACAGCTTCTCTGGGAAACCT
>Ga0181612_145665_pt1 | contig 21327 bp, 16 predicted proteins | sample HoacroProtozoa21_FD_119630 | JGI IMG/M metagenome (GOLD analysis project Ga0181612, IMG submission 119630) | Hoatzin crop microbial communities from Cojedes, Venezuel. Combined Assembly of Gp0051906, Gp0051904, Gp0051908
AGCACATTCAGTGCTTCTTTAAGATCTCCAGATCTTTTTAAGTCCACTCCTGTAAAATCCAGCTCCTTCCGTAATGTCCACCTTGGACTGTGGAATGATGAGGGTCCCCAGAAAAGTAAATCAGAATTTGATGGCTGTGGTAACAGAGAGGCTGAAAAGTCAACGAGGTTGTTAAAATAAGCCTTTCCTCCCATGCATCGCCATACGTGCCAGCACCAAGTGTTCCTGACAGGAGTGAGAAAATAAGTGAGATAAAATTCCAATTAGATCATCTTAATTCAGTGATGAAGGTGATATTCTAAACACCAAGAAAAAGGAGTGAGAGCAAATACCAAAGCTGCTGTAAAACAAACTCCTAGTATAATATATGGATAATTACATTTTTAAAATCTTGTGGTTTTTTACCTTCCTCCTAGTTCACAAGAAGTCATTTTTCTGACATGTTTTCCATTCACAGTCCCCTCAGATTTTAACAATGTATTCTGCCTGTGTCAGAATTAATTCTAAGAGAGTGACAGCTTCTGGTACGTACGATCAAATGTCACTAAAGGACCAGTAAAATGTAGTGAAGGTATCTAATAGAGAGTCAGAGGAGCAGGGAAAATCATAGGTGTAAATAACAAAAAAAATCATTGAATGTTTAAATTAAAATTGTCTTGAATCATCCCTCAATTAAGAAGTATGTCAACCTAAAACAAATAGAGGGTAACAAAGTTGACCATATGAAATATCATAAGCATTACTGGACAGATCTTTTAGCAGTATCTTAGGACTAGTTCCTTTCCTCTGGCTACACCCGTTTTACATTATCAAGAGCTAAAAGGGACATGAGTAGTTATCTAATGCAGGTTTCATGCTGCCTTTGCAGAAGACAACACATCTCCCATAGTCAAGGTCCTAAATCTTTTCATGGAGTGAGAGCTTATCTGAGGTAATTTTGGACAGTGTCAATTTTTTATGATGGTATTCAGCTGGTAGAAATGTCCACTAGAATGTAACAAGGACAGTTTTCAGGCTTCTCATATTTAGGTCTGAGTCTTCAGCACATAAATAAAGAAAAAAAAGACAAGAATGCATAGTTTTTGTTGTACCTTATGTATAGGACAAAGATTTAAAAAGTCTCCTAAAAAGAAAAGGAAAGGTGATTTCTCTCTATTGAATATGTTTACTGCCTATGATTTATATATTTTTATTAATCCAAGACTTCAGAGTTTTTCTTGTTCTGCAGCAGGTCATAAAAAAATGTTATCTTCCTGCTTTATGTGGCAGAGAGAACAAATGGAAGAATCAACAGCTAAAGACCTTCTTTTGTAGAATCAGAAACTTGCCATACTTTGGGCATGTTGCGTGGGGCAAGATCAGTCCTTAATAATGTTAAAAATCTCCCGGAGATCCATGGCACAACCAAAACTACCTTCTTTCCCACTGCAGGGTCTTTTGACCTTGTCAATGGTTTTGTTTTCTCCTGCTGTTTCCCCATGGCACATTACAGCTTTGGATTTTTTTCTTTTCTATACTGTAAGTCTGAAGTTATCAGTTACTGTGAGGCAGTATTTGGCACAGATATCCTACAAACTTTTCTGGATTAGACCTTTGCTTGTGATTATAAGAGTCTGGACCTGATGATCCCAGTGAGCCAAGTGTGGGTTGCCAGCTGTGTTTCTAAAAGCTTTTGATCAATTTTCAATATGAACAGTGATACTGAAGATGGAACAGACATATGATAGCTGTGGGAATGTGGAAAAGGAAATTACAACAGCTGAAGTGGAAACTGAAAGTCAAACAACTTACTGTTGTTCCCCCAACTCAAGCTGAGGAACCAGATAATCTTCCTGCAATACTGCATGAACACACACATGAAGTTGCAGATTCAGCAGCAGAATTTTTTAATTAATTTGTTAAATCACGGAACGTATAATTGGAGAACAGTCAACATAGAATATACATTTACAAAATAGAAAATAAAGAATGGTCTACATAACTGCTTGGTATGTTAGTTATGTACGAGACTTTAGAACTCTTCAAGAAAGATTGAAAATGTAGCAGTAAATGAAAACAGACTGCAGCATGGATTTACTCATCTTGCATTCTACCAAAACAATACAATGCCTTTTTAGATGACTGATTGTCTAAGACAAAGAGATCAAAATCAGTCTAATTTCTTAGAACTCCAGTAAAGGATTTCGTGTGAATTCATTTAAAGAATTTAATTAGTTAAGATAGAGACAAATAAATTAAGAATTGTCACTTTATTGATACTCTTTACTCAAAATGTCTTTATTCTAAAATTCAGAGTAGTTGCACTAGTGATTTTGACACAAAGAGTAGGAGTATGCAATGATTTTTAGTAACAAAGCTAGAAAATATTGTTATTACAGAGAAGAACAGAAATATCTTATGAAGGACTGAATAATCCTGAGTACATAAAAATGCCTACGTAATGAATGTAATAGTACAATAGTGGAAAATTGAGCACTGATCAACTAAGAAGGATGAAATGACTCAAACAAACGAGGTGGTGAGTAATCACGGAGAACTACCTGATCATAAGATGAAAATGTGCCTTTGACATTAAGTATCATAAAGGCAGGAAATTTTAAAAAGCAACAGTAATGTCAGGTGGTATCTTGTGAAATATTTCCAGCAGATCTGACATAGTAATGCTATTATCAGAGAGCTTTTTGAGTAAGGGGAGTTTCAGAAAAGCCTCAAAGTCTGGAATAGCTGTGCACTGTTCTGCTTATCTATCTTTAGATTAACTCAAGCTGGAATGGGAGCAGAGGAAAGCTACCAGCTGATCAAAGTAATGAAGAGTCAACCATGTAAGAGAAGACAAAAAAGTATGGCTTATTTTTTAATGCAGGGAAAAGACTGATGTGAAAGCATATTTTTCTCTATCAATAAAGAGAGAAAAGCTATGTGAACTGAAGGATGCAGCAGGTATCAAAATACTTGGGTGTAAAATGGCTAGTAATTCATGTAAGATGGAAGGTTCTTTATCATCAGAAAATTTCTAGCTCAGTCTTCTTATATTATTAATGTGTGTTAAAATCATCTCTGTGGTTTCAAGATGGAGCTTGGTAAATGGATTAAGGAGAATAACAGGTGATCATACATGTAATATGTCTCTGTGTATTGCCTGGAAAATGGAATCCACTATTCACCCATAGTCCTGTATTTCCTCAATAGCTGGCTAAATCACAAGCCCTTTAACTTAACAAAAAAAAGTAAACACTTTTATTCTTCTTTTTGCCTTTTTGTTCTCAGACATGCCTTCCAGATTTTGAGGGCTGCAATCCCACTTTATTTTCTTATAAAATTCTTGTTTCTCAAATAATAACAGTATTCCAGCAACAGTGCCTAAGAATTAGAAATCTGGCTTATAATAACACCCCAAAACCCAGCCAGTTCTACACGGTCAGAAGAGCCAAGAGTCTTCAGTCAGGTGGGTCTCCCCTGAGAACTTCTGATGACAAGGAATAGACAACTAACAGAGAGCTTTTTTATGCCTCTCCACAAATCCCTGATGTGTACACACTTTAAGCACTTGTGTGTCATCCTGTTTCCCCCTCCCCCATGTCAAGAATGATAATGCAGCAACAAATAAATGTTTGGGGAAGGATGCTCAGGGATTTGGAAAGGCATCCATCCATGCAAGGTGCAGTGAATCAGCACAGGACTCTACAGCCTGGCAAGAGATGACTAAGGAAGGATATCATAGACATGTATGAAATATAGAGAATGTGAATATGGATCAATTGCTTATTGTTTCTTCCAGTTAAAAGGAAAGAAAAAGGATGTTAAATGAAGCTAGAAAGTGACAAGTTCTACACAGGAAAGAGGGAGGCTGGTTTACCAGTAGCATGCAGTCTAAGTCCTTTCCTCAGCATGCTGCCAGGCCTGGCTCAGAAAATCTCTGATCTGTTGGCTGCTGGAGATGAGCCGAGTATCCTGGAGAAGCATCATTAAAGCCTGACCTGCTCTTACACTTCTGCAGTCCTTCCTACTGCCAGCATCAGCTGGGCGATGTGGAGTTTGGTTTTGACAAGATACTTCTCTCTTCTTTTATTAATTCTGGTAAAAGCTGGAAAGGATAGTTCAGCTTTGGAGCTTGCGGAGGAAACATACTCTTGTCTGATCCACAGCAAATTTGTGTACTGATGTGACCATAGGTCTTCTGCAAGCTATGCATCAAGAAAAACACGGATTTTTTCCTTTCTGGCTGCCCCACAGACAGCCAGTTGAAGCTGCCTGAAGATGCAGCACAAAAACAACAATGCAGTTGCTTTTCAAAATCCTTTTGATAAATTCAGATATTGGTCTAGAGAGTATTGCAGGGTATTTCAATAGGATCTGGAGCAATGACCAACCAAGGTTTCTTCCTATCTCCAATTTGCTCCCATTCTTCGTAAAGATGGCATCCTTTGCAGAGGTGCTCACTGGTGTACTGTCTCAGCTGTTTCCTTTCCTGGCAGATTCAGTTCTATTTCCTTCTTTTCCTGCCCCTTAAGCCCCACAAAACCAAGTTAGGAGGGAGCTGCACTGCAGCTAATTGGAAGGAAACGAAGGAGATTTAATTTGTCCTGCTATTTCATTGCAAATAGAACTGTTCCAGTCAGCTTCTCTCATGCAGTGCTGGTGAATACATGTGGCAGAGCAGGTTGATCCTTTAACTGGTGATTATTCACAAGAAACAGAAGACTTGGCTTGCATTTCAGAGGGCAGGCTGTGCTTCCAGGGCTTTGTAGAAAGAGTCAAAAAAATGAACTGTTTACTTGCAAGCTGAACATACTTTATGTGGAAATTCTGGGGAGATAATCAGTGTGAAATCCCATACCATGGTTTTCAGAATAAAACCACAATTTAAATTAATTAGGAGAAAGCGGACTGTACCTTTGCCTTATCCTCTTTAATGGCAACAGTTTAAGAGTTTTGCCAGTATTTTTAAGCTATAGGATTTATGATGCACTCAGGTTTTATTTCGGGTTTTTTTTGGCATTACATGAGTAGGAAGAGTTTTGATCTTCTTTATCTCCTTTTTATTTTCAACTTTTCTGTACATCAGGCAATATAAAACGGTGACTCAGTGGAAAGATGTTTATTAATGACATGTCTTCCCATAGGTCCAATAGATGTAGTTTCAACAGTATTAGACATTTTTTACTTTGAAGAAGGCCATTATCTCCAAGAAGTGGAGACAGGACACTTTGTTAGGTGCCTTTGAGAAACTTCAGAAGAAGAAGCAAGCTTTACATCCTTATTTCAGCATTCAAGTACCAGACACATATTGCCATCCATTTGCTGAAAGCCATAGCTGGCAGTTTATGTAGAAAGGTTCCCCTTTATTGGTCATACCATTTGCAATTGCCAAGAGGTACAACTGTTAGTTTGCTTGATCCTTGGAGCACAGAAGTTGATTTCCCATGCATGTTTAAAAAATTAGCAGCTTGAAGACCAAAACTGATCAGGCAACTCTTTAGGTTCCAGTGCACCAAGCCTTCATGGCTATCTGTTATACAACTGTTTTTAACCAGGACGTTTATCCAGCATAGAAATTGGGAGCTACTGTAAAACTCTTCTATCAATAGGAGTGTTTGAAATATGTGCCTTGGCCTCCTGCTGTTCAAGCATTGCAAATTGTCAAATTACATGTGACAGACTGATCGTGATTTGTCTTTTTCATGACAGGGAAAAGTGTTTTTCCTCACCCTGGGGAAAAAAAAAGCATTCAATACTGAGAGATTGTTCTAATCCCATTTAGCTGTTATTTTGCAAAATGTTAGTTTGTTTTAACAGGCAGGTATAAATTTCTCCCAGGATAGTATTCTACAGTTGATGTAGGTCTTTTCCATTTTAATACAGTGTTGTATAAATTTTGTAGAAATTCTGTGATTGCAGAGCCTACCTAATGACTTGTATTAATGAATCTTTTTATCTGTTAAGCTACAGGAAAATTAAAATACATTTTATGGTTATTGCCTGTGCTGGTGTACTACAAAGAGAAAGCCATTCAGTGAGAGCTACACAATACCTTACTTCACCTATGAAGGAACAGCTGTGGTTGTCTGTGGTGGAAAATACTTGTGGTGTGAATGGTGGATGAAGTATGGCTGTGCATTCCAGTGTGAATGTATTGAACACTGGGGATAACTGTACTGGAGGCATATTTGAGTACTACAGTTGCATATATGCAGCATAAGGTGTTGCTTCTCAGGCATGGTTATTCTTCACATAATGACTGTGTTATAGTGTTAGAAAATATATTCCTCTTTTCATCACAGTGTAGGATAGACAACATCTGTTAAAAAGATCCTAAAATAGAGCAGATGAGACATGTGAAGAGCTCCTAGAAAAAGAAAACAGGAACAAAGAAAGTGCATGCACAATTTTTCAAGCAAATACAAGGATCATAATTTTCTGTACTGATTAGCTAGTGGAACCAGTAGTGGTCCAATTAAAAAAAAAATGCCAGCTCAAAACCTCATTATCCACTGTTGCTGGCATGTGGCACAAAAAGTAGTAGGTAGGATGGAACAATATTAAAAATAAGCCCTTCAAATTTGTGTTAAAAAACACCTGTTTAGGATCACATTTTTTAATAACTCATTGAATTAGCTAAGCATACTATTGCTGACATCTTAATTAGATAATTATACCTTAATTATTCATTGTCCATTATCCACAGCTGCCTGTAGCTGAAACCCAGCAATTGTGGCCGATTGCATATTCTGTAACGAACCTGGAGTGAGAGTCAGCAGCACTCTGCTTCAAATTGACCACTGTAAGAGTAATTTGCGACATGACTAATATCTAATATTCATGATTCTAAAAAATCTTCAACATGCTTGCCATTTCTGAGAACACTGGGATGGACTATTTACATCTGTTTTACAAGTAGCCCTTATTTAGATTCATCTGCATTTTTTTCTAAATCTACCCAAATGGATGTAATTATATGTGAGAAATAATGCAAAAAAAAAAAAAAAGAGGCAAAAATGAGAACAAAAATCTCATGGAAATTTGAGAACTCTATTAGTAATACTGAAAACATGCTGTTTAGCATGAAACTGATACAGTTTAGACTGACATGTTTGTCAATATATCGCTCTGCTTACACTCCCTTAATGGGTATTTATAATGACCTTACTATAAGTATAGTATACTGCAATTAGTTTACATAATATTTTGAGAATTCATATCTAGTGTTGGGTCCACCTAGCTTACTCTAGGCATAGCTCTTTGTTTATTATCTGGTCATTTGTAAGCTGCTTTCATCATTTTTCCTTTTTGTTGGCTTTTTTGAAACTCTCATTGTGCCATCAAGCTTCCTGTTACAATTTGGGAGTCTAAAATCAGACATTTGACCTACCTCCTTAAGCCATCATCCTTGACATGGCAGTTCTTGCACTGTAGCATGCAGTGTACTTAGCCCCATTTCATAAGAGCCAAACATACCATCCCTTAGGTTTGTGTAACTGAGAGAGAAACCCCCCAAGAGTCATTCTCACACTGCCATGCAGCATTACACCCATACAACAGAGAGATACTTATAAACCTTCCTGTCATTTTCCAGCCTTGCTGTTTGGTCTATCACTGGAGAGGGGATTTGATGAGACAATGCGGAGACAGTTGCAGGAAACCCAACCAGCCCACTGGGGAAGCACTCGAGGATGCTGATGCATTTCTGACACCTAGTCGTCAGCAGAGGAATGCTTCACTTGACCGAGCTCAGCATGACCACCCGCAACCAGAAGTCAGTGCAGCTTGCGCCTGCTGTCATTTGGAGCGCTGCTTGTTAAGCTCTTATCAAAGCGCAGTGCTGAAAAATAATAGAACTGTCACTAGAGACATAGCAAGTTGTACAAGGAAAATTAATCTGACCAAGTTTGAGGGGAAAGTATTCTGAAATTATAATGCATATGACCTTTTAATAGTTTCTGTACAACAGCAGTTACAACTGATCTGTTGCGTAAAAGTGACTAACTGCACTTCTTCATATCCTCTTACCACTGCTTGCTCTTCTTGTCAAGAGTGCAAAATGCAGCTCCAGTCAGACAGTTCAGGTCCTTACCTGCTGCAAAAGACTTCTCAGGTGAAGACTGAGCTTTCCATTAACGAGACTGTTCTCTTTTGGAAAAAATCCCAGCTACCTGTTTGGGATAATTTGAAGTGTCCACCAGGCCCACAGATTGCCATTATGGCCCAGACTGTGGTTTGATTTAGAGAAAGAGTAATGACAAAAGTCTATCAGTTTATAAATGTACTTCATGTAAACTCTTCAATGTGAGAACTTCTCAGGTGATAAGGAAAAGAGTCCCCCTGAAATGGAAAATGTAGTTTGTTCTTTTTCAGGGCAGGTGATAGAGGATGCTCTTGAGGAGACAAAAACGGCTTTTATTTCCTTTCCCTATCCAGAAGATCAAGAGTAGGCAACTGGCAGACTTAATGAGTCATGCTGAAGGGCTGCATCCTGATGGAATTAATGCATAATTTATAAAGTACTTCGTAGGAAAATGATTTAGCGAATCACGTATCACTTTGATGTCTTGTAACTCTCCTGCTTATTAATATTTATGCAATGAACTTAGCAGTTACAAATGACAAAATCATGCATGCTAATGGCTGGAAGAACGCATTGTGGGATCACTGGTGTGGAGCACTTGCAAACAGAAGAGTTGGGCAGAATCAGTACACCCTGCAGGTTTTGGGACCTGAATAAGAGTCCTTGACTTGGATCCAAACAAATGTCACTCCGTGTAGTGGAGACATGGAGATGTCAAGATCCCTGGCAGGCTGTATGCTGCTTTTGAATTATGCTGCTCTGCTCATTCCAGCTGGGGCTAAAAGGCTCTGAGCAGAGACCTATCAAGCCCTCTCTTGCCAGAAGCGCAGGGCCCTGCAATGCAGATCTTCCATAGAAAGAAACAAAGAACTAAATGATGTCTTTCCACTAGATATCTGTAAAGGGGAATGAGTGCTCCCAAATCACCTGCGCAGATGTAGCTGCACAGGTCCTGTTTCCAAAGACAGTGTTCTCTTTGGTTCCTGCTTCTTGGGCCTCCTTCCACACTGCAGGAAGATGGAAAAGGGCTGAAACAGGGTGTAGGATGAGGGAATACACACAGAGCTACAACACTTCCTTTCTTTAGAGGTTGGAGACTCCTGATGTGCTGACGGTTAAGTATTTCTTCAGCAAAGACAGGGAATACCTCTTCTTTCAGTATAAAAGAAAATGCAATAGCCTACCATCTTTTTTCAGTAGGAATGTTGGTCCTCCATAAGTGTACCCCGTTGTTTAGTTCCATATGCCAATGGAGGTGGGATCGTTCTAGTGCAATGTCTGTAGGGTACTAAACAGACACAGGACTCCTGAGTGCTCAGACCCAGGCCTCAGGCATCTCAGGTTTTGCAGTGGCTCAGACATTTTCCTCTGATTTCCATTCAACTCTTGGAACTCTGGCCTCTGGCTTAACTACTTCAGGCATAATTTGGCAAGCAAGTAATTAATATAATCTTAGCCAAATAATTTCTTACGCACAGCCACTTTGCTCTTAAAAAGGCACAAATGAGTCAGAGGGCTCTGGCAAAACATATGAGCCCTGAGGCAGAGCCTTGGTTGACCTATTCTCCATCTTTCCATAACTAGCATTTCAGGTTGGGCAAAGTTCCTCTTCCTTTGTCTCCCCCGGCAAATTGTTGTTAAGCAATGGTATGCTTAAAGTAGCACCTTCTAAACGTGGTCTCACTTCTCCTTCTCCTCTTTCCATATATCCAGACTGGGGACCTGTAGGTATATGAGCTGTACTGTTTAGTTCAGCAATTGAATATAAATGATTGATTCCCAGTCCCTCTGCATGGCTTTGTCATTAACTGTAGCTCTAAACCATTCTTCCTGGGCAGAAATGCTGTCTGAAGTGTTTCGCAACACCTCGCTTGTTCTTCTGATGGACAGGAGTCCAACACCTAACAGAAAGAAGCAGAGTTCCTACTTGGAGCCAGAAATGTCCTAGCCTATCATGGAAGAAGTTAGGTTTATGTCTGGATTCACAGAGCATCCCTGATGTGTTCTTGAATCAATGGCTCTTCAGCAAGGTAGTCAGTTTTGTGTAAAATTCAGCTAGAACTAAATGTACTGACAATCCTGATGTGACAAGTTCCCAAACTCAGTTTTGGTAGCACTGCATCGGGAATAGCTTAAGAGGGACTCTTCTCTCCTTGTTTTTGTACTTTGCCCGAGGATAGAAAAGTATTACCTTTCTCCTCCTTCCTCAGTGAATATGGGGATTTATATCTTCCTTGGAAGCATCTAGTTGCTGTTGGAGACAGCTTAATAAACATTTTTTCATTTCCTGTGGTCTGCACTACATTCCCTAGGAAAAAGGGGAAAGAAAGCTCTCATACAAAAAGCTCTAGGTCGTTCAGTACAAAAACACAGGGAGATGATTCTTTTGACACCCTCTGGCAGCCTGCTCTTTACTTATTCTGCCATTTTCTATACTTCTGAAAAACTTGTTCTTTTGACAAGTTAAAATCTCACTTGGTTTGCCTGCACGCTCTAATGGAAAGATAAATATGTCTTCTCTTTTTCCTTAGTGTGCAGCATGAAAATAGACAAGATCATTGGGATTTATGTGGACAAACGTGGCTGGCTCCTAGTATTGGATTGTAAAACACAATTTGGGATCACTGAGAACAAATATATATTTTAAAAATCTGGTGACCCTGCTTTGGCAGGAGGGTTGGACTAGATGACCCACAGAGGTCCCTTCCAAATCCTACCATTCTGTGATTCTGTGATTCTGTGATTCTGTGATTCTGTGATTAAGTACTTATTTTTGAAGGTTAAACCTAAGAAGTGATTATTAAAACAATTTAAAATTTTTTTTTTACTTACAGCATTTGCCATTTCAGAGGGAGCAGTTACTGTACAGATGTAAATTTGTCTTGCCATGAAATTACATAACAGGAAAAGGAAGATACTAAGATCTAAAAACTCTATGATCAGATAAATTTTATTTTAAAATACTTCCCTAGATTCTCAGGAACTAAGACTATTTGCACAGAATCCTGTTGATTGGGGGTATAATATTAGACTTTCACAAGAAAACCCAGTTCAGGGAGAAAGCGTTTAACTTAAGCATGTTTTTATTCTGTTTGGTGTAAACAGAATTTCTGATGAGCTCATTTGCTTTTGCATGTGCTTTTAGTGGCTTATACAGGACCCGAATTTCGTGTAAAGCACAGAGGGGAAGAACAAGGCTCTGAAATACCCCAACATGCAACCAAAATGTGCATCTAAAGAGCCAGTAATGTAGGAAATGTGAATTTCTGACCTAGTGATCAAAACCAGTCCAGACATAAAGAACAATGGGAAAGCTCCTCCAGCCATTCTTTACTGTGACATGGGATACTGCCTGGAAACTCTTTTCTCTGGCTATTTTCTAATTAGGAATTCAGTACAGAAGTGATCAGTGCAGAGGCTTCAGCAGAGGTAAATCATACTGAATGAGTGAAGCACTGCTTGGTAGGCCTTTATTACTCCCATGCAGAGCCTCTGGATAACCCAGACAGTAAGAAATTAATGTATTTCAGTATTCTCGAAAAGAGGAAACAAGACATGGATTGCAATTACCTCAGTCATATTACAGATATTTTAGAGCTACTTTAGACACAATGTCCTCTGCAGAGATTAATGATAAAACGTATAAAAGGCTCTTTTCCTCAGTGCACATGAACATGACTGGGATGCGTGAATTAGGTCTGCTACTGGGATCTCAGTATCCCAGCTAAAGATTTTTTTTTTTCAGGGAGTATGACAAGAATACAGATCTAATATTCAGTGGGCTATAGCTGTCACTGGAGAGCACAGAGACTGCTTTGACAGGTATAGCTGTAAATCTGTGATCAATAATGGAAGATATATATCAATTTATGACAATTTCTTTTATTTCCCTGATATCCATCTTATTCCACTGCAGTCAGGGAAATCACATTCAACTCTATTTTGGCAGGTGGCAAGGCAGGAAGAGTATTTCTGGCATGCATAAATGATTAAGGAATACCATTATTTAATGGGTTTTAACAAAAAATAACTGCATCTCTTTAGAAGTGGGCTTTTTTTATAACTTAATTTCAGCAAAATCAGAATGAACATAGTTTATTCAGAAAGTCTTAATCATGTAATATTTCTCAGAAGAACCAATAAAGAAATAAATGTGTCTTACAATGTAATACAAAAATTTAACCTGCTATGATATGACTAAGTGGAAAAGGATTTTGAGAACTTAATTTCAAGCACTGGTTGTTTAACAAGTTTTTTAAAATCTCTTCACACTTCAGTAAACTTTTCATGTTGTGGCTTTTATTCATTTCCTCCTTGACAGGTTGAATGGGAATATGCAATGCAGCTATTGGGAATTTACCTTTACTCTTTTTTTTCTTTAAACCAAACAAGTATTATTGGCTTTTATTAAGACTTATCAGTGAAAAAAACACCGACAGCACAATTCAGGAAGTGCAGAATTATGACATGTATCTCTGAATTCATTTGGAGACAAAGTACTTAAAACTGACAACTATTTAAAAATCTGTTTTATGTGAACAGTCATATTTCCAGATCACAGTAATTTAATTATTATATCCAGTACTTTACCTCTAAGTAGTACAATTGCTCTTCATTCACAGAAATGGCATGACATTTTTCAAAACTAAATTGTTCTTTTGCTAAAATTGTTCTGACTAAAAAACAAAGCTCTGATAAAAAACCTTTGAATAGTACATATGTTCACACTGGAAAAAGGGGGTAAATAAAAAAAATACATAGCTGAGAAGCACGTAATATTTACGTTCAGCGTTAAACTAAATTATTTTTTTCCATTTCCTTGTAACTGTGTTTCTTTTGTTTTCTGAGCAGAGTGGCATTTTTCACACAAAACATTTACTGATAATTTTTGGAGAGCTGGTTTAATTTTAGTGAATAATGTCAGTATTTACAAATCTACTCAGTAAATAATGCATGTAACTGAATCCTGTGCTAGGGTGTCTAGAAGAGTTCATGAAGATGACAGATATGTCTATGGGAAACACAGGATGTGAAATCTAGTTTATTTAGGTTTAACCTAACAGAAAATGGGGTACATCTATTACTCTGTCACCTTTGCTAAGATGTATGCAAAACAGACATATAAAGATATACACAGTCATTCATGAGACATAAGAAACTGAATCTTACACCTTTTCTCCAGCTCCTGTACTGGTCAGCAGCAACAAGAAGCTGTTGTTTTGTAAGAAGTCAATGGAAGGCATCTGAAGTGAGAATCTTGGAAGATTATCTATCTTCACAAATTTATTTTGGATTTTAACATTTTGTTAAGGGCAAAATGGAACTATTTATTTAGATTGTTTTATATAATTAATCAAGCATGTTACTGTGCTACCTGACACCAAGAAATGGAGCTGTTCCTATGGTAAATTGTTTCCCAGAATGTAGTAAATACCGTGGAGACTAAGTGTAAGCCAGGCATCACACCTGGGGCCAAATTCGGAGACAGTGTCATCTGGTGTAAACCACACTTTGTTAAATTCATGTATAGTGTCTTATACTGATGAACTCTTAACTCCAAAAGGAAGGACTAAGAACATATGAGGAAGCATAAATTAAAGGATGCAGGTCTCATCTTCACTTCCTCTTAAACCTTCTTAAATCACTCTGGCAAGAGAAAGAGGCCTGAAGGCATGCAGAAGTTTTTCCATTATGCAGTGGGCTTTCTTCTCCAGGGCGACTGCAAGGGCCTGCACCAGGCTGGCATCCGACCTGTGGCACAGCAGCAGGTAACAGCCACACTGGTATGCAGCCAGATCGGCTTTGCTTGTAAAGGACCCACAAGGAACAGAGCATGAAGCCAAGCAACGGTGAGTATATCACGGCTTTTACTAGGGCAGGATAGCCCCACACGACAGATCAAACTGAGGCAGTTTTAACTTCTCTAACATGCCTTTACATCTAACCACATACACATAATTTCCACTTTCCATCTCACAGGCTGATTTACAGTCTCTTGGGATTCAGTTCCTTTCACCTAAAGGTGCTTCAGCTGACCTTGTTATCCTTCCTCTTGGCTGTGTCCTAAGGCCACAGCAGCTCTAAGCTATGCTTTTATTTCACACAGGAGGCAAAGGAGCTTCCCTGAGCACATGACTAAGCTTCAGGCATTTTATGCCTCCTGTCAGATTCCTCTGACCACTTAGAAACATGAAGAAACTAAGCTTACAGCTCGTTCTTTGTATTACAGTTGCTGGAAGGTAGGGAAGTAAAAAGGTGGGAGTGAAGTGTTTTTTTCTATCCAACCACCTTATTTGCATTTTGGGCAAGACCTCCAGTCTCACTGCAGTGCAGAGAATTGTGACTACAACTCATTTTATTGTAAAGCAAAACAGAAGGACTTGACCCCACTCCAAAGTCATTTCCAAGTAAAGTATCAAAAAAATTTGTCTTTCAATCACCAGCTAAGGATATCTGCGATCATTTCTGCATGTCGGTGGCAGGGTGCAACGAAGTCTGTGTCTCTGGCTCTGACACATGGTGCTCACAGTAGCTTCTGTAACAAGACCACCTGAGCCTATATCCTCGTGAGGTTACTTTTTTGGGAACTTTAAGGCCAATAGATGTTCGCAGTCACACAGGGCTGTCTTTTCAAGAGAGGACTTGATTTTAAACTACAATGTTTCATATTTCTGGTCCTTAAAGTAGAGTAAACAACGAAACATAATATACATACGTGCCACCTGACACTTGCTGTCTTCTGCCTTTTCACAAGGCAGTCATCCCACATCTTCCTTTTGGGAGGCTGGTTTAGTGCTTGTCTCAAAACCTCCTTGCTTTGCTCTGTTGTCCTCATTTCTGCCTACTGCTGTATCAAGGTCGATTTGAAACTTTGTTCCATGTTTTCACTTGCAATCACATTAAATTAACCTGAGCTGTTCCTGCTTATGTAGACGAAAACAGTGTTGGTCCATCAACACTCAAAGCTACGAAGTTCAGTTGGTGGCTCTCTAGTCACACAGGGACAGCCATGAGAGTGATCTACCTGTGTGATTATAGAGTCATAGAATCATAAGTTGGAAAAGACCTCTAAGATCATCGAGTCCAAGCATTACTGCTTATTCTTTTTATTGCTTTATCCCCCTACTCTGAAAAATTAAGAATTGCTTTAATCCAGTTAGGTAACCATATAGAAGTGAGTAGGGGAAAGCAGAGCACACCCTTTACATAAAGGTAATGCAAATAGCTATCATACTCTTTATAAGCCTATTTCAGTCACGCAGACAGTGTCCTTGCCATAGCACATTCCCTGCATACTCTTGTCATTGTCCAGTTGAGGTTAGAATTAATTAGCCTCTAATGTCTCCTCTGTCACTTCCTGTGACAATCCTTGTGGGTGAGTCTTTAGTATATATCTATCTATCACTAATTCTGACTATGTCAGTGCTAAACAGATGCCGTTTTGTGCTTTGTAACAAGAGAGGAGATCTTTTACAATAAGTGACAGCATTCCCAATGGACAGATCGTTCTAGTTGGAAGTTTACCAATACAGTGTCTCTATTCATAGGTTACTCTCACTGGGGTTCCAAAACCACAGATTATTTGATTGTAAATAAAAGGGCAAGAAATGAAGAACAAAACTTGTTCTTACTCTGGATTGAAATTTATTCAGAGTATTTTTACAGTCTGGGAGTTGGTCGTGACTATCTGGAACTTCTTGATCACTTTACATGTAAATATTTGTGGACCTACATTGTGTTCTGTCTTTCTAGACATCATCCTCATTACAGCTAAGGTACAGCATAAACCATGGACAATGTCAAAAGCAAATGATTTGTCCGAGTAATGACATATTTCAAAGGCTAATGGAAATTCTGTGTCACCAGTGGGCACACAATTCAAGCTTAGATATATGATTATTGTATAAATAATCTGAGAAAAGCAGCATATGCAAAATCTATACTGTTGATGTTTTTTAAGTGGTCTTATTTTATCCCAACAGAAATACTTTATTCATCTGAGCCTGAGGTGTAATAATAACTTTACACCCAAGGAGCATGAACACAGCCACTCCAAGCACAATCCTATTAGATGCATTTTGCAGTCCCAAAGGAACAGTGTCTCCTATCCATCTCTCCCTTAACTCCACCTTTATTCGCTATCAGATTTGTACACAGATGTTTCCTGCACAAGCTGGTGAGTACAGTGTTTAAGGAAATGCCTGCGCAGCTCACAGACCACGGATGTCATAAAAGGATTTTGTTAGGTAGCTGAATCCCTGCTGTCTTTTGAGGAGCTGTGTACATGTGTTCCAGCCAGAAGAAAGTTATTCTCCAAGTATTGTGTTCAATAAAAAAGGACTGGATTAAGTTTACCCCATCAAGTGCTACACAACCCACTATATCACAAATGTAGTACATGTCCCTCTTGTGTCTCTCAGCCTCCCCTAGAACACCATATGACTAGAACTAAATTAAAAGAAAATTTCTTCAGTTTAAAGTGGAGTAAAACTGGAGAGAGATGTGCTCTGGAGTAACAAGGAAAACATGGAGACTGAAAAGTATTTAACCTCACTTACTGCCATGTTTGCAAATGTCAAAGACCACTCACACATGGAGGGGGTTATCTGTGTTTAAAGACTTTATTGTCCACAAGAAAGGCATGAAATATTTCCATGAAGATGTCAAGGGAGAGCAGGATGGTCATTAATACCAGTGTACAGAATGGGAAGGAAAAAAGGCAGAATCAGGAATGCTTGTGAAGCCGCAATGCAAACATGACCTGGAGCACAGAGCCCAACAGCAACAGGGAATACTGCAGAAAATGGGCGCACAAGTTAACTCCTTTTTTGCCACCTTGGTCTTTTCGATTTTAAGCACCTTTTACATCTCCCCAGCTGGAAGAAACCAGAGTGTCAACAGTGAATAGACACCACAACTGCAGGGAAAGAAACAAATGCGAAATAGCTGGCCTGCTAGCCAGCAAGGTGGAGGTACACCTGCTCCCACATCTTTTATAGCACTCTCCTAGAAATTTCAAAGAAACGGAGATTTACCAACACTTTCTTGTGCAGTGTCAAAGCACCAATGGCAAGCACAGTCAAGCAGAGTCTAGTTTTTACTGTCATGCATTGGAAATGTTTCAGATACGTGATCTCCAGGGAAGCTATGCTGCCCAACAACCAGCTCCAAAATATATTCAAGGTGTTCTGGCCTGGCCTACAGTTTCTGTATGGGAAATAGAAGTTCACAAAAACAAGCCTTTAGACTAAATAACAGCAGCTACTTAATCTAAAAGATCTGCTTGATAGGTACATTAAAATACAGAACATCAATAGCCAAAGACTAACAATCTGGCAATTCTATCAAAAAGGACAAGAAGGGAGAGATGACCAGGTTTTACTGACATCGTGCTGGTTTCCACTTTCTCTTAAAGACCAGATTACAGCGAGACTTGATCATTTCAAGCTCTAATGAGAGAACGCTGTTTTCAAGGCATGGGCAATTAGCCTTTTTAGTGTCTAGTATCTTTTATTATCAGACAGGTATTTCTGGTCTAGACCTTTGTATATGGGTTACAGTTGTGCTTTCATTAGCATGGTTTCTCAGTGCCTGCCAGTAATACTCTGGGAGACATAAGTGGAATCTGCCACATGGGGTTTTTTTCTTCTTATCATCTCCCCAAAGTGGAAATTGTTCTTGAAGTAAAATTGTTATGTCTGATAGATTTTACTTCATGATATGTACACGTTGCAACGTGCTTGTGATAAATAGAGCCAGGTCAAAGAAGTGATGGCTCCTAGTTCCTGTGGGATTTTATTTCACTGCCTGGCACCAGAGCTGAAAATCTCTTGTCTCCTGCAAAGACTCTTAGCCTTGGGGTAAAAAGTTGCACTGCAATTAAGGGTCTGCTAACAACTTAAAGGGAATATACCTGGTTAGTAAGACCCAGCGATTTTTAATTCAGTGATTTAATTAATTCTTGTTCTTCAATTAATAATCAACAATTTTTTAATTTTTTTTTTTAACAGAAGACATTCTATAAAGATTTTGTCTTTTTGATCAAAGCATCTGAATAACTGGATACTCAGTTATGTGGTGAGATTTTACAACTATTCAAGGCTGTCCTGCAGAGCTACTGGTCTGCCAGGTCACAATACTTTTTTGTTGCTTTACAACTTGGCATTCACTTTGGTTTCCTCTCCACTCTTTTCTAGGAGAAAAATGTATCTCCTAAACTGAAAAGGCTGAAGACTAGGGAAGGAAAGAGTTTCAAGGTTCTAAAAAGATAAAGTTGAACATAGGATGAAAACAATAACTGAATAAATACAATCATATTGGCCCTGGTTTTTGCACCACTTTTTATCCTGAGCATTATCTTACTTCTACCAGTTTACTTATGGCTCTATGTGGAAAAAGTAGAAGCTTCACTTTCACCAGGAAGTATTTACCACAGTCAGTAGAGATTGATGTCATATGTTATTAAGACAATTGTATAGTTATATTGAAGAATTAATGAATCACTAAAATTCAGAGTGAAACAACAGAGCAAATATTGTTATTGGGTCCAAAGTACTGCAACTGTGGAGAAATACTGACACAGAAAGACGTTAGAGTTACCTGTCAGCTAACGAAATCTGAGCAAATTCTTAACAGAAAAAGGAGGGAAAACGTGCTAGTGAGGAAATGTGTGTTAATCTAAGAGACTTGAAGCTCACAGCAAAGTAGCAAAATGCAAGCAGACAGTGCACACCTAATTCTCTCCTCATTGTTGTAAGTTTACCAAAAATAAGATTCCAGCCCCTGAATGTAGGCAGCACACTGGAGTAAGAAGCATTTATCTAGATGAAGACACGCTCCTGTATCACCTCTGTTTCCTTCCTTCCTTCTTATCTTGCAGTTAGATGGAGTAAGAAGGGTAAACACTGCTGTTTCCAGTGTGAGCCCTGTTGATAAAGAACCTCCACGGTCAAAACATAGGTAGGTCTCATCTAGTATAGTATACAAGTACCACTCACTCTGTATGTGAAAAATAAGGCAGAAACATTAGATTTGCTTAGCATGGGCAGAGAATACTGTGAGACTGTGTGATTTACCTTAATATGCATGCCATACCAAATCACTCCAGCATCACAACAAGTGTCTAATCGAAACTGTGAATCACTTAGATCCACCGTTTTCTCACTTGGAGAAGAGGTTCTTGCTTCTATACTAAAGAAACAAACTATGCATTTCCTATTTCTGCTTCTCTGAAAATATAACTTTGAACAGTGAAACAGAAATACATCACAGCCACATATAAAATTGTTTAAAAAGTCTTCTTCCAAATATTTCAGTGGTTTATGTATTTATACTAATCACACCTCATTTAGACTTAGGGATAAGTCATTTTGGATAAAGAGCAGTATTTTACTACCACTGCCTGTTGGCAGTTTTGATAGAGGTCACTTTAATGTAAGATCTAGGGAAAATGAAGTACCAAAGACTTAATTTTTCTAGGACTTTAGACCAGAGACAGGTTATTCATATATGCATCTACAAAACAGTAGTCATAGTATTGCTATAGCTGAAGTCAGACCAAGACCAGACAGCTACCCTCATTTCAGTTATATGCAAGAAGTGATACTCCTGTGAAAAACTCAAGTCAGGTTATTGCCAAGAAATACCGACATATTGTGAGTCTGCTCAGGAAGGAAAAGTAGCTGGGCAGAGGCCTTTTTTGGCTGATGTTCTAGATGTGTAGGAGAGGAGGAAGACCAGAATAAGAGACGCAAAAGAAGCAAGACAGAAAAAAAATCCCCAAACCACATTAGGTATTTTTATGTTGTGTTTTGAGAGATGCCCAGATAGTGAACATGGCAACGTGGCTCCAGGTATTGCTTCTGTAGCAAACTGAGACACCACCTCTTAAGCATAGTTAGTGGTTCAGTATACTGCTGCTGTGCTATTAGCTCAGCATTAGGCAGTTTGGATGCTCTCAGGCACACCTGCACACAATATCTGTAGGCTGTCTGCAAGCGTTTCTGCAATCATTATACCTGCTGCCTACGAGTTATCTGTGTAGACTGCAGGCAAGCAGAGCTGGAAATAAGCCATTCTTCTGGCTTCTTGGAGACTCCTCATTAAGACTGGTAGTAACAGAGCTGAAGATTCTGGTAAGATGATCCCGAATAAAAGCCTCCAACCCCCACCTAGCGAAAGTATTTGGGCTAGGTGCTGATTGCCAGCAATTTGATTTAAATTATAAAGGATTTTTTAAAGTAAAAATAGGTGGACAAAGCGACCTGTAATGAAAGCAAATCTTCTTTTAAGACAAATTAATCCTAGGCCAGAAAAAAAATAAGAGGTGTGTAAACACCAGTAAGAGTGGCAGATGATGTTTTGAGAAACAAGAAATGCTTCTTCCTGTGACGTCTCAAAAACAATGAGCAGTAATAGAGTTTAGCTATCATAAATAAGCTCTGTACCTGTCTTATAATATTCATATTGTGCAAATCTGTCCACAACTGTGCAAGAAAAGAGAGCTAAATTCTCAGCAAAGCTATGCAGCTTTAGAGCTGCGCAGGGCCTACAACCAGGCATACAAGATTTCTTCAGCTCTGCTCCTGCTTGTGGGTTAGCAGAAGACAAAGGGATAGCATTTTCTGTCTTGCGATTTTAAGGCATGTAATCAACCTGCCACTATTTGCTGGATACACAAGTGCTCCCATGAGAGTGAGCTGTGCTCCTTTGAGGAGTATAACAAATAAACAAAATGGACTGGCTGTTTAATCAAGTAATTGCCCTAACGATGCCCTCCTAGGCACAAACATTGGTGGGTTTGAGAGAGAGGTTGAATGTTGTTGACTTTTGGTCATGTTACAAAGGCCATTTATTTACTCAGATTTCTTCTCACATAAGAGTTGAATGGACAGAGTTATTTCCTCTGATCGTGGAGGGGAGTTTTTGACATTCTGGATAACTTGATTATATTTTACTACTCTGTAATTTTTGTTTTCTTAGTTTATTTTTAAAAGTAGTATCTTTAAAGATGTATTCCAACTCACTAATCAAATAAAATAATTTTAAGACAAGTGTAGATTTTTTCTGCATTAAAGGTTTTAGTCTACAAGGAAAATTCCAAAGAAAAATTAAATATTAATCCAATGAGTGCCCAATTTCAGATCAGTATGGTGCATGGAGGGCCGTATTTACAGGCAATTCATTGAGCCATCATAAACCCACGGCCAATTGTATTGAAAAAAAGAACTTAAATACTCCCAGGAGAAAAAAAAAAAGATTACTAG
>Ga0181612_122891_pt1 | contig 21325 bp, 11 predicted proteins | sample HoacroProtozoa21_FD_119630 | JGI IMG/M metagenome (GOLD analysis project Ga0181612, IMG submission 119630) | Hoatzin crop microbial communities from Cojedes, Venezuel. Combined Assembly of Gp0051906, Gp0051904, Gp0051908
CAGCGTTTTATAGCCTATGTTTACAGCTCCCGTGCCGTCTCCTTACTTCACGGGTAAAATGCTATTGGCTATTAGGACGGGGGGGGACACTACCTTTCCGTACAGCGTGACATCTTCAGACCGCCAAGCCTTAACTACCCACAGATAAATGCAGAGAATATATTTGCAATGTATTTCCAAGTAATTGCATTGGAAAATTCTGGCACTTCCGGATGTTTGTCTGCTCTCTTTTCTTGCCTGTGCCTATATGAAAATATGATCATGGTTACGTGGCAGATTTCCTGTTATTTATTTAGTTCTAACTGGAAAAATAAATGCATAGGCCTGGTACAGGGCTTTCTCCCTGTGGAATGGTGTTTTCTGGCCATGCAGCTTGCTCGTGCCAAGGGATTCGGAGGTTTCCAGGGAGCGCACAAGATGATCTTGCCAATGCAGCATAACTCCTGTCTTAGCTGGGCTCCCTCAGCCTGTCAGACTGGGTGATTCCCTCTTCCAATTGAGATAAGAGCTTGGAGATACAGTGACAGACCTGCCCCCTTATGTCCATGTGGGGGGACTGAATGGCTCTTCTCTCTTGCTGGGGCACTGCACTGTCCCCTCTGCAGACCCATACTGAACTGGGGAGAGCGTGAGGGAACTAGATGCTGCTGGAGATTTGCTTTCATGGCCATTCAGCTAGCACGTACTGTCTCGCACCTGCCATCAGCCTATTGCCTACTGTGCTCCACTGCGGTACATTGCTGCAGGACGTAAATTTAAGAAGTCTGATGAAAACTGGAGACTGAAGATGAGAAGTGACAGATGACATCTTCCAGAGTACCCTCTTTAGTTGTTGCTTGGGAGTGGGAGAGTGTTGCTTAAATAATGTGATTCCTCTGTTCAAAGGCACCCTAAAAACAGAAGGTTGTGAATGTTCTTGAACTATGGCTTGAAGCAGGATTATTGTGGTAAAGATTTATTCTCTTCAGTTATTTCAGCTGTTTCCTGCTTGAACACCATCTCTGGGCAGCTGAGATTTCGGTCATTTTTAAATACATTTCATCAAGATACCTTTGGGATGCTTCCTGAGATTCCCTGGTAATTTCATTAAGAAACTGCTGTTAGTTATCCCCAAATTTCATTTTTATTGACTTTATTAAATGGGCTTTGAGTTTCTTGATATTTGAGTAGAAAAAGCTTCTCCTGGCATTTGTAAATGTTCAGATTGGTTGTGATTTTTTTCAGTTTGTAATGAAGTTTTATGGCAAGACTTGCAGTTGTTTCTCTGCTATTTGAATAGGTGTGCTTAGAAATGCTGTCAGTGTTTTCCCTTTTAGCTCCGTTGTGTTCTTTTCTGTACTTAAAATTCTCTGAAAGTTTTCTCAGGCATCTTGAATGCAGCTTTTTTAAGAGATTCTTTGGTTCATTTGGTAAAACTAAGTTATTTTTGAAGTGCATGTATGGATTTGCATAATCAGCTCTCTGGAAGGTGTCTACTCTTTAGTGTTGTTCATGAACAGCTCCTCATACAATTTTGCCTTTAATTCTGATTTGAGGCTTTTAGACAAATAACTTAAATGCCAGATTTACAATTATTAATTGTAAAAGTTAAGAAAATATAAATTTTGTGTCTCACAACAAACCTGAAGTATTTGAACTCCATGTTCTAAGCAAATCCCAAATTTAGTGAGCAGCTGTGGTGAAAATGACAAGCCATTACTAATTAAATTATGAAAAAGCTAGCATGCATCAGGCAAGCTGATTATGTGGGCTATTTTAATGGCTATTTGATAGTAGGTATGTATTTTATTTCCCTGACAAAATGTTACATGTGATAATGGAGCTTGAAGTGCCATTGAATTTTACCCCCTCCCCCCAAAATTAACTTATGTAGGAAAGCTGAAATTAAGGTAGGTAAACATAAATTAATGAAAATTCTACAGAGAAAAAAAAATACATAAATGCCAAGGTGATGATTCAAATATTGTAAATAGTGTCAGAGTATACTGTAGAAGGAAACTTAAGAAAGGTATATGAGAGTGTTAGAGAAAAACAGTGGCTTCTTTCTCCCTACAGTGCTAGATGGAATATACTTACACATCATAAAGGGATGGGAAGTGCATATGGGGGGGGGGGGAAAAGCATCTGGCTACAGAAAGATCTGATTCTGGGAAAATTGAGAAGCTGAGGACCACATCGTAGTTGGAGTTAGTGTGAAGAAAAGAATTGTGGCTTACATCCATTTTAATACAGTGAGGGAAAACAAGTAATTTTTTTTTTGTTTTGTAATGTATTTGGGGAAATATCCATTAATTCATGTTGAATGCTATATAACAGAATTGATGGGAAAACATTGGAAGTTTGCTGAGACTTCAATTTATAGTGAGATACACCGCTAATAAACATTTATGTGCAGCAATAAGTGTGTCTCTTTTTTTAACAAGTAATCTTGGAGGACAAATACCATCCTCACATTAAATAGGGATAAATGGGGAAAATAATTCTAATTTTAAACTGCTTTCTGACCCTTGGCTTATTCTGGAGAGTACTGCTCTCACTTTATTACAGGAGGCTAAGAGTTAAGTTTGCAGGCCAGCAAAATGTGCTTAACCATGTGCTTGTGATCTTGTCTTGAAAATTGTCTGCCTATTTTTTATTGTTGTTATTCCTATTTTACTGGAAAATTCCAAACCTTCCTGTGTTTTGTAAAGCCAAAATCTTGCAAATGTCCATGCAGGACTGCTGAGGTTTCTTAAAGGGGAAATAGCTTTTATTTACTTGTGGCTTTACATTTTATTTCTTAGCTGTACTGATCCATATTCCTGTAGAATAGTAGTTCCCAAGAACAGACCCTCTTCAAAGCCTTAGCCTATGTACATAATAAGTGTTGGTACCTTCTGAGAACATTTCCAGAATTTTCTTATCTTTCTATACGTATATAAGTATGTATCCTAACAGCTTCGGAAATTATATATGCACTTCTTAAATATTTATTAAATATACAAATTCAAGAAGTCTATACCTAGACAAAAAGGTAGACTTTTGACAGCATATCAAATAGTAATGTTTTTTGAGATGAATCGGATGGTTACTATTCGGGCCTTTTCATCTTGAGTTGTGCGTTTTGTTTGGACAGCAGGCAAAATGTTCTATATATTTATGCTTTTTCCCGTCTTCTCTTAGGTGTTACAATATAACCTGCTTTCCCCAGGACTGCCCCTATTCAACAATTTTTTTGTTATCTTTCTCAGTGTTACATTTGGGGAAAAAATACTAGTTATTGCATCAGATAAAAGGTGAGACAGTATTTTTCTCTTTGATTTATTAAATACAAAAATTTTAATTCCATGAATAAAAGCTAGAATTGAGAATGATGCTGGCAATTTGGAGAAGGATAGCAATGATGAGAACAGCAGTCTATGGATTAGAAATAAAATTGTTTTAGGAAGTAGGTCCATAACATAGAGCAGAGCCTCTACTGATTATAGGAACTTGGCAGTTCTGGATACCGTATATGGCACGGTACCATTTTGGAGTCCCTTGGTTGTCTACTCATTGTTTTGTGTCGTTGTGTTAAAACCTTGCTTTGCTGTCATCCGTACCCCATTTTTATGTTCTACACCCTTCTGAAAAAATCCCTCTGTAGTACTAATTTAGCAAATACAGAGACAGTAAGCTACAATGGAATATTTTTAGTATTTCAGTAATATATTATTTATACATTGCTGACAAAAGTGCTGCATGGAAATTCCGTGTTGATGGCTACACAGCAGCATCCCTTCAGTCTTTTTACATTCATGCTGCTGGGATATTGAGTGTTTAGGTAGGTTTTTTGGGATGTGAATCGGAGAGATTTTATGTTGCAGTGCATTGTCCCTGTGTGTTTAAGGAGCATGTATCTTTTTCGTGTTTGCTTGTACATACTCCCCCACCCCTCCTCATTCTTACAGGAAAAAGTCTTCATTGTCTGTCAAATCATTAACCCTTACACTGTTCAAGAAAGTATCTTTGGGGTATTCTTGTATTATCTTTGTCTCCTATAACCTGTTCATTAGTGGTATTTACTGCATTGTTCTGTGAAAATCAGCCAATAAGAAGAAATTCTGTGCATCTTGATCACGGATATTATAAAAAAAAAAAATCAAGATTATTTATATGAATGAGAAAAGGAAGTATTTGACCTGTGTTACTCCACGAGAAAGTGACAAACCATCAGGTGTCAAATTTTACTGTCTTCCATGTAGGTACATTCTTGTGATGTTCTCTAGAGCTGCAAAGTATCTCGTCCTTTTGGAGCTGAATGCCCAGTATTGTTTTTGAAAAAAGCCAAAGCAGTGTTAGGAATCAATAGAAAAGATGTAGAAAATGGAACATCATTATGACACGGATTCCATGGCTTGCCTGCGTGTTCAATATTCAGGCCAATTCAGGTCTCCGTCTCTCAAAAGCCGTGTAGTAGAAATGGGGTAGCTTCTCTAAAGGGCAGCGAGTACAATCAAGGGTATGCAATGACATCTGCACAAGGAGGGACTCAGTTGGCTAAGACTCTTTATCCAGAAAAGAGGGAGCTTATTTTAGAACACTATAAAATTGTAAGTGGCATGAAGAAAATGAATAGGGAAGAAATGTTCACCATCTCATCTAACAAAAGAACAAGAGGTAATAAACGAAATTAGCCAGAACTGGCTTAAAGCAAACAAAAAGAACTACAGTTCAGTGCATAAATTTCTTGCTGCAGGAAGCTGTAGATATTACACGTTGACATGAGTTCAAGGTACAGTTGGAGAGTTTTAAAGAGAAGAAATCCGTGAAGCACTCTTTTAAAACAAAAAACAAAGCCCCCACAAAACCCCTAAACAATGACGCAAACAAAAAAAATCATCCAAAAAAACCTCCAGCACTTCAGTCTTGGAAATCTACAAACTGTTGGAAATAGAGAGGATATTCTAGGCGTACGTGCTAGATACTTGCTCTGTTTTGAAACTTCCATACCTCCAATCGACTTCTGTTTTTGTAGACTTGCTAGATGGACCTGTGTTATCTCTTAGACTCTTGTGGTCTACCAGCCGATTAGCAGATCGAAGAAAGTTGGTTTTTTTTTTTCTCCATTGTTTTATTTTAAAATAATACTTTGTTTGTGAAGTGTTTGTGTATGTATGTATCTAGAGAGACCTAAAAATATATCCATCACAGCCAAGTGTTATTGAATGCAGTTCAGTTTACAGTAGTATGCCTGGCTTCCTAAACTCTGCACTTGTAGCAGTGATAAAATTACTGCTACTCATATGAAAACATGCAGAAATCTGTTTTGGGCTTTATGGCATTTGTTTTAAGGTTTTATGGTTTAATTTTGTGTGTATATATATTTTGGAGTAAAAACTATAAATTTGATGGGACATAGCATGTAGATTTCAAAGAGTATATGCTTCTTGTGAACTAGAATGGTTCTACCTATTCCATTTGTATAACTCCTGCTTTTAAGTGGGAGAGTTTAATAGTGTCATTTTTATTCTTTTTCTGACATGCTCGGACCATGCACTTACACTGTTACTGGGAAAAAGGAAGTCTAGTTTTTCAGTTCCCCCAGCAAAGTCATACAGGCCTGTAGCAAGGAAACCCTAAAGATGTCATGGATGTTTTCTTTGGGGAAATGCTTAGAAAACCATTTTGGCAGTGCTGCAAATGTGCAGGTATAAGGAACACAATTTGCGGTGTTGTCGAAAGCGGCCTCCTTGCAGAGCTCCAGTGCAAGGACTATTTATCAGGAAGGCAGCCCAGCAGATTGTGCAAAAGGCACAATCTCCCAGTCACCTTCTAGTGATAATAAAAGGACATGAAGACATTGTGTACTTTGCCTGTGAAAAGCATTAGGATCCTGCGTGATTTATCGAAACAGTTTATCTGAATCGTCATTGCAAAAATTTTTAAAAAAAGGAATAGTATTTTTTTGTATTTTAAGATGAAAATTTGTCGGTGAGTCCTCATTTTGTGTTTTAGTTATTTATAGATTGTCAGAGTGTCTTGAGCTATGCACGTAGAAATCATCTTTGGTATAAAAAGCACCGACTGATTCCTTCCCAAGAGGCTTTTGCATGGTACAAAGCGAGGAAAAAAAAAAAAGTTTTTGTTTATAATGCACATCTGTGATATTGTGTAACTTAAATTTCTGCTGCTGCTTGACATTTACTTACCCAGAGTTTATCTCCGAATGGTTTGTCATTGTGGTGACACTTTTTTTAATAAACATGAGTGTATTAAATGCAAATAATTACATTAATGTGACATTATTGCTGAAATTTACACATGTAAAGTCGGGAAATTCAGAATAATGATTCCCATGACTATCATAACTTGTCCCCTTTCTTATGCGAGGTGTGCTATTTTCTGTTACCCTCCATAAGCACTTGTGTCTTGTCAAACTCTGAATGTTGTTTCTCTGGTTGGACCATTGCCTTTCTCATATACAACTTTGGACTTTGCTAAGGTTGTAATTGTGTTGTAATTTCCTCAGCAGTAGTTTAATGTCAGGAAAATAAATATGGTGAGAAACCAAAACCCTTCAGTCTGAAATTGCTGTCTTTCCTCAAAGATTATTTTAACCTGAATGGGGAAAGTACCAGGGACTGAAATTGTTCAGGAGACCTGGCTAAGGGGGGGGTCAGTCATCAGTGCAAACAGAGCAGAATGAAGCAATTTTGTTGGTGGTTTTTTTTTTTATTTTATTATAAAATATCTGTGCTATAGGTATTCTGCAGCTCCACAGTGTTAGGCTGTTGTAGCATATTGCAGTAACGGGTTTTCAGTTGGTACAGTGACATTGTTTTCATTGGTGAGGTCAATTAATACAACACACAATTGCTCTAGAGTGAATTCAGTTGAATCCAAATGAATGAACAGTTATGCCACATTATCTATGTTGGCAGTATGAATCTTTTCCTGAGAAGATTTGAATTGGAAATCTTTTCAGCCAGTGTTACTGCAAAATCTGGGAAATAACAGGTTGAGTCTGTACTCTGCTTGCTTGAGAGAGAACTGCATGTTTGGGAAGATAGGTATCAGCATATCCGAAACTTTTTCTTAGAACAGTGTGAACTCTTTGGAAATAGGATATAATCAGAACAAAGTGAATGACTGCAGGAACAGCAGCTTCTTTTGTTTAAGTGTAATATGTGTTTTTACTTACTTGGCTAAAATAAAATTTAAAAAATGCATTAAATGCAACAAACATAGTGTGTTTGCACTCTCAGAGGCTTTGTTTGCTTTATTTCATAAATAAATGTCCTTCTAATTGGCAAAGAACACAATGTGGCTCTGTAACGAGAATGTCAATTTAAGGGCAGGCCCTACAAGACAAAAAATCCTTTAGTGCTATTACTAGCAAGTCTCTTAGTCAGAAGCAGAGGGCAGGATTGTCAGGCAGTCAGCGAGTGTCCGCAGGTGGATTGTTACAGTGGATACCCGCAAACCTGGCATTAGTTGTGTAGTTTAGCCCTACATCCTGCAGTATTTAGGCTGGTCTTCCCCTTCAAGGTGGCATCGCCACAGGCTTCTCTGCAGGTCAGCTGGCAGTAAAATGCTTTGGTTTCCTATTTGGAACTAGGCATTCTTCATTGTTCTATTTTTTTTTACCTTTTTTGTTTGTTTGTTTTAACATCTATAGATTTTGTAGGTTTGTGTGTATGCACTTGAAGTCAAAGTTTGCTCAGTTAAGTGGATGTTTGCAAATTGATTGGCCTGGTATTCAGCCTGGCTGAGAGCTAGCTAAAACCAATATAAAGCTCCTTGTTTCACTGTGTGTACTTGGAGTCATCTGTGCACATAGATTTGCAAAATATAATCTAGTGCATGGTGAATAATGCTCTAAAATGCATTTCACGTATGCTGAAAACAAATAAAAGAGCTTTATCAAGCATCCTCCAAGTAAATTAATTCTCGAGCTAAGACATTTTACCCTAAGTGTGATTTTCTTTTAATAATTTATGGAAGTGACTCATTTGAAATTTCTTTCACCTTAACGACTTCTGTTGGTGGCACAGAGCTCCGGTGTCATCAGCATTCTGCGCCTAAACCTGCTGTCTGCTGAGGAGCTGCCAGGTGCATTACCTCTTGTCAACTTAACAGATTTGTTCTAAGAGAAGCTGCCTTCCTCATAAGAAGGTTCAGGTTGAGCCTTGACACTTAATCTAAATACTGAAGCTACAGGGATTTTCCTGGAGGTAATTTTGAGTGATTATTGGTTGATTAAAGTAGTTCCCTGTGTCAGTTTCACTCATGAGTTGGTCTTATATCTGTCAGAGTCCGAGTTTATCATGCAGATTGATATTGGTGTGCAACTGAGTATTTTTCACAGAAATTGAAAAGAACAGTTTGGTAATCCCCTTTTACAAGCTGTAACAAAATCACTCAGTGTAGCTCTGCAAACATGTCCATCTAATGCAGTAGCACTAAGCAGCTAAAAGTAAATACCCTTTTTACCTTCTGTTTTTATAAAATAGACTGTCATGTGTGTCAAATCTGTTGTGTGTGTTGCAAGGTCATTTAAATATAAATAGGCATTCTCAGATAATGAAATTTTAAGTGTGTCAAAAATGTAATATAACAGAATTGGATATTCAGCCTATTGACTATACACAGAAGAGCTGATTGTAGTAAATACTAAGTTATTTTGAATTTACTGTGCTGAAATCAGAAGCATGTTTCATTTTTAAACCTATAATGACAGCAATAATGAGCTCCTGTGCCGTGCTCCAAGTACATCGTGCTTGGATTTATAGCAAAAGACAGATCTGACTATCATTTTCTGCCAGCTTTGCCGCTTCTCGCTGTAAGCTCTTCCACTAGATCATTGGTATGGTTTGCCCTGAAAGGTCAGGCTTCAAACCTTTGCCAAATTTGAGTATCTGAAAAGATAGCTATTTCACTGGAATCAAAATAAGTAATTTACTACTTTAATGCAAGACTAGAAAGAGGGTTTACTAGTTTGATGTGAGTGCAGGAAGGCGCATTCAGTTTGGGAGTATATAAAAATTAACTTTTTGTCCTCACTGTGCTTTTGTAAAATTAGTAACATTATGATGAAGCATTTTTTTTAATAAAAGAAGGATCTAATTTGCAAATCATGTATGAAAATTGTTTTTAAATTTCAGGAGTTAGAATAGCATAGGAATTCTAGTTTCTAGGTGTTTCTCTTCAGGTTTCTCTTGTGAGCAGTTGCCATTAACTTAGAATCTGGAAAAGGGACCATGTAGTAATCGTATTTCCATCTGCATTGACTTTATCAACGTGCTTAACTGCCAGTTCTTGTTTAGTTAGATTTAGTGAGCATTTCATGTAGTTCAGTGTGGTTTAGCTAACACATAATTTGCATTATTCACGAGTTTGCCTCCTTTTAATCTTGGAAAGCTGGTAATTGAAAGGGCACATTGGAAAAGATTGCTTTAGTATATAACTGTGTGGATCTACAACTGGTGAAATGATTAAGTGAGGAGGCTGCTGGGGCTGTGCCATGTCACCAGGAGGAGATCTGGTGTTGGAGGGGGTCTTGCTGGTGGATTGTTGCATGAGGGAGGAGAGCCAGCAGGGCACGTTGACTTGGGCCTGAGTGCATATCCCATCCCATGGTGTAGAGAGGGAGATTTCTGGAAAACCATTGCTGGCTACTGCCTCATCCTGGAATTTCCAATTTTCTGACTCTTTTTGGGGTTGCGGTGTGTGTTTTGTGTTTTCACAGTTGTTGGAAAGTTGTGATGTGCAGTGTTAGCTATCCGTCCTGTGCAGACTGGCCCTGACTTCAGGGAAGCCTTGATTTTTTTTTTAATTATTATTTTTTTTATAGATTGGCATTATAACACAGCATTTCTATGCCCTCATTTTCCCAATTTCTTGTGTTTAACTTCCTTCCGATTCTTGTTTGGCATTCTTTCTCCAGGCTTCTGTAAATTCCAGCTAAGTGCATTGGTCACTCTAGAGATACATGATTAAGATTCTGCTTATGATTTAAGGATGGAAAATAAAACCATTTAGTTCTTCCACTGCACTTGTTGAGTAATGCAGAATTCTTTATTTTTACATCATGTTAAAGGTTGCATTAATTCTGTCTCTTTTTTTTTTTTTCTGTCTCTCTTCTCTGTACGTTTTGTCACTTCTACTGTATGTTGCTCTTGCGATTTTTTTACCCTGAAGTTTCTTTGGGGGTGAGTAGCAGGAAGATGGTTCAGGTTTTTATGCTAGTGTCAGCTGAATATTGGATATTCAGTAAATTTTGCTTTCCCATTTTCATGCTTTCCTTTTTCTATGTTCACATGAATGATCTTTTGCCAATTTTGATAGAGAGAAAGGCTGAAACTTCTTTACTGAAAGTTTCAGAAGTAACACTCCTGGTTTTTGATTTAAAGCTCTTTGTTTTTCTGAGCTATTATCAAGAAGCAATAGATAGGAAGTCGATGGGGGGAGCGAGAGTCTTAAGAGGGTATAAAGCCTTTTCTCAGGCATTTATAGTTTTTGATAGATTTTTTGGTACATTGCTTAGTAAAACCTGACAAACCAAACTCATGGTGTTCACGAAGGTTCTCTATATTTCTGTGCTGAATTGTCCTCCAAATAGTATTGTGGACCTGAATCGTCTACTAACTAAAACTTTTAATAGTTGTATCTTGTTCAGTGAATACTGGGGAAAATTGAGATTTCTGGATGCAATGGTTTATATATATCCACACAGTGAATTTCCAAAGATTACTTTCCTTTAAAGGAGAGTTAAATTTTCCGTCCTTTCTGAAGTTAAGGTATTTCAAGACTAGCTACCTTAGAAAATCTTCTTCTTTTGTATGTAATGGACAATACATGGTTTAGACAAAGGAAGGAAATGTAGGGCACAGAGATACTTGTTAAAATGAATAGTGGTTAAAACTTCAATGTTCATGTATATACACTCATACTTTTGTTTTCCCCTCCTTCCCCTCCTATCCTCTACACAATCCCTGCACTTTGAATACAGTGCTGTGGAGCAATACTGCTGTGTGGTTTTGGCTTTTTTTTTTTTTTTTTAAATGGGTGGTGTTTATACATGAAGAAAGAAACTATTCCTTTGCAAGTATTCACCTTCTTTATTGGCAACTGGTGAAGGAGACATATGTATGGACATATTTTAGGAGAGATTGATCCAAGGAGATGCCTTTGAAGCAGCTGTACTTTACGTACGTGCCGGTTCTGTTTCGTGCCAGCTTTGGGGTTGGTGACCAATGAAGGATGCCATAGTCATTCTGAATCTTTGAAACCATTATTATTTGAAATAGGATTAGGAAGAGGAAGAGAAGGGTCAAACTGAAAACTGCATCAATTTCTGTAGCTCTGTTCTTAAGATAAATGACGCATGAGATCATGTTGTGTGCGGGAGTAATATTTATCTCTTTCTGCTTTTGAGTTCTGTTGGTGTTGCTTTACCCTCAGAGCATAATTTGTGGCCGTTGCATGACCGCACTTGGCAGTTTCATGTGGAGAAGAGAACTGGATACAGCCTTCTGCTCAGGCATAAAGGGGATTTCAAAATTGCCTTGAAAATTCAACTAAATTGAGTTAAGTGATTGTGTTGGTTAGACAGATAGTAGTGAAGCTGCTTTAATAGACTGGCTCTTTTTTATCTTTTCCCCCTTGCCTTCCTGATATCTTTTAGGATAGAGTAAGTGTTGTTCAGTTGGTCTGGAACTGTTACAGCTGTGAGATAATGCGGTTGGATTTTCAGTTTATTTGCTAACTAAGGCAGTATTGTACATGGAGATGTGCTTTACCTACCTGTATCACTCGAGTGGTGTGCGAGTGAAAAGGGGTGGAATTGATTTAGCAAGGATGCACTTTCAAATACAGGTATATATTTTTCATTAACAATAAATAAATGGAAAAGGAAATTGCTTTTTTTTGGTGTTGTATCATTCTCATTAGCATTATAAGCTTACTTTCAGTTATTCTTTATTTCTGAGTGCAGATTTTTGCAGGGAAACGATGGATTGGGAAGTTACTAAATTCAGATGTGCCTCTAGGAAACACGGGTGTTCTAGACTTTATTTTAAAATAAAAATATAATGATGTTTCACCAAGATGTTAAAAATTTTGATGTGATCCAATTTTATTTACTAAACTTACATTTAGATGTTCCCGTTGTTTGCATTCTGAAATGGTAGTAGTTTATCACAAAAATCTGTCTTGGTGTTCTCAACAGAGGATAATCTTCCCAATTGCTCTCCCGACCTTCCAATATGTATGCAGTTTGAAAATGTTTCCATACACAATATCTGCTGCTAGTGATATTTTGTAAGCCAGATAGTTTGGGTTGTTGGCCAGAGAGAGTAAATGCCTAACACATGCTATTCTTGCAAACTGTTGTTGTGACCACCTTGCTGTTGTACTCGCCCTCTACCCCAAGTCCTGAAGAAATGTGCAGAAAGAATTACAAAGATTATTCCTTCAAACATTTGGCCTAATTCTTGTATATATTAGTTGCATGTTGTTAGAAATTAATTGGTTTATTTTTGTGTGAACATGGTACTGGACAAATCTCATGCAGAGAATCAGTGACATTTTTCTACCAAACTGATGAGATTTGCTTACTAATTATTTTTTTTAAAAGAAAAAAACAGAAATCCCCAACCCAACCAAACTCCAAATACTGGTTTTCTTATCTTTTCATGCATACTACTTAGACTTGTAGATCTCGGGGAATTCATAAATAATTTGACCTTTTTTCTTTACTCATTGTTTGAACTGAAGATGTGTAAAACAGGATGATACCATGGTTACTAATTTGTTTTTTATCATAAATCTGTGAAGACAGAGTAACTGTTTTTTTCCCCAGCTCTTCTGCTCTTCCAATTATATAAATGTTATCCAAAATTGACATTTGGCTTCTTTTGCTCATCCTAGAGGGTCGTTACCCATGTTCACTCTTTTAATGCTGTATTTGGTACTTTATATGAAGTGAAGATACTTGGAACAGATTTTGGTGCTTATCTCCTGCAACAGAGCCCATAAGTCAACTGTTAAGACTGAAGTCACTTGACTTGTTCAGCTTGGAGAAGGGAAGCCGATCTCATCACAATCTACAGCTTCCTCAGGGGATGCAGCAAAGGGGGAGGTGCTGGTCTCCTCTCTCTCGTGACCAGTGGTAGGACATGAGATATGGAATGAAGCTGCATCAGGGGAAGTTCAGACTGGACATTCTGAAAAAGTTCTTCATTGAGAGGGTGTTTGATCTCTGGAACAGGCTCCCCAGGATCATGCCGCCAAACCTGTCAGAGTTCAAGGAGTGTCTAGACAATGCTCTTAGTCATATGATTTAGATTTAGGTAGTCCTGTGAGGAACAAGGAGTTGACTTGATGATCATTGTGGGTCCTTTCCAACTTGAGATATTCTGTTGTTCTTGTTTGCATAGAAATGGAGAGTGACAGTAGTCATTAATATTCTCCTAATGAGAAAATGGCAATACTCAGCATATTCTAATATAACATTTGTAAGCTGAGAGTCTAAATCCATGTAAAGCATTGTATCCTTTTGAGGAGAAGGGACAAATGCATTGCAGGTTCATAACAAAGAAAAAATTATAGATTTAATGAAACAGTTTTGTTTAGCTGCAAATCAACGTTTTGGTCAATACAAACTGATCAATATTAGCTTCTCTTTAAGAAAACAAGTATAAAGTGAAAATGTAAAATAAGCTAAATCAAATATTTTTGGAAGGAACATTTCTTAATTTGTTCATTTAATCTGAAGAGAATATTTTAGGTATTTTAATTTAAACTGATCTAGCTGTTTAGAGAAACATTTTGATGGGAATTCTAGTTCATGGTTGTTTATCATTCTAATTGTAGAACATGTGTCTGCCTTAAATCTACTGAACTTGGCTGTGAAAATATAATTGCAAATGGATTCTTGTTAATGGCTAGGATACCTGTAATTACTGTATCTAGCTTTAATATAAATGCTTCATGTATTCCATGTGTCTTTTGCAAAGTAATGTGATTTATTAAAATGTACCAGTGTCTAAAAGCAGCTTTGAAAGTACATTTTACTCCGTTTCCAAAGTATCTTCTTTCCTAGTTCTCTTTAATTAGAATCATTTCTCTGTAGCAAGTCCTTCATAAAATTAGGGTGGGAGCAGAATCAAATTGTTTTGAAACACTGTAGGAGTTTCGGTTATATTGATTTAAATCCTAATAATCAAACATACTACTATATACCTGCAAAGCGTTCTGCAGTGTACGAAATCACGGGATGCCTGAGGTTGGAAGGCTCCCCCACCCCAACTGGGTGTTTATACAAATTGATGAAATGCCCCCAAACCTTCTCTTCAAAGTTTACTTTGTGTTCCCCTATTTGTTCATGTGGTCACCTTTCTTACAGTTATATTTTGTTACCTTATAATGGTATATGGAGATCTCGAGGGATATTTTTGGAAACTTTCTCATGTGATATTTCTAAATCCTGAATTGACAGGTAACAACGTGTTCAGGTTCCTTTAAGCATAGACTGATGAATAGAGACAACATGGGTCAAAACACTGAAATTTTCTAACTGAAAAAAAATCTGAAGGAGCTGTCTAGCTGTCAGAGGTTGCTCTTTAATCCTGCAAGTCACTTCAAAAATGCTGTGTTTCTGTTGTATTTGTATGAATGATGCTGAATGAGCCCTATGATGGACTCCCTTTAAATTTCCAGATCAATGGTAGCCCTGTCCATTTCCCACTGAGGTCCATTAGATCACTCTCTAAGTGAGTTAAAAAAGGTTGACATGAAAAAATATGATCGATGCCTAAGAGAAAGATTTCTTACCAGTTATTTTTGAGATGATCAAATGCAATTCAGGTTTGTACTACCTCTTCATCAGAAGCCAGTTCTCCCAAACATGGAACTTGCCCATACATAAAGCAAAAACAATAATAAAATAGGCATTGATTTCTTGCATCCAAGGATACTTAACTGCCTCCATTACCAAGAGCACCCAAAGTAGTTTCAAGGTCCCATCTTTTAAAGTACTGGCAAATATTGGAGAGTGAGAGGGGAAAAAAGAAAGAGTGTGGTACATAATGTTGTTAAAAAAGGAACAGCAAAAGCAAATGAGTATGAACTCTGTACTGCCCTAGAGTCATTATTTTTTCTTCTGCTTGGGATTCATTGGAGGAGACTTTAACTTTCCAACCAGTGTCCTCAAGCACGATGACTCCTCAGTCTGTTTGTAGGCAGTGTAAGTAGTCCTGCAGAAACATATGAATATAGTTCTTGCCTTAGAGGATTTGTCAGCAACCAAAATTGTAATTATGACTACATGCTATAGCGTTATGATTAACATATAGTACATTATGAATCTCTAGATAAAGCAAAATACATGATAGCTCCTGTTTTTAAGCAGTGCTTTACTACTGCTTCCTTACATAAATTGATAAGATATACATATCTGCCAACTACAATAATTTTTCTCAATACTCTGATGTTTTTTGACTTGGTCTGTGGTTTTTTTTATTATTATTTTTGAATAAAGTTTCACTCCATCAGTTGCCCATTTGTCTAGGGATGCTTGCACATCACACAGCTGATCAGAGTTGTTGCTGTCCAGAGAAACTCAAGATCAAATACCTGTAAGAGCTAGCTTTACATGTCATTTAAGTTGAGCCCCACTCATATTGGATTCACTGCCCTGATGAGGAGTAGCTGATTTATTCATGTGTGGCAGCATGTTCTGTTTCCTCTGCACTGACTCTCTGCTGTGCAACATGTGCAAGTTAAGTCCAATGCAACTTCAGTTCAAAGAATTTACAGCATAGGTGCTGCATGGCTGATGCGTTAAAACATCCATATAATCCTGCATGTATGTGTATTATACACGAGATTCCAATTAATTTCTGTGAAAATGAGCTTTGCTTATTTTTGCATAGCTTTCCTCCTCGGATTCAGGACGTGAAATAATATTTTGCAGTCTCAGTTTCTTTCATGGGTTGGAAACTCCATTGGAAGTCTGGTCTCAGGTAAACTCAAACCCAAACAACCTTTAGTTTCCCATTTTTTTGATCTTTCATGTTAACTATATTTACAACATTAAAACTTTTGGGCAAGTATAGAGATAGCCACCAAACAAGGAGATGGCCCAAAAAATCTACAAGTATGTACAAAAAAAAGTTAAATTTTAAAACAAGAAGCCAATAGCTCAGCTGTGAATTTTAATTTAATCGTAATCCCTGGTTTACCCTTTCATGTCCTTTTGTGTAGTTTGAACATGGTGGTTCTTGCACAGAGTACTGTAACACACAGTGGAGAAAAGGAAATTCTCCATGGCTGATGTACAGCAGCCCACAGTACTTGTCACTCTCCCACTTTGTACTGATTTTTTTCAGTCTTTCTTTTCTCTTCTGTTTTTCATCCCATCCTGCTGCTAGAGTTGTCATGCTGAGACTTTATGCTTTCCATTACCTGTATCACTGCTGAATGCCTGTGTATAATTTTTGTACCCAGCTGTGGTGAAAGCATGTGCTATTAAAATACAGAAGAAAGGTGAGGCTTCTTTGCTGGGGCAAACCGTTGAAAAAACAGAAACATGTGAAAAGAAATACCTTTTTTGCAGTCATTAAGAACATTTTGGGTGTGTGGGTGGTTTTTATGTTATTTTATTTGACCTTCACTATCAAATTTATTTTCCTTTAGGAATCTGTTGTAGTGTCTCAGTCCTAAGTTGAATATAAGTGTTGGGAGAGATTTTACTTCCATGTACTCTGTGAATGAATTCTTGTTTTCCAAATTCTGTCTGTTTTCAATGCAATGCTTAGCTCTTTTTTCATAAAAATATAATAGGGAAATATGAAGGATTTTTTGATAGATGATGTATATCTGTTGAGTGACTGAATGACAAGATAAAAAGGAGGTAAATTTGCTATGCAAATCTTGAGAATGAATGCACTGTTCTAGTAATAGGGCAGGAAGCATTTGTAGAACCATATGTTTTCAAGATACAGTCCCTAACACAGCCTAGTTCTAGTGATCTCTGACAGAAGTATGAAGAAAGGAGACTTAAATGACCCTAAGCTGGAACAGAAATGGAAGAAAAAGTTTTTACACTGTTATGTGAGAAATTGCTGCAAATATATTTTCTGTCCCCAGAGAAGGGCAAAATACTCGCTCTTAGCAGATGCCAAAAGAAATGTTTTTTACTTGACTGTGCTTTAGCCTTTCATCTTAGAATGATAGGCTTTCAGACAGTACCATTCTTTTAGTGTGCTAATTACATGTTCAGGTTGTGATCTGTTCTAATGTTCATACTCTTTACTCTAAAAATTCAGCCTAACTAGTTTTTCCCCAACTTGTGTTTATGGGGGTGGTGGTTTCCATTCCAGTCTTACGGGATCTTCTTAACAGGTCTTCTTTGCACCTTGTCAATTTAATTTTGAATTTAATCTTTGCCTCTGATGTGCTTTCCATCCCATAGTGCTTGATGTAATCTGCCAGTTTAATAAGTATATACTGCATTCTATCATCCAGTTGTTAATGGAACTTAATAAGTAGTACTGCACAGAGAACACATCCCAGCAGAGCCTGCTAATACATCTTTCTCATTTGGAGAAATCATTGACAGTTACAACTTGGTCACTGTTTTCTCATAACTTTATTATTAATCTCATAGATGTTTCATTTAGAGTACTTTTTACAAAATGTACCTGGGAAAAATAATGGAAAATGGTGTCAAACAAGTTTAAATCAAGAGTTAGTGTCTGCTTTTCAGAGCTCAGCCTCTGACAACTCTTTTCAGAGTCGTTCAGCGTGTGAAGGAGCATTTTGTTGTCCTTTTGCTAACAAGGAGTTCTCAAATCAAGGCACAGACACTAGATTGTTGTAGCGTTACATACATTACTACTTACATTTTCACTGTATAAATATTCTCTCTATACAGACAGAGGCTGATGAAAGCTTATTTGTGCCTCCTGTGCTATGGCAATGCAAAAATCACAATAGAGAGCTCCCCACAGGTCTGTCTATTTCCTTTGAAGTCTGCCTTGGTTGTTGGTGCAAGGATGCGCTGAATATCCTCCAGAGCAAAGTGATGGCTTGGCTCGGCTCTGCAGTCCTTTCTGGGCATTGAAGGCTTGGAGCAAGCGGTACAAGTGTTATAAACAGGCTAATATCCATATGTAAACTGATCTGAGCACCTCTACACTGCATACCTGTAAGTTTTTGTTGCACCTGGTCTAGCTTTCTTAGCTGGAAATGATTCCTTGTTTCCAACTAGAACCAGTTTCACAAATCCCTGTCCCGTCGTAGTCTGCTGGCTCTATGTTCTGGGAACAAGCTCTGCTGTTTCCAAAGTCCTCATCAGAATGTCCCACTGTAGAAGGGACATGTGAAATACAGGTTGCAAAGCATGTTCGGTTATTCCTTTCTAGTTGTTATTTTTTAGGTTAATTATTAAAGAAAATGAACAGAGTGTTTAACTGGAGAGGTTTGTTCAGTGTCTAGTACCGTAACTTTGCTTCCTTTCTGGCTTTTTCAATACTGTTTTTATTAGTTTCTGTAAAAGGTGGTACATGTGTATGCTTAGTATTTAAATTTTTCCATGCCAAACAAGTTCACAAGAAGCAGTTTGGTTCTACTAAGGTAAAGGTGAGATAATAAAGTGAGCCAGAACTCCATGTTTGGTGTAATTTATTAGGTAAACTGCACAAATTGTGTAAATAAGGCCATGGAGAAGTGTGGGCCACAGCAGCAAGCATGTGAGCATTCTCTACTCCAAATATTAGCTGAATTTATAAATACTCTGCTGAAATAGGTGCACTATACTGCTTGCTATGCATAGTGACAGGTTGAATGTTATCTGTGCTGTTGAAAGTCTCCTTTGAACACCTTGCTCCTGTCCAAAAAATACACGTATGAATGCAGTAGACCTGTAGATTACTGAAAACTCCTTTTTAATGGGCAAAAAGAAAAAAAAAAATAAAAAGAATACATTAAAATCTACCTTGTTAGAAGTTTTGTCCAAAATTACAGAGTTATATGTAGTTCCTCCAAATAAAAAGATAGACACTGAAATCACAATTATGTATCCTAAATATCCACTTTCTTCTGTTAGGTCTAATCTTGGGATCCATTTCTTAATAACACAATATACCACAGTAACAACATAGCCTTTATTATGAGCATGCCTTCATTTCCTTATTGACAAGTGGCATGCATGATACTGCGTGTATGAACAATAACTGTTTTGTCTACAGATGTGGGTGTAACTTTATTGATATCTTAAACCATTTATGCTGCAAAGGTTAAAGGATCAAGATACTACATGACATCTGATGTATAAGCTGATTTACTTATGTTATAAAGTGTAGAAAGCTACTCCCAGACACCTGTCTGTATTTTCATACAGGCAACCATATTTTGCATATGTAAATTTCTCATGCAGTTCTGTTTAGAGACTGTCCACTTTATTATTTGCATGTGTAAGTTATTGGCTTTCCTTTCTACATCTTAATGGATGTGAAAATTTCTCAGTGAGTGGCTCTTCTTGGAACTATGACAGGACTGCACGCTGCCCATTGAGAAATCCTTCTCCACAAATTGAAAAGGAGGAAGCTAGGAAATTGTGGTAAATTATAATCACTTTACAATTAAGAATAGGGCTGTAAAAGAAGCTTCTTTTTCTGATGTGGGAACACCTAACTACCCCTTAGAGACATGAAGTTATTAACATGCTAATGATTTTTTTTTTTTTATTCTGACCAAGTTGTAGCCAGCACAAAACTGCTGGCAGTTGACATTCAAAAGAGATTTTGAATTACTAAATGGAAAATTGAAGAGAAATTGCTGTTTTACAGTAGAGTGGATCTTTGATTAAATGTTACATCCGGTCAGTGGTTTTGCCAAAAAGGTATGGAGTGTAACACACTTTAGGAGGTATTGTTCTAGTACAAGCATTATATTCCTTGTGTGAATGTGTTTTTTGGGAACATGGCTAATATTGTACTCTTTGGGGTCACTATTCCAACCTTAATATCACTTCAGGCTCTCGAAGAGGAAGAGCCATAAATAGTTGCCAGAAGGAGGAACAATGCAGCCCAGATCTATGTCTCAAGTGTCTGTATTCTTTTCAGTAGATTAAGAAGGAACTTGAGGAATGGAACAACCAAATTCTTGGTTGTAGGAGAACTCAGTATCACATCTGTATCTGCAGGATTATACTGCAATGTACAGTTAAATATGCCTAAAGCTTAGTAATTTTTTTCTTATTTTTATAGCTTTGTTTTGTCACAGATTTGATATGAATTCATCTGAATTTATGATTTGGGGGAAGAACCCTTCTTGTTTTTTTGATTGGTTGGTAAATAATTCGTGGAAATATATTCTGAAAAGGCAGTAAAGAGCCCATTGCTCATTGGGATGCTTTAATCTGTAATGCTAAGACAGAGGGTGAAATCCCTGTCCTTGCAACTTTCTGCTAGAATACTTTGTGTTCAATAACATGCATAAAACAAGGGTTATGATTGCTGCTAAGTGCTGACATTGAAAAATTGAAGTTTACTAGGATATATTGGATGTCTCTAAAATTTGAATACTATGACTTAAATTTATTTTGATCCTTTTTGTCAGCCTCCAGTGTGGATTTCATATATTTTAAATCAAATTGCTGCATTCAGAGCAATCTCTTTAGACTTGTATAATGAATTGCTAGAGCAATTGAGTTGTGTTTCAATATGAAATAAGCCAAGCCCAAAGTTCATTGAGGTTTGTGAACCTGGACTGAATTTAATATACTCTCTCTATATTCTTTTTTATGTTTTTTGTTTGGAAAGAATTCCCAAATCAATTAAAAACTCTAAAGATGTGAAACCATGGAAATTAAAGCTAAGTGTATGCTGAATCCCAGCCTCCTGAGTTTCAGTTTCTGAAGAGGATTGGTTTTCACCAGTTCTAGGGTTTTCCTTGCTGATTTGGAGACTTTTGCATATTCTGATTACTGAATTAGAATCATGGAATGGTTTGGGTTGGAAGGGACCTTAAAGATCATCTAGTTCCAACGCCTCTGCCATGGGCAGGGACACCTTCCACTAGACCAGGTTGCTCAAAGCTTCATCCAGCCTGGCCTCGAACACTTCCAGGGGGGGCATCCACAACTTCTCTGGGCAGCCTCTTCCAGTGCCTCACCACCCTCATAGTAAAGAATTTCTTTCTTATATCTAATCTGAATTTACCCTCTTGTAGTTTAAAGCCATTATCCCTTGTCGTATGACTACATGCCTGTGTAAGTCCTTCTCCGGGTTTCGTGTAGGCCCCCTTCAGGTACTGGAAGGCTGCTATAAGGTCTTCCCGAAGCTTTCTCTTCTCCACG
>Ga0181612_119231_pt1 | contig 21323 bp, 7 predicted proteins | sample HoacroProtozoa21_FD_119630 | JGI IMG/M metagenome (GOLD analysis project Ga0181612, IMG submission 119630) | Hoatzin crop microbial communities from Cojedes, Venezuel. Combined Assembly of Gp0051906, Gp0051904, Gp0051908
TGCCCAGAGAAGCTGTGGCTGCCCCCTCCCTGGCAGTGTTCAAGGCCAGGTTGGATGGGGCCTGGTGCAACCTGGTCTGGTGGAAGGGGTCCCTGCCCATGGCAGGGGGGTTGGAACAAGATGATCGATAAGGTCCCTTCCAACCCAAACCATTCTATGATTCTGTGATTCTATAATCGGGGGCACCAAAAGGGCTTGTGCAGAGCTGACAGTCAGAAAAGGAGATCTGTTTCTGGTGGGTGATGTTTGGTCAACAGCGACATGTTACCTTAGCAGGCAGGAGCCAGCCTTCCCCAGACAGCAATCTTTGGCACCACAAGATACTTACGATTTCTATAGTTCTCATGAGTTAACTTGGGAATTAGCTATGCTTCACACAGTCAAACCTAAGTGGTATCTTCTTGCTGCACAGAGCCCATAGCCTACATCTCTGATATTCTACCGTAGGGGTCTTCTGAACACAGAAGTAAAAGGGCACACTTCTGTTGGCTATCTCATCCGCCATGTCTAACAGAATACAAAACCAAAAGAGACATCACTAAACCCCCCAAAATCTTTTACAAATCCTGATCATTTTTCATTACCAGGGCAAAGTTTCTGTATGTTAGTGGGAGTCCTGTCAAAATACAGACAATCCGTGGAAAGAGGCTGAAGGTAATTAGCATCCTCACATGTTTCAGAATTCAATTGCTGCTGGTCTGATGCAATGACAGTTTTGTATTCCTGCTTTTGAGATTGACAGATGAAGACAAGGTAGCTCTGTATAATTTAAATCAGGTTAAATTTACCTAAATATCACTTTTATCTGCCAGATGATGCTTTGGTCCTTTTAAATGCATTGCAAAACTGGAACAGAGTAAAAACATTGTAAGGTACGAGTCTTTTTCTCAAAGGCTGTAATATTCCTAGCCCTAATCAATAAACTAATTGACTTATGTCCAGTTTATGAACTAGGATACATCCTAGTTAGAAATAATTAAACCTTATAGAAAACCACTTACAATGACTAGGTATGGTCAGTTATGATCATTAGGTATGGTTGAAGCAACTGTACTAGTGTAGCAACCACCACATAATTCTGATCAAAATGTTCTATAAAATATTTCTTTTTCTAAAATATGTAATTTTGCCTGTTCAGCAAGTCCTTTTTCTTTACACAAAGAAAGCTATCTTTCATCACAGCTGACCTGGCAGCAGAACAATGATATGGTACTTCTGACTTCAAAAAGATAAGGAGAGACAAGCAGGTACCAATGTGGTAAATGAGTCGGAATAAAAGATACAAGGCAGAAAGCCAGGTTCAGGTTGATATAATGTATTCTTCTGCGTGAGCCTTTATCTCACCCTTTGGATCTTGGCTGCCTTCAACATAACAAATGTGGCTCTTACTTCCCACCATTGTATCGTTTCAGTTGATGTACCACTTCTTTCTAAGAGGGAAGGAGAACATTTTGAATTTGAAGATAATTAGCAGAGTTTTACCTAACAAATTAAATTACTAAAGCTTTTGAAAGTCTCAGTTAAAAAGTCACCCAGAATAATACTCAGTGCTCAGTGGCAGACAATTTTGCTTTCAATAATACTGAAGGACAAGAATGTGTAAATCTCTCTGTGTTTTAATCACACTACTTGGATCACAACAGGTGACTGGAGTTGTATCATGAGTTGATACCTCTGGCAGGAACAGATTTTCTCATACAGCTCATATACTTCTTGCCAGCTCCAGGCAGGCAGGATATATTGCCACCAACAACCGCTTTCATTTAATTATTATAACAATACCAATGTGAGTCTTACAATTCACGGGAAGATTTTGTTTTTGTTTTATCTCTAATGTTGAGAGACAGGAAGGGGAAATACTGTGGTACTCCATGGAGATATGTTACAACTTTCTCTCATCTAATGTCATTGTGATATTTAGAAATAAAAAGAGGTGTCACAAATTTCTGACACAAATATTAATTGTTATGGAAATCCAAATAGTGTGGATAAAGGGTTAGATTCTTTAGTTAAATGCAGCTTCTGGTATTATCTTGTGGTTGGCTCAGTTTGGAATCAAATTAGTTTTTTAAACTCAAAAACCTCTAAGCTTCAGTCCAAAAGTTGACATGCTTGTCCATCTCTTGCAACAAGTAATTTATTTTTTACCAGTTCAAGGGCCAGAGTGGAAGCAAGTTCTCTGATTTTTTTAGATTTCTTTTAACAGCAGGAAATCTCTCACACTATTTTTGTAGGCAGCTCAGCAATGTTTAGCAGAACTGCAGTCTGAACCAATGCATTAAAACAGGAAAAAAATGCATTTATGTGTAGTCTGATTGCAAATGCTATTGTTATGCTCGGGTATAACAATCAGATAGAGGTATTGCTCATTTTAACGTGTATTAAGAGATTACCAGTACGACCAGCCTATGGAGAGATGGGTTGAAATAAAAAACTTCATCCAAACTTGTGGTATTTCAGTTCTGAATTTTTCATCCCCTTAGGGGTGAGGCTGAAGGATATGGAATCTGGATCTAGTTCTTAATTTTGTGGCTTGGTCTCTTTTCCAGTTCCCGCAGAAACACGCTCAACAAGATCTCCTGACATTTCTCTGCAGTTTTTTATTTCTTTCAATGATAATTTCAAGCAAGCCCTGCCCTTTTCCCCATACCATTATGCTTTCTACACGACTGCAGCATGTAAACACTAAAAAATGCAAGCATGGCAACTCTCTGAAATACATAGAAACAAATGTTAAGAGAAGAGCCTTTTCCACAGTTTTACTAGAGTTCCCCAGACCTGGGATTGCACACGCAAACCAGAGCAGAGGTACATATAAACCTGAGCGTTCCCATCCGGGGTGACCGCACAGACTGTGACCCTACAGACTAAGCTTACGGAATATGAGATTTCAGTCCTGGCCTGCCACGGAATCATTCTGCAACAGTGGGTCTGTGTCATACTAAGTATTATGATCATAGAAGCCAATGCGGTGGGAACGTAGGTAAAATTTTCATAGAAATGGGGAGTTTGACTCTCTTAAAAGATTAGCAGCACTTTAAAAATTGTTCCAATAAACGGAAAATACGGACTAAAAAATAGGCTCACTTCCAAAAGATGAAATCAAAGCCCAGATACCTTTTATCATTGTTTCATCACAGCTAATAAAATTTCTGTAATTATCTGAGGACACTGAAGCCTTTTATCTGTGCTGAGTGACACAGCATTGTGTGTCTTGAGTTAGTAAGGTAAATACAATACATGCCTGTGACAGCATCTCAAGAAACAAAAACAAACCGAGATCCAATTACAGACAAATACTAGCATAATCCTGAAATTGTTATTTCCCCTTCTGTGCTACACACCTTCCCAAGCTCAAAATGGCTATTGACCGGCTTGCTTTTTTGTGTGCTTTAATAGCCGTCTACCTTAGCCCAGGCTTCTGCAGCAAGCGGCCCCCAAAAAACCTTTTCTTTGTTTAATCACTGAAAGTAGCCTCATCATTTAATCAAAAGCCTCTGCTTTAATCAGTGATCTCCTTCCACTCTAGGCTTACAAGGAACAGAGAGCATTCTTCTGTAACAAGCCTCTGCTCCTGAAAAATGAGGGATTGTGTAGACACTGCAGGCTGAAATTCTCCCAGTTTGCCCCAAGGGATGCCAAGTGTAGCTCAGAGAAGTACAAAGGGAACCTGTTCTTTCTGCTTTTTAACTGTGGCCCTGCTTAAATTGCCACGGGGGTTTCACATTTCATTCTGCTAAGGTTACTGTCTCAGGCTTTTCTGTAGAAAACATTAAGGATGTAGGCCTTGCTTTAAACCGACTGCCCTGGGAATAAGACTGGGCTCATAATCTTACAGTAACAGACGCCTCACATGTTTGGTATTGTCTGTTTTTCATGCGTGAATCAACCAGCCAGATATTCAGAAAGAGCTCCTAATCTAATCTGTTGAGATATGTACACATATTAACACACATGCACACATACACATGGAATGGAAAGAAGGTAAAATCACATAAAACAGCACTTTATACTTCACAAAGGCTTATCATCTGAAAATTTCACATTCTTTTTAGACATGCGATTAAAATTCTCACTACAGTCTTAGAAGGCACAAGCTAGTAATAGATATTATGCAGGAGGATCACTTGATCTACTGTTGAAATGCTGCCACTTCAGAGTGGAACAGAGCATCTGTTTTACACATTATAATAGTCTGGGACACGAAATGAAGGCTCTTATAACCACCTGAAGCTGTAAAGGAAAATGTAAGTAAAAGGAATTTTAATTAGCTGAATCACTACAGCAAAAGCCCTGGGAATGGCGATGAATAAAGCAGGTAAGACTATTGCTGATGTTTTGACTCTTCTGACAAGCCCTCAAATCGTTTCATCTTGCCTCTAAATGATGTTCTCACTTACCTCAGCTTAAATAAAGACCAAGTCTACCAAAGCTGTAGAATCCTGCCAGATTCAAACAGGGCCAAAGGACAGCAGTACTGTATCTGGCAACTGCAGCATTCACTATAGCCATCAGCTGTGCCCTGCCCGCGGTTGAGAGATGCCATGGCTGCGCCGCACTCTCCGGCAGCCGGCACGGTACAGAGTCAAAACAGAAAGATGATTCCAGCCCAGGGGAGCAGCAGTAGTTTTAGAGTACGTCTATGCAGACAGGTGCAGAGAGACGAGAGCTCCTCCATCCGCTCTCTGGGCTGGCTGTAGGCAATCCCACTCCAGCCTCCAAACCCGAGTAGCCGTGCTGGCACGTGGCCACGTTATTGGGCCGGAGCGGGCTCCTGTCTTGATGGGTCAAAGCACGAGGAGAGAGGAGCTTGTGTCTGCACCCACCAACACAGACCTGTCTTCAGTGCTGGTGCCCTGGCTGTCAACAGTGGTGAAGAACTGAAAAGGAAGGGCACTATTTATGGAATTACATTAATTCACATTAATGGTGGCACTGAAGGAAGAGTGACTGAATGAAGTGGGATGCGTTTCATACCATCCCTTTAAAAAAAAAAAAAAAGTGGCTGTGAGAGAAAAAAAAAGAGAAAACTGATTTTCAAGGGTAGGTAAAGTGCAGATACTCTTGTCTTCCCTTTTTCCCTCCTCCCTATTGACAGACTTAATTTTTCTCCCCCTGAACGTAACAATCCCATAACGGATCCCATATCTCCAACTGGAAAAGGCTGTTGTTTCCAGCATGTGAGAAGATGAAGAAGAAATTACACCACAGCCTGCTCTGTCACAGTGCAAAAACAATAAATCGTGGATAGGGTGATCTGAGACATTTAATACGGTTTCCAACAAATTCAACTAGATCCCTGGGTTCTCATTGGCACCAGCAGCGTGCAATAGCCAAATAAACAGAATATTGCCAACACGTCCTCTCACCCAACAGATGTGCAGTTCTTGTTCTTATTGCTAGTGAAGATACAATATAATACATGCGCGTAAGATGACTGCAATTTAATTTACACCAGTTGTACTACAGAAATCTAAGCCACCACACAGAGCTGAAATCATGGGGATGGTGCCATCTGAATGTAATTGTTCGGGTTACGTTTTCCATTACATTTTCTTCTGGAGGAAGGGCAGGATATACAACTGGGTAGCAATCATAACAATCAGGCCCTACAATATATCAGTCAGAAATCACACTTTCCTTTGCTAAAGAGGTGATTTGCATTTCATTCTGACACATAAGAATGGTCTATTTCTAAACAATGTCACAGAAAATGAGATGAAATTAAATTTTTATTCCAAATATTGCAAAGCAATAGGCCAAACAGATGGACAGGTATGGCATTACTTCATCTGTGGCATGCTAAGCTTGGCTAATGGCCTACGGACTACAAATGTTTCAGCAGTCCTTAGGGGTTAACAGGCATTACACTGTGAGGCCCAGAAATTAAAAGATCTGGCAATTGTTGCTTTTTGTTTTAACCCTGGAAGAGGCTGCTAGACTGGGAAAATAGCAAGCTAGACTAATCAGCTTGTCATTTTTAAAGGAAAACTTCACAAAATTTAATTGCAACAACTGAAAACCAACGCCAAATATGTCAAGCTTGAATTTTTTTCTTCTGTTGCATATATTTTCTTGGAAAGCAAATACTTTAAAAGTCCCTGAAAACTCCTTATAGATCTATGAATATTATATAAAGACTCCGCCAAGTCTTTAATCTGTTTGCATTTTCCTAAAGAATTCTTTAGTAGCCTACAATTAGAAACTGAGGGTGCAGTTCCATGAATACTTTTTTGCAAGTGGCTTTTAAGCAAAGCCATTTAAAAAGCCCCCCGATGCCCTCCACACCATCTCCCCTGGTACACGCCGTGCGTGCCCTCGTTCTGCAGTTCACCTCCGTCTCAGCACTGCTGACACAACTGTCCGCAGCACTGCTCCCGAAGCTCACGCACAGGTCTGAGGGGATGGAGAAGCCTGGCACGGGACAGGCGAGTGGCGATCACGCTTGCAGATCACGTCTGAAGCCCCAAGTTCTCCGGGTCTCTGCTAACGACTATGCTGGAAAACAGTATTTTCCTTCCAGAACCCCTGATGGCATCAGCTGCTCTAAGGGAGTCCTACACAGGGCTCTATCACGAGAGAGAAAGAATTTTTATTTTATATATACTTTCGCTGTATACATTTATCCGACAGTTCTGAGTTATGCCAACAGAGTCAATGAATTTCCAGTCCTCTCTAAAGTTTGCCCAGATTTTGTGAGGACAATTTTTTTCCTGTGAGCACTTTTCTGTAAAACCTCAGCTTTGCATACGCTATCTGCATTCGTAGCCAGAAGAGGGGGAAAAGCAATAACTACCCAACAGCAGAACTGTGCACTGAAGAGGTCTGTGCCGCTTCACATAAAGCCTCTTGGCTGGGCCAAACTAGGGATTAATTTCTTTGAACCTCTGACCCCTGGCAATCCTCTATGGGTCTGGCATTGCACACACTCTCGGAAAGGAAAGTTCTGCAAGTTTCTCCAAAACAACAATATACCTGTCGGCATATGGCCGTTTTGACATCTTTCAAGACAACCATTGCAGCCAATGTGCTCTTTTACCAAGAAATAGTTAGAAAAAAAATCTACATTAAACAGGTTTACCAACGTTTGCCCATCCATCATTCTTTGGAACAAAACCTCTGGCAAAACTTCTGCAGACCAGGACTTTGATGGATAGGGATTGGATGCCCTTCTCGTGAAATCCAAGAACTTCAGCTTAAGTATTTTAACTGTTGGCTTTTTTAGCGAGTGATGCTTGTGAGGTAGTAAAGTAAAATAATTTTTGTCTTGTTTAGGTTAAAAAATTCTTAAAACCCCTTCTAGACCCGCATATACACTTTAAAAAAAAAAAAAATCAGGCCAGCAGAATGTAAGCGTTAAGCTGCTGTCCGCTGAATGTTAAAACATTAAGTGTTTCCAGAGGGCCTGGAACTACCACTGGGCAGGGCACACTTGAAGCTAACTGGCAGAGAAGTCTTGCTTTAGGCTTAGAAACACTGTCTCTTCACTTCTGGGTCCTGGGTTTATTCCAGCTTAATCGAACTACAAATTGTTGTCTTGAAAAGTCTGCAGCTTCATTTAAATGCTTCCCCCCTCCTTGTGGTGTATAATTACCCAGGAATTAACATTCTTGTTTACCAGTGGCGATTTCTGAGTTGTGTCAGGGCGTGTGTGTTTATGTAAGAGATAGAGCCTTTATTAAAACTACATGAACTGACCCAATGCTCTTGGGAAGGATAAGACAAATTGGTGTGGAAAAGTGAAAGACCTTAATGGTCCAAAGGGGAGTTGAGTATGAAGACAAAGCACAAAAATAAAAGATCTAATTTGGTTTTGCTTTGTTTCTTTGAAAGACCTACCACAGAGTAGTTTCCCCTACCTGATGGTAAATAATTGCTTCTGCAACGTTCGGTCATTCAGAGGCTGTTGTGTTAGAATAGCTGCAGGATGATAAAGTACTTTGGAGATAAGTTTACATAAAGAAAAATTAGACCTATCCTGCCAGAATAGTGACTCAGCCTAATGTGCTAGTTTATAGGCTGCCCTGGTCTTGAAAATCATGGTTCAAGTCTTGGCGAGAAGGACCAGGTGAACATTGTGTTCTTCACATGTAGCATCAAGTTTCTGGGGGTTTGGCTGTCTGGCACATGTGCTCGGAGAGAGGTGCTACTGCACGGTCAATTAAACGGTCTCACTGCCCTAAGCAGCACAGCCCATCTGCTGAGTTTCTGTGCAATTAGCTGCATTCAGCAGCAGAACAGATCCTTCAGGAACAACCATAGACGTTAACGAGATGCAGGATTTTCCTCTAGTCTGTGAGAGGGCCTGAGAGCGTATAGGACCACTGCCAGCTGGGATGCAGTAGAGGATGAAGTTGTTTCTAACACATACCAAGACAGATTAAAAGAAATGGGCCGGCTGCATGAGTCACAGCTCCCGAGAAAGCAAAGGAGAACGCGATGAGAGCGCTGGTGTGAATCCGAGAGGAACTGACGGGCAGCTGACTCGCATCACGAGCATGCCGGCGGAGCCTGGGCATCACCTCTTGCTGCGACCCAGTGGAACGCTAGCACAGGATGGCGCAAGACCAGATGCTGCCGTGTGCGAAGCAGTTCTGTTGATGCTTGTGACACGCTCACAAACCTGTTTTCTTAGCTTGAGTGCTGGCTCGTGGATTTTCTGTTGCCTAAGATATTAAAACATGCTCTCTGCTCATACCTCAGCATCTACTGCATGCTGATAGCGTGCCTTTTGTGTCAAGAAGGAAAACAGGCAGCGACAGAAGGGAATTCTCACAGGAATGAGTAGAAGCAGGAACGTGTACTCTTTTCTGCTTTGTGACTTTATATCTGCCACACATTTAAATTCCTGATAATACACTGTATGTCTTTCAGATAAGAAACCAGGGGCCGATGAAACCATTTTAGGAGCATGGCAATAAATTGCTTCCTATAACAGTTTCTATGCTGAGACTTTTCCCTTCTGTAGAATCTCGGGACCTGAAACCCCAGAACTCCGTGGTGACTGAGAAAAGAGGGAATAAATCCAGTAACATGCAACTGAAGGCAGTAATCATGGTACATGAAATTAGCACCCAAACAGCTCCCCGCTCCCCACTAATGGCCCAGGTACCTGGGAAAGCATTCTGCAGCTCTCCTGCGGAGTGGTATTACCCTTGCTGCATTTTCAGTACATAGTGTAACAGTCAGCGTGCGTGGCAGTCTAAAAGAAACGCCAAGGTTTGACAACAGCCCACTCTTGCAAGAAAAAGGTATCCCTGAGAAGAGTGAAGTAGAAAGAGCAATGGTGGAAGGACTGCTGCACCTTGTCAGCCAGTTCAAAGGATTTGGTTAAATCTGATCACTGCTAGCTGGTTTCAGCCAAATAAAAGCAACCCGCTACCAGCCTGCGTTCTTCCCGCCCACAGTTCCTCCCTTTTGTGCAGTTGACTTCGCAAGTGGTGTTGCAAAGGAGATGTGTGAGAGTATTTATCAGAAGAATATTTTCTTTGATTAACTCCTGCTAGATGCATTGGCCCACTGACATTCGCTTGTATTTTCCTGTACCTGGCATTTGGTGTCTATTCTGACTCTTTCCTCTAACAACACGTGCAGCGGGCCCACGAAATGCAGTCAGTGTAATCTCACTTGTGCGTCCCAACCAGCTACCGACAACTGCAGAACACCACAATTGCGCTGCAATGCTAGAAGGATGTGAAAGTTATTTTAGCTGTTTTGTTTTAAAATAAATACAGGTGGCATACAACGGGAAGCCACATTTGACAATTGTCTGCTCCCATGGGTGTTTGGAGACTGCCCCAGAGAGAGGTAATGTGAGAACACTGTTTCGTCTGTCTGTCTGTCCTCCACCAGCCACTGCTGCTCCCTGCCCCCAGCTGCGTACCACCCCACCTGCCAAAGTCCAAAGTGTCGGTGGCAGCACTGTGATGCTCAGACCCATTGGCACCTTCCTGGCCTCTCAATCTATTCCTTTTGGTTTTTTTCCTCCCCTTTAATTCCCTTCTTCCTAAAGACTTAGGAACCCCTCTCCAGTGCTGCTCTGCCCCTACATCTCCTGGAAAAAAAAAAAAATAAATGGGACTTCAGTAAAATGAAAAAATACTTTCCTTAGAAACGCAATGAGAAACTTGTAATTTCTCTAACATATTCACTCATGCTGTTTTTCCTGTTTTCCTTCCCTTTCTCATTGCTTATCAGCTACACATAGGCCTGCCAGAATCTCTTATTTAAACTCAACAGAGCAAACTTCTGTGAGCTGCAGAAAGGCAGCAGGAGGACAGTGACTGCTCCCACCACTCTCCTTCAGCTGGAAGACTACGAGGCACATCAGCAGGTGCTAAATGTCTGCTCTGGTGATGATTAATGTTCCCACTGTGAACCGGTGAGTGATTCCACCATCTTAGTGCATATTATCAATAACAACATTTATTTTAAATATACAGTATTCCAGAAAAAAACCAAACCCTCACATCACTTTAATGTGTGGGACAAAATAAAAACAGACAAAATGAAAGAGAGAGAAAAGCAGTATTTTAGAGCCTGTTTTAACACCCTTTGTCACATTAGATAAGGCATTTGCAAGAATAGTTCACATGTTTAAGCAGCCAGCTTGCAAAGCCTTTCAAAAAGTCTGAATCTCTGCAAAAGTTTTTTTTGGGTTGCTAGAAATTTTGAATTAAGCTGTGCGTTATGCCCACACCAAAGACTTACCACGGATTTACAAGCCCATGAGAATTCCTTTGTCCCTTATTATTTCTGCTTGGCTGAAAGCACTATCAAAGCTGAGTTCTAGATGATGATAAAATGTTTCTCTAAAGTTTGGTTGGGGATGTGAGTCATAAGAGTATTTTTTTTCAGGCATGGAGGTAGAAAGAAGGCTCTGAAGAAAAGACTTCACTCAAGTCATAAACTGAGGTAATGTAATGGGCTTACAAATTTTCAGCTGCAATTTAAAGCTTAGAAGATTTTTGCTGTGAGGCATTCACTGATTTAGTAACAACAATAACAAAAAATCATAACAAGAACGACAAAGACCTGCAGTTCTATGAATCTGAATGCCAGTTTGCATGTAGGAAAGCATTACCAAGCCAGGGAGTACCAAACAAAAAATTTGAAACAGAAGAAGAAAAAAGCTCTAGATCTGTAGCAATATTTGGCAAGTAGAATTTGGCAGTTTGGAATCAACATGCTTTTCTAGTTAAGAGCGCAAACTATACTATTTGTACGAGAGAAGGCTGAATCTTCTGGATGCAGCTGGAGGGAGTAAGAATCTCTTGAATAGCCATATGGGTTTTCAAGTCTGCCTTGAAAAAAAACCTTTTTTCCTGTAGCTTAAAGCATCTCATCTCCCCCTCCCTCCTGCCCCTGCCCCCAGTTAATGAACCTTCCCTACTCTTGTTTTGGTCTTGACTAGAGGAAAAACACTGGTGTACATTAGAGATAAGAGCTTATCCCAGTGGGTGTCACTGAGGACGCTCAGCCGTTCGCAGAGCGGCAGTGCCTTTCAGACACTCCTGCTTCAGAAGCACAGGTTGCTGCTATTCCTCAGCTAAGGGAGAAACATTATTGGTAGCACAGCACCTTTCTCACCCAGACTTCCTCAGCTCCTGCCCATCTTTCAGAGGGCAGTGTCAGACACATCCATGAAAACATCCCACTTTCCAATTCTAAGTACCCCAGAACTGTGTTTCGGGTTTTGTACATTAAAGGTTGTAAAGAGCTCCTTCAGCTGTGGGTGGAAGATGCAACAGAAGGTGAAATTATTATATTGTTCAAATGTGGGGTGCAGGTGAATCCAATTACAAAGCAGAAAATTCAGTTGTGAACCAGTCTTTATGAAATCGTATTGCAAACACAGATGAGGGTACTCACCAGCACTGTGGTGAAAGCATGAAACACCCCAAGAAACAAACTGGGGAACCACTCCAATCATGCAAAGGAAAAACCTAACAACTTAATAAAATAACATAATATTAGCAGCAAAACGACTGAGGTGTTTCATAGGCGAATGTAATGCTAAAACCACCCTTCTACAGCCTCAACAAAAACCGTACACTACAGCAACGATGAGAACTTGATGCAGTGTATTTTCCAAAGCGCAAAGAGCCAAGAATAATATAACGTCACCAAGCAGACTTCAAAGCCCAGTTCCTCCACTCACTCTTTGCTCCTGTGCATCCCTCCGATGCCAAAGCACACACGGATCGGAGGGCCGTGCTCAGCAGCTGCTCGGGATGTTTGACAGATTTCCCAAACTCTTACAGCACTTGTAAAAGAAGTTTCCAATAGAGGCAGCGCTTTGACTGTAGCACTTACAAGAACCAAAGATAAAAACAAGAAAAGAGGCTTGTTTATTGAATGACTGACAGAATCTGCATTTATTTCCTGGAAAAATGCATCACTGTAATTTTGCAGAATATTATCCTGTGGGACTGCAGATGTTTAGAGAAGTACATGGAAAGACTTATTGCTCTAGAAGGGAATAATTTTGGGAACCATCTACAGATAATGATAACAAGGACTTGTTAATTTAGTGCATTAATACCTTACTCTATGAACTATCATAAGCTGGCAAAACTGAAAGCATCCAATTTTAACAACTACTGCATTTTCAATGCCAATAAACTCCTACGCCATTTACAGAAGCTTTTTAAGAGGTGAGAACACTTGATATCAGACTGCATAAGAAGTGCACTGGCAGAACAAAGATTTACAAATAAAACTGAAAAATAAAACATTCAAGAGCGTTAGCTGAAGTCCTCACAAGTACTGTACTAGTAACGGTGTTCTTCTGCTCTTGCACAGCGTGGGATACGATGGGCTGGAGAAAGGGTGGAAGTGACCCTACAGCCCACGCGGCAGAGCCCCTGGCTGCTGCCCTGGCAGCGGCGGTCAGGGTTTCACAGTGTGATCACCAGTGGGAGCTCTGCAGACACACAAGTACACCAGTTTTAATTTGCAGCTTTTTAATGAAGCCTGAAACCTAAAGCAGATATGAGTCAAGATCATAAATTTCCATCTAGGTTGTTATTATCATTATTTATAACTTCTTGAGTTTTAGAAGTGTGTCTGAAACTGTACGGGAAAGAAAAGCAATAGGACCCCTGACCTAAAAAACGTACTGTGAGCACCACCATAGCCAGCTGGTTGGTTTGCTACCTAGAGAATTAGGGCTGGATTCACAACTGGTAGCAAATCCCAAAACTAGCTGACTGCCATACAGTTTGAATGAACAAAACATTCACCCTTCATCGCCCCTAACACCCACCCCATATACCGCATTCCACCGCCTGCTCAGATAATTGGATGAGAAGTGGTTTCCATGAGTCTCAAGCTAATTTTTTTTCCAGTTTAGTCAAAAGTAGCATCAAAAACTTGTTCTCACCCGCAAACGCCACACATAGCCAGCAGCATGATCTGGCAAGGACACTGGAGCTTAGCTGTGCTCCCTACCAGGCAGCATTTCCAAATACCCCATTCAGGCCGTTAAGGTCAGATCAGTCCCTGTGTTCCCTGAGAACAGAACTGGGGCAAGGAAGCCTGAACTTGGCTATCGTTTTGCTCGTTGGTGGTTGTTTTGCCCATTTGCATAGGGGGTTTATAACTTGGCCATGATCTTGTGAGCTCTGGGTTGCATGTAAAAGATTGAAGGCAGAAAGCACATTTGCTAAACAGAAGTTCACCAAAAATAAATTTCTTTTAATATTAAAACCACTGATAAAAAAGTGAAATGCTAGAAATAATAGAAGCCATATGAGCTGAGGGCAAGAACAGGGTACTTGAAAGTACCCTGATGTTCTACGCTCCAGAGTTTTCCTGTCACCTCTGCCACAGGTGTAGTTTATTCACCAGTTTCCCTCAGCTGTAAAACAGAAAAAGTGGTACTCATGCTATGAAACTGTTCTGTATTTAATAGGTTACTGTTTTTAAAATGCTTTAAATGTGTAAGCCGTACACATACACCACTGAGGTGGTTTCAGTTTTAATAGACAACAACTGACAGTAGTTTAATGTGTAACAATTTCTATTGGCCTTTAAGAAAAACCAAACCACTGAAGGCATCAAGCCTTGGAAAATAACTAAAAGCTTATAGCATGAACCAGTGTTATTAGGAATAAGCACCTGGCCTCTGCTACACTGTTATAATATTATTTATTTTAAGAACAAATAATTTTATCAAGTACATGACAACACAGTTCTGCGTGGCTAAAATACATACAGATTCTTCAGCTTGCTCAGACAAGTGACCGTCCATATCCTTTTTGCAGCTACTGCTTCTGAAAGACGTTTGAAGGCCCTGCTCAAGTGCCAAAATATTTTCCATTCACACCAAGAGGGCAATAGCAGAGGATCAGCTCCAGACAAGATGCTTTTGAGCTTTAGAACATGCCTTCCAAAGCCACTGCAGCTACGATCATCCTTTCCCATCACTGGCACCACAAGACTGCAGCATGGGATGTCCTCCCACAGTGCCCCTGCTCTTTCCATGCTATCTGCAATCTCCTCCTTTTAACCTTCAAACCTCGGAACGGCCCTAACCTTGCTCTCAGCCTAATAAATAACTCCAAGTGATCCCAGGGCTCTTCGGACACTTGTCCTTTATGAGCTTTCTTTTTCTTTAGGCACTTTGGAGTTGATAACTTGTAGCTTTCTGTTACTTAAACACCCCACGGGTGTTCTACTTCTCTAGTTTCTAAAACCAACCTCTTCTGCAGTGTGTTTTTGATCAAATTCCTTCAACAATTACACATTCATGCTTTGTGCTTAGCTAAAACAGAAAATTCAGTCAGATTCAAACCCTGGTATACTTCAGATACAACTGGCCCTAAAACTAATTATCTACACATGTCCAGCTGGAATGTTATGTTTTTCACACAGTACGCTTAAGCATAAAAGACGCTATAATAATTATTTATACCACAGACTGGAACGGCTCGGGTAGAACAATGAGAATCTTTTAAAAAACCATGTTTTTAAAGATAAAGCCAATGAGCTTTTCAGCTCGAAATTTAGGTTTTGCAATAAAAGACATTCTACAAAACATTATACCATTGGAAATGCTTTAAAGAAATAAATTGAATTTAGAAAGTTCATAGTTATTTTTGTGAAGGGAAATGTGGTGGGGAGTTTGGATTCGAGATCGCACGACATCATAAGTCTTGAAATACTTGGAATTCTTGAAAGACAGTGGAATTTCCAGAGGACTAAAAGAAAGCTGATGGTGTGCCAGTTTTCTAAAAAGGATAAGTTGGACAGCCTGGCCAAATACAGCCTGGTCAGCCTCACTTCCTAGACAAGAAAGTATAGTGATAATAGCAAGCACAGTGATTCAGTGCATGCAACTCAACTAAAGAGCATTTATACTTAATCCAAACTAATACAGGTTTACAGAAAACTATTCTGGCTGAACTTCAGAAAGAGTTGTTCATCAAGAAGCCAGAAAGACACAAAATCAACATGGTAGATAGTAAGAGGATTTAAAATTAACTAAATGACAGTTCTCTGCATTTAAATGGGGAGGCAAAAATACACTTGCCTACTGATAATCACAAAGGGATTTTAAGACTACATTAAAAAAATTTATTGGTGACTGGAAAGAAACATAAAATCAATATTGATCACGGATGATTATAAAAAACGTTGTGGGAGCAGAAGGTAGAAGGAGCTTTATCACTGATAAAAGACTGATCTGCACCATGTGGTAAGCTGGCCAACTACATCAACTTCTGTACAGCCACATATAACGTCGTATGTTTAGCCCACAGCCTTACTGCAGGGGCTTGCATCTGCTCAACAGCGACTCCAAAACCTTTCCAGGGATCACACTGGATAAGCAGCTAAAGAACTCCCAAATGCAACAGCACAACCACATGCGGAATGTCCAGCATGGGAAGTGTGGTTACACCATCTCTGGGTACAGTACTGGTGCAGCTACTACCCCAACACTGTTACAGATTAGGTATCAACAAATTCTCACTTGATCTTACTCAGTTTGGTTCAGAATTAATAAGCAAATATGTTCTAGGTAAAGGTGTTTAGGAGCTACATTCGTTTAGTTTAATAAGCAGAGGATTCTGTTGTAATTTTGTAAGTACCTAGAAGAAGAAAAGAAATCTAAAAAAAGAAACACTTCAGTCTAGCTACAAGAATGCTTTCAAGTCTAGTGGGTAAAAGGTACACAAATACAGACTAGGAGTTAAAGAGCAAAGTTAAGCATTCCGGTTACCAACTGCTGGAGTAAGTGAAGCCAGACTGTGATGAATCAGTGGAAACTGTAAGATGAGGATTCTTCTAGTTAACAGGGATTAATCCCAGTGATCCATAACTGTTCTACATGACCACAGTGGCCCACTTTTGACTATAATCTTTATGATCTATAAATCAACAGAACATATCACCTTCCCAAAACTAACAAGTTGGAGAAAAGTGCAGTCTAGCTGCATCAGAGAAGCAGGGTGAACAGAGCACAGGCAAAGCTGGCATGGTTATATTGTATTTATTAATATGTAGTCTGGTTTGTGCCTCACTCTGTCTATGTGGCACTGTTCTGTGCCATTCAGGCATCTCCCATAGGAACATCAAAGCAAACCCATGCAGATCACTTTTTGTTGTTAACATCTGAGAAAGTATAATTCGGTATTACCTTCAAGAGAAAATAACATTACATGATTTAAATATTCAGATTTTCATAATCCAGAATGTTTTTATTGCTAACACATGCAAGATGTGTTACGCAAAATATGCTATGTTTATGTGAGTACCACACGCTCTTATAAACAGTGATAGAAGTTAATATTTGTATTCATTCTTGTCTGTAGAACAAATCTTCTATGAACTGTCTGGGATGCAGACTATTCTAGATTAGTTTTTTTTAAAAGTTCACAGTTACCTAACAGCTCTGAGCTGGTATGAAAGCACGTGATGCAGAACATGGACTTTATACATTTTTATGAAAGATCAAAAGAAAAGAGGAAAGCAGCCAGCATCAAACAGGCACACAGACAACAACAAATAACAAGGATAAAACTTCTGTGACCAATGCTAACCCAAGGGCTTGGATGTTGAACTCTTCATCTGAGTGCCCAGAAAGGATGGAGAGAGGACCCTAACTTGGAATTTCCTGGCTGTCGTCAACTCTGTCACAACCGTAACGTGTTTCAACATGTTTTCAGCTTTTAAATTTTTTCCCTCCTCTTTAATATAGTCTAAACTAGACATAAAATGGAAAAAATGTACTATTTCCACTGAGTACTGATGCCTTTGACATCTGCTTCCAAGTGTTATTCATCACCACACAGTGTAACAATCCGAGAACAAGTACAATGTACCTCTTGGAAAAAATGAGTCCGTGTGATTGCTTCTCATAACAAAGCCTGCCCTTTCCCCGAGAAATTAAAGCTCCACCTACAAGCCCTAGCGAGCTGTAGCATTTGCATTGCTTCTTTTCAGGGTCAGACACCCTGACTCGCAGATGGCAAAAGGGATGACCTGTACTCCCTTTATTCATGTGTTGTTTCCAATACTTTTTTTTTTTTTCCATCTACTTGCATCCCACAGTGGCATAATTTTCTGCTCACAACGAATTTTAAGCATAGAGGAAGGAAAGCACTAGACAGAATTTCTGAAAGGACAAAGGTTCCAATGAGCTGCTATGTCATGGAGTGCGCTAAACTGGATGGCCGTGGGAAACCCACTTTTTGTTTCTGCAGCAGGCAGCACCCATTATAATTTGAAACCTATTTAACTTATCAATGGGACAGTGTTCCACACAGTGACGTCTGGGTTCAGCTCTTTTCAGGGTACCAGTGCAATTCCAAGCTTCGGTCTAGTCTAATTGTCATTCCATCATTTAAAACATTAAAATTTAAAATTACCGTTCCCCCTATGAATTAGGGAATTTTCTTGACAAGATAATGTTAAAATGATTTTAAATTTCTTCTCTCTATATGTTTGCTAAACACATAGCTGGAAAGTAAACTTTCATTACAAGTCTGTCCTCAGCACTATAGGTTCTGAAGTCACACACTGGCATGCACAACAGGTGAAGAATAAACATCAAGTGCATGCCTTGGACCTCTGATATTTAACCCTATCTTTTTACCCAAAGAAACCCAGCTTAGACTTTGTCACAATGAAATAAATTGGCAAATGCAAGCCAGAAGATTAATGTCTAGAATCTGAAACTTTAATGAATGAAAGGAGAATCAAGAAGGCCACTAATGCACCTGCCTTATACAACGCAACTAAGTGTAACAGAACCTTCTCCAAAAACATGCTATAAATCTAGTTGATAATACCCTTTTTCTTCCAACTATTTTTACTTATAAGCATCTTTTATCCTGAAGACAGACTTGGAAAAAAAAAAAAAATCACTTCCTTCAACTTTTGTCTCCATCTGTTCAGTTTTACATAAGATCACCTTAGACATATGAGCGGACCTGCTCTTAGAAACTCAAGCATCTGTCTGTGGTAACAGCAATAATTCAGAGTTTTTATGTTTTGCCTAGATAAATTTGAAATAACCTGCAGGTGGAATTGGCTACTGCAGTTATTGGTCCATCTTGGTTCCATCAAGAAGTGCTTATAAGGTGTGTATAACTAAAACTATTCTCCCTTTGAGATCTTCTCTGTGTTTCCGTACAAACGGAATTGTCCTTTGTTGAATGCAGACAAGTAAGGACGATTCATATAAAACAGCAAGATCGATTCTGCACAATTATCTTCTCCCTTCAAGATAATATTTGCTTGCGCACTACTTTTAAGCATCATTCTAAAGGGATAAATGACAGGAAAATTACACTGACCGTTTGTCATTGATTTTTACTCTCTGCAGAGAACCGTCATCCAATTCATTACATGAAGTCTCCGGCTTCATGGGTTTGACAGCAAAAACAAAGAAATGTGGGAATAAATGCAGATCTCCTTCGTCATATTTAGCACACTGAAAAGAATGAAGTTCCAGGTAAGTTTTGGTTTGTTTTTTTTAACACAAAATATCAGAAACAAATGATGGCAACTACCACTAGTAATTTAGAAAATCTTAACTTGCTGATACATACAGCAGTAAGATGAATTTGACAATTTCTGTGACTAGTCATAAGTCAAAAAACAACGTCTGTGAACAGCTAGCTGCTATGATTTCTCATCGGTCTTGTATAGGACACTCACATGCACTGTGCTGCCAAGATCTTAATACAGATCTCAGCCAAGGTCTACAGAAATCCAAAAGGTTATGCTCAATGTCGCTCTTTTGAAAGAATCTGGGCTCTGACCTGGGGTGCAAATTAACTTCAGCATACTCTTTCACAAAGTGTTGACGTGGAGACATTACTTAACTCTTGTACAGCAAGGGTGACTTGTATGGATCATTTAGGACTGTCAAAACAGACTGCTCCGTGACTGAGGACTTGCTCCATGTGAGCTCTGCTTGCAGTATTAAATTATTGGGGAAGAAACCACAAGCCTATTGCTCACACATTTTGGGAGCAGGTCAACTTAAATCCCTGTAACACAAAAATCATCTTCTCTTCTAGAAGAAAATATTTCACTGAAAAGTTACCAAAAAAAAGAGAAGAAGTGAGGGTGTTGTAGCACAATCATTTTAGTTGCAGTCTGTAGTAAACACACTGGTTGAACATAAGAACAACAACCAGCTATGCCAGTGCTCATTTTAGGGATTCAATGTCCTTTGCGTTAATTTTGAAATTAAGCAGTGGGTTTATCCACATTTGGTCTCCAGCCAGGAATAATGACCCCTTGTGCTGGTAAATCCAAGTACATTCCATTAGTTCTGATGCCATTGTAAAAGCTACCGACAAACAGAGCGACTAAATTCTGAACAAGATGTGGGGAACAGACAGGTACTACAAAGCAAACAGTAGAGTCAACACTGAAAACTTTTATACCTGTTAAAGGGCAGAAAAAGGATAATTTAATTGTTTACAGTTTGTCTACGAGAGGAAAACAGCTGTAGAGAAATGGCTTAACATGTACAAATGTGTCTTATGGAAGACGAGGCACTGCCATTACTGTTCCCTGGAGCTGGTCAGTGCTCGGCGACAGAAACTGCACAGCACCAGTAGGAAGTGATTCTCCCTCCCACGGTGAACGCACAGCTCTCCTGCTAACACTTTCCAGGCAAACACATATGAGCAAAGGCTCATTTTAAAGTACAGAAAGAATATTTTTGCTTGAAGAGCTTACCAGATTTTAATAGAACGAAGGCGCTTGGCAAAGTGACTAAAAGTGGTGGCACACAGAACAGACTGGGAATTGGTGTGTTAGCTTTACCAAATATCAGAAAAAATTTTGGATGTAAACCCAACTCTTTTCCACTAAACCTGAATAACTAACTTTGGCCCAGGGCACATTTCAGGGAGTAGGGGGAAAAAGTAAAATAAATAAATAAAAAATCTCACCTTTCAGGTGAAAAGGAGAAAAGCTGCCGTCTCTCATACTGTCTCATACGTCTCATACTCATACGTCTGTGGACGTAGCAGCCCTGTTTGCTTTCTCTCACCTCCTCTGTGGGATCCAGCAATAACAATACCATGAACAAACCCATCAGCCCCATTATAACTTCCCTTAAGCTGGTCCCCATCACGTCAGTACCTTACACTTTTTTAAAGCAACATCATAAAGTTGGAGTCTGGTACAAAATTAACTTCTGGAATGAAATGCAAATGACATGGCACAAAACACACAAAAGAAATGTTTTCCTTCTGAAGACTGAAGTTCTAAGAAAAGTCATGTCTAGCTCTTCGCTGGATCTTATGATCTTACGGACCTCAAATCAGTCGTGACAGAAGCTCACTGTTGCTCTTGGAGTAACTTCTCCCCCAGACCAATGACAAAGTTGGGAACAGGACTAAAACTTCCTGAATCTCACTCCAGCAGTCTAACACAGAGACAGTCTGCCCTGGATACAGCCTTTTCTGTCACAGAGGGGAAGAGCAATTATCATATTCCACAAACTAAAACAAAGATGGAGTCTAGGGAAAGGGAGTCAGGGCATAATGTAGCAGCAGTGCTTTGGTCCTTCTGAATAGAAGGTAAAGAAGTCAAAATCTTGCTTCTACAAAGACAAGCTGAAAAAAAAAAAGGCTATATATTTCAGCCCAGATATTATGGTGCAGGTTGGGAGGGACAGGAACTTGCCATCATTCTTTGGAAGAAATATAGAATCATAGAGTGGTTTGGGTCGGAAGGGACCTTATGGATCATCTCCTTCCAACCCCCCTGCCATGGGCAAGGACCCCTTCCACCAGCCCAAGGTACTCAAAGCCCCATCCAACCTGGCCTTGGACACTGTCAAGGAGGCGGCA
>Ga0181612_111270_pt1 | contig 21322 bp, 15 predicted proteins | sample HoacroProtozoa21_FD_119630 | JGI IMG/M metagenome (GOLD analysis project Ga0181612, IMG submission 119630) | Hoatzin crop microbial communities from Cojedes, Venezuel. Combined Assembly of Gp0051906, Gp0051904, Gp0051908
CCCCCCCCCCCCGCGCCGAGAAGGAAGCGAGCAGCGCCGCTGCTGCGGGTTTCTGCTGGGCTTGCTGAGGGCCCCGGAGTGACACGGCTCGGGCGGGGTATCCTCATCGTTATGAGGAACTGCTGAGAGAGTTTGGGTTAGTTAGCGTTCGCCTTTAGTGGCTTTTAATTAGGCTTTTTAGGTAAGTGACTCTTAGTTTAAACCCCTTTTTGCTGAGAAGGCTTCGTTGGGACAAACTAGCAAGCCTTGTTCCCTCGGGATGGTGAGGCTTGCACCTTATGATGTGGAAAGAATTTATTTGGAAGAGAGAAAAGATAGCGAGGACTCCTCTTCCACTTCTGCAGCCAGAGCCTGGAAAGTAGAAGGCATAAGAAACAAGAGGTGTCTGGCAGCATTGCTTGAACTGACTTCAGATTGCAGAACTTGATGCTTTTTAGCCGTAAACAGCGACACTTCATGAGTCTGTCTAGTTATGGTGGTTAACTGCAACTTTTGTGTAAAAGACTTGCTGCTTGGGCTAGTTGAACTACTGTGTTCTCCAGTATTGATTGGAAGTCTCAAGTGTTGCAGTTCAGTTGGTTCAGTATTTCTTCCTAATTTTCTCTTGCAACGTATTGCCTTGCTTTTCTGGGCATGCTCTTTGAGGTCTCCAACACTGTGCGATTTCATCCAGTTCTTGGAAGTCTTCTTGCTTATCTCATCTGTAGCATGTAATGTTAATGTCATATCCCTGATCGGTAGTCACTTCTCTGAAACTACACTTATGCACTAACCATACAACTCACTGCTGCTGTGGTGCTTGTGAGCACTTGGACAGCCATCTGACTGAAGCCTGCTTGGAATCTGGAGCTCCTCAAGATTTCAGCCAGCTTGTTCCTTTGGAGGATGGTTTATTCCGTGGTTTAGCAGAGGCTTGTCAAATTTGGAATGAGGCTCAGTGCTAGCTACTGGAGGACATAGAGTGGGGATTCGAGGCAAGTATGAACTAAGACTTTGGAATTACTTGCTACATCTGAAGCGCAAGATTTCTTCCTGATGGACAAGCCACTCATGGAGTCGCCCTGCATTAAAGATGTTTGCTGAAGGAGTTGGATAAATTGCTTGGGGGGGAAAAGGAATTCTGGATTCTGAAGTGAACAGAGAAGGCCAACGATGACAAGCTACCAAGGATGACAAACTGGCCCTGCAAGGTATAGTTGTCTCAGTTTTGTTGTGCAGTGCTCTATTTCTTATGGTGGGTAGAGGAGTGGCAGGAGTGAGGTGGAGTTAGTTCTGAGGGTTTCACGCTCAAACTTGAAACTGTCTCGCAGAAGTTAACATTTTTAACCTTAGTTCTTCTTGAGATCACCACTTGTTTCTTCTCTCAGGCTGTTGTCCCCTGTGCTCCAGAAGCATGGTCTTCTGCTGCTTACTATTGCTGTCCTTGTAGAGGTAGAAAAGAAGAATCTGTCCGTTTTGTCACCTGCTTTACCGAACAGCAGAGTACTTGAGTTACAGGAAAACTAAATGGCAGATGATAATATTAAATTATTATCTTAATGGCTTCTTCATTAATGGAGAAACCAAACTAGCTATTTTACGAACTTTTGTCGTTACAAGTAGTGTTGGCTAGGATGTTAAGCCCTAATAAAGGCCCCATAAAATAATGAGCCTGTTGTCGGTGGCAGGTAAAACCATGAACGTGGCAGTGTACTTGCTTTGACAATCATCTGTCATTGTTCACAAGACAGGTGTGATACTGCAGCTTTGCAGCTAGTGTCTTTCAGACACTGACCCCTTGCTCTGCTAGACAAAGACCTGAGCTGTACCTAGAGGCCATCTTGTGGGACTAGTAAAGTAGAGAATGTGGCAGCATGTGCCAGTGAGGTCAAAGAGCAGAACTGTCCTGGAGGGAAACTAGTGCCTTATGGCTTTGTCTGCTGAATTGCCAGAGCATGCTATTTCAGTAGGAGTCAGATTATCTGAAGCTCATGTACATCCTTTCGTTACTAGAGGAGAACCTTTCCTTCGTTTTCCTCATTAGCTGTCCAGATGCTGACATTCGTTCTCAGGTAGTGACAGCAAGCTGCTTTCTGAACTCCACCTTGAAACCAGGTAGATGCACAAACAGGATTGTGATGATTTCTTGCATAGCTGGAAATCAGACTCAATAGTTTGGGAAGACCTCTGCTGAATTGATATCTCCGATGAAGAGAGTAGCATTTAATTTAACATTGTTAAAGTATATATACCAGGATGGAGTGTTCGCAGCTATTGAGGAAAGCTGCCACACATGGACTGAATCATTAAAATGCCATTGCCCTTTTGTAACTGTGAGTTGGCTTGTAATGCGGAGCTCAAAATACAGCCTCAGAATCGCTTTCTTGAAAAATAGGTATTGTTGAGTCATTGTAAATAGCTTTCTTTTTCCCAATGAGTTTCTGGTTCGGCTTTTTTTTTTTTAATCAAGGAACAAAACCAAGAGTATATAGTAAGAATAAATCTCTTCCTACATCAACAAATTCTTAGGAGAGCATGCCTTGTGTTTCATTAGACATGAATAATAATAGAATAATAATCTTAATAGAACTGTATTTGCATTGAACAGTTGCATTTGCAAAAAGCAGCTCTTATACCATTTAGATCATAACGTAATCCCTTTTCTTGTGATTCTCCTTCAGATGCTGTCAAGATAGACTCCAGTGCACTCAGTTAGGAAGAAAATGGTGTGTACTGAGATGCTTCTTTGCCTGGTCACTGTTATTCTGAAGCAGCAAAAGAGGAGTGTTGCAGAGATCCTTGGTTGCTGACGAAAGACAGTAATCGTGATGATGAGGTACAAGAAAAGGAAGTAAGAATAACAGCTGGTGTCTGAAATTGTAGTTGCAGAGATGGACAGAAGGTGAGATGCTGGGGCTGAAGATGGAGGATTCAAGACACACGAAACACCGGAGCTCTTGGGTGGCTGGAGATGGAGATACATGGCTTTTAATACACCTTGGAAAATGGACTCAGAAGGGACACCTGCAAAGTGATGCCTCTTCCAAGATTGGTGTTCCTTCGCTAGTGAATTTATACACTTTATTTTGGTCATAAACTTTCAGATAGTTTTTTGTAAACATCTTTTCTTGTGGCTTCATCGTGCTTGTATAACTCTTGTTTATGCATTCAGAATTTCTCTATGTGCCTGGTATGTTGGTTTTTACAGCAGAAAGCATGTCGTCCTTGCCGGTTGATACGTTAAGGAACTGAATGATTGAGAAAAAACAAAGAACTTTTTTTACCGCATAGATACTCTGCTGTTTGTGTACCTCAAGTTGTTGTGAATCAGTTAAGCAACTGACAAGGGACGCTGTCAGAACTTGCAGTGAAAATGATTGGACTCATGTGGCTTGACAGTTGAGGGCAATTTGATCCCTCAACAGGCAACTGTTCCAGACAGCGTGCTTCCAGATACTCCATGTATCATATAGTCAGTCTTCTGTACCTTTCATTGAGTAAAACAGATGAGAACAGCTGCTTCAGTGACTATAGAGTGCTTGGGAAGCTGTGGCTAACAAAGATGTTTCTACCTGACTTTTAATTACCTAGTTCTTCAAATTGATGACAGTCCAGTTGCCAGTTGTTACTTGGAATGGCACTTCTTATTCATGGCACGCCTCACTGCAGATGTAGAACATCCTTAATTTCTGGTCGCTTTGAGTTCTCTGTTCTTCTGATGGCTATGGAGGATAAAGTTAAGATCCTCCTGCAGTTCAAGTCTTTACTGTATGTTTTTTCACATGCTCACTGGTGCAGTGTAATACTGCTGTCTTGATACATCAAGAGAAATGTTAGCAAAAATCTTGAGACTTGCGGCCTCAGTGAATTGTTGCTGAACTGTGGATCGAAGACATTTGCATTTGGTTTAATTTACTGGATTTTTAATTGATCAAGATAACAAAACATGGGCAGGGTTGCCAAATATCAGCAGATGTGTACAAGAATAGAAGAAAATACTTTTTTATGGAGTGCGTGCACTATGAGAACACTCATCCATGCAAGCTGTACATAAAATAATTCGTCCTGGAGTGTTTTAGTGATAAGCAGGTGCTTGTCAGTGGTTTTGTAGTCATTGAGGGAAGACGAATGAAAGATATGTTGAGTAAAAATAAGGGTTATGACGTTAGTGAAGACTTTCAAAGTTACTGTAGTGGAGAAAACTCACCCCCCCACCCCTGAAGAACCTGCTCTTGGCCAAGTCATTTCTGGTAATAATCCATTGGATAAACTGTGTCTGCGAAGATTTAGAAAATTGTAGGTTTGGAAACAGAAAAACTCTTATAATCAGTGAAGTTTCACACTCTCTGATAGTGCTTTGGAAAGCAGCTTGGTGTGTCATCTCGTTACAGCTTCTTCCATTTTATTACCAAAATACTGCAGTAAATATGGTGTTTTTTTTTCCTTTAGACACTTTCTTACAAACAGTTCAGCTACCACCAAGGATGACTGACAGTGTGGCGCTGAAGTACAGTTCTTTAGCAGGTGTTGGTTTTTGATCCATACTATGTCTTTTTGCCAGAATCCCAGTAGATGGGTAGTCTTGCCCAGATAAGATAAAAATTCTATAACCAACAGTAGATGCTTTGTTTTTATCTGTTTGTTATGTAGCTTTAGAACGATTTGTTTTTGTTATACACTTTTCTGAAGCTGCTGGAGCTTCTGCTGCTCCTGATGGGCCTCAGTTTGATATTATTCTCTTTGCAGCCTTTCACACGTAGGATTTTTCTGGCGTGTTCTGTATTTATCAGAACAAGTGAGAAGCACGAGCCTGATTGTGTTGATTGTTAACGACGATTTGGGAGCATTACGCTGATGTTTTTGTATAACGTGAAGTTGCTTTTAGAAGTCTGTGTAGTGTTTTTTTCATTGTAAGTTGAAATTTTTCAGCTTTACAGTTAACATAAATTCGGCTTTTTCTCATGGCTGCAGGAGGAAGAGGTAACTGAAAACTGTTGCTAAGGAAGTGTGGTTTAGTATCAATCAGATCGTTAAATTTGCAAGTCTTCCATTCTTATCTGTTGTCAAACACCTCCTTCTAATGCAGAATGAGCTGCTGACTGTCAATCGAGACTCTGGTTTGGGTCATCCTGTGACCAGCCTAGGAGCTGTGGTGTTGGAGCAAGCCTATGTGTAAACTGAATGTGTTCTGGCTGCAGTTCTTTAACTGGAACTTGTTTCTGGAATTAGTCTAGGTCCCTTCTGCTTCCCGTGAGGCTTGTGGGAGTGTTTATATTCTGATTATTATGTAGAGTTTGAAAGGAATGGTTTGAGAAAGCTTTATATAAAAGAAGTTGCTAAGGGTTATGAAGCAAGGTCAGATATATTTATCTTTGTAGTATTCATTAAGTGCATTTTTTTTTTGGTTGGTTTCATTGACTTTTTCTGGCAGTTTAGATTTATGGTTGCTAGTTTTTAAGCTGCTGTCATTCCTGATAGAAATTCTTTGCTTTTGTTTATTTTAAGGGAAGAAAAAAAAAAAAAAAATCCAAGCGGTCATATCATAGGATTTTCCTGAAGTGCTGCGATTTTTCTTAAGCAGTCACTGCTTGTCTCTGCTTGTGTTCTTAAACAGAGCATGAAAAGCTGTTCAAGAAATGCTGGCTCTGCTTAGCTTCAAACAAAGAGAATCCTCGTCGTTTCTCTTGTGAGAAATAAAAAAGATTGAGCAGATTGAACATTGAAAAAAGTGATCCGATGAGTGAAAACGGAGCCATGGAGGCAGGGATTTGTAGCTGATGTGAATTGTATTTGCCCGTTAGTTTGTTGGGGTATTTCAAAGAATTGAAGATTATGTGACAAGATCTTAAACTGCTTTTTTAGTAATTTCCCTTATCATAAGATGCACGTCTTGGTGAGTGTGTATAGGAGGAAAGGGATGGTTTCTGTCATTATTTAAGGGAGAGGTTAAATGTTTAGATAAGAATCTTGTCTAAACATCACTACACTTCAGAAGTTGTTAGTCTCTTTTTGTCATGTGCATTCCTAACATAGGACTGTGAAGGATCTGGTAGGATTCAAGCCATACTGTTCCTTTTCAAGGGCGATAAGGCAGGGTGGCCCAGTTTTCTTAATTTAAAATCTGAGCTGGCTTCATGAGAAAGACGGAAACCCCCTGGTAATTTGATCATCTTTTTTGAAACTGGTCACGTGACGCTGTATGCTAACAGATGTTCTCATTTCTTCTTTTCTCTTACTAAATCTTGCATCTTACCCAGTCTTGCATCACGCCTTAGATAACGGACTTCTTGGGACTTGCTTTGAGTACCCTCAGCTAACACTGGTTCATTCTCAGTCTGAGCCTTTAGGTACTGCAGTAGTGTGGGTACTAAAATTACATATTTCTATGATAATTGTACACCAAGCTATCCTGTCATTTTCCTTGTTAGTCTAGTTGTTTTCTTGCTTTCGCTTGTGTGACTTTGAACCCTAAATGATACTAAATCTCATTAAAGTAGCAATGAAGCTTATTTACTACCTACCTAATATAGATAAATTACTCTGGCAAGCCAATGGCACCTCCTGGTGTTTCCCTCTGCTGAGGTGGATATTCTACTAAAGTAGAGCTTGATAGTGCCAGAGGACGATGGCCTTTAAGAAGAATGATATAATTGCTCCCCAAACATAAATGCTTAGGAAGAATGTTTGGAACTTTATCTCCCGAACTGGGAGTAGGTTATCGTTGTTGACTCTGTTTTGCCTGGCTATGGATAACATTTTAGGTCATGGCCTGATGTGGTATTTTTGTGTGTTTGTTTTTATTCCTGTAGACTCTGTGTTACAGACAGAAGGAGTTGTGATGAGGCTATAGAAGTCTACTGTCTGTTTTCTAAGCAAAGGAGAAAATAGAGCTGCTCTTCTCACTCTGGTTTATCATGCTCTGTATTTTTACTGTTGGATTGACTTGATAATTTAACACTTCTCAAAATAGAAAGTACTAGAGTATACTGTAGGGTGAATGTAACACAGATTTGTTCAGTTCTGCCTTAAAAGAATAACATTAAAGGCAGCATCTTCCAGGCAGCTCAGATCAGCTCTGATCTTTAAGAGAATACTTCTGCAAGTCTGTAATTTCTGGTGTTAAGATGTTTAAAGTTGGTACGCTATTTCACATGCCAGTGTTTGAATAGTAAGTAATGCTTGGGACTACTGGCTATGCTGTTACTTGGGTACAAACATAATCTGTAGCTGTGCGCAGTGAAGTTCTTAGGAAGAATGAAATTGTTGGCATAATCAAAATAGTTGCATTAGCTAGTCAAATGGAGAGAAGTTCTCCTGTTCTATTTTTACCAGAGTGCTTTTAAGTTAAAAATGTGATAACTCCTGGAGATGTTCTCTAGGACCTGCTATGTAAGGGTATGCAGTCTGCAAGTAACTAAATGCATGATGTAGCATATTTAAATCTCACCAGCGGTTAAATGAGCACCAGGACTATGCCCAGACATGATGTTGTCAAACTAATGAGTGCCTTAGCAGGCAAGTGGATTTCTATTTGAGGCTGTTGTGTGTTTGAACTTCTTCACATTTTAATTCTTGCTATAACTGCAAACAGGAATGAAAATTCAGGTGTGAAATGAAATAATTATGGTATCATTATTTGAATATAGACATGGGTTTAATATTTGAATGAGACAGATTGTTGTGTTTTGGTTTAAGGTGGTTAAGCTCTTGTGTTAGTGATTGAGAGAACTGGAGGCATTTTGAGTTGTGTGCAGTGGAATGGTAAAATGATGAAACTGGGACTTGAAAGATTCATTGCGAAAGTTAGCAGTCAGCTTGCTCTGGCCTAATATTTGCCATCGGCATAGGATTGAGATTAAAATGCCTGTCTGTTTAAGCTCTGAGGTACTGAGCTTTGCATACCTGAAACTTAAATTGGTTAAAACAGTGCTATTTTGTGAACTACCGAAGTGCAAAAGAAAGCTATACTGGAGGCTTTTTTCAGAAGTTAAATGACTATCTGGAAGAATAATGGAAGAAGCAAGGAGGATTGTGGCTCGGGGGATTTACGCCACTGAGAATTTACAGACACATATAACATACAAGTAAACAAGACACGCAGGGACCAAACTTCCAAAACTTCTTAACTGCCATTTAATGCCAGGACAACTCTGTGGCCTTTTTTGGAAGTGTTTTTCATGTTAGAGGCTGACATATTTTTAAAAAATCAGTACCAGTCTTATTTTAGTGAGAGCTAATTGGGAATGGATTAAATAATTTGAAGGCTTAATATGCCGAAATCATTGCTGTTTATGTAGTGCTCTCTGTGAGAAGTTCTGTATTTCATTATTATAGATTCAGTGACGAGCAGTGAGTTGTAAAAGGGAGAAAAACCTGTGTCTAAAATGTCTTGTACAAACAGTGGTTGAAGAGCTAGGGGTGAAAGATAAATATATGCAGGGTTTTTAAACAGTTTTCCTAGTTGCACTGCTAAGTGCTGTTATTAGCTGTTTTCTTGACGTTAAATGTCACTTAGTGATTTGAGTACACTTAACACTTGAGATTTGTGTTTCTGTCGGGTGTAGATGAGTGTTTCGCTCATGTTCATCTGGTGTGCCTTAACTGAGCTGCTTTTTAGGTTGGATTTTTCTGAGCTGTTTGGGTCATTCTTTTGTCATCTTTTTTTGCAAGTAAAGCATGTGCTTTGGGGAAGAGCATAACTCAGAGCTTGAATTCTTCTGTTTTTTATAGGTTCAGGTGCAAGTCCATCCTAAACTTTCCTCTACTGAAGATGCATTACAGTATGTGGAAGAGTTAATTCTCCAGTTGTTAAATATGTTGTGTCAAGCGCAACCAAGGAGTTTTCTGGATGTAGAGGTATAGAGAATAATTATTATAAATCTGTAATAATTTGAACAGTTACACGAGAAGTTGATGTATTAATCATTTCACAGTGTAAAAAAGAAAGCAGTAATTGTGTATCTTTATGTAGCAGAACCTTCTGCATAATGCCTGCTGAGTTACCTAATAGCTGATTTTCCTGTCAGTTGAATTTGTTGTTCAATGCGTAGTAAAAATATCTCTGAACTGTACTACTGTAGAATAGATGGTGAGTGTATTTTGTGTACATAAAGCTGACTGGTTCCTTTAAAAAGACCTTTTTACCCCACTGATATTGCATACAAAATGTAGCTGCTTAGTCTGAGGCTCTGTGCTGCTTTCTCAGCATGGTGATTTAGGCTGAAATACCCCCCGCCGTCCCGGAAATTAGAACAAAAATAGTTCAGTCACTTTCTCAGAATGAGTTGAGGAACACTTCTTTCCTCTATATGGAAACCTCTTCAATTACAATTGCCTTTTCAAAGATCTACAACCTCTGTTGCTCAGAGAAGGAACTTGATGTTTGAGAAGAAGCCTTGATCTGAGGAGAGTTTCTCCATCTGAGAAACAAATCAGTTAAGCTAAATGAATTAAGCTTCTAAGCACATGAATATCTTGGCAGCCCTTTGTGCTTCACTGTGATTTGAAGACTTTGGTACCAAGCTACAGACTCCACGTGCAGCGTGTCTGTGGGTTTCTAGTACTTGCGGACTGTGCCTGTGCTGGGTCAGGTGAAAAACAAGATGCAACTTCCTCATGTTCTGAAGAAAGTGGACTAATGGGGGGAAAAAGAAAATGACGCCCAAAACAGCAACAACAAAACCTTAAAAAACCCCGGTAGCTGTCTCTGAGCTCAGGATTCATGAATTTCATTCTTCCACTTCTTGTTTTGGACACTGACACCTCTAATCGTGTTCCAGTGTCCCCTTTTATGGCTGACCTGTTTTGCAACATCGTTCTGGTCTGGCAGCTCAAGAGACAAGGTTTGTGGAAGGTTGTTAAATGCTGTGTTTTAAACAAGGCTAACAAAAAACTTGACAAAGAGCGTTGCATTATGAGTCTTATGGCTGTGAAGTCAGGATGAGAAATGCAAGAATTAGAGATGATCAAGCAACCTCAATTTACCCCCTTTGTGTTTATGCATAATGATGTTGTCTTTAATTATATGGTCATAGGCGTTTATTTTTCCCCCAGGACACCTTCGTTGCTCAATCAGTAGGCTGGACTATGTTAAGGGAGAGAATTGGTATTAGATAGTGAATGAGACCTTTTTTCTTTTTTTTTTTTTTTTTTTGATAGGACCTCAGCTTTCCTTTTGCATGTTATGATTAGGGGAGGAAAAAAGCCTGTACTTTCGAAAGTTGAGTGCCACTTATATAGTATTGTATTCTACCCCAGTTTTTTGTCAGTGTTTGTTTGTGTACCTGTACCAGCTCTTTGTAAGTGGTCATTAACTTCATCTTCCTCATTTAATGGTTGCTGAAATGGGGCTTCTATTTACGTAAGTGAGCACTTGCAACTGAAACAGTCAGTGGGAACTGTGCTCTGAAAAAGTAAAATGTGAAATTATCTGATAAATTAGGTTTCTGGAATCTCTGAATGCCAGGGCTACCAAAAACAGTGAGGGTTTTGAACCTACGGAGATCTGTGTGTGAGTTCCAGCAGGAGAGTTGTTCAATGCATGGGAGAGTGTAGGTATCCTCAGGCACCCTGACTGCTGGAAGGAGTGAATAAACTGGGGCATATATGGTCCAACTTTAGACTAAGAAACTGTTTTTAAAATACGTGGGTGCTGTTGGACATTCTCTTTTCATCTCTTCGATGTTCATTGCCATTGTCAGAGCAGTTTGTGTATGTACAATCTGGACCATGTGCTGATCACTAGAGATGGAACAGAAAACTCATATCATCTCATCCAGTGACCATTCTGTACAGGGAATAAAGTGCTAGGATGAAATGTAGTCATGTATTTAAATGCTGAATTGCCAGGCATGTGCACAAGGGGAGCAAATTATGCCTCCAATGGCAGCTGTATTCTGACATTTCTCAAATTTTGAGCACGAGAGTATTATATGATAATGATATTCTGAGACAGCCTTCTGCATGTGGTGAGCAGCATATACCAAAATGATAAAATTTATGTGTTCTATGAGCTTTTGAATTACTAACATTAGCAAGCATTCCTTTGTTGAGTAATGGAAAGTGATTTGATAATATAGTAATATTGCTAAGCTCATTCAGATTGTGCATTTACCCTTTAGTGCTGTTTTTTTTAAGGATCGTGTTCAAAAAAGTTTTCCCCATCCTATTGATAAGTGGGCAATAGCTGATGCCCAGTCTGCTATTGAGAAGAGGAAACGAAGAAATCCTTTATCTCTCCCAGTAGAAAAAATCCATCCCTTATTAAAGGTAAGCTGAGATGCAATCTTGCTTTTAGAATGCAATTACAAGTTGACATTTTTGTTTCACATAATGTCTGTATGCTGCCTGAAATGTAAACAAAAAGGAATAGGGGTCTCTATTTGTTACATACTTTTAAGTGTTCCAGTTTAGTTAATTGCATAGATTTCTTTTTTCACTTAAAAATTTGTTAATTCTCTATTGGACACACCAATCCAAGAATTCATTTGCTATGAATTTGATTGTTCGTGTTTCATTTTCCTTGACTAAAACATTTATGGATATTTCAAGAAGTATCTTGAGCATTTTAAGTGAGGTTTTTGGGACAGTCATTGTCTGTTGTCACTTCCCAAGTTAATTAAACAGCATCTACAATGACGCTGTTTCTTCTCTAGGTCTACAGACTACTGTGTTTCTATTACTAAAATAGACTGTGGGTATGTGGTGAATGTTTATTGAGTAGGATCTTAAACTGACTGGGTTTAGATGTAACCCATGGTGTGTATTTCATTGACTGAATAACAATGGAAGGCTTGTTTTTTTTCCTTTCAGGAAGTTCTAGGCTACAAAATTGACCACCAAGTGTCTGTTTACATAGTGGCAGTATTAGAATACATTTCTGCAGACATCTTAAAATTGGTTGGGAATTATGTGCGGAATATAAGACATTATGAGATTACAAAACAAGATATTAAAGTGGCAATGTGTGCTGATAAGGTAAGCCTAATTCTTGTTTCTCATGTTAACAGGAATTTTAGTAGAGGACAATGTCTATTCCTTATTGAGTACATGGAATGTTGTATCTTTGAAAGAAGAAATTACTGCCATAAAATATGGTTCTAGTAATAGAGGAAAGCTACGAAAAAGCTAATTGAGCTTACAGAGCTGCTGTTTGTGCTTGTAATAGTTAAGTCTCCATTTTGATATCACCTGCCTAATCTCAACTATATGTGAATGCTTAAAAATTTTTGTGAAGCAGTGCTAACTTAAAAATTTAACATTCCTAAACTGTAATAGTGGAGTCCTATTTTGTAGCTTGAAAAAATAAGGCTGAAATTAAGCTTGGGTGTTCTCCCAAAATAAGGACAACTACTGCATGTAAAAAGTAGTGTTTCGATGGTCCAGCATTTTAAAATAATAAATGCACCTGCATTAGCATCTCAGTCTAATCCTCCTTAGTGGTCCTTATTTTTATCTGCAGGTAGTCATTCTTGTACCTTCAGAAGATGGATTAGGTTCAGACATGAGTCGGCTTTCTTTCCAGCAGTGATAGAGCAAGGTCCCCTGTCTGTCTTTCAGATGTCTTTGTGCTCTAACTTCTGTGGCCACCTCATTAGCATCTCAAGTTTCCCATTGTTTAAAAAACAAATCTTGAAGTTAATCCTTGAAGAGATGGGATTTAAGAATCTCTAATTGTACTGAAATCTAGGGATTTTCAGATTTATGACCTCTTTTCAGTAGTTTGTCTTGGTCTATGTTAATCAATATCTTTGGATGGGGTTGTCTCTGTGTTTCAGTGAATGCCTTTGTCTCATTCCTGCTTGCTTTTTTTTTATCCTACTTTCTTGACCTTTCTTTGTCAAGGTATCTTGTGAGGTCTTGAAGAGTCAAATACTTCTCAGTCAGGACAGTAGTCTTGGTCACTCTTGCTTTTGGGCACATCTGCCTGGGTCGTTAGGGCAGGATTTGAAGGTGTATGTTTGAATATTTGTCATAGAATAGTAACAGGAACAAGTGCTGTTGCTGCATGCTTCTTTCTATCCTAGGAAAGGTGGTGAACAGAAGAGCTGTGAAGAAGTTGATTTAGGAACTTCCGTTACTTTGGAGGAACTCTTTGATATGCACACAGAAGAATATTTTGAAAGGCTCTAAAGCAGGCGTGCTGGTTTACTGCCTCAGCAGAATAAGCTGTTGAAAGGTGCTCTCAAGGTGTTTTCTTTCCAGTTGCATTGAGAAACTTTATAGTATATTATGTACATACGCACAACATGTGTTCTGCTTGTTTTTATTTTTTGAAACAAAACAACCAGAACATTTTCTTGGCCCTGTGTGCCTTTTTTTTTTTTTTCTCAAGCACTTTCACATTTGCTTTTGTGCCATCCATCCATCTGGAAAATTTTGCCTTGTCTGCAAAAACCAGACTCCATTAAAATGCAAGCTGTTTTTCTTCTGCAGTCTGCTCTTGCTTCCAATTGCTCTAAATTCAATATCTGGACTATAGTTACTTTAATTTGTTTCTGTGGATTTCATAGTAATGAGACAAGCACGTCATGAATACAGCTTGGAATCTTCTAGCTCAAGTATGTGCTAGAACTGCATCCATGAAGTAAAGTTAAAAATATTTGCCTCCTTGAATACCTCCACTGTTCCATGTAATTTCCTACAGTAGCGACCTTATGATGTCCTGTTCCCCAGAATTAGTTAGGGTTCTCCTTACAACCTGAGTTCCATGTACATTCACTGGCTTTGAAAGATGAATTGCCTTCTGTTCTTAGAGCTTCAGGAGAAGTCAGTCTTAATGTGAAATGTCCATTGTTCTGCTTTCAGAGAAGCTTAAGACCAGGGTGTGTAGCAGGGACCTCTGACTCACTAGGAGAAAGAACCTGCTGTGTGCCCATTTCCCTCCTCGCTAGACCTGTATATTTTTGAGGAGTGTTAGGACAAGACCTGGGTGAAGAATGACTGCTCTAGGTAGGTGTGTTTCTTGCAATACTCAAGTCTGATGAACCTACCAGACCATCTCTTGAACTTTTAGATCCCCAAGTACTCTATAGCAGAATAGTTCATTTGTCTAATACTAGTAGTCAGCAACTTGGTTAACTGACATGTCTTTTGGAGAAGCACCTGTAACATGCTTCCAGGGTAAATGTCGTGTTTGTTGTGACTCGTTCAGAAGTTGAATTCTTGATGTCCAGTTTTACAATTATTTTGAAAAATGCTTTTTCGTTCTGTTTTCTGCCATTTTATAAACTCTAGTCCATGTTTAAGGTGTTAGCCTTCCCTTCTGTGGCTCTCAGAGGAGTATTTACAGCTTTGATCCTGCAGTCTTTTCCTCAGTCTTTTCGGTGATTGACAGCAGTCATGTCAGCCTCTGCAGTAACAGGCGTAGGTTGCCATGGCTTCACCTCCATCTGTTCGGAAAGGAGGCTGGCAAGCAGCACTTAAGTTTTCATTTATTTTGAAGTTCACATGTATTGTTTAATACACTTCGTAACTTGCTGCAAGGGCTGTAGCTCTGGACAACAGATTTGTTTAAAAATACTGTCCCATCTGTCTATCCCAGGACAAAGTCATCTTGTGTGTTGAACTACATCTTGTGCTGGCTTGTTGTTAAGATTTGCTACATCATTGTAGATTGCTTGTGGACCCTCTTGAGGTTTTCTTTCTGCTAAAGATACTTCAAATTAGGATGGCTTTTACTAATTTGCAGTCAACATATTTAGTTTACCTTTAAGATGTTCTTTGAGTATCATGGAGACAACCCAGAGTGTGATTTCTGTTTGCTACTTGCGAAGTCTCTGTAATGACTCCTGGCTCATATACAATGTTTGGAAGAAGTGTTCAGTGATCCACTTCTCTTGAAAACTTTGAATTATTAATTGCTTGTGTTTGGTAACCTTGCTTGGGTGTGAATTGGGACCTCTGGTAGTCATAGTTTTTAGAGGTCTTTTTGTTTATGTAGTTCTGTAATGTGACTGCTGCATTTTCAGAAGCTGGTGCCCTTTCTCGAAGGTCCATTCTAACAAGAGAACTCTCAGGAATTAAGGACAGAAACCAGGCCACGTACAGTGTGTGGGCAGGCCAGTATTCATCCATGATAGATTTCAGGGTTCTGAGCGTAATCAGGTGTGACTTCCTGCTAAAGCTGAAAAGCCAAAATGCACACACTTTTTGACTTCAGGTACTATATTATCTTCAGAAACTTAGATTATGTACGGCTAATTTAGAGTAATAGAATACAGCTAAATGCTCAATGTGTCTCTATAGTTCATAGACCTCTTAAAATTGTAATTGATTTTAGGACCCCGTTCTTGGAGAGATGCCTGGATTGGTCTAAATGACTGGGAAGTCTTCAGAAATTGCCACTGCAAATAATGACTCATGAATTCATAGCAATTAATATTGGTTTTGAAATGCTCAACCAGTTACAGAATGATAATACATAAATCTTAGTGCTGATCAGTCTGATTTCGTTGGAATAATAGATTTCCTTTGCTGGTAACTTACTGGTAGATCTTGAAAAGAAGTTGTTCTCACTTTGTGGATTTCCCCCTCTTCGCTATGTAGGTGTTAATGGATATGTTCCATCAAGATGTAGAAGATTTAAGTGCATTAACTTTATCTGATGAGGAACCCTCCACCTCAGGGGAGCAAACCTATTATGACCTAGTGAAGTCATTTATGGCAGAGGTTCGACAATATATAAGGGAACTAAATCTCATTATCAGAGTTTTTAGAGAGCCATATGCCTCCAACTCCAAACTATTTTCATCTCATGTAAGTATTGTAAAAACCACAAACAAATTCCTGCTATAATATCTATAAATTTAGATGAACACTTCTAGAACTTAACTGTTGTCCAGTTTAACACATCAGTAGTAGAGGAGGCACTCGAGTTCTGAAATGGAAGTAGTGAAGGAGCAATTGTGGGGAAGCACTGGTTTTGTAGAACTGTTGAAGAAACTACCCAATTTACTATGTTCACTTGCAGGCCAGTAATTTAAGGTTTGTCACTGTTGTTCTTTGCTGTGTTTGAGTCACTGTAAAAATATTTTTAAAATAAATTCTGTCATCTTACATGAATTGTACAGAAAGCATGTAATAAAATATATTATAAAATCTAGTTCTGTTTAAGGAAGTGCTTGACTTTCATATCGTAACTGGGTTGCTTTGTACATAACATTCTTCCTCTTAGAAATTGTGTCCAATTCCATGTTGATTTTTGTCGGGGTCTGTTGCTTTTTTGCAGGATGTGGAAAATATATTTAGTCGTATATCGGACATTCATGAACTTAGTGTGAAGTTATTGGGTCATATAGAAGATACTGTTGAAATGACAGATGAAGGTAGTCCTCATCCACTAGTAGGCAGCTGTTTTGAAGATATGGCAGAGGTAAGAAAATAGTTTGGGGTTTTTTTACTACTCATGTGTATTTTAATGACTTGCACTTAGATGCTAAATGCATCTGTGTTGTAGCTGCCGGTGTTTAGGCTGAGATCTCTCCTTCCAGCCCCACCATGATTAATAGCCTGCCCATTTTTGAGAGTGCTTTTATCTTTTTAATTTCTAAAACTTGGATTTTATAGGCTTGTTTAAACCTCAGAGAGGGTGGGGCAGGGGGGGAACCCAACAGACACCTGTGACTAGACTTTGACAGAAATGGAGGCATCCTATAAATCGGCTGTAGATCAGGATTGCTATGGAAAGACAGAGTGGAACAAGGGCTGCTTTGCCAACAGGCTTGCTAGGCTCATGAGGAAGGCTTGTTAGTGGATGGAGACCAAAGCTTGCAGACTGCCGAACTGAGAGAAGGAGATGTGCGTAACAGAAAGCATGACAACAAGGGCTTTTGCACCTTCCTCCTGAGAAGGTGGGATGATCAAAGGCTCATCTGAAGTGTCTGTTTCCCCAGGGTGCGTGTACTCACGTACAGATAAAAGGATCTGTGAGTCCATGAACAGTTGCAGATCTATTGTGTGACTGGAATTAGCGACATGGCAAGAGGGCTTGCAGGATGGAGAGCTGTATGAACTAATACAGGCACTCAAGAAGGACAGGTGGGGAAGATGAAGCCAGGAGGCTTAGTAAAAGATGAGCCCAAATATATGGAGCTCTGTTACAGGATGAATGATGAGCTGGTTGAATTCTTAAGGATTAGATGTTGCCACCAAAGGACGTGTTGTGGTCAAGCTTCTGCAAAGACTGCCCAGTTGACAAGTGGCAAAACCTCTTCTGAACAAGTACGAGTCATCTTTGTATCACAGCCCCTGGTTGTCTTGGGAGAATAACCTTCCTGACATCTGCTGGGTGAACAATTTACTGTGATTCAAGTAATCGGGCAGATTTCTGGAGGGCTCTGGGGACAGTTTTTTGTGGCACATGCTGATGGGCCAACTAAGAAAAGTGCTGCACTTGACTGCTTTCTCATGAACAGGGAAGAACTGGCAGGAACATTGTAGCTAATGGCAGGCTTGGCCGCAGGTGCTAAAGATGGTAGAGCTTAAGGTCCTGAGAAAAGTGCAGGAGGTAAGCAGACTGAAGACCCTGGGCTTTGGGCGAGTAGACCTAGCTTGTTTAGAGAATTTGGAGGCAGGATCATGTTGATGGCTGCCTTGAGGGTAGAATGGGCTCAGTAGAGCTGGTTTATTTTCAAAGGAGGTGTATTCAAAGCCCAAGGATTATGCACTCTCAGACCCTGAGAAAAAGGGTAGGTAGAGCAGGAGGCAAGGACAAGCGCAGTTTGGAGTTCCCTGTTTAACCAAATTCAGTCCCATCACTACAAGAAAGACGTTGAGGTGCTGAAGCACATCCAAAAAAGAGCAACAAAGTTGGTGAAGTGTGTGGAGAACAAGTCCTGTGAAGAGTGGCTGAGGGAACTGGGGTTGTTTAGCATGAAGAAAAGGAGGCTCAGGGGAGACCTTATCGCTCTGTACAATAAAGGAGATTGTAGTGAGGTGGGTGTCGGTGTCTTGTCCAAAGTAGCAAGCGGTAAGACAAGAGGAAATGGCCTCAAGTTGCGCCAGGGGAGGTTTAGATTGGATAATAGGAAAAATTTCTTTGCTGAAAGGGTTATCAAGCATGGAAACAGGCTGCCCAGGGTTGAATCACCATCCCTGGAGGTATTTGAAAGACCTGTAGATGTGACACTTAAGGACATGGTTTAGTGGTGGACTTGGCAGTGTTAGGTTAATGGTTGGACTCAATCTGAAGGGTCTTTTCCAGCCTATATAACTCTATGATTCAAAAAGAAACAGGCTTTCCAGGAGGAATGTAGAAGCATTGTCTAGGCAGGTGGAAATGTTATTAAGAGGACTGCAGATCAGCTGGAGGTAAACTTGGTCACCAGCTTGACTGTCACCAGCAATACAAAGTCATCTGGTGGCCAAAGGTTAGTGGCATTCCTCAGGGTTTGATACAGGGACTGATAATGTTTAATGTCTGTATTAGTGTTGTGGGAGACGGTCTGCCTCATTAAGTTGGTAGGTGATGCCAAATTGTGAGGGGACACGCCAGAGGACAGGGCTGCTTCTTGGGGGACCTGACAGGCTGGAGAAACGGACCCACAGGAACCTCGTGGAGTTGAGTGAAGGCAAAGAAATTCTGCATCTGGGACCAAACAACTCCATACAATTGTCCAGCTGCATGGCTGAGGAGCAATACTGCTTGACGGGGCTTGGAAATCCTCAGGAATCAGAAGTGAAAGCTAACTGCCTACTGGGTTATACTAGCAAAAGTGTAGCCGGCGGCTGAGGGGTTGTTTCTTTGTAGCACTTGAGACCACATCTGGAATACTGTGTCTGGGTTTGGTCTTCCTAGTACAAGATGCTCTTAAACATGGGGTTGCCATGATTAAGGAGTTGAGGCATGTGATGTACAAAGAGGGTTAGGAGTGCTGGGTATATTCTGTCTTAAAAAGAGAAGTCAAAGGAAGGAGATCTTTAAAGATTAACATTTGATTGCACTTTTGCCTTCATCCTGTGCTAGTTCCACCTTCCCTCATGTTCCTAGTGTCCCTCTTCACACTGTAGTGTATCACTGGAAGGCTTTTAGCTCCTTGCATCCTTCTGTGCAGTCCTTTCCTATTCCTACTGCAATACACAATCACCATGTCTCGGTCCTCTTTCTTCCCTATCTGTACTACTGAATCCAGTCCCTGGGATTCTTCCATGCAGCTTCCATTTTAATACCCACGTATGTACTTTGTCCCCTGCTTTTTTTTATTGGCAGTGCTGATTTATAATACAGACCACAGAAAAATTCTTTTGGAAAGTACGCAGTGCTCTTTGGCCCTGCTGAGAGCTGAAGAACAGCGTTGAGTGTTCAGCTGCAGCTACATAGTCAGTAACCTCTCATGCACTTTTCAACATGAAACTATGCCTGTCCAGCCAGGTTGCTGGCCTGATGGAGAGATGCTGTCAGTGCTTAGGCACGCTGGCTAGCATATACTACTACTCACCTGTGACTGCGCTCGAGAAGTTGTGCAGTTTGGCTTACCCTTGTGAAGCTCTATGTTCAGAAACTGCTTCGGCAGGGGAGTTGGACTAGATGACCCACAGAGGTCCCTTCCTACCCTGAACATTCTGTGATTCTGTGATCTTATTGCTGTCTTCAGTGACCTGAAGGGAAGGTGTGGAAAAGGCTTGAGGCAGGCTCTTATTGAAGGTTCACCGCAGAGAACTGTGAGGCAAGATGAGAGAGAGCATGTGGATGGTAAAAAGGGTAATCCTCATTAGATACTGGGGGAGGGAGATCTGCAATGTGAACAACTGAACATTGGAATGTTGTACTTACCTGGATGATGCCCTGAGCTACTTTAGCTAACTTTGATGCTGGATCTGGCTTTGGCTCTGAGATGGGCCCTGCTTTTGAGCAGGGAATTGGACCAGTTGGCCTTCAGAGATGTCTTCCGGACTGAATTATCCATGAGTCTGTGCACATAAAAGTAATGATTCTTCTCTGTAGGTGTTTTGGGAGAAGTATGCAGATAAGTCTCTCCTATACAGTATGTGTATTTTATTTAAGAAATAGGAAGTTTAGGTATTAAATCAGTTTTGTAAAATTAATTCTGTATTTCTTCTTAGGAACTAGCATTTGATCCATATGAATCATATGCACAAGATATTTTGCGACCTGGTTTTCACGATCATTTTCTAAGTCAGTTGTCAAAGCCAGGAGCAGCATTTTATTTACAGGTAACTTTCTATTAAGTAAGCCATATTATTGATGTTACTATTTTAATTACATTATATTGTTGCTTCGATACATTTATTGTTTTAAGACTGAAACTTATTTTGTTTCTAGTCAATAGGTGAAGGCTTTAAAGAAGCTGTTCAGTATGTTCTACCCCGGCTGCTCCTTGCCCCTGTTTACCACTGTCTTCATTATTTTGAACTGCTAAAAGTAAGAACGTTGTGTCAATCTGATGTTTTTTCATAATTCTTAATGTTGGATATCAGACCTCCGTGTGCTCAGTTAGATGTAAAACCTTTTACTAGAATGTGAATGATAAAACTGCTATGGTGAAAGAAAAGCAGGTTATACGCTCTGGTGCGTACTATGATTGGCTGAATATCAGCTTGTAATTTCATGGAAGTTTTACAGCAGCTAAGGATTCGTGTTGCGTAATCAACTTACTATTAATTTAGAAAGCAATAAAGATCTAGGTGCTCTCATTCTTGGAATGATTGTTTCAACAGTGGTAAGAGATAATGGCAAATGGGTGTATTACTGAAAAAGTCCACGGCTTTCTCAAGCTGTTACTTTCTAAATTTAAAATCACAGTAGGATTTCCCTTCAGACTTCATTTTATTTTCATGAACGTTTCGGTGTTCTTGCAGTGCGCATCCCGTGGTGGTTGTAAAGGTGATATCCTTCCTTCAAAGGAAAGCTTAGTTGGTATATGCACTTCCTGTGTCGATGATGTAACAGTAAAGACTGTAACATAGACATGTAAAGAAAATGCCTACAGATGTCTTTTTTTGGGGCGTTTGTAAGTTAGCATTGAAGAATAATCTTGAAGGAGTGTAGAACTTTTGGAGGAAAACTCTCAAGTAGAATCTTCATTTGGACTTAATGGAAACTCATAAAGGATAGAGCGTTCCAGACTTAATTACTTGGGGAAACTTGGATCAGAAGTGTTTAAAAAAAAAAAACCATCACCACCACCACCCCCCCCCCAAAAAAAGTATGTAGGTCATCTTTGAGTCGGTGTTTACAGTTATAACACCATTTTTACTGATTTAGATCTACGTGTACAGCTTTGGCACATATAGTTCATCTTGTATAACACACTTTTTTTTAATTTTTGAAAAGTATGCTTGATCTGTTTGCCTAGCTCATAGGTTCGGTCTGACTTTTCAGACA
>Ga0181612_174042_pt1 | contig 21318 bp, 18 predicted proteins | sample HoacroProtozoa21_FD_119630 | JGI IMG/M metagenome (GOLD analysis project Ga0181612, IMG submission 119630) | Hoatzin crop microbial communities from Cojedes, Venezuel. Combined Assembly of Gp0051906, Gp0051904, Gp0051908
CTAACTCTAGCATTAAATTTAGATTTAACTTTATTCATTATTTTATTAAATTTATCCATTACCTCATCATCAGTCAATGTTTTATCTTGTGAATTAAAATATAATGAATAAGCTATTTGTTTTTTATCATTTTCTATTTTATCACCAATATATAAATCAAATACACGAATTTCAACTAATTCTTTTCCAGCTTCTTTCTTAATAACAGCTTCTACATCTCCAGATTTAATATCTTTATCTATAATAAATGCAACATCTTTTTTAATTGTAGGATACTTAGGAGCTTCTTTATATTTTAATTGTTTAGTAGGTATCATTAAATCATTTACATTTAATTCAAAAACATATACATTATCTTTAACAATAGATGGATGAAGTTTACCTAATATACCAACTTTTTTACTATCTATATATATATCAACTGCCTCATATGGATTTAACTCTTTAACACTAGATTCTTTTAAATGATATCTATTTTTAAATCCTAAATAATCTAATAAATTTTTAACTATAGATAAACTAACATAAAAATCTACTTTTATAGTATTAGACCAATAATTAGTAATATAATTACCAGATAAAACTCCTGCTACCTTACATACTTCATTATAATTTTTATCATATACTTTAGATATTTCATATATTAATATATCATTTATTCCACGTTTTTTATTATAATCATATATATTTAATAATGATGGTATTAAACTAGTTCTAACAACTGATTTATCTACACTCATAGGATTAGGTAAAACAATTTTTTCCATATTATCATAATTAAATAATTTAGAATCATCTTGTGATACAAGAGTATATGTTAATACTTGATTTAATCCTAGATTTCTTAATCTTTTAGATATTTGTTTTCTCATAAATACATCTTTTTTATATCTACCTGATTTAGTTTGAACTATAGGAAGAGTTGATACTAAATTTTCATATCCATAAAGTCTTCCAATTTCTTCAGCAATATCATTTACTGTTGGATCTATATCTAATCTTCTATTTGGAATTGTAACTTTAAACTTTTTAGATTTATAAGTATATTTAAAATCTAATTTTTCAAGTTCTAATTTTATATCATCATCACTTATTTCTATACCTAATATTTGATTTATTTGACTGCCTACAAACTCTACAACTTTTTCTTTTTTATCTACTTTATCATATATTAATTTAGAAGATAGTATTGTAGCATTAGCATATTTTTCAAGTAAATGACACGCTCTATCCATTGCATAATTAGTATATTCATAGTTTAATCCTTTGCCATATCTAATAGATGCTTCAGATTTTAGATTAAGTCTATTTGCACTATTTCTAATAGTAACCGCATCAAATATAGCAGATTCAATTAAAATATTTTTTGTATCATTTGTAACTTCACTATATTCTCCGCCCATAATTCCAGCAATACACATAGGTGTTTTTCCATCAGTTATTACAATATCATTATCAAGTTTTCTTTTTTGTCCATCAAGAGTTATTATTTCTTCCCCATCAAGTGAGTCTCTAACTAAAATATTATTATTCATTTTATCAGCATCAAAAAAGTGAAGTGGTTGACCAAATTCTAACATAACATAATTAGATATATCAACAACATTATTAATAGATCTCATTCCTGCATGCTCTAACCTTTTTTTAATAAAATCAGGAGATTCTTTAATTGTTACATTTTTAACTAATTTCGCTGTATAATATGAACAATTTTTAGTATCTACTTTTAATTTAAAATAATTATCTATTTTATCTTTATCTAAAGAATAATTTGCATCAGGCAATTTTACTTTCCTATTTATAATAGTACCTATTTCATAAGCAAATCCAATATGTGAATAACAATCATTATTTCTATGTTTATGAACATCAAGTTCAAATAATGTATCTTCAATTCCTAAATATTTTAATGGATCTTCTCCAATTGGAGCATTTTCATCTAATTCACATATTCCCTTATTATAATTTTCTTCTGTTTTTTCTTCTAATTCAAGTTCAAATAAAGCGCACATCATACCACATGATTCAACGCCTCTAATTTTAGATTTTTTAATTTGAAAATCACCTGGAAGAATTGCTCCAACTTTAGCAACTATTACTTTCATATTTTCTTTAACATTAGGCGCACCACATACTATTTGAAGTACTTCATCTTTAACATCAACTTGACAAACATGCAAATGATCACTATCCGGATGATTTTTAACTTCTTTAATTTGTCCAATTACAAGATTATCTATATGATTACTTACAACTTTTTCAACATTAATCCCAGCACGAGTAACAAGTCTTGCGAGTTCTTTTGGATTAATATCAGAAATATCTACATAATTACCAGTCCACTCTAAACTTATCATATATTTTCCTCCAGTCTATCAAAATTCTCTAAACTTCTTAAATCTGTATTATAAAATGTTCTAATATCTCCAATTCCATATTTTACCATTGTAACACGTTCAGCTCCAAAACCAAATGCAAATCCACTCCATACTTTAGGATCATATCCACTCATTTCTAACACATGTGGGTGAACTACACCTGCCCCGCAAATTGTAATCCATCCATCTTTACATATATTACATCCTTTACCATTACATTTAAAACATGAAATATCAACTTCTACACTAGGTTCAGTAAACGGATAAAAACTAGGTCTAAATCTTGTTTGAACATTATTACCAAACAATTTTTTCATAATAACATCCATTGTTCCTTTTAAATCAGATAAAGAAATATTTTTATCAACAATTAATCCCTCAATTTGCATAAATTGGTGTGAATGAGTCGCATCATCATCATCTCTTCTATAAGTTTTACCAGGACAAATTACTCTAATTGGAGTAATTCCTTCACCTTCTAACATACATCTAACTTGAACAGGTGATGTTTGAGATCTAAGTAACATAGTATCTCCTTCAACATAAAATGTATCTTGAGCATCTCTTGCAGGATGTCCTTTAGGAATATTTAACATTTCAAAATTATATTTATCAAGTTCTATTTCAGGTCCATCTACTACATCGTATCCCATAGACATAAATACTTCTTCTACTTCTTCTATAGTTTTCTCAAGAATATTTGGAGCACCTATTGGTATATTGTAGGTAGGCATACTAATATCTATTTTATCTTTTTCTAATTTTTCATTTATTTCTAAATTTTTATATAATTTATCTTTCTCATCATAAAATGAATTAAATGTGTCCTTAACTTCATTTACTAATTTACCAAAATCACGTCTTTTATCGGGTTCAATATTTTTAATTTCACTATTTAATTCAGTAATTTTACCTTTTTTAGACATATATTTTAATTTTAATTCTTCTAAATCTTTTCTATTATTTACTTTTTCTATATCTTCATTTAATTCATTTTTTATTTTTTCAATAATTTCATTTTTCATAACTAACCTCCATATATAAAAAAACTATAAAATAAGGAACGCTTATAACGTCTATACCACCTTAGTTTATAGTAATTTATCTTAATAACGCAAGATTTACGTAAATGCTCATAGACTGAATTCAATTAACTATCTTTATCTATCTTACACCAATAATAGACTCTCTATAAAATATTCATTAATTTACTACTTTCTATTCATCGCATTCATCATGATATATTATAACATCAAAAGTCAAAATGTAAAGTAAGATATTAAATTTAATAATTAAACCTCTAACAATTATATTAAATATTTAAAATTATATTTACATCAAAACAAATCTTTAAAAATACATCCTTCGACCTAATTACCAAGAACATCATAATTATCACATTGTTCTACATATTGATTTATAAAATTAAGCATTTGTGATTTTGTAAACCTAAATCCCTCATGATTAACATCATCTACATTAAAATAATATCCATCAACATATTCCCAGGTTTTTCCCCCTACGTTTGATTCACTCCACCAATGTTCCCCATGATAAACATAACCGGCAGGAATTGTGACAACATCTCCATTATTAATAGCATTTTTTTCTTTCTCACCAGGTAGAGAAATATAAGTTTTATCAGGATCAGGTTCAGAAATAAAAGTTTGATTTTGATCATTATTCAATTCATCTTCAACATCATCATCCAAAGAACTACTACTAGATTCAGAATTACTTATATCTTCAATATAATCATCAAATTCAGAACTAGCAATATCATCATATTCTGAAGATCTTTCATCAAGTAATTCTCTTGCAGGAATATAGTGATTTTCAATAAAATCATTATATTTTTTTATTGCTGCTGTCAATGAACTAGTACTAATCCATTCATAACGATTTCCATTAATTTTAATTTTATAATTTTCATCAGAAATTTCTAAATCTAGAGTTCTAGCTTCACTTTCATATGGATTATCTAAAGTAGCCACATGATTATTATAATAATCCACTGCTTCATTATTATATTCAGCAACCAATTTCTTTATTTCATCTATTTTTCCCATAATAGTATTTTCGGCATCACCAACTAAATCAACAGCTTCATTTGTCATATGTAAAAAACCATCATTTTTTATATTTTTACAAATATCTTGTTTTGAATCAAAAATTGTATCATCAAAATTATCTAAATAGCGACTTGCCTTATCCTTAAGTAACATATCACCATTAAGTACTAAACCACCTTTTAATTGATCATATAATTTATTAATGTTAGTTACAAATCCACCACTATTAGAAGCAGTTTTCAAATATTTACAAACATCTTCTATATCGTTTTCATACAAGAAGCTTGATTTATCATCATAATATGTATCTGCCCCATAGTTACACTCAATCTCACTAATTTTTGGCATATAATCACCTACTTTACTTCAATTCATCAATATATTTTTTTAATTTATCAGAATCACTTCCAAGTATTATTTTTAATTGATTATCTATTTCAACAATTCCCTTTGCACCTAATTTTTGAAGTGAATCTTTATCTACTAAAGAAATATCTTTTAATGTTACCTTAAATCTAGACATATTAGATTCATATCTAATAATATTAGATTTTCCACCCAAAACTTCCACTAACTTATTAAAATCTAAACTTGAATTTTTTCTATTTGCTTTAAGTATAGCAAGTAATACTAATAATAATACTAAAACAATTATTAAATATTCTATTCTAACATCCATTATTCTAACTCCTCATTAACAACTGAATTTTTTTCTATAGTAACATCATCAGAATTTTCAAAAGTCAATTTATTAATAGATCCTGCTTGATATTTTTCTATAGGCTCATCACTATCTTCATATATTAAATCTTCATTATTTTCTTGAACGACAGAATCTTCTAAAGAATAATCAACATCTATATAATCTTCTTCATTTTCTTCTTCGCTCTCTTCTTCACTTTCTTTTTTATCTTTATAATATTTGTATCCAGCAGCACCTGCTGCACCTGCTGCAGCAAGTCCAATTGCAACCGGTATTCCATAATTATTTTTCTTATTATTTTTAGAAATATTTGACGTTGTAGTTGTTGTTTTATCTCTATTATCACTTTCACTAGAATCATTATCATCAACAATTACTAACTCATCATCATCTTCAATAACAGGTTCTTCATCATCTCCAGTATTTTCTTCCGTAGAATCTTGATTCTCAGCATTCTCAGTATTTTCATCATCTTCAATGTTTTCGCCAACATAATCATTTTCTAAAGTATTATCTTCTTCTACATAATTACTAGATTCATCCCATGAATCATCATATGAATTAGTTCCACTTTCAACATAACTACCAGAAGAATTACCAGAATAATCATAAGAAGTTGAGCCCTGATTTTGTGTTGATACCAAAGCATCCTGTGATGTGCTTTCTGCTCCTAATGTTATAGTATTTACACCTTGATTATTAGAAGAACTATCACTGCCTAAATTTTCTATTACTGTTGCGGCAGTTCCAGCAACAGCTGTTGTTCCAGCAGAAGCTGCAGTTAAATTACCAATCGCAGCATTAGCACTAGTTAATTCGTTCTCAGTAGATACAGTATTACTTCCAGTTGTAATAGAATTTGAAGATGTATCAATTATATTTCCATTTTTATCAGTTGTTGTCACAGTTACATTACCATCTTTATCAGTAACAGTTACAATAGTTGTTCCATCAGACAATTTTTCAACAACTTTTTTACTACCATCAGGATTAATTGTTGTTATAGTTTCTTTTCCAGTTGTAGGATCATAAACCATAGTAGTTGTTGTTACATTACCATCTGCATCAACATGCGTTGTTGTCGTTGTTCCGTCTTTAGAAACAGTTGTTGTTCTACTTCCATCTGGATTTTCAGTTGTAACCTTTGTTTCAACAACATTACCATCCTCATCAGTTGTAACAACTGTTGTAACTTTTGTTCCGTCTTCTTTAGTAGTTGTAGTTGATGTTACAGTATGTCCTTCTGAGTCAGTAGTAACTATGGTAGTAGATTCATCCTTACTTTCAGCAGCGTCTTCATCTTCTTTTTTCTGAGCTTCACTATCTTCGTCTTTTTCCTTATCTTTATCTTCTTCTTTATCATCATCTTTATCTTTATCATCAGTTTTATTATTTGAACTACTATCATTATCAGATGAATTTCCACTAACTGGTGTAACAACTGTTGGAACAACTGATACATCCGCCTGTTGTCCTTCACCAGTTCCGTCACCATCACCATCACCACCGCCGCCATCATCATCAGTTCCTGGTAAAACTTCTTCGTGTGTAATAATTGAATTGTTTTCTGTATAAATAAAAGTTAAATTAATATCTTCGCTATCAGAAATTACAGAATCATCTCCATCACTTTCTCCAATACCATTAATTGCATCTCTAAGCCCTTGTGCATTAACTTCCTTTGAACCATCTTCGGCATCTTCAAACGAATTAATTACACACTCTATATTTTCCTGTAATTCTTTAACATTTTCTTGTTTATCTTGTAAAAAATCATAAAAATCATTTAATGAATTTGATGAAGATGAAAATTCAGAATCACCATGTTCGTCTGCAATTACATCAAGTGAATCTTTTGCATCACCAACATCCTTAATTAAAGTTTCTAAATCATCATTAATAGAATTTGTAGTCTTAAGTGCATTAGATAAATCATCATAATTTACTGTAACATTAGCCATAAACTTTTCTCCAATCTATAATAAAAATTATGCTTATATATTGATTTTAATAAAATAAATAATAAAAATCAATATATAAAAAATTTAAAATAAAATTTTACGCAAATATATTGTAATGCATTATAAATATATTTTAAAATATACTTATAATGCACTGCAATAAAGCAGTGCATTAGTTATTTTAATTAGAAGATGTTCCTTCTGCAGCATGATATGCTTTAGCAGAAGTATCCATTATCTCAATTTGATGTTCAAACATCTTTTTATCATTGTCAAATTCTGTTGAAAAAATAGAATCCCATTCCTTTTTAAAATCTTCAGAACTTTGTCCTTGCCATACTTGAGAATTATTAACATTATCATCAATCAAATCTGTAAATACTCCAATTTCAGTATTTAAATCTGCATAATCTGTTCTTAATTGTCTAGTTGCACCTTCAACAGCATAATAATTAAAAGCCATTTAAAAAATCACTCCTTCCTAAAAACTAATTTCCACCACCGATAACAGATCTAATTTTAGCTTCTGCATCGCTGTAATTATCAATTTGATTATTAACCATACCTTGAAATTTAGTAATAGTATCTCTAACTTCTGCTAATCTACTAACATACTTATCCTTTTTAGAAATCAATTCAGATAATATAGCTTGAGCAGTAGAATCATTTTCAACCCAATTTTCCTGACATACATCAACTTGTGCATTCATATCAGCAATAGTTTCATCAAATTTTTTAATTTCATCTGCTAACTTTTCAGACAAATCTCCCATGCTAGATTTACTATAGTTTGTACTTTCAGCCATTTGTTTCACCTTTCCTTTCATATATCTGGCATCAATAATACCTTACAAATAAATTATAAACATATTTCAAATTAATTTACAACAATATTTAATTAAATTTACATATTTATTGTAAACTTCTTTATATAAATAAATATTTTAAATTAACACAATAAATTTTTTCCAACGAATCTTTATTTATTAAACAAGACTAATATTATTCTTCGGAAACATCATCATCATTAACATCTCCATATATTACAGAATCAGATAATAAATTCTCGTCATTATCGTAATAATCATCACTTGAATTTTCATTATCTTCTTCTTCCTGCTTTTTATCTTTATAATATTTATATCCAGCAACTCCCGCAGCACCTGCAGCAGCAAGACCAACCGCAACTGGTATTCCATAATTATTTTTTTTCTTTGTTGTTGTCATTGTTGTTGTATCAACATGTTGATTACTCTCATCAGCATTATCTTTTTCATCGTTTTCTTCTAATACTACAAGATCATCCTCATCATCTTCTTCATCACTTAATACTTCATCTTCTTGATTTTCATCCTCATTTTTAATTTCATCATTTGCATCTTCATTTCCTTCATCTAAGTCTTCATTATGTTCTTCAAATTCTTTATCATCGATATCTACAAATTCATTATTTTCTGAACTATCTAGATTGCCATCAACATAACTATTTGAATCACCTGATAAACTTCCGTTATCTGAACTTGTTGCCCCAATCTCACTATAACTTCCAGTATCAACTTGGCTACTAGAATAATTTACAGCACCTGCATCTTGCATTGTAGAACCGGTACTATTAGAAGCTGCTTTATGCGCATCAAGAACAATTGTGTTAACTTCACCAGGCGTTGACGAAGTCAATAAACCTTCTAAAGCCTTAGACGCTCCTAAAACACCAGTTGCTGCAGGAGTTAATGATGCAATTGCCTGATCTGCCACAAATAATGGATTTGATTGTGAAGTAATTGTATTACTCGCTGTTGAAATAGAATTAGATGAAGTATCACTATTAACTACTATATTATTATCATTTTCAGTTGTTGTAGCTGTTGTAGATACTGTATCATTTTTATCATCTGTATCTTTTTCTTTACCTTCAGATTCACTATTCTTTTCATCTGTATCCTTATTATCTTTGCTATCATCTTCTTTGTCTTTATTTTTATCACTATCAGAATCACTACTACTATTAGAACTTAAAGAGGAAGATGGCGTTTCACCAGAAATACTTGTTGAAGCAACACTACCAGGTGTAACACTTGATATATCAGAATTATTTGTATTGCCATTTGACGTGTCAGAATCATTTGCATTGTCACTCTTTGCACTAGAAGAAGCAGAAAAATATAAAGAATCATTATTATTATCATCTTTTATATATAATTCTCCTTCTAAATCCTCATTATCATAATCATTGCCATATACATTAGAAACAGCATCTCTAAAATTATCTCCTGAAAGATCATTTTCATCCAATAAATTACCCTCGGCATCACTGAAAGAATTTATAATAGTATTACATATATTTTTTAAATGTTCATTATCATCATACTGAGTATTTAAAAATTCAGAAAAAGTTTCTATTTCACTAATTGAATCATTAAAGCACTCATCATGATTACTATTTTCATCACTCAAATCAGTCATATATGTGTCAGAAATATCATTTTTAGTTGTTTCAATTAGCGTTGACATACTTTCAATTTTTTTTACTGCATCTTTTAAATCATCATATTTAACAACTACTTTTGCCATATTAATCTCCTATTTTTTATAAATGTATAACAATAAAAATATTTATTACTCAACATTACTATCTTTATTATTTTTATTATTTTTAATTTCTACTAATTTTGGTAATAATTTTTTATATTCATCAGTTTCATATCCTCTAAACAAAACCTTATCAATATTTTCATGATTAAAAGCAAAACTTTGTTCACTTGTCAAAACACCCTCTGGATAAATACATGCTGAATAATCATACATTTTTTCTTTATCATCACTTGGAATTAATAAATATCCATTAACCATAACAGCTTTATTTCCATTTTTTAACATCACAACACTACCAATTGGTAAAAATTCAAAATCCATATTATCTTCCTTCCCTTTCATTTTTTTTAATTTCTACATCTATTAATTTAAATCTATCATCTATCTTTTTTCTTAATGTATCGAAATCATATATATAATTATATTCATCAACTGAACTACTTAAATACAAATTTTCTATTTCTCTTATCAATTCATATCCAAGTATATCATATATATTATGCAATTTCCCATTTATTAAATAATTTTTTATATAACTACTATATTTTTTAAATACATATGATATTAAATAATTATTTTTTTTATCCTTCTCCATATAATATGAACTAAAATCATTATCATAAAATAAATTATAATCTTTCAAAACAGGATAATTTTCAAGAGTTATTTTCAAAACATCAAAAGTTATATTTTCAGTAATAATTTCATCTATATAATTTATAGGTGAATTATCTTTTTTTGTCTTATTGTTAGAAAAACACTCAACTATATTATCATAAATATCATAATCAACATCTTTTGTCAAATAATGACTTATTTCATGTATCATTTTATGTAAATTTATATTTTGATCAAATCTAAAAAATATATAATTAACATCTTGTTTATTTATAGTAAAAGAATCTATATCATCTTCAATACCATCTACATAATAATAAAGATCTTTATTCTCATCATATGGATATATAAATATGTTAGAATCATTATTTGTATTCATTTCTTTGCTTTTCTTATGTGCTAAATATTTACAAATAATATTTCTTAATAACTTAATACTTTTAACATTCAAATTATTATTATATAAAACTTCTTTATATAAAACATTAACATCATTAACATTATAACATTTCATAAGATAAGAAGATAAAAATTTAATCATCTCACCTAAAGATTCAATACTATCATCTGAATAAGTATCAATGAAAAAAACAATTTTTAAATCCTTCATCTTTTTTTCAATAAAACTTCTATATTTTTCACCATAATACTCAACAAAACTATCAGTAACTAATATTTTCAACTTATTAGCAACATCAAGTTTATTAGAAGCAAATTCATTTTCAAAATTTCCAAAATCTAAATTAGAATTCATATATTATCACTCAAACGTTATACCAAGATTACGTAATGTATCAAAAAACGCCTGTTCATCCGCCAAAGATTGAGAAGATTTTTCAAAATTTTCCCATGCATTTTTTATTTCTTTAAATAAACTATCAGATACTTTTTCTCTTCCAAACATATCAGGATGTACTTGTTTTACAGCTTTACGATATGCACTTTTAGGAGAAATAGTTGTACCACCACTTGCTCCTGCTCCTGTTGCTCCTCCTGTACTTGAACCTGTTGCTCCTCCTGCACTTGAACCTGTTGCTCCTCCTGCACTTGAACCTGTAGTTTCACTTGTTACTAAATCTGTTGTACCACTTGGTTCTGAGCCTGTTGTTTCAGTAGTCACTAAATCTGTTGTTTTACCTGTTCCAGTAGTAACATTTGTTGTAAGATTAGTAAATAATTTCTCTCCAAGTTTTCCATAACTACTCCATTTAAATCCACCAAGTAACGCTGATACACCAACCTTAAATACAGAAGCAGCCGTATTAGAATTACCATTTTGACTTAAATTTTCAGCTGTATGTCCAGCACCAACAAGTGCACCTGCGGCCGCAGCATAAGCCCCACCAGTAATTATTGTTAATGCAGTAGCAGCAGCAAATTGTGTCCCCTCATTTAAAATTCCATATACTAAACCATCATTTTTTATAACAGAATTATTCTCCGCCCATTTACCAAAACCAGTATCATAAAACATATCTCTTGCTTCTTCATCTAAATCGTATGCAATAATAGAATCTGCAGCATTTACCATATTATCATTAAATGATTTGATATCATCAGCAGCAGCACTAATCTTTTGTCCAGCATCAGCATCAACTAATCCAACAACAGCACTTCCAAACCTACTTAAATATTCAGCTCCAACTAACGCAGCACTTGCTGTCCTACTTCCTGCCCAAGTTACTCCATCAGCAAATGAATCAGCAATTCCTATTGCAGAATTACAAATACACTCTATTCCCACTGCACCAGTAGCAACAACAGCACTAAGTCCTCCAAGTATCTTTTCTCCAATACTCTTCTTTTCTTTTGCAACAGCCTTCATTTCAGTACTTGGGCTAAAGAAATTACCACTTACCTCTATTTCTAAACTTTTTGCTAATTGAATTGCATCGTATAAATATTCATATGTATCATTTAATGAATTATATGAGCTGGTTACACTACTTGGAATGTCTAATCCACTTGTATACACAATATAAAATGGATATGATCCTTCATCTTGTGCTAGTTCGAGTCTATAATCATCAGGGAAACTATCCGATGCCTTATATTCGTTTATAACACTTATTAAACTATTTGCAGCACTTTTATATGCATCCATTGTTACATCAACTAATGTTTCTGCTTCTTCAATTTCATGATTATAAGCATTTACTGATAAAACATTATAATAATCTGTATCAACAAAATTAGTATAATTTTCAAAGTTTGTCTTCAAATTTTCAGAATAATCTGTAAGATTATTATCATCTACAGTAAATGCAGTTTCCAAAATTTGTGTAACATTTGAATATTTTGCAGCATAATTAGAATATAATTCACTTACCGCAGATTCAAAACCTGACTTTAAAGTTGAAGTTTTTTCATCATTCATAAAAGATGAAGAATTTTCAACATGTATTTTATAATTAGATTCAATCTCATATATTTTAGGCATAACATTTTTCCCTTTCTAATAACCATATCTTAATATTTCAAATTCTACGTTCCACAAGCTAGGATTACTTCCAGCAACACTATTGGACTCAAACAACAAATCAAAAGTAAATCTTTTGCCAAATCCAATGCCACCTCCCCTATCAAGTACTATCGCAATAATTCCGGTATCACCAATTTTTACTATTGTTCCAAATGGTAAAGAAGAATCACCCGCAACAATTCTTATATTTCCGTATGTGGCGTCTGTATATATAATGCCTTGAGTTGCAGGATACCAACCACTTGCAAGTCTTCCACTACATCCGTAGCAATCTGGCCCATAATTAGACAAGTTCCCAACTATTATATTATCCGGATTGCTTTCAGTTTCGACAGTATTAGGACTATACTCTAAGCTAGAGTTTTCCTGAACTCTTTCAGAAACTTGTGTTTCTTCTTGAACTTCTTCTTTCTTTTCTTCAATTAATTTATAATTTGTATCACTTGAACTTAATGTTTTATCATAAATCGATGCAAGCAAATACTTACTATTTTCTTCTTTTGAACTCATCATAGAATATGCATCATTTATTCCAAAAATTAAAATAAATATAATCATAAATGACAAAATCAAAAGAAATATTCTTAAATGTTTTATATAAATCACCTCTAAAGTAAATAATAACTTATCACACTAACTAGAAATATTACAAGTATAACCTGCTGCATTCATTTCTTGTTCTACCAAATTAATATCATCATCTAATTCATGTTGTTGGTATGTAATTCCTTCTTCTACAAGAGCAGCATTATAAGTAGAATCAACTATACTTTCTAATGAAAAAATATAATTTTCATCTAACACTCCACTTGAATTTTGGCAGTTAGCAACAACCCCAGGTGTTGACTTACCAATGCTTTCAATTCTTTTACAAGCCTCATACCTATTTTCTAATTCAACAGAATCTTCAGTAACATCTCCCTTTGTTTCTATTTTATAATCAACTTTTTTTAATTTATAATCTGTAAAACTAAACTCATATTTATAACTATAATCAAATATATCATCAGAGTCTTCTTTAGTGCAAGTTAAAATCCCAGATGTTATCGCTTCTTCAATAGTTGCATTTTTACTTGCTTGATATCTCGCAACCATTTCTTGAATCTCAGGTAAAAACATAGTATATCCAATTAAAATAAGCATAAATATAACCAAAATAACATATTTTGCATTGCCACCCTTTTCTTGATTAATACTTGGATTTTGTGTAGGAGCTTGCTGCATATTATTTGGATTTACTTGATTTACCTGATTAACAGGATTAACACTCACATTTTGATTAGGAACTTGTTGATTCATCTGTAAATTAGGATTACTGCCTTGAACATTTTGCACATTTTGCACATTTTGCACATTTTGCACATTTTGTACACCATGCACATTTTGTGTATTTACAGGACTTTGAGTTCCAATTATTTGTGGTTCTTGATTATTATTATTTTGATTATTATTCATATAACATTTCCCCTTACGATTCTTTTTATCTTAACTTATTTATTCTATCTTGAAAATCATCACTATTTAATATATAACTTCCTGATGTAACAATATCACATAAATTACATTTTTGCCTTGTAATATCATTAATTCCACCATCTACATTAATAGTTATATCTAAATTATATTCTTGTAATAAATCTTTTATTTCTTCAAGTTTATTTTCAGTTTCTTCAATAAATGCTTGTCCACCTTGTCCTGGAACAACACTCATTACTAAAATAGAGTCTATATATGGTAAATATGGAATTAAACTAGATACTTTTGTTTCAGGACTTATCGCAAGTCCACATTTTATACCATATTCTTTAACTAACTTTATATTTTTATTTATATCTTCTTTAGATTCAATATGAAATGAAATATATTCACAAGATAATTCACTATAATCATTTATATATTTACTTGGATAATTACACATTAAATGAACATCCAATCTTTTAGAAGTATATTTATAAATATTTTTCATTTCCCTAAAAGGCATAGTTTTTTTTGGAGCAAATTCTCCATCTATTACATCTACATGTATAAAATCTACATCAGTTGAATCTAATTTTTCTATATCTTTTGGTATATTTTTACTTGATAAAAATGACGCTGAAACTTTCAAATTACCTGCCCCCTATTCTTGTGTTTCTTCTTCATCTTTTTCACATTTTTTTGTATCTGTATTATATGTATATCCTTCATCGCAAGTTGTTTCATCTTCATCAGTTGTCTCGATTTCTTTTTCTTCATCTTTTTCTACAGCAGTTGGAGTTTTCGCAACAGTTACACTTAATGTTGTATTTGAAATAATTTCTGTTCCCGCAGCCCTAGACTGACTTAGTATCTTTCCTTCCTGATATGAACTTGTTTCTTGATAAGTAGTTTCTAAATTTAAACTATACTTCTTCGCAAATGCCTCTACATCATCTATTGTCCAACCTTCAAGTACCATATTAGGGAAAGTCTCAATAACATCAGGAATATAAAGTGTAATTGTATCTCCAGATTTTACTTTTTCTCCTGCTTTTATACTTTGTTCTATAATTGTATCTTCATCATAATCTCCAAAATCAACTTCTTTTTTCTCAACTTTAACATTAAGTCCATATTTAGTCTCTAAATATGTTTGAACTTCTATATAATTTCTTCCAGTATAATCTTCTAATTCATAAGTTTCTTCTCCACTAGATTTATATATAGTTATCTCTGTTCCATATTTTACACTTCTTCCTTTTTCTGGATCAGTTTTAACTACTCTATTTTTCTTAACTTCAGAAGATGCAACAGTTTCTATTTTTGTATTTACTTCAAATCCTAATGCTTGAAGTTTCTTCTCGCAACTTGAAACTTTTAAATTAACACATGATGGAACAGTTACTGCACCTTTATTTGTTGCCTTAGGATATAAAAATACTATCGCTAAAATCAAAAATAAAAGTAACACAAATATAATTGCTAAAATTATCGCAACAAGTTTTGCTTTAGATAATTTCTTTTGAACTTTTTTATCTTCATCATTTTCTAAATCTTCAATATTTTCAACTGGTGCTGTATCTTCTTTCTCATCCTTTTCTTCTTCTTTAACTTTAGTCTTTTTTCTAGGAGTATCTTCTTGTTCAGGATAATCAAAAACTATTTTTTCTTCATCTATTCTAGAATCATCTAATGCAGTTAATAAATCTTTATGCATCTCCTTTGCACTAGAATATCTATTTTTAGGATTCTTAGCCGTTGCCTTTAAAATAATATTTTCAATTGACTGTGGAATATTAGAATTTTCATCTCTTAAAGAAGGAATTGGCTCTCTCATATGTTTTAATGCAATTTCTACTGCATTATCTCCCTTAAATGGTAAATTTCCAGTTAATAATTCATAAAAAATAATTCCCATTGAATATATATCACTTTTAAAAGTAGAACCTTTTCCACTTGCTTGCTCTGGCGGTAAATAATGAACACTACCCATAACAGAATTAGTTTGAGTTAACTGTGTTGCATTTAATGCCATCGCAATACCAAAATCAGTTATTTTTATTTGGCCATCATCTTTTATCATTATATTTTGTGGCTTCAAATCTCTATGAATAATATATGAATCATGAGCATGAGCCATACCATCTGTTAATTGAAGCATTATATCAATTGCTTCAGATAAAGTTAAATTACCACGTTTTTTTAATAATTGTTTTAGAGTCTTTCCCTTAATATACTCCATAACAATATAATACATGCCATCATCTTCGCCTACATCATATACTTCAACTATATTTCTGTGAGCAAGTGAAGATGCTGCAATCGCTTCTCTTTGAAATCTACGTACAAATTTTTCATCATTAGATAAATCTCCACGTAATACTTTAATCGCAACATTTCTATCTAAAATACTATCATATCCTAGATATACATTTGCCATACCACCTTCGCCAATAGATTTCAAAACTTCATATCTATCATTTATTTTTTGCCCCTTTGAAATCACTTAATGTCACCATCCTCTAGCTGTAAATATGCAACAGAAATATTATCTGTTCCACCCCTATTATTAGCTTTTTGAATTAACTTTTGACATTTTTCTTCAACACTTCTATCACTTAATAAAACTTCTTCTATCTTCTCTATATCAAGCATGTTAGTTAACCCATCACTTGATAATAATATTTCATTAATATCTGTATCACAATCAAAAACATCAATATCAACATCTTCCATCGCACCAAGTGCCTTCATTAATACATTTTTTTTAGGATGAACGCTTGCTTCTTCCTTAGTTAATTCTCCAGCTGAAACTAATAAATTAACTAAAGTATGATCATAAGTTACTTTATGAAGTTTGCTATCTTTCATAACAAAACCGCTAGAATCACCAACATTTCCAAATAATATATAATCACTTGATATAATTGATAAAACAAGAGTTGTTCCCATACCTTTACTTTCAGGATGAGTTCTTTCATGTTCAAAAATCATTGTATTTATTTCGCGTGTTGTTTCTCTTATCCACTTAACCGCATCTACTTTATTTAAATTAATAAATGTTTCCTTAAAATGTTTTCCTAAATGACTAATTGCAATAGATGATGCAACTTCGCCTGCTCTATGACCACCCATGCCATCAGCAATAGCCATTAAACATTGACCAGAATCATTTTTTAAAATAATTACACTATCTTCATTATGATCTCTTATCATACCTTTATCAGTTAAATAAAATGATTTCATAAAGCCTCCTTTTCAGATCTTAATTGTCCGCATGCAGCAGATATACTAGACCCAAATTCTCTTCTAATAGTTACATTAATATTATTCTTTTTAAGTATATCATAAAATTTCATAATTACCAAGTTTTCTGATCTTTTAAATTCTAAATTCTCAGTTTCATTATATCTTATCAAATTTACATAACAATTTAAGTTCTTAATTAAATTAACTAATTCAATTGCATATTTTTCACTATCATTAACATCTTTTAACATAATATATTCAAAAGTAATTCTTCTATGAGTTTTATCATAATAATATTTTAATGCTTCTATTATTTCATTTAATTTATATTTTTTATTAATTGGCATTATTTTTTCTCTTAATTCATCATTTGGAGCATGAAGTGATATAGCTAAATTAGCCTGCAGACCTAAATCTGCAAATTCATATATTTTTGGAACTATTCCACAAGTTGATACAGTAATATGACGAGATCCTATTTCAAGTCCATAACTATTATTAATTATTTTTAAAAACTTAACTAAGTTATCATAATTATCAAAAGGCTCACCAATTCCCATAACAACAACATGATCTATTTTAACACCAGTTATTTCTTCCATTTGTAATATTTGTAAAACCATTTCATATGCTTCTAAATTTCTAACTTTTTTGAGTCTTCCAGATTGACAGAATTTGCATCCCATATTGCAGCCCACTTGTGATGAAACACATATACTATTTCCATAATCATGCTTCATTAAAACAGACTCTATATGATTGCCATCACTAAGATTAAATAAAATCTTAACAGTTAATTCATCTTTCTGTAAACTATCAACTTCTAATTTAGAAAAACTATATTTTTTATCCATATCATCGAGTATTTCTTTTTTAATATCAGTAATTTCATTAAAATCTTTAATTCTTTTTTTATAAAGCCATCTATATAATTGTCTAGAATGAAATTCCTTATTAAAATATTCATTTAATTCATCCATTGAAACCCCATAAATATTCATATTACATATCTCCTATCATTTATTAATACACCAAAGTGAATATAAAGGAATATTTTTTATATTATTACTAAATTCAAAATTATTTAATGAAACTCTAATACCATATTTAGGATTATATTTATTCATATAAACACCCAAACTCTTAGATTTATTAGAAGTTCCAGCCTTAACTTCAACCGGTATTATACTATCATCATCTTGCAATAAGAAATCTATTTCTCCAGTATAATCACTTAACCAATAATATAACTTTTTACCCATAAAAGTTAACTCTTGAGCAACATAATTTTCTACTAATGATCCCTTATATATTTCTAAATCATTTTTAGTAATATTAGAATAAGTTACTCCCAACATTTCACATAAAATTCCAACGTCAAACAAAAATATTTTAAAATCATCAAAACTCTTCATACCTTCTAAAGGAATTTGTGGATTTTTAACAACATATGACATTAAAGCAATATTAGCATCTTTTAGCCACTCCATAGCCGATTCATATTCTCTAATTCTTGCATTGGAATCAATTCTACCTACAAAAAATCTAGGATTTTGTTCTTTTAATTGAGAAGGGATTGATTCAAATAATCTTTCGATTTTCATTTTTTCAGATGCATTTCTAATATATTTAGTCATATCACCCCTATATGATTTTAATATCTCTGTTTTTATAGATAAATCAAATTTAGTTAAATCACAATTTGAATCAACAAAATTAGAAATAACTTCTGGCATACCACCTAAATATAAAAATTGTTTATAAATTTCAATTGCTTCGTTATGAAGCGATTCACTCAATTCTAAATCATTTTTATAGGAATTCAAAATTTCATCTTTTAAAAACTCATTATTTGTCGCAATCAAAAACTCTTCAAAATTCATAGGATACATATTTAAAAAAGACACTTTCCCAACAGGAAAAGATTTATCACATCTTTTTATCGCAAGACCTAATAAACTACCTGCACATATTATTCTTGCATTAGGATGAACTTCATTAATATATTTCAATTCACTTAAAAAATCTTCAGACTCTTGAATTTCATCAACAAACAAAATATTATTTTCACTTTCAAAATCTAAACCTACAAATCTTTTTAAATAATCAAATTTAACATCTGAATTAATATTACTTTCAAATTTATTAACAACATCTTTTTCATATTTTAAATTTAACTCAACATAATTATCAAATTCATTTTTACAAAATTCTCTTATAATATATGTTTTTCCAACTTGTCTTGCACCTAAAACAAGTAAAGGTTTATAACTCTTTTTATTTTTCCACTCTAATAAATCATTATAAATTAATCTCTTCATAATTATCACCAAAATTAATATATCATAAATCTCCTTATTTTTCAACACTTTCAAAAGAAATCTTCACGTTTTCTTGACGAATAATTATTAAAATCTTCACGTTTTCTTGACGAATAATTATTAAAATCTTCACGTTTTCTTGAGATAAACTAAAATTCTACATCAAAATCATCTTTATTTATATCATTAAAATTATCATATTCTAACTCTATATTTAAACTCTTACATGTATCTTTGTATTTACAATAACCACTTAAATCTAATTTAATTTCATTAATATATTTATCTTGATCAGTGCTAATAAATATACTATTTACACTTAAATCATCTACACTTTCATCATATATTGCGCTATATAAATTCTTATTAGTTATTTCATAATTATAAGATGTTTTACCACTCTCATAATCAGTTTTAGATACATACTCAGAATTATCTAACATACTATTTATACTATCTATATCTAAATATTCATTTTTAATATATGGATTACTTATAGTTAAATACTTACCATTATTAATATCTCTTTCATAAAAATAATATTTATCTTTATAATAATTTGTATATTTATCATCTAACTTTAAATTAAATAATTCTTTATCATTATATTTTTTTCCACTATATAAGTAAGTCTTTCCATCTAACTCAACACTATATATAAAACTATAATTTTCATTTTTAATATAACTATCACTAAATTCATAATATACTATTGTATCATCATCTATTTTTTCACTCTTACTTATATTTTTCTTATTATTTCTAGAATTAATAGATATTATAGAAAAAAGTATAAAATAAAAGAATACAAAAATAATTAAATAAATCATTTTATTATCTGAATCAAGTGCTGGGTTATATTCCTTATATTTTTTCTCTTTATTATTATCTTTTTTAAACATTTAAAATCAACCCTATCAATTTATTTTTATCTATTCCATTTATATATGAATTAGCGTCCATCTCTTTTTTTCCAAACGGCTTTAATCTAGTAATAATTATATAATTATCAAGCGTACCAATATAAATACCATCTTTTTCTATTTTTACAATTTTTCCTATATCTTCATCATTACATTTTTGTCCAATTTTACATTTACATAATTTATACTCTTGATTATTTAATGTAAAGTAAGCAAGTCTATTAGGATAAAGTCCTCTTACTTTATTATATATATTAATTGCTTTATCATTAAAATCTATATATTCATCTTCTCTAGATATATTATATCCATATGTAGCCTCATCATTATTTTGTTTAATAGATGAATTCTCTTTATTTATAATAAGAGGCATAGTATCACTTAATAATTCTGTCGCAACTTTATTTAATTTATTTGATAAAGTCTCATAATTATCTTTAAAATCTATATCAACCTCTCTTTTAGAAATAATATTGCCCTCATCCATTTTCTCATCCATATACATTATAGTAATACCAGTTTTATCATATCCATCCATTATAGAATGTTCAATTGGTGCTC
>Ga0181612_124634_pt1 | contig 21315 bp, 6 predicted proteins | sample HoacroProtozoa21_FD_119630 | JGI IMG/M metagenome (GOLD analysis project Ga0181612, IMG submission 119630) | Hoatzin crop microbial communities from Cojedes, Venezuel. Combined Assembly of Gp0051906, Gp0051904, Gp0051908
GAGACCAATATCTTATAAAAGCTGGCCCTGACTTTTCCTGTCTCTTCTGTTCTTTACTAAATGAGGCAAGAAAAATAGAATTTATTTAAACAGAAGATAAGATGGATGTATAATAATAAGGAAACATGAAAAAAACCTAAAGCTGGTAATGTTCTTTGTTTTCGTAGGCAGCCATTTGATTTAAAGTAATTTTAGCCAAATATTTTTGTTCTTATTCATTGTTGGTTTTATAAGCTGTAATTCAAGTGTTATGAAATCTAATTATACAAGAAAGATTTGTCTAAATTCAAAACAAAATCCCAAACATAATAATAAAATTGCTATACATCCCCAGCTCAGCTCCTGTGAATATTAGTTCTCTGTTCAAAGACTCTCAATAGGATTCAGTTTTGACCTAGAAGAAGGTGGCAAAATGTATCATCTTGTAGTGATAAAACAATATGAGTACAAATGGACTCAATCCAGTTCTGATGTAAGTTGTAAACAATTAAAAGTACATGAGCTACAATGCCCAGAGCTGATAGCTGAGGACATTACTACACGCTTGGGGTAACTCTGGGAACCAGAAAAACAATTGTTTCACAATAGGACATAAAAGCAACAGAAAATATTTGTCTCCATAGAGTAACGTGCAGTCCTGCAGGGCCGTGTCATGTGGAGGATTTTTCAGCAAGCTGGCGTGAGTGTGAGTGATGCATAATGGCAGCGGTGAATGGATTTCTGAATAGATTAGTAGGTGACGTCATGAAACAAGGACTATTTATCACCATAATTTAACACAAGATGCAACACAATGGCTTGATGGATGCATTTTATGGTTTTCAGCCAATCATAATAATGGATCTATTGACTAAAGTTTTAGATGCCCTTTATATACCCTTCATGGATAAAAAAAGAACAATAAAAACAGAGAATGAAGAGGCTGAGAATATGTCAGAAAATACTTGCCAGGAATGTTTTCAAAATTCAGGCTTTCTGTGCAACAGCCTTTTGACCTAAAGCTTTCCCAGTTCTTTTTTAAATGCCTCAAAGTCTAATTAATGCTCAACAAAAATATTTCAGTTGAACATTGGAGTAATAGTCACTCACTAAGGAAAGAAATATGAAATCTGTTTTTTTGCCTTCTTTGTCAGTTTTGATGATTCTTGACAGTCTTATTGTTGTAATGTTATGTTGGTAACTTTTTAGCAGTGCCAGCTGGGTGTTAAAGTAGGACGCAACTGTGTTGCACAGTGGTTTGGGCACTGAGGTCGGAGCAAGGAAGGAGAGGGATTCTCTGCTGTTATGCCTTTAATATTAGACATTTGATAGATAAGAATAAAAAGCCCATAAAGTAGACACCCAGACCATGTCCTCTTTCTTCTCATGGGAATGCCTTAACCACTCAGTAACTGTCTTTTTGGTCTCTTTTGCTAGCTTTTCTTTCAGGGAACTTTTTTACTTTTCTGTTACCTAGTTGATGAATAGGAGGAAGGATAGTGGTTGTCCCTTCTCAGCTTGATGGTTACAGCAGTTTCCTGGGAGCTGGAAGATGAAAGTTGACATTCATTTAGGATGAGGAGGGCTTAGCAGATTCCCAAAGGGAGTGGAAAACCTAACTACTAGAAGATAGCTCCTCAGGGAGGTACTAGGATTCAGCAGAGAAGAAGGGAGCTAAACAGAGGCTCATCCTCCTTTGACCAAAAGTTTAATTTCTTTATGCTTGAAATCCTCCTATATTTTACCTCTCAACGTGGGCATGTTTGTATCCCTTTCAGGCAAAATACTGAACTGCAAGTTTAGCTACTGAGTTCTTGTTTGAATGTTTTGCCTAACATGGATAGTGTACAAAACCAAGACATGTGGGCAGTGCTTTCAAGCAAAGATAGAAACAGCTTTTGGTATTTCATGTAAAGTAAGAATGTTTCCGGATAACTCGGGGAATTTATTTAAAATTTAAAATGTCAGCCCATATCTGATGTATGCCTAAAGCATGAAAATCCATCTGATTCTTCATCTCCAGATACTGTGCTTTCACAAAAGGATGATCAAAGAAACAAGTAGACTAACAGATACACAACTGCTTCCAAGTTGGATGGGTGGAAGAGGTTTTCTGAACATTGTTGTTATTATTATTAGGCCCTCTGACATAACTCTGGTCATTTAATTGAGCCACTTGATGCTGGCATGTTATATCTTTTCTTCTTGCAATTTTTTTGTGTTTGGACTCCATGGAAAGATCTGAAATACCTGAAACTGTGTGTCCTAAAGTCATGCTTCCTGCTTCCTTGCTTTTTCTACACTAGAAATAAAAATTTTTAGCCAATATGTTTTAGAGATATATACAGAAGAGCTTACAGAGCGACAAAATGGGCCAAAAAGAGAGGTGCGTGATTATGAGACGGAAAGTGGAGACTTATCTAATAATGACTAGGGCCAACCTGAATAGGTTTTTCTCTTTTTTGGGTAGTGTCCATGGCCAGTAGGACTGGGGAAGAGCCCAGAAATTTTGTTAGTTTCTCTATTTGGAGAACCTGGGAAGCAGGCTGAGAGCAAGAAATGCCCGCAGGGAGAAATACAGATTTTCAAATGACAGAACAGTACAAACCACTTGTTCAGCTGAACCTTAAAAATCTCTCCATTAAGCTGATGGAACACTGGAAGACTGAACTTCCTATTTAATTTTATATAAACTAGCCTAAAAAATGACTTCAAGCTGACTAGGATTTAATTTTCAGTGCTAACCTTCAATTAATTTGTAACTTTTTTGGCACGCAGTTTGCTGGAAATGGCTGTAATTATGTTGTTTTCTGAACAGTGCATTCTTTCAGGCCATACTCTCTAAGACTATTTATACAGCTGGGAAAAAATAATGGTATTTAGGGGGATGGGGGAATGCTAATAGGAAACTTATTGAAAAATTCAGAATTATCGATTTTGAAAAAGTGTCTTATTAACTCTCCTTTGATATTTTAAACTGAATGTTTAGTTCTTAATTTTAAGAGAATTTGGGATAATTTTGTTGTCGTCTTTAATATGAAATGCATGGTCAGCTTCCCTATGGTTGCCTTTTATGCATCTTTGAGGCTAGCACAATTATATACTTGCTGCAAAACCCCACGTTGCTCTTCTGTGTGGGGTTTTATAATGATAGTGTTGTTTCTTAATTGATCCACATAGCAGGGTCCAATTGCTGTTAGAGGAGAATTATTCGGAAATCTGAGAGGATGAGAACATACACAGCCAGTATGTTACCTTCCTTTTTTTAAGAAAAAACTGCAATAAAAACCTTTTAAAAGACTGCTGGTTTAATGCACAATAAACTGTATGTTTGCCTATATTGGAAAATACTTCATGTTTTCAAACTAAATAGATTAACTTTTGGGTTTTCCTTCTCATTTTCTATAAGTTTAAAAGCTATTGAGGTTTTTGAGCATTTCTTTATGTGTGTTTGGCATTAAAGGTGTTTGCATGTGTGTGTCTGCTCTTCTCTTTAAACCCAGAGGATGCTCCCTGCTGGTATTTATAGTCTCTTGTCTGAGTGTTTTTCTAGCTGAAGGCGCACTTTATGAAGATGGCAATTTGATTGTATTTCCAACCATATATTTGACATGGGTTTAAGGGCAGTAATATTTGTATGTAGCCTTAAGAACCATAGTTTGGAACCAGATCTAATACAAAAGCTAGAAACTGTCATTAGTTTTTGAATTTTTAACTGTTTCTGACTTTTCAAGAAAGAGCTTTTCTCTGTTTAGTTTTTGACTGCTTTCATGTTTCTGCCCATCCTCATTTCAGAAAGGCCAGGTAGTGATAACCCCAGATCCTTAGTGGAACCTCTGGGCTTCTCTGCACCTAGGGTCTCTTGCTGGAAATAGGTGGCCCCTACAGGTTTCTGACCCATCTTTCCATAGTTTGACAGGAGCTCCCAAAGGGACTTTTCAGGGTACAGTTCTAATTCACTCTGGTTTTATCTAGACAGGTGTAGTGGACGGTCTCATAGTTCTCTCAGACACCAAGTACCTTCCACAAATTTCCAAGGCCACAGTAGTGTGCACACTCACTGCAGCTGTGCAGACATGTTCAGGTTATCAGGTGCAAGGCACGGTTTCTTTGGGTGATGAGCAATAAAAACTGTTTGTCGTAAGGCATAAGACAGAGGCCAAGTCTGAGTTGATCTAAATGACACATTTTCAGGATTGCCACCTTCTATTGAGGTGGGAACGCACCTCTGGAGATGGTTTAGTCCAACTCTCTGCTCAGATCTGGGCCACCTGGAGCAGGTTGCTCAGAACCCTGTCCAGTTGGATTTTGAATATCTGCAAGGTTGGAGACTCCACAACCTCTTTGGGCATCCTGCTCCAGTGTACAATCATCTTTACAGTTAAAAAAGCATTTTCTTATGTTTAAACAGAATTTCCTGTATTTCAGTGTCTGCTTTTTGCCTCTTGTCCTGTTACTGGACACCTCTGAGAAGAGCCTGGCTCCATCTTCTTTACTCCCTTCCATCAGTTATTTATACACACTGATGAGATTCCCCCCTGAGCCTTCTTTTCTCCAGGCTGAACAGTACCAGATCTCTAAGCCTCTCATCATATGAGAGATGCTCTAGTCCTCTCATCATGTCAGTGGCCCTTCACTAGACTTGCTGCAGCATGTCCACACCTTTCTTGCACTGGGGAGGCCAGAACTGGGCACAGAAGCTAAATGAGTCTCACCAGTGTTGAGTAGTGGGGAGAGATCACCTCCCTCGGTCTGCTGGTGATGCTCTACATAATGCAACCTGGGATGCTGTTGGGTGTTAGTCAATACTCGGATGCCAGATGATAGACAATAATGAATTCAGGTGGATATTGGACTTCATTGTTTCTTATTTCATATTTAGTTTACTGTAGCATCAGTCAATCAATCTCAAGTTATTAACTCATGTTGGCACAAGTTGATCTCCTAAAGAGCACATTTACTTCTTTTTAATAATTTTTAGTATTTTATTTTTACTTTCTCAAGGAGCTATATAAGTGGCGGAAAGGGAAAAGAAAATCCTGCAGGGAACAACAAATTTTCCTCTTTTTGTCAGATATCTACCTATAGATTTGTGGCAGAAGCATTACTTCCCTTGAACGTAAAGTTTTTTACTCTCCCTCAGTCTGGAGTTTTGTGGGTTCACATGTTTTTGTGTAAGGGTAGAATTAGAATACAGTGGGTTTGCCTTACTGCTGATGTTCACTCTGCTTTGAAAATTACTGTTTGACTTATTCATGTTATTTGTCCTCAGAAAGGAATTTCATTGTTTCTAAAACTACAGTAGTTGGAATGAAAAAGCCTGAAAGATTATACTGGTCTGACATACACTTTTTTATGTGAGGAACATAATTACTTCTGAAAGAAACAGAAACATTTTAAGATGGTTCCTGCTACATGAGAATGAAATTGTAGAGGTATAGAATTTATTATCTGTTTTCTCAGTTGAGGAAACTTGGTTTTGGACAGAAACTGCACCACTTGAAAAAATACTTGTCACGCAGGAGAGTCAGCGTGTAGCTAAAAATGCTTTTTGTGCTGTGGATTGTACTGATTCCTACTTTTCGTTTTCCTGTATTGCAGACTACTTGTCACATTATAGTAGTGGAAAGGTGAAGTTGTGGGCCATTGAGCGCTGATTTCTCTCAGTACCGCAATTACAGAGACACCTGTGCTAAATAACATTGTGTTGTTCTACTTTGAAAATTACAGGGCTTGCTTGCACTCTAAGATGCACAGATGTACATCGCCTCCCTCTGCAAGCAGCCCTCTTACCTGAGCACACACGCTCACTCTGCCTCTGAAAGTTAACTCACCCCCTATCTAAGAGATTCTGCAGACCTTATAGCTCAACATCCATAAAATCTCCTTGATTAGTGTCATATGAATTCCTTCAGGTACTTCTGTTCTTCATGGAAAATGTATTTTTGACTGAAAAAAATGACAAAAAATGTGCACGTCCTCTTTTTCTGCTCTGGTCTCAGGGTTTGACCACTTTCCTTTGCAGTTTGTCTCATTTCGCACTGCTCAAGTCTCTGCCTGTTGTTTTAGGCTGCTACTCAAATTACACATATTGTAGTTATTATTTCCATCATTTAGTATGATTTTTACAGTGAAGTTGTTTTTATGCTTCCTTACCCTGCCACATGTGATAACTATACAGAAACTGTTCTTCTTGTGGAAGAAATTATATACCAAAACTACCCAGTAAAAAGCTTGGTTTATGGCACTTGTAAAATTAATTCCAAAAATGTATTGTAAAGCTTGATTTTTTGACATTAATGGCTAGTTATTTAACATGTTATGCTCCAATAGTGCCTGGAAAATGGCATTGAGTTGTTCAGGTCTGATGTCAAATTCCCACCCAAGGATTCAAAAGTTTAAGGGGTTAACTGAAGAGGTGGGGGGACAAAGCACACAGGTTAACAACATCTGAAATGAATGGGAAGTGGAATAAATACCTGGGTTTTTTCTTTCTTTCTTTATTTTTTTTTTAATGAGCCAAATCCACTGTGTAGTTTACTATTTAGATGGTCCTTCTGCATAGCTGGGATACAGCAGCAAGGCCATCTGTTAATCACCATCAGCCAGGGAGTACAACCTGTCCTTCAGGAAGAAGACAGCTCTACAGAGTTATTACAGCACCTCTTTTCTCTCTCTCTCTCTGGCTGCGATGTAGTTATGGGATGGACTGATCCTCAGCTTTCGCTTTGTTGCTTTTTGTTATGCGAATGAGCATGTTCTTTGCTGTTTCCTCTCTTGCTGTGATCCATACTAGCAGCTAAAATGCCTTTTGACAGAGGGGACAGTCTTACAGAAACCAAGGAGAAGAATCCCCGAGGCCTTATAGACACAAATTAACAGGAAATACGAAAACAAAAATGTTTCAGTAAATGCATTTAAAAATAGGTATTTTGGGAGCCTCTAAGAAAAGATGAGGCGTCAAATACATATAATTTACCACTTTATAAATAGGTAGACTCTAAGAACACATCATCATCTTATGCCATTTGTGATATGATACTTAGCATGGATTCTCATTATGAAAGTCTTAGTTAACTGTAATTGTGGATACCATCCCTCAGCTGTGGTGCAGGGCTTTATGGTATGTTGTAAGAGACTTGTTAGTGTGAAGTTTGGAAAATCACAGCCTCCAGAAGAGATGCAATGGTTTATTAAATGTATCGTACGTAAGCAGTTAGCATTTTAGGGGAAACATTTCAGACAGAAAAATTATTTTTAAAAGTGTTATCAATACTGTTTATCATATTCCTGAACCTTTAACTCCTCAGTTCAAAGGAACTGATTAGTCTCACAGAGAAAGAGAGAGATACAGAACTTATAATGAATGTATTAGAAAAATTTCTAAGAGACCTTGACATAGCTTGCAGAGATATATATGAGAGCATCTCACTGGAAATAGAGGGAAAGGGTTTTTATGGAGGTCAGAAACCCAATGTCTGGCTTTGCTGGATGATACAGCATTTATTTTTACTTCTGTCATTGTTCCAGGACTAAATATTTCTTGTCTTCAACCTCAGACTAGCTAATTGCAGAATAAAAAAAGCAAGGAACTGTTTGAAGCAGTTCATTTGTGTGAAGCTGGAAGAAAATCCAACTGAACCAGATTAAAGGACAAATGCAGTCATCAAGGTAGCCTGATAAATGCAATTTAATACGGGAAACTCATCTCAGCTTAGTATGTCTGCATTATCTGCCCATGTGTATACAAGTAGAGGTTTTGTGCCATAGATACAACATATCAATCGTTTCAGTTCACTTAGGATCAAGGACTGTTATCTGATTCCCAGACCAAATGGTACAAAGTGACTGATGTCCCCACTGATTGTGTTTTTTTTCCTACAGACTGTTCATGGCCACATTACATAACATCTGACCCGCTGTGGCTATACGACATGGCTATAGCCAGTATTTTCGGTTAAAACAGTATGAAATAATGTGTTTCAACCAGCTAAAGCAGCATTTTTATAGCCTGACCCTGAGGATAGCTGTTACATGTTTTGGGGCATAAAATCAGCCTCTGTGAATTGATGCTGCAAAGCCTGATGAGATAGATTTGAGGACTCCTTAGGCTTAAGAAGACCAAGCAAGTCTTGGTTCACTTAATCTGTCTAATGGCAGTGGTCCTAACCTGAACTATAACCCAAACCTGGAAGGTTTTGACTGAAGGGAGCACTCTTAAAAAAAGAACCTGGGAGTGAACTGGCATGTGTACAGTATAGACAAGCCTTAGAGCTGTATTGAGTCAGGGAATTAAGATATTTAAGACTTTGAAAGTCTTTTCAGGAGAAAAAATAATGTTAAATCTTTTCTCTGCTGTGGGTGGCCCTTTCCATGCAGAAAGTATTTTAACCCTTCTTTTTTTAGGAGCTCTCTCTCATTATAGAGAATCAATGTAAGTGTCTTTTTCTTTGCTCTGTGATATGGTAGTTTTCTGAGATACATACATTTCAAACAAAAGAAAACATAAATACAGGCAAGACTGTCATCAGTTTAAAGTATTGCATAAGTGGTTAAATTTAATCACAAAGAGACAACCAGCTAATGGTTTTAGTGGAATTCATAAAATCCCATAAAATACAGAAGTTAAATTTTGTCATATAATGTGAATCAGTTATAGGAACCAGCTCAGCTTCCTTTTCCCCCGAATAAATTCTAAACAGTCCTTAGAAAATGAATTACCAGTCTGCAAATCAGGATGACATATTTTTCAGCTATAAAACTACTTTCAGACCACTTAGCTAAAAAAAGGGGGGGAAAAAAAAAGGAAAAAAAAAGACAGCAACTTTGTTGTTACTGTGTTACTGTCAATAGTATTGGATGCTTGGTTGTGGCTCCATTTTCATTTTAGCAGTTTGACCTTGTTTAGATCAACCTGAATCACATCGACAGACCTCCTTTACAATTTCCCCACCCCATCATAGAAAACACATGCCCTGCATGAGTGTATCCAGCTGGAGATGTGCCAATAGAAGTAATTATGTGATGAAACTATTTAACTTTGACTAAAATACTCTCACCAGGTTCTTTCAAACCGTGTGTCTTATATCTTGTTGAAGCAATTTTATATCATGCCTTTAAAGTACAGTAATGGCCACTTGCATTGACAGAATCCTCGTAAAAGAAGAAGACCGAGACCTTGCTCATGAAGTGCTATTGATTTTCTGAGTTCCTGCTAGAGTTGCCAAAGATACAACACTGTTGTTAGGGAGAGAAGATACTTTGGCCTTCAATATCACAGGAGGGTTCCTGTGTAAGCACAGGCGTCCATGGTTTTCAGTGATAAATAATGCATTTTGGTGATAACTGCCCATATTATTTTGTCAGTTTTGTATGACTCAGCATTTGCTCTTGCCAAGCATTTCTTTAATGTCACGGCTGGCTGCTGAAGTTTGAGCTAATTGTAAGTGCTATTTATATTTTAAAGGTCCATTTGCATTATGGCCAAAAGCTAAAGTTTCAGTTTATCTTAGGCTATGTTTGGTTTTGAGCAGTAGGAAAACTAAAGACACCCCCAAGATTACTCAGTGTTATTTCCAAATGTAAGGCATTGTGAATGAGAGTTAAATGCTATACTTTGTGTATGTACATAGCAAAGAGAAAGAGTCTAGTGTTCTATGATGTACTGTATTCAGACAACAGTTCTGGGAGCTGCGTTGTGCCAGGGCACAAGGCACGAAAGGCATTTGCACAAGTCTGTGTTACAAGTGAAAGTGAAAACACAGAGCATCATCTCAAAGGACACTGCTGCTGCTTCCAGAAGCAGCCAGCCAGGTAATGGGAAGGGGGGGCACAGCCTTTGCTCTGCACAGCTGAGCTGGCATTAGAAGGAAAGTTGATCTCTGCTTGTTTAGGGTGCGTGGGTAGGTTTGTTTTCCCAGAGAAGAAACGTACCAGTTTGTGATTCTGGATCTGAATCCTTTGCTGCTCTCAGGACAGCTCTGTTTACTGCATGGTACTTGGGGCAAATTGCACGTGCAAAGTCTTTGGGCACACTTGGCTTGTGTGCCTGAAAGGTTGGGGTTTTTTCCAACTGTGGCAGAATCTGTGCTTACAAACCTTGTCTCATTCGCGTCCTTAGGCCATTGCAGCAATGTATCAGAACTACCAGTAGTATAATCTCACCACCCGGTGAGCTACCTCACCCCAGACATTTGAGGAAACATTTACAGAGCTTGGTCTAAATGCTGAAAATCCTAATGATATCCTCTAAAAACATAAACTTTTACTTGTAGGCATTACAATTAAATCTTAATGGATTGTGCTTTTGTGACTATCACATTATTGTGGCCAATAGATTATTATTATTTATCAGTAGGGGGAAAAAAGGGACTGGCTAGGAAAATTATAGCTATGATAATTAGGTTTTGATGACATTAACCAATTAATACAATTTTATGTTTTCCATTTTGAGATTTAGGCAAGGTTGCCATTATTTTCATTTCTATTCCAATATTTGAGTCAGTTTAGTCCTTCTGAAAGGGTTGATATTGCGTGCCCTGGAGGGTGCCATCATCACCAGGCAACAGGAGAGGCAATGCTGAAAAGTAATTGCACAACATAATTTTCATCCACCTTCCCCAAATGTGTGCTTGTTCCGAATGGCATGAATCAACTTTTAAGCCCTATTGCCCCCTTCATTTCCACCCTGAGGAGCCTAGAGGGAGGGGGAAAAAAACCCCAGTGAAAGCCCTAAGAAGAGATTATACTGGAAGAAGTATTGCTCATCTGTATCCCTGACTACGCAGAAGTCTCTCCTTAGTGGTTTGAATGCAGTGGAGCTTGGACAGTGGGGAAGGGGGAAGAGCTAATCCCTCCTCTTCCCATCTCATCTCCAGGTCTGCAGCACTATGGTGGTATTGCACACTAATATGCAATATTTGGCTTACTTCCAGGGAAGGATTAAGATCGTGGCCCTCCCAGATGTGTAGGCAGGCAAGATGGGCTTTATAAAATTTGGTTCTTTGGGTTTGGTCATTTTCTTCCAGATCTGAAGAAAAAAATTCTTACCTGACCTAAGGCCACACTGAAATGGAAATGTATTTATAGGAACAGCTTTACGGGGGGTTCATCTACCTCAGCATCCTGTTTCCAATGGTCAGCAGTAGTACATGTCTAGGGAAGGAAGGTAGTGTGGAGCAAGCATATCGTGGACCTTCCTCAAAGTACCCTCTCAGCCTCCAGAAACCTGCTTTGGAAACTTGGAGAACTCTTAGAAGAGTGAACTTGGTGGCTCTCTTGGGAGCCATGGATGTGTTTTTCTTCCATTAATTTCTCCAGTTGCTTTTTTAGCGATTTAAATGTGAGCATTCATAAAGTTCTGCAGTAAGAAGTTCTGCAGCTTATTTGCACACTGCATGAACTGTCTCCTTTTGGCTTTTTGTTTTGATCAAACAGTTGCAAATTTCATTTCATGTCTTCTGGGCCTTTTTTAAAGAGGAAGCAAGCAGCAGTTTCCTTCATGCTTGATGCGGCCTTCGTGCCACTCATAGTTTTACAAACCTCCACTACATCCCACGCCAATGAGCCAGTTATCAGGCTAAAGAGCCACAACCAAGGAAATAGGGCAGGGAGAGACCTGTAGCTTTGAAGACATTGTTATATACATCTCCATGTCTATGCAGACTGGGTCTTCTTTGCTCTTTTTTCCTTTATGCCTATGACCACTTTTCAACAGGAAGGCAGTGCAAAGCCAGAAAGCGGTTACACAGGACTCTCAAGAAGTTGCCTTTGAGGACAGATTTTTGTTATTGGTTGGTTTGTTTTTTTCTTTTTTGTTCTAGGTTGGAGAAGGAATTATCTGCTTCTGTATGAGAAGAATCTGGATGAAAGCAGTAACTAGTTATATGGTGATTTTTATGTCCTTTAAGCCTTACTGTAACAGGGATAATGTTGGAAAGAGTATGAATTAGTTTACAAAAATATTTCTGAAATATCTCATAAGACAGGGGTCTTCATCATCATTTGTCTAACTAGAAGAGCATCATCTCCTCGAGTCTTAAACCCACAGTATGCTTTTCTGCAACAGGTCTTATCTTCTTCGCTGAGAAGACACATACTGTTAAGAAGTAATAAAAAAATAGTGGCAGTAGTTTACACATAACAGAGGGATGGTGAGGAAAACTAGATTTGTCTTGTTAATTGTGATTTTAATATTGCTTTGCCTTGTCTCAAAAGACTTGTTGTTTCCTCTTATTTTCCATGTTTAAAAAGCAATAGGGAGAAGTGATCTTTATTGTCATGTATATGTGCCATTTGCCAACCGTCTTTGAAAGTGTGCCTCATAAGCAAGACTATAAACAGATTTACTTTTGACAGCAAAGAATATTTTGGCCTATTTTACAGCCTACAGAATGCGTGGAAAGTTTTAGATTAATGGCAACGAATGCAACAGAAAAGGAAATCAAAGAGCCATTTATTCCCTTAGAAAGAGACCTATTTCCCCTCACCTTTCTGCATTTTCTGTGATCTGCTTTGGCTGAGAAAACATTTAAAAATGTTTATAAGCACCAAGAATTTCCCTGTCCTTTTACACTTAGATCACTAGGAGGGTATAAGCTGTGGGACTGGGCAAAAGGGTGGAGATGACCTTTTAAAATAAATCCTTTGTTCTGTGTAAATCACCTTGTAAAACTGAAAAGCAAAAAATGGAGTATATATTTTCTGAAATTGCAAAGTGCAGTCACACAATGAAAGGAAAAATCCTACACTGCTCACAGTTAGGAGAACTGTTCATTTGGAAAGACATGGCCAGCTCAGTGCCCACGGTGTGCAGATGTGTCACCTCGTTTGAGGGAGAAAAGGGTGTTCAGGCCATTATATTTTAATATACTGGACTGATTCTTTTTTAAGCTGTATGATGTAATGATTCTGTGCATTTTTTTCTTTGTTGCTAAAGACTTATGACTGAATGCCTGCTGCACCACTTAGTGCTCTAATGAGAAATACTCAGATGTAAAAAAAAAAAAATCTCAAACTGATCAAATCTTTAAGTACTAGTAGCATGACTGAAAGTCCTACATAAAAATCCTACGTGGCAGACCTCTCTTCTGTGTAGGAATCTCTCTAGAAACATGCTCTTGCAGCCCTTTCCGAATCTCTTGTGTTCTTATGGTATGCATCCAAATACTACTAACTGTGCATTTCTCTTCACTACTCTATGTATGCTAAAATTTTAAGTTTCAGTAATTAAACTTCCATTACAATCTTGGGTTGTATTATGCTGTATTATCCTTTTAACTTTATTGTGATTGATTTGTGTCAACTTTAACTATACTCACTAGGAAGTCAATAAGTAAAGATCAATGTTTTTTTATTTCTCCTGGTTCTTTATGAGAAAGAATAGATTGGTTAAATAACACAAGTAATAGTGATGACATGGCTTCCCTCAACATTACCTACTCTGAAACAGATTAAATATTTTTCAAAATTATGTTAGAATAACCATGCTTATGTTTTCTTATGATTTGCTCTTTCTCTCTGTTTGACGCTTTAAACCCCTAAAACTTAACAGAGGCACAGAACACTGCTGTTCTTCCTGTATAAATCTTTCTACTGATATGGACTGAGGACCGCTTGCTAGCAAGATGAATCTCTAGTACCATGTTCATTTATGTCCTTTTTTCACATGCGGGGTGTCTATTGATCTCAATGAATCAGAATTGCACCTCTGGGCAACAGGGAGGTACGCCAATAAACAGACTTTCTTCTGATCTCCTGAGGATCTCCTGACATCTGGATTTAGAGCTGGAAAATGCAGCTAACTCCTTTCTCTGAAACAGAGAAAATTTGACCCTGTCAACTGACCACCTGTAAAATAACAGTATTGCTTTTATTTTCTTATCATTTGCATTCTGTCTTTCTAGTGACTGTAGAAATCTGTCATAGTCATCATGTTCTGTCTCAACTGTGTTCTCCCTTAGCAGGCTTGCATTACAAGGACTTCTGCAATAGGAAAAAATATACAAGAAATAACTGAAAGCAAAACTTGGAGCCACGTGGGCTTGCCAGAAGTTGAGCATGTTGTGGACAGTTTAGAATCACAGCCTTTGTTCTGTAGGTGGGTCTCATTGCTGGTACTGTATTAACATGCAGCTGTTGAGCTCATGTTGACAGCAGCGTAAGATCTCTGCATCTAAGCAGAAAAGCATACTGAAACTCAGAACCATCATGCAGTTCTGAGAGTAAAATTTTATCCTCACAGTGTACATATGATAAAATACTAATGCAAAATTCACTAGGAAGTAGGTCAAAGTGTCAGACCAGTTATTATCAATAACATGTTTCTCATAAAAATGTAGTAAGAAAAAAACATCTTGTTCCTAAGATTTATAGCAACTTGACTCCATATGGCAGGTGATTGAAAGCTTCCCTGCTATGCGCATTGCACTTTGGGGGGTGACCCCTCAGTATATATCTCCATTTAAGTCCTTCAGTACTGTGCTGAATGGAAGCGGAGTGGACAGATGCTGTAAGCTTCTTTTTTTAATGAAAATCTTTCATCTGGACATTTAGCACAATGTGGATTCATAAGATTACTGGAGTGCCCTGTCCTTGAACATGAATCTGAGCATTGAAAAGGATCAAAAATCAAGTCTCTGCCAAGAAAAGCTAGTATGTTCACAAGGCACAGTATTATGTGTCCTGAGTAGCAGGAGTCGATCACTTTGCCACGCTGCATTCATTCAGAATTCTGAGTTCTGATATATAAATTAAGCAGTTTTCTGAAATAGCTTGTATCTATTTGCCAATGGGTTTATGATCCATGTTTATATAGGTTATAAATCCTTTTCAGGAATTATATAGAGGGGTCTTGATTTGCTTTTCTAAGCTGTTTGGTTTTGCTGTTATTGTACTTAGTCTTTTATGTGTCCAGAATACTGCTGGACTACACACGTTTCCTCACTGTAGTTTCTGTTTAGCCACATCAGGCATGTGTGCTATAAAATACAAAGGTTTGAACTAACACAGTGGGCTTAGCAGCACACCTGTCTAGTGACAATCTTACAGTCTATAAGTAGTCTGTGTCACTTTGAGAGCAGGGTTCAGTCTTTGAACACTTTTGTTTGGGGCACAGACAACAGCCTTTCTGATTGTCATTGCTGCCACAAGGGCCCTGTTGTCAATACCAAGCATCTCCTGCCCATGGAGGCAGGTTTGCTGGATCGCTTTTCTTGTGTCTCTGCACTGCCCATTCCGGCTCTCGGGCTGCTGAGTCTGTATTTCCTCTTCAAGTGTCATCCATCACTCAGGTCCCAGTACACTTTCTTGATGGTTTCAGATGCAAAGGTAGCCCCATCTTAAATTATGTCTGTGATTTTCTTCTGCTCCCTTATTGTGCATAATCTCCTCCTTTTTTTTCCCTTGAAGCCTCCTAGGAGGTTTCTCCTGGGCATACCGCATCTCAAATCTTGATTCTGCACAAGTCGAACTGCTGGACTTTATGTTGGCACAGCCAAGGCTGTTGCTCTGAGCAACAGTTCGAAAAATGTTCTCCTGTGCCTGCGCAGTAGACAGGGAGCTCTCTCTGGCATATGCCATCTAGCCTCAGTTGCTGACAACGTTTGAATCCTGGCCTAAACTTTGTGGACTCATGTTTAATTAGTAAGGTTTCTAAAAAGTTTCTGAGGTTTATTAAAAAACCGTCAGAATTAATTCTGTCTTTGTATGGTCAGCCTATGAGACTAGAACATACCTGAACTGAGCAAATTAAGTAAATTCTTAATCGAGGCATGAAAATGCAAGACCCAAATCTTAGAGCAACAAAATTACTGCTTTTAAAACCTTAATCTATTTTACTTCTATTATTGAAGCAAAACTGTAAAGACACAATATAGACTAATTCTATTATTTTTATAGCCACAATTTTATTATAAGTTTTTTATATTTTATTAGATAAGGAAGTTATTTAAATTCTGTGCACCTCATCTTGTAGCCTTCATTCAGGTAAGTGTCCTTTTGACAGTCTCTGCTGTTGAGTAAAAACTACATAACTGAGCTTTTTAGTTTTTGTGGAGACAAATGTACATTCCTAATTTTTACTTCTGATGTATTTTAAAAGAAAAAGTTGAGCCAAGCAGCCAAGTGATTTGAAAATGAAGATTACAACAATGTTTTGGGTAATGTATTATACTAATTTCAATTTGACAGTCTTCCCTTGGGAAGATTTTGGAGGGGAATAGTTCTGGCTAATTCTCTAGCCTGCAATATCTAAGTTTTTTCCTGTTCTCAATGTATGAGGTTCATTCATTCCTGTTGTTCTTTGATCTAATTGTGGCCAATAAGCTGGTCATCAGTTCCACTTCATTACCTAGCTAGCTGAATCTGATGAGATACTTGGGAGCCACACATGTCCTGCTTGGTAGTTTATGATCAGTTATTTTACTTTTTAAATACTTTTTACCTGATGCTTGGAAAAGGTGGACTAAAGCAGAAAAAACCCTGCATTATTCACAATTCATTATTACTTTCCGCTGTCTTGGAATTGGCTGCAGTAACACTTTAATCTGCCTTATCAGCCATCCATAAAGGGAAGGAAGGTAGGGCCAGCTGTACTGGCGTAACCTAAAGGTTGGTTACACTGATAGTCTACCTCTGGCTAATACAGGTGCTTAGTTAAAGAGTGAAAAAAAACTAAAGCAAGTGCAGTGTAATGTATCTCAGGTATTTCGTCCAATTTCTGATGATCCATGTTAAAGATTTCCTGACATGAGCATTGTGGATTTGTCTAACACCTCTCTGAGCACATATAAACTTCTGGCCTCATCTGCATCCCACACTCAGGAGTTTCATGGACCAGTCATGCACTCAGGGTATGGTGCACACCTACGCTTGTTTTCCTCTCCTGCCTGGCTATTTCTGTGCGCACCTCTTTGTTCTTCCATGAGGAGAAACAGTGAGTTGCAATTCCCTGATTATTCTTGTCATCCTCCTTTTGTCTTTTCTATTTCTTTATATTCTCCTGATGTGGGATGACTGCATCTTGCAGGTAATGTTCAAAATGTGGATGCACAATGGTTTTATATATCGTCATGATGATGTTTTCAGTTTTGTTCTGTGCTGGACATGGAGATGGTGTTTTCCACAGACTCTGCAGTGGGTCCAACACCATCATTTTTCCCCTATGGATATTAATTTCTACTTAGCAGCTGTTATTTGGCTACCCTGTCACTTGGTACTGTGAGATCAAATGGAAAGTTGAAACAAGGGGGGTTCAGTTTTGGTATTGTATTTAGATATTTTTAGTATCTGTTATAGTCCAAACTCCTTCCTACCATTTTTCATTTTATTGTCTCTGCTGGCACAAGTCAACACCACCAGTGATGGATTCGGTGGATCACTGGAATATAGGATCGCTGGGGTTTATTTTCTCCCAGCCTGTCTTCGCAGTCCCTTTGTATGTCTAATGGTGCCCTTTCACTACGCAGAGACTCACGAGTCACTTTTGGATCTCCTGACGTGAACACCTTCGTTCATTTTCTCATGAAGTTATACTTTCAAGAAAAATCAAAATGCGCATTCAAATGTATTAAATATTTTTTTAAAGCAGTCTTAAGTTTTGTTTGTTTTGTTTTCCTCTTTTGAAATGGAAGGTTGATACTGCTATTCATGGTTTCAGGAAAAGGGTTTGGCCAAAATACTGATTTCTTGTCCACAAAAAGGGCCACTTTTTCTGTTTATTTATAGTTTGGAACTTATGATTTATTTTCATGATCCATCAGAAAGGTGAGCAGCAGTACAAGTTTTTAAAAAGTATAGGCATTGTTATATGTGGCAAATGCTTACTAATTTTAATTTTGTTATGACTTAATAAACTGGTTTGATTATGATATGTTGCCTAATATCATGGGTCTCCTTAAGGAAAGTCTTCAAAGTTTCCCAAGTGTTTTTTATTCCGGGTATTTTTAATGTCTTCATTGCCGCAAAGGTACAGAACTCCAAGTTCTGAATTTCAAGTGTTTCGTAATGTGATGTTGATAACAATGCAAACATTTTTCACTCTACTGTTCCCTGTTATTATCTTTTTTTGTTATGCTTATAAATTGGCAATTGAAGGGGTGTCTTTGTATCCCGTTTCCCCCAAGTTTCATCTATTTTCTTCTTATTTTAATGTTTGTCTTTTTATTTTGTATTTTTAAAACTTGGTAGTGTTTTTTTTCAAAGTAGGAGAGAATTACTGGATTTATATTTTTCCCAGAGTCAATGAAAAATTTCCTGTGAGAAAAAAATTTACTTGTCTAGGGGAAATCTTGCTGAACAAAATTCTGCATCTCTCTTTCCTCTACTAGGTATGCTATATTAAACTGCACCTTGAATGCTTTTTCTACTAATTTCTGTTATTTTTCATCCTATAGAGAGACTTATATCTTACAGCATTCACCCAGAGTTTGTAAGAATGCTGAGTTGTCATGCAGGAGTTCTGCCTCACACTAGGGAGATATTAGTTGATAACATCTACCTTGTTCAGATTTATTGCCTTCGCATATTTCACGCTAAAAACATTTTTTTACCATCTGCTAAGACTAGCACACTAGTGGTAATAAATTTACTTACCCTGTTACTGTGGTGTAGTTTGGAACCACCTTACACTTTATTCAGCCTAATTGAAAATAGGATAAGATAAATGATGCACTTTGAATGTCTCTCTCAGATGTACCATTGTTCATTACTTCAACAAGAGATGAGCACATCTGATTGTAATTTCAATTGTTAAGTAAAACAAAAGTTTCCATGGTGAAAATATGGTACCAACAGCTGTAATTGTCTAAGGGTTACTTGTGAAATTCTCAATATTGTTTTAGTAATAAATGCAGAATTGTTTTTCATTTACACACTTGTTTATCCTCAAAACCTAATGGAAAAGGGATGAAGTCAAAAAACATGCTCAGGAATTCATGCACAGCGTGGAAAATGATATCTGAGCTTAAAATGTCTATGCTTAAAGAAATATGTACATGTTAAAATAAGCAACATCTCAATAGTGATTACTACCGCAAAAACCCCCACCCAATTAAACAACAGTTTGTGCCACCACTTTATTAATTTGGATTGGACTAGACAGTGTATGTAATATAGAACATTTTGGTTTTGCTTCTTGACGCTCACAGGATGTACACAGTGCTGATGTCTCTGACATTTGCCTTGCAAATTTTTCAGACAACAGCATGTTTGTAAAAGTTTTTTTTTTCTTAATATTCTGTTAATATAAAGCCTAGATACTAAAGTACTACAGAGTTGAAGGTGCTGACTACCTAATACCAGGCAAATGGTGTGGGAAGCAGCAAGAGTAGGTATAAGCCATTCTATCTGCGTAGTATTTCTGCCAATTTAATTTGTGGTCTCATAATTTCATTTTTGTAAGTTTATAAATATTTCTGTTCTGTGTTCCATGGGCAGATGGCAATACTTTCCTTCATGGTATGTGAAAATATAGTCTGTAAATTATATTCTTTGCTTCAGGGTTCGCTATGAGTTTAGGATAGAAAAAGTATATTAGTACATTAAACATTTACAATAGGAAATACTGACAATACAATTAAGTGAAAACAGGAGAGAAATTATGTAATGCTAGGTATTTTTTTTTAGATACAAGTGTGATTTTTGTCTTGATGATGTATGGTTTTAACATTGTGGCAACATAAGGCTGTATCCTATTTCATTCATCGATGAAATTAATTCCATTGATTTGCTTGTATAAATAAGGTCAGCCAGTCTCAATCTGTGAGTAATCCACAAATCTGGCTTTTTCTTTCAAAGTATTAGAATATCTTCAGGGTTATGCAGAAGTGGAATTATCTCTGGAATATCCTTGTTTGGAACATGGTTACTTCCAAATCCTTTTTTGTCCTTTGAGAAAAGTCATAGCTAGTCTTTAAGACATATGTAGCTCTGCAGTATTGTCATTTTTATTTCATAATAAATTCTTTGACTGATGACCAAGTTCTGATTGTGCTTACCCTTACTCAGGGAAAACTCCCTTTGGCTTCAGTTGGCATTTTGCCCAAGACAGGACTGCTCATCTGCAGCATCTCAGCCCTTGCTGGTATTTTCACAGCTGAGTTTTAAACCCCTGAAAACAGGGGTTTGTAATAGAAGTGCTGGCACAACCTTAACGAGGTGATTGTGAATGACTGTGCTCTAATACTGTACATTACCACTGTTACTGTGTTGCTGTTACCCGTTTCTAGTGTCTGTTACAGAAATTGGTATAGTATCTAAAACAATTGCTGTTATTAACAGGTTAAGCTGCTGGGATGTTAAAATAAAGGCTGCCCAGCTTTAGTGCATTTTGTTGTAATCATCTCCCAGATGCCTTGTCGGAAATCAATTCAAGTTCAAAACTGGCTAGAATTGGGAGGTCAAGGTTTTTGCAGACTAAATATTTTATCTTCTGGTCATGTCTGGAGCTTTTAAAGATGTGTATTGGGGGCTCTTTTCTCATATCCCATCTGGACAAAGATGATTGGCTTTGCCATTTTGCCCAGGTTAGGACAAGGTTAAAATCAATTGTAATCAATTATTAAGAGTCTTCTGTGGCTGCAAGGCTTAAAAGGGGATTTTAAAAGTTGCTCAGTTCTGAAACAATGTCTTAGTTGCTAGTGTAGATGTCATTATTCTGGGATGTCAGATGTAAATCTTATCTGCACCAGTAATAAATGCACAGAATTCCTTCAAAAACTTCTTGTCCTGTGTGTTTTAGAACACACAACAATATCTAAAAAAAGCTACAGGTGTAGGAACGACAGTTGCATTGTGTTAAAAAAATCCAGTTGTCATTTCCATATAGCTAAATGACAGGGAGCTATTTATTAATTTGGTGAAGCCGGGTGTTTTTTCCCCCAGAATTTTATTCAGCATTACTCCAGTCTTCAGAATTCAAATACTAATTTTCTAGTATATTTCGAGGACTCCATGCTTTTGTCTTAAAATACATCAGTGGCACCGAGTCTAGTTGGAGGCCTGTAACCAGTGGTGTCCCACAGGGGTCAGTACTTGGCCCAGTCTTGTTCAACTTCGTCATCAATGACCTGGATGAAGAGTTAGAGTGTCCCCTCAGCAATTTTGCTGATGACACCAAACTGGGAGGAGTGGTAGATACACCAGAAGGCTGTGCTGCCATTCAGCGTGACCTGGACAGGCTGGAAAGTTGGGCAGAGAGGAACCTGATGAAGTTCAACAAAGGCAAGTGCAGGGTCCTGCACCTGAGGAGGAACAACCCCATGCATCAGTACAGGCTTGGGACAGGCCTGCTGGAGAGCAGCTCTGCAGAGAGAGGGACCTGGGAGTCCTGGTGGACGA
>Ga0181612_110044_pt1 | contig 21309 bp, 3 predicted proteins | sample HoacroProtozoa21_FD_119630 | JGI IMG/M metagenome (GOLD analysis project Ga0181612, IMG submission 119630) | Hoatzin crop microbial communities from Cojedes, Venezuel. Combined Assembly of Gp0051906, Gp0051904, Gp0051908
AAAGAGAAAGAAAAGCATGCTCTTCCCTTTTCTAGAGGCACCTAATCAATAATGCTTTTTGTGTCTTGGCAACAATGAAAGCAAATGTATAATATTTTTCACATAATCAATTTTATTTTAATTAAGAGCAAATCAGTTGAACAGTTCTGTTTGTCAGATATTTTATGCTGCTATCAATGATGCAAATTCTGCACATGTTACTTTTCTGACTCTCATTCTTACTTGTGCAACCTCACATTAAATCCAAAGGATATGTAATGGAGGAAAAATTTACTATAAATAGGGTAAAATTTCAAGATTTGGTCCAGTGGGACTGTGTTTCATAGGTGTTAATGGAGTCCATGTAGTAACAAGTATATTGAGATTTTTTTATCGCAAGGCACTTAGGCACAAAGCTATGCAGTCCATCTTCAGATCTATATATATCTTAAGGGGGCTGAATCAATTTCTCTCTCAATTTCATTCTCTTCACCTAAGGAATGTCATTTAGATAGCTCATTTAAAGTCCTAGTTTAAATGAATCTATATCTTATAATTTTAAGAATCCATCCAAGAAGTCCTTTTTCGTAGTATTCCTGTTCTCACAGTGACAGTAACAGCCACCTAGTTCATGTTATGCTTAAGGCAATGAGCATTTTGTCACAGGAAAAATAATAATAAGCAGTTAAATTATCTGTAAGATTAATCTTGTAGATTTTCCTGTGTTTTTATCCAGTCCATGGATAGAGTGTTTTCCCTGGAGGTAGGAAAAAGGGACCAGAAATTCTGAGATTCACAGGACAATATACAGCCAAACAGCTGCTCTGTGTGTTATAACACCCCATTCAGCAACATTGTCTTACAATATTCCGAAAATTCTTGAACTGTGCTACAGTTTGGATAGAGCACACTTAAGATATGTTCAAAAGCAAGTCAAATGCTACATAATGACTGTGACCAGTCATTAGTCTATGCTTTGTCTGTGCCTGCTGCCATTTTGGATTATTTATCCATCAATATTTAGATGACAGCTTTATTGGCACAAAATTTTCATAAACCTAAATATCCAAATCTTAAAACAGAAAAATGTGTATATATAAAATGTATATACATTTATTCCTTCAGGGAATACCAATAGTACCATATAACTTGTCTGATCAGAAATCCAAAGTTGACAAGCATGATATTTTTGTATTCTGTCCATAAAAACTATTAAAATTGCTTTAATACAATATTTTAAATAATTGATTAATTTGTTAAAGGCATTCTAACTAGAATCATAAATCATGAAATGTTTTAAATTTTTTTTTTCTGAAATCAACAGGATTTTATCAGTAATTTTGAAGGAAAGTTGAAGACTCCAATGTCCTAGTGATCTGTTGCTTGTTAATGCATAACACAGGACAGAGACCTAATGAACTTTCAGTGGAGAACATGAGGAGTGGTGAAGGGGAAACTGAAGGGCCTTGTTTACTAACATAAGCTATTTGATATTGATTTGATCTAGCACAATTGTGTCATGACACTACTTGCCATCCATGAATATTTCTTTAGGGTTTAGTTTTTTGCACTTTTTTTTCCCACTAAAGAAAGAGTCAAATGAAAGTTAATAGGAGAATAATTTTATATTCTACTTTCTGCTTGTCCTGTAGCATAGGATTATTTTGCATAAATGGTTACTCCGTTCCATAACTGTTCTTTACTGTTGCTTGGGATATTACAGTAGCAGCAGCTTACAGTAGATATGTAATTATCAGGGCCACCTTCATGTAACACTTCTATGTTTTTTTTCAAAGCTGACTAACACTTCATAAGAAAAATGTATAACCTATACATGAATAACAATGGTAGAGGTAGCTTTGTCAAAATACTCCCTTTGTGGTTATTTTTTGTTTGTTTGTTTTCTATTGTAAATAATATCTTTAGAGAAAGCTAGTATGTGCACAAAAAAAATTAAATTTGTCAGGTTCACCCATCACCTGTATCTCACAGTTACTTTTTCTTCTACTTATTGATACCATTTGAATCAGTGACTCTTGGTGCCCAACCTTTCCCAGATTACATACTTTTTTTTCTTTTTTATGCTGCATGCTTCTTTCAAGCACTTCCATGACTTGTCATCCTTCCTTATTTTTTTTGTAATTATTTCCTTCACTTTAAAAGATACAATGAATGATGCAATTGCATGCATATCAGTGCTATGTTTTCCTATTTTTACCTGTGGGGCTTTTTTTCTGATTTACAACAGCTAGATTTATTTGAGTATTAGGTTTTTTGACCTTCAGAATGCTTATGACTTTTTTCTATATTTTAAAAATACAAGCAATCAAAGAGCTTTATACATTCACCTCTTGATTTCTATTCTTTCTTGTTCTTGTTTCAAAATTACCAGTAAAGTACATAGATTAAGAAGTGGTGTAAATAATTATTCATTCTCCTAATAACCATATTCTAACATTAACAAGGGACTTTTGAAAAATCTGTGATGGATGTGGATCTACAGACATGCAGAAATAGTGGATTCTCATGAAGCTGAACAACAGATGCTTTAAAATATTTTCAATTATTTTTTTTAACAGAATTCACAACATAAAATAAAAAGAGGATTCCTCTAGTCTTACCAAAAACATTACCTTTTAGCCAAAGAAAAGGTTGGACTGATGAGAGAATAGGAAGCTATGCAGTGCACTAGCTGATGTTTTGTTTTCTTCATCTTTGGGAATACCAGAAGTAGGTCTTTTCTGCATATGGGGGGAAGCAGAATCAGAACATATGATAAAGAGCAAAATGGAGCTGTTTCCTTACACTTCTTTTAGTAAATTATTATAAAAACATGCTTTTTCATAAACAATATTCATAGCATGTATTGGCTCCTCTTTCAAACTCTGTTTTTCTTTAGTCAGTTTGGAAGGATTTTCACTGTTCTATGTAGTGAAACAATTAAATAATTTACAAAGCTCTCAAATAACTGCCTTCATAATTCAAAAGGATTTATTAGTAAGAACATTTCTGAGGAAGGTAACTCAGCCAACAAAGAGGAATCATTGTGGAGTTCTTCAAAGTACATAAATATCAATGTAGCTGTGTTGCTTAGGTCATGATAGAACAGAATCTGAACTGGAAAGCAGAGGACACTTACATGGATTCAGTGAAGAGCTGTTCTTTGTTTTGGGAGACACTTCTCTTTATTGGTTATTGTTGTAAACAATTTTATCTAGGAAAAATTCAGTGTACTTGTTTTTTCCGTGGTAAATTGATATGAGGAAAAGTTTAAAAGAAAGCTACTTTGCTTGACTTGAGTAGATGCACTCCAAGATCATGATATGGAAATATTTCTATACAAAAATTAATATCCTCAACAAAGGTTCTCGTAATAACATAGATGTGGTTCCCAGTCATGAAGCTCCATTTTTCGCTGACCTTTTTTTCAAAGATTAGAAGCCCTGCTTGGTATTCTGAATGAAATAGAAGCTCAGTGTAGACATAATTTAGTGCTGAGCTGTCTTGCACATGTGAGGAACACAAGAGGACAAAGTAGTGTTGAGACTTCATTAACATAAATGTAAGCACTTGGAGAGGGTCATGACCGTCTGATTCTCAACACTGGTTGGTGGGTGCAAATAAATATCTACAGAGCACTGTAAAAGACACTTGGGAAGAAGTTGTGTGGGTTCATAAAATTAATAGCTACTTGTTCTAAATAAATTCCTACCCAAAAAAAATTTACAAGACTAATATATTTAGAAGAATATTAATGAGAAATAAGATTTCTGTTACTCAAAGCTGGTGAAGAATTTTAATTACTTGCAACACAAGGAAAATATGATATACTTTTAAAATGTATAAAAAACAAAATAGTTTTGTTATGTTGCCAGCTGATGAGATGACAGCAAATTGGTGTGGTATGACTCCTTGCAAAGGCAAATTTATCTGACAGAGAGCAGAAATATTGCCAACATTACTTCAGTATGGCAGACAGGTCTTTCATAACGTTCTTTTAAAAACTTCGTACTATTGCTTTTATTTAAACAGAAAAGTTTTGGAATTCAGGTAAAACTGTTACGAATAAGCATTTATTTGAATGAATCCAGAAACTAAAAGCAATAGTCCTTACAAACAGTGCTGTATTTTGTAGGACATTTTCATCTGTATAACTTTCCAGCTGACAGCAGCAATGCTATTGGTTGACTTCATCTGACCAGGGAATAAACTGTCCTTGAACACCGGTCTGTCATTTTGGACTCCCAGAGGCCAAACATTGGACTCAAGCTTTGAAAGATCTTATGGTTAGAAACAAAGTGTTTTAAGCCAAATTTTTTTGTGTTAGAGCTGCTTATCTGTTAGAAGAATGAGAATGAATGCACAACAACTGTTGTGAGCAACAGGGAACAGGAGAAGAGCAAACCCAAGCTTTAAAGCTTAAAAAGTGTAAACTGTGCATGTATTTCTAAATTTAAGCACACAAATATGAAGACATTACAATTGAAAAAGCTGAGCTGAAACAGATTTTTTTTTAGCCAGTATACATACAAGTCAGTTTGCCTTTTGGCTCTTCTTGAGTAATCTTGCTACCAAAGGATACATGAATGTTCCAAAGTACTTAGTTGCCTGGAAGGACTAAGGAATTTCAGAGAGTGAATTCAATGTTTAAAAAAATAAATCTGAGACCCTAGCTAATATTTTTTGGGTGCACACTGAACACTTTCAAGCATTTTCTTATAAACAACATTTCTCCCAGCCTCCCATTTAACAAAAGATAAATATCTAGATAAGTCTGACACTGCACAGATGATTATTTCTTTTAGCATGCTGAATCTCTATGAATCAGTGTTGCACTTCATGTGAACTCCTGCAAAGTGAATCAGGGGTGTGCCATTGGTCAGCTGCATGCCTGAGCAATTTGTAGAGTACTTGTAAGATTTTTCTAGGTGTGGGGTGATTTAATAACTGATCTGAAGTAGAACTAAACTCTGTTAGAGCTGTAATAAGGTCTGGGTAGTATTCTTAATTCTATGGACCTGCTCCAATGGTCCTTGAATGCATTGAATTTTCCAACAATTTTTATACCTGTATAACTCTTTTCTGCAGACACTCATAATATTGTAAATAACATCTATATAGTGAGAAATTCCTTCTGTTTTATATAGCATCCCCTAAAAGCTGCTTATTGCTATGCTCATTACAGAATAGAAGAAGGGGCAAAACAGGCAAGTTAATCAACTAGTTGAAGTCCACTAAGTGAATTATGGACTCACACAGTGCAACAAAATTTGGGATATATTTTTACTCTGGTCACATGGTCAGACTTGAATACTGCAATTTAGAGTAGCAGAATTACATTAGTACTATCTGAAAGAGAATGCTGTTAATATGAATGAAAGTAGTAGTGCTTTATGGTTATATTTACACAGACAATTAACATCTATGTTGTATCTTCATCCAGTTATTTAAAGGGCTGTGACTGTCATTATTCTGTCTGTAAAGTGATAATGATTACATGAACCATTAACAGAAGTTATGAGCCATTTTTGTCAGAGCTCAGGGAAAGGCTGACCTTCAAGAAGTTGCTGTAGCTTCAGACAAGTTAGGACTGTGTAGCCCAATATCCTTTTTCCAACAGTCAACAGTGAATGTCGACAGAGTCTAAGAACAGGTCAAGTAATAGGAGTACCTCTCCAGAACATACCCATAGTTCTCAGCACTTTGAGACTATGGGTTTCTGGAGGTAGAAAGCATATCCTTTTATTTTACAACCTTTGGTGTATTTTTCTGCATTAATTTGCCCTTACAGAACTTCACTTATTGCCTTTCTATGTAAGAATACTGATTTTGTAAATGTGACTTTTTCCCAACAACTTTTAAATTATCTGCTGGTCAGCTAGGAAGAACTTCTACAGAGCATCATATTCTTAAATATTCCTCCTTTACCATATAAGGCAGGGATTAAAATATACTGTTTACACAGGCTATGCACAAACATATTTTTGCCAGGCTGGCTAGAGTGATGTAAAACATTGCTGTTGACATCTGTTCAATTACTATTTCTACATCCTGAATACTACCTTATTAAGGGAGCTCCCCTTGTTCACAAAACGTATTAACTTAAATCACCCTTCTGTAGAGATTAGGCTGAACTTTTTTATGATACAAAATTCTAGATTGTGCTCACACAGTTGCAGCATCTCAACAGCGATATGCAAAATCTCCAGCACAGGAGACATTGCAAAGAGTTTGACTAAAACTTCAGATGTGTCTATCTGCACATGCAGTCTTCCTTGCTTTTGTTTATATATTTAAAAAAATAAACTTAAACATTAATAAAGGACATGGAGTTATTTGCTTTTGGAGTCTGCTCACATGTGACAAAGATCTTTTAATGTAGGAAATGGGATGAACATTTCATGTTACTTATATCTATATCTATCTAATAAACAAGTATATATGTCTTTTCATCATTAATTCAAGTATACCAGTAGCCCAAGAAAAAGGCAAGATAGCTCACAAATTTTATGATATCATACTGACTTTCTTTCACTTCAGAGTGAAAGAATTTCAAAGACTTTTATCCAGTTTAGGGTTTTCTAACAAGACCTTTAAAATGGGTTTTCACTAGTAAAGCAAGATGGGTTTTTTGAGGTTCTTCATGAAGCTTAAGCGTTTTGCTTTCTCTTAAACAGCTTCAGATTCAGCATTAGTGATAACTCTGAGGTGTAAATGTTAGCTGTTGGGATGGATTAACTGGCAGCAAAAGATCTTGATAGGTAAATTTGAGCACACAAATGAGAACAATTCCTGCTCTGACTTCACATTTGACATCAATACCTGATATGGTTAAAGATAAGAGACTATTGCAGATTCTGTTATTTTAGGATTTATGGATTTGTAACAAATTTTATCTTTTGACAGTTATAGACAAAATACACATAGATACCTGCACAAAACTTGCACATATATTTGGCAATACCATTGTGAAAACAAGCAGATAAACTGCAGTCATGCTAACTGAGTAATGTAAGAAGAAAATCTTCACTCCCAAGAAGGTTTGCCCACGCAAGAATAGCAACAGATAGGTGATCCCATCTCACATACACCTCAGTGAAACAGGTGCTTTAATGTCTATTGGGGAAGACTAAGAACTATGTCATCAGAAATTTCCCTATATTCTTACTGTAAAAAAGGACAGAGGTGTAAAACTTGATATTAGAATCAATCTTCATAAAAGTAATGGAAATACATGCAATTACACAAGAAACAGAAACTACATTAGGCTAATCAGATGATCCTCTAAGCATTCCGGACTGATCATATAATCAGACTAAGAATTTTGTTTTCAGTTCTGAAGCGAAGTATAGTTAATTATACCTTAAAAATCATAGGAATGTATTTTATCTTCTTTGACCAATACAGTTCTTCAATTCGTGATTGCATGAGCAGCTGGTTTTTTTAAGTTATTTGCTGGAAAATGTATGTTCATTTTTGTGCAAAAAAAAGTGTATATAGATGCATATTGCCAATTTACTGCAATTTTCATGTAGCTTTTCACCTCCTTTTTGTTTTTACTTGGCCATTTTTCTTACATGTTAATCTTAAAATGTAAATCAAAACCAAAGAAGAATACTTCCCTACTAAAATATCAAAATATCTTGAACATCTCTTTAATATTTTGAATTCTTCTGTTAGTTCTACGCAGGCTAGTACTGCAGCATGTTTCTTAGTCATTTTGTCCACAACTAATCTTACTGTCACTGATCTCTACAGTTAACCAACATTTCAGTTAATTAATTTATATTTTATGTTCCTTCTTGCTTGACATGAGCTGCTTTCTTCCTCTGTGCAAATTATTAAATTAATTTCTGCTCTATAATAATAATTTTATTAGGTAGAAGTCTGAAAATTTCTAACATACTGGCCATTAAAAAAAATCTACCAATTCCTAGGTTAAAGTTTTCATTCTCTCCTAATTAAAAAAAAGTTTTCAATTACAATAGAAGTTTGACTTGTAAATATGCTCTCTGTCAGGAAAGGTGTTAGAGGAGAATTAAAATGGTCTTTCTTACTGTTATGTACAAATTACATTATGTACAAATGAAAAATATTTAACAGAATTTTTTACATTTAAGTGTCTGCTGATTAAACTGCACTGGAAAAGGTTAACTCCACTTTTCTCTATAACTTTTCCATATAATGAATGTCGTTTTAAAATTTATTTATTTTCTAAAGCCAATTGACTTAAAGGTGGTCTGACATGAGCAACAGAGTTTGGAAGAATGCTTGCAGGTGATTACAGATTGTGTGAATCTATGTTGGGCTGTTATTCTCTATATCTAGAAGTGTACAGTCATCCTGAATAAAAATAGAACAGTCGATGAGTTTGGTGGACATGTATAAACATTACTCCCACATCAAGCCCTCAGCTATGTTATGAGCAGGGAGCTTACACAACCAAATGTAAAAATACCATTCTTCACTATTTCAGGGTGAAAGGATATTTCCCTGTATTTTCCTCAGTAGTAGCAATATTTAAACAGATATTTTTTTAAAAAAAGCTATTTTTAAAGAGAAAATGCTATTATGTGTAAGTAACAAAGTGGGTATACGTAGTGAAAAAAGAAAGAAGAAACTGTGTTAGAGAAGAGTGCAAAAAGTCAAGGTAGAGAGGCTGCAGCACAGAATTTTTCACTTTTCTGGTTGTGTCCCCATATTTGATTGCAACTCCCTTTGGAGTCAGAATCTTGAATTGTCTCAGATAATTGAAAAACTGAAATTCAGCACAGCCTCCTGGTATCTGCTGCTTCTAACTGGAATCTTAAGAGTTTTTTCAGAACCTCTTTGTACTTAAAAAACCCCAAAATGGTAGGTCTGTATAGTATCTTTTTCTGAGTGACTATGGATTGAAGACCTATTAGACAATCAGTTGAAGTCCATAGAATATATGAAGTAAGTGATGATCACTATATTCTAAATAGCGTTCCAGGAAACACCACACTCTGTCAGTGCTACTATTGCTTCCCTAAGTAGTTTTGATTTAAGAATACAGACATTGGTCTATCTGTTTGTTCCTGTATAATGTAATACACCACGTGGAGAAGGAGATTTTTAAACTGTGATGCTTGAATTTTATCATGACTTAAAAGAGGTATTTCACTTTCTAAGCTGGTTCCCAAATCAAATGCAATGCAAAGAAGAAATGTTTAGGGTTTACTTGCCTTAAAAACTAACTAAAAGCATGGGAATATAGTGGGACACACAAAGGGTGGCTAAGCTCACCTAAGGCTTGAGTTAGCCTTTGGAGCCGAGTAATTTTGTAAATATGTGGAATGAATTCAGGTGGCTATCACTGACAGTGCATATCTTTCATTTTAGATGCACATACTTCTGTCTGGAAAATGTAAGGAATGGTGATTTGGAATCCCTCTAAATCACAGGGATTTTTATCAGTAACAGAAAAACTTCTGAGGGGAAAGAGACATACAAATTAAGCAGTTATATACTGGTTTATCTGACCTAAACTTTTACAGCCATTCACTATGGTCCTGGTGGCTACATTTGAACCAGTAATTAAAATAGTCCAAACATAATTTTCTTGTTCTGAAGAGAAATGCCTTGGCTTGGATATTGTTCGTACAGCTGACTTCCCACACACTACCTGGAGTGGCCTCGTGCGTACTGCATACTGGGAACATGTATGTTCCTTCACCCCTCAACACCACAAATCATTCCCAGACACTGTCTAAAAGAGTTTGTGTCGGCATAAATCAGATATGTACTAGGGTCTGTACTGGCAGCTAGCAGGCACAGATGATCCTGCCTCTGGCATTGTTTTATTTAGCCCGCCAGTACAGGGGTAGCTGCAGCATCGCTTCTCTAGGCATTATTAATGAGTTCTGGTTTATTCAGTGAATACCTCCTTCCTATACCAACAGAACCAAGAAAGCCTCACCCAGTATTTTTGGTGTCACATATTATAAGAGGTGCCTTTTCTGATTATTTGGCAATCAATTAATGTGCACCTATAAGCAAGGAGGCTCTCCATTGTACCTGTTATATTTAAAATGTTCAGGCTGCAATTTCTCAGTAAGCAATATCTTACAAGATCTGACAGTGTGATCTTAACAGGGCACTACAATCATGGTCTAGGTTGATGTGAAGGTCAGCATGTTGTGTTGCTTCAAGAACTCGTGAGACAATAATCTTTGTTCTAGATGAAGATAATCATTTTGGGTAGCATATGATAGAGGGCCGTAGTCCCAAGGTCAGAGAAATGGGAAGCATGTAAAGTAGAATCCATCATTATATCATTTTTACATGATCCATTAAGGTAAAAAAAACTCAGTCATCAACAACAAAACAAACAGGAGCTCCTGCTCTCCCACTCATCTTCCTATTGGTACTTTTACACTAGAAAAATAAACTGGGCAATTTAGGCCTCTTGCAAAAGAAGAGGAAATGACATGAGTTTGCTCATTTCATTTAAAGGTCCCAGTGAAACTTGAAAGTCAAAGATTGCAATTATCTGCTTATTTTGCTTCTCTGAAACTGACAGGTTTTGCCCTGCCCAAATTGCCACTCCTTCCTTTGAGAGAAATCATTACAGATTTCAGTCTAACAAAGCTTTCTATCCCCACCTGTCTTTCACAGAAAGGGAGAGAAAAAAAAGTTCAGCCCATCTCTCAGTCAGAACCATATTAATTACAATTTTAACACATTGTGAAGAGAGAATGAAAGCTGCTCACTGAATTCATAATGTGCTTCAGATGTATCTGTATTAAGATTCATCTAAGAATAATTTTTTGCCCTTCTCTGATGGAACATTGAGTTCTTTCACTTGCTGAAATGTGAACTGCCTCTTTTTAACACAGAATGATAAACCGCAGTATGGTTATGAGCTTTCTATTTTTATCCTTGATGTCGTTCATCTGTTGATCAGCATAGAAAGCATCAACCATAAAGTCTGTCTGTTCGTTTTATCAGATAGTCTTGAATTTGAAAATAAGATGGGTTATGTCTTACTTTATCAATCAAAGATGATAAAAAAAAAGGAATCAGGTTAGATTTTTCTATTAGTCATTCTCAATGTGGTGTGATAAAGCCAAATACTATTTTCTTGAAAGCTCATTTTGATTTTGATTACAATGTGAACAGAATTATATTACCATCCAAGTAATCCTTTACATTTGAACAACCACACTAAATGACAAAGCAGCTTGAAAGACAGTGATAGAAATCTCTTTTTGAAGTAGTGGTAATGTCCGCAATGTAGTCATAAATATACAGTCATGAACTGGAAATGTATCACATGCCCAGTGACTGTACATATTCAGTTATAGTAGTCGTTTAGTAGTACTCTGACCAGTAGTTGTAGAGACAATGTAAGTGTCGTTAATGTCTAATAACAGCACACATACAGCAGCACTTCGGAAAGAGCCTGAGGAGTGACTCGCACACTCACACTTACAGACCCATTTATACACCCAATACAAATTCTCTCCTATACAGAGCATATTCTTGCCATGTTGTTCTCATTAATTCATTTCTGTACAGTTGTTTCTACAAGTCTTGGGTGATATTTACAGAGTTCCATTCACTTCAGATGTAATTGTTAACTGGTTCTTGTAGGAAAGCGACAAAACTGTCATTTGCGCATGCTGTTGAGGAAATTGTACTGAATGTCTATCTGCAGCCTCAGATGTTTAAATATCTTGATTTAGGCAGCTGTGAAATGCTCATTTAAGGCCTAATTTTCTTGTAGCTCAGCTATAGTACTGCATAGAAGTGCAAAACTATGAAAGTACTCTTAAATTCTGTAGACAAATGATTGCCCCCTAACACCTTGTAGTAATATGTATAAGATTAGGGTATCTTTCAAAAGGGTGAATGGTAAACAGCATACCAGCTCTTCCTAGGCATACAGTATCAGGCACATCTAAGCATTTCATGTCAATTACCCAGAGCTTCCACGCTGACTGAACAGTGAAATTCAAGGGTCTTACTCTTACATCTAGCAAAGGACTTTCTGACAAAATGAATTTTTGCTGTATTTAGTCCATCAGAACCTGAACTCCACAGGGAAACATGTCATGGTAAAACTTCTAATAGGTCAAGTAAATTCCAATTAAAGCAGAGACATAAATTACAGGACTAATTCTGTTAGGAGAAAAAGAACAGAGCACTATAAAATTCAGAAATTTCAGCCTTTAGGGGTTTGGATAAAAATTGGCATTGCTTTTGAACCACAGATATTTGCACTTGTCAATACAATTTCTTGAGTTTCAGCTCTGAAAAAAAAAACCCACCAGCATCACGAAGTACGCAGTCTAAACCATTTATCTATGTTTTGAGGGAATAAAACTGGAACACCAGACAACAGGGACACAAATTACTTTGAATGAACTTACCCAGTATTCTGGAAGGTAATTTGAAACTAAGCCTTCAGAAGAAGTTATTACAGCCATTATTTGTTCATTTGCAAGTTTTCCCATATGATTACATATGTATAATAATATAAATTTATACATGGAATATTTATATTTATTGATCTGAATAGTTCGTCCTTCCCTAGTTCTGAAAGGATTCATTGTAAGATTCTTGACTTGCCAGTGTGAAAACTGAAGGAAAAGGTAATCAAATTTCTTACTAATGAGAATATACAATTTTGATTAATGCACCTTCTAGGTGACAGCTGAATAGGCTCTTATAATCACTGTGCATAGAAGTATTGCATCAAGATAATGGTTGAGTCATTTTATTATTTTTTTTATGCGATAGCATAGCTCTGAAATTGTCTTAGTTGTAAATTTCAGACACATGATACCACTTACTAACAAACAAAAAAAAAACCTAAAAAACCCCTAAAACTAATTAGGGGAAGACTTTCTCAATAATTTAGTATTTTCTGTTATTAAGTTGGCAGAAATTCTTCAAGGGAGCTTATTTAAACTGCAAGCATAAAAGGAAGAAAATCCTTATACAAATTTGTGCATTCAGATCATTCTGTTTCAGTAATTTAGGCAAGTTGATTACAAAAATTGTTAAAAATTACTACAAACTGAAGAATGATAAATGTAAAAAAGAATAAACTAAAACTGATTTGTATACACTCATAATGAAAGTTTTCATTATTTGTTAGGACAGACAGTTCTGCAGAATTCTTAGGTAAGTTGTTAGTCACTTTTACTTACCGTCATTGAACAAGTAAATACATCTTTCAATACTTCTCTGTATAAATAGACATAGAAAGAAGACAGAAGTCCTGCAGAAGTTCTGTCATTAGGTAGACAGAGAGTAAGTTGTGGAAGTCTGCTGGTATTTTTGATAGAATATTCATGCAAGTGCTACACAACCCATACCTTCATATGTGTTTTGACGTTCATAAATATATGCATATGTGCTTTGGTGTTTATAAACCTGAAATACATTTACTTCTTTTTCTTTATTGCTTGCACATAATCAGTGCATTGAGTTACTTGATTGGAGACTGCTGTCTAGGAGATGTCAAAATCATTGCCATAAGCTTAACTGGAGAAGGCAGTTAAACAGAAGTGATCTGAAATATCTGCATGCTAAATAGTCAATAATGCACCAAAATCCTGAACAGTCCAGCAGTTTTCTGACTGTATATCTGACCTGTTAGTAAATAAGAAAAAGTCACTAAGAAAATCTTTTCAATTTCTTTTTCTCCCATGACTCTGAATGTCAGTTATTTTTAAAATGGAAACAAACAGAAAAAATACTTGTCCAGTACCGAATAAAAACGTTTTGTAACAGGTTTGATATTCTTGACATGTTCTTAAAATCTTAACCTATTTTTCTTTCACGTATACTGTGAAGCACCTAATTTCCAAAACCAGCAAGAAATCATCTACCTATGCTAAATACAGCACTTTCCTTTGATGTCAAATACTCAGATCAAATACATCTTGCTATATTCTGTTTGTAAATGACAAGTCAGACATAAATTTCAAATGGAAATACTCAATTTGGAACTCCTGAATCATTTATGTGGTAAGAACATTTATAATAATATTTGTTCTTTCTAAAAAAAATACACTTCAACAGGTTGGTTTGGGACTTTTTTCTAAGTATATAACTACTTTGTGATTTTTACTACTAAAAAAACTCACTTAAAATTATGTATCCTTACCTGGTATGCAAAACTAATTTCAGAGAAAAGAAAATTTATGGCAAAAATATCAATGTTGTTGTTGTTCTTATTGTTTACAATTAACTGCAGTAGCATCTGACTATGTCATGGACCAGAAAGTGCATCCGTGCCTCCTCCCCCCCCCCAGCCCAACTTGATAGTTAAAGTATTATATTAATTTTTTCAGCCATATTGTACATCAGGTATATATACAGAAAAGAGAGGGAGAGAAGAAAATTAAAAAAATAATTTATCCTTGACAATCACCTAATGACTTGAAAACTGCTACTTAGTCTTAGGGAGGGCAATAGCATCATTTCTTCGTCTGTGCCCTGTCCAAATCAGGGTGCCTTTTGGCAATGAAACCGTTCATAGACATATTTCACAGTCTTACAAGATTCTTCAATATCATGTTGATATTTCCTTGGACCTCTAGAATAAGTCAATGTCAATAAACCACTTTTCTAAGGTGGGTAATTTTATCAGGAAAATCAAGTATGAAATAGATTGAAATTGGCATTACTTGTTACTTTATACTACAGAAAAACTTTGTTTCATAAGAATCTGTGATAAGTGCACATTGCACAAAAAAAGGAGGGCAACAAAGTGCAACTATGCTCCAAGATAAAGAAGACAAACTTCTGAATGCTGTCAAAGTGGTCAAAAAACCCATCTTTCACACAAGAGAATTGGAGGAAATCTTGTGAGAGCAACTGAGGTTGTCTAGGGTCTTAGAGATCCGGAAAATAATGGAAGTAATAGATACTTGCTCTGCTGTTGGCTGAGCCTGGGGGTGGGTGTGTGTCATCAGTTTAGCACCTCTGTCTTGCCTGGGCTAGTCCCTGAGAATAAATGTAGAAGGTCAGGCATATGGTAACAGTCAGAATGATGTAAGTTTTTGTGAGAAATCTAGGAGGAATGGTGGAACTGTGGAGAGAGTCCTTGATAAACAGAGGCAGTGTAGTATTGGACAGCACAATTCAATTATTAATATGGTGACCTATAAGTTAGTTAGATTGCTTCTGAATAAACTCATATATTCTGCAGACACTAAATTAAAATTTACAGTACTTCGTTAAAGCAGTTGGTACATCTGTCCTGTGTGCACCATCTAAGTCCAAGAGAACAAATTGGTTACTAGATTATGTCAAAAGCCTGGAGAGGGCTGTTGGTTCAAATCGCATGCTATCTAAATGACAGGAGACATCAAACATTTGAAATCAACATGTGCTTTGCTGAGCTGCCAGCAGCTAGTGTGTACAGATTTTTACTTTTGCTGCTTCTGTGGTGAATATCATGTTATTTCTATATATATTATATGCCGCGCTTTTAAAAAGTTCTGTAAATGGAGCATTAATCCCATTTTTGGTAGAACAAGCTGATGTTTTTCAGCAGTGCTCTTTGAATTAATAAGCACTAAAGATAGGTTTTGCAGGAACACACACAGATGCTAGGCATCTAACACCCATTGACATGAGAATTATGTACTGTGGGGTTTTATAATCTAAGCACCTGACTTAAATCCTTACTGGAGTTAATGGAAAGACTCCCACTGACTAACAATCAATGACAATCTCAAAAGCCACTCAGATCCTCAGATATTTAGAATATAACTTCTTAAATTAAAACCTGGTCTGTAGCCCTTTTTCCCTCAGTCAGTAAACTCAAAGTTTACTATACAATTTAATATCAAGCAGTTGAGACAAACTGCTCAACTTTTTTCATGGTATTGTTTTTCATCAATGACCAGAAGTTGGGATAATATTTTTTTTTACGCCATGAGTAGGATTGTGGTGCATCTTACACTGAGATAGGTGAAACACTGAGAAGTAAAGCTGCAGCTCAGAGGCAGCTGAGTCTATCCTTCTGAAGCTGAAAACGACAGGAGAAGAAAGGGTCATAAGTTGAAATGTTCAGAAAGACTCAAAAGTTTAGAAAAAATAAGACCGTTAGTGGCGTAAGAAGGGTTTTCACAGAGGGAAACTTGCTGAAAAGATAAAGGGAAAACCTTTCCTATACCTCCTGGTATAAGAGAAGTAATGAGTTTAAGCTGAAGTAAAGAATGTTTAAATTAGACACAGGGGAAAACTTGCTAATTTTAAGGATGATTAAGAATTCGAATGGCTTGCCTAGTCAGAACGCTGGAATCCTTAGGGATTTAAGAATGGGTAAAACAAACATCTGTCAAGAATGTGTTAGGAAGAGCTGATCCTGTCTTGGGAAAAAAAAGTTGATTAAACTTTCAAAATCTCTTTCAGCCTAACTTTGTCTGATTTCTTCTTTCATTTTTCTTGTCCAGAAGGACTGATTGTGCAGAACAGACTGTGCCAATATTTTAAGTTCTCGTAAAGCTGCTCATGAAGTGTGCATTCAGGTAGACAGCCTGACAGTAGAATACACTTAAATATATATTTGAATTCTCTATTTCAATAGAGCATTTCCCTGAAAATAGGAATTCAAGGTCATATCCTTCCATAATTCACCCCGGTCACCAGTGTTGGTGAGGAATATCTTCATTTAGTTGGATGAATTTTATTCTTCCACATGTTATCATCTTTTTTCTGATTAGGATGAGTTCAGAAACAAAACTTTTCAAAACAGATATAGCAGGGGTATCTAGTAATGACAAGAAAAAATACAACTTTCACTGGTTTGAATTTAATTTTTCTGAAGCATTCTATTTTGCATATAGTAATTGCAATAAGTGATTGTATTAGAAATTCTATTGCATTCTGCCTAAAGAACTTTGTACATTTTGGCTTTGAATGACAAGGTTGTTGACGTCTTTTGTGCAATTGGTAATAAAGGAAATACGAAGTTAATGGGCCACAATAAGTGAATGATAACCAAGAAGTCGTCTGAAAGCTTTGTGACCAAGTAGATTGTAATTCATTATAGCAGAGCTGCTTAGAGATGTGAGAATTTTTTCACTGAATGATTAGAAGGGAAATGATCAGTTACTGTCAATGCAGTTGCAAAAGTTCAATAAGTCACAATATTTTGGGGCGTAGGTCTGAGTTCTTCCCTTTTAAATATTGTCTTTCTGATATGAAAAAGCATCAACATGATACAGTGCACTGAACAATCAAATCTTTTTTTATGTGTACAATTTTGGTTTACTGAGGCGGAATTCTTTTACTGAGCACAGCAGCACTATGAATTTGCTCTCTATATTCACGATCTTATTTCAAAGTTGTCCTTCCCAACAAGTCTTATTTTCTGTAACACAGAACTTCTTATTTGTTTTACTCATTTCCTCTAGAATGATTTGTTACTTCTTAATGTTAATAGTAATAGTATGTTATCAGGCCAATTAGTATTACAGTTTTATAAAAGCACCTTGGAATTGATTAAACATGGAAGTTGCAGTAATTGAAAATTATGAGATGGAGACTGGTTGCTTGACAAGAGATGGCCTTTCAATCCTGAATACATCTAATGTCAAAGAATATCTGGTATTACAGGTCACTTGTTCCTTTGTGATGTCAGATTCTGTTTTTAGTGTTTTTTATTTGGTACTTTCTGTTTTTCTAGAAATTTGAGGTTTTATCGAGCAATACAATGCATGAAAGTACTGCAGACAAGATCTGATTTTAATTCCCCTCCTTTATTTTCCCAATTTAATTTTTTTTTTTTTTTTATTACTTTGCCGTAGTGGACTGTGTCCTTGGGATATTTCATGAGCTGAGCAAATCTTGCATTGCCCATCCCATGGACTGAATAAGATGTACATTCCTTGGGGCAGTAGGACATGATACACCATTTAACCTCATCTTCCTCTTATGTACCTTTAGCTGTTTGATCCTCCTCTTCCCTTGCACTGATATGTTCATTTCCTCATTAAGGTGTCAAAATACAGATGGGAAAAAATAAACAAACAAAAAAACCCCCATTCATATTTGCTAGGTGATACGTTAATTCCCCTGTCTGAATCTCCCGTGTATGTGCATGGGCAGAGGTGGCAGCAAAACAGGAAGAGGAGTAACCAAGGACCATTTGTCTCAATGACAATGCAGATCTACAAAGGAATAAAATAGCTGTTTAGACACAGCTGACACCTACAGGCATTTTGGTAAGGCTCACATCTCTAGGATAGATTGGATCCAGGTGAGAGAGTGACCTCAGGCCTGATAAAGGTGCTGGGAAAGAAGAAGTGATACACATTGCCATTAAACTACAAAACTGTTCATCAGACAGAAGCAAAGACTTAAGATACAGGGAATTCTGTGGGGAAGAGCGAGGCTGGTTGGTAAAAACACTTTAATTAGACAAGAGTCACTAGGTGAAAACTCAATAGACTGTGGCTACCACAGCAAAATGTTCACCTGCTGTTCTGAGTGAGCTGAATTGAACTTTTGGGTAACAAAAGCAAAATGTCTGTATATTCTCATGTTATCTTGATCACAGTTCTCATTAAAATCTTATTATTAAATCCTACAGTGTTTTGGATATCATCAAGAAAATTAGACACACTTTCATTTCCTGTAATTTTATGTTCAGCTCTGAATTTAGACTTTACTTCCAAATTTATGTAAATATTCTCTTGCTACCTTTTTTATTTCCACTTGCAATATCCTTGTTAGAAATTCAGCTATTCTATCATCAATAATCCCACACTTCCTTCTTTTTTCGTATCTATTATTTACTGCAGTAACTCATTAATCATATTTTCTTCTTTGTTAATCAAAAGAAGTTAAGAAGAGTGTGCAAGAACTTTCTAATTGCATTTTTGACTCCCACTTTATTTCCTGTAAACTTGCTAAATAGGAACATGAAAGGAATCTGTGTCTTTAAAATTGAACTTGCTCTTTTTTAAGGGAACTATTTCAAGAAATGCCACTATCGCTGCCAATTCCTCAAACATATGTTCAGAGACTACCAGAAGACTGTCTTCAGAGTTACGCTAACAATCACAAAATGATGCTGCAAAGTACCCACTTGTGTTTAAACATGCAAACAGTCATTATACATACTTTCTCACTGTGGTTTATAATATCTTTTGGTTTCTGAGGAAAACTGTAGCCAGTTAGTAACACATTCATTCTTTATAATATGGAAACCCAGATGGGAGAAAGTTTCTCTCAGTGATGATTGCCATTGTGTACTTATTAAGGATAGCAGAAAAAAAAATCATTAATCAAAACATAATTTGACAAATTCTTGATTATACCAATATGACTAATGGGAAAATAACAGTCATTGAGGAAAAAAGGTACAAATTTAGAATATGACTTTGCATATTTGATTGTGGTTAATAACAAGCTCAATATAAAATCAAAATACAGGCTTTGGAAAGCTAGATAATTTGTGTTAGTCTTCATGAAAATCAAAGGTATGTTATGGTAAACTGTGGTAATGTATTAGTCAACACTGAATAATCAGAATTTTTTGTCTTCTGAGATTTGCATCAGAACTTCAAGTGCTTGGTAAAAAGCCTTTTCAAGATGTTGCTTCATAGGTTAATTATTTTCCAACACTGTTATTCACAGTGACACTACTTCTGCATGTCCCTACTGACACATGCTGTTAATGTTTTTCATTAAGTTTGTAGAGGTAAAATTGTCTATGTTTTCCACTGAAGTGTTTTCATTATTTTCTACAGATTTGAAAAAATGTCAGTTTGGTGTACTTTAAAGTAATAGGTGAGGGAACAAGTTACGTGCATTGTTACTTTCACTCCCAGAGAACTTTGACTCTGGTGGTAAAACACTGTCTTTTTTGAAGGATATGCAGAACAGGTGATTTAAAACATTCTAAATAATAAAATTATTAATTGAACAGTATAAGACAATTATTAGCAGAATTGTCTCAATCCTATTGAAAAAATAATTGCACATTCTGCCACCTTTAACTGATACTTTAAGGAAAAGGTCCTAGAGAATATATAGCTCGATTTAAGTCTGTTTTGTAGTGTAGTAACAGAACATTTCTCGAAAAAGAAATTAAGCAGAAAACCAGAGGAAAAAAAGATGGAAATAGTCTGCTTACTTTCATCTTTTTATCACTGAACATGCTTTCACAAACATGATCTCATTTAATAATTTCTTATATTTCATCAAGATTAATACTATTTCCAGTCATAGATTATGACATTCATTAAGTTAAAACATGTTCAACTGTTACAGATTGTGTCTCTATAATTCATAAAAACATTTCATTCCCAAGTGTTGTTTGGTATTAGCTAGACAAACTGCAGCTTAATTTCTTCACACTTTTCTGTGCATTGCAGAGCATTTTCCATGTGGAAAGTTGAAAGGAATCGAGGCTGGTGTCAAATACATTTGGTTAAAATTTTGTAGTTTACAATTTGTTGTATTTTTATGAATATTATATGGGATTCTGGAGCCCAGTAGACATGTTTTTCACCAAAAAAAACCACAGCAGCCTCAAGACTCTCAAGCCCAACGTTTTGATTTGGCAACAGAGCCACAGCAACCTGTAAGAGCTGCAGGGCGAATGGCTGCTGTCGCCACTGTTCTCTCAAGAAACAGTGTCCTGACCCTCTGTAAAGGTGAAAACGTGGTTCCCACGTGAAAAGGAAGAATGAGGCATCATGGCATTAGGGCTCACCAACACTATCAGCGTTTTATTGGTTCATTGAAAAATGAAAATCCTTTTCCTAACTTTTCACTGTATCTCTTGACTTTCTTAACCATTTTTTTCTTTTTTCTCTTTCTTTTGTTTTTTACATATATTTCTATGTACTATCACAAACCACACAGAGGAATGTTTAATACAAAAAAGGTAATTTTTTGTTAAGTATCAACTGTCTCGATATGCTGCACTGTCTGTGGTACGTTGGCTTATATCTTAAAATGACTTGGTTCAAACATGTCAAAAAAACTAAAGGTTTGAACTAGTAAATTCTTCAGCAACTAAAAAGTTATTAAACCATTCCATGTAGCAACATGAAAGAGATAGAGCCATATTTCACCATATGACACCAAACTAGCAGGAGTGGTAGACACACCGGAAAGCTGTGCTGCCATTCAGCGTGACCTGGATAGGCTGGAAAGTTGGGCAGAGAGGAACCTGATGAGGTTCAACAAAGGGAAATGCAGGGTCCTGCACCTGGGGAGGAACAACCTCATGCACCAGTACAGGCTTGGGGTGGACCTGCTGGAGAGCAGCTCTGCGGAGAGGGACCTGGGTGTCCTGGTGGACGACAGGTTAACCATGAGCCAGCAGTG
>Ga0181612_103931_pt1 | contig 21308 bp, 20 predicted proteins | sample HoacroProtozoa21_FD_119630 | JGI IMG/M metagenome (GOLD analysis project Ga0181612, IMG submission 119630) | Hoatzin crop microbial communities from Cojedes, Venezuel. Combined Assembly of Gp0051906, Gp0051904, Gp0051908
GGCAAGGGAGTCACAGAAAGTTCCCCCGTAATGTGCCTTTGACTTGCAAATGTATTGGAAAGACGTTCTCAGCAAACAGGAGCTGCTGGTGGACAGGAGGTACAGCAGGTCTGGGTGAAGACTAAGAGGTAGTCCAGACCCCAGGGAAGTGCTTCGTGGGAGGAGGAAAAGTGAGGTACCTAAATGGGGAGAAAACCCACCCAGCACCTGAGGGAGGAGAAAGCAAACTTGCAATGGGAGGAAGCTGCTGTTATCCAGCGACAGGCACTGCAGGGGACACGATCCACCGTGTAACATACTAATTCCCAGGGATCATGTAGGATAGAAACCCACTAATTTGTACTCAAAATGAGAGAGTTACAAAGTTGTGAGCTGTAAACAAGCCACTAAAAACTGAGGGAAATTAATCATGAAACGTATTTTATCTTGGCATTTGGCAAGACCTTGTTTGCTTGTGATTATGTTGGGTCACGCATCCTTATGATTAGTAAGCTTAAAGATGGTGAAGAAAGGTGACCCATTTTCATTATAGGTCATTAAATCTATGAAAAGAAATGGGGAAAGAGCACTGCTTATGGTGTTCACATCAAGAAGTCTGAGAAACAGTGGGATTCAGAGCTGTTCTACCATCTTATTTTTGAGTGATACAGAACATTCAGTGAGAACTCCATTTTAATCCAGCATTATGTGAATATAGATCCACCTCAAAATGCAAAATACATAAAGGCAGGAGGCATATATACAACCTTTAAATTTTTCGTTTCTTTTGTTCTTTGGCTGGACATAAACACTGGCAAAAGCAAAAAACTGAAACAAACCTTCACATATTGACTGTTCACAGAAATGTCGTGCCACATGAGGTCTTGACACTGCACCTGATGTTGCAGAAATGAAAGTTCCACCCTATGTGGCAGAAATCGCATCCATTGGGTGTGTGTTTGTTGGGTTTTGTGTTATACAGGTTGAAAGGAAGGGTGAGAGGGAGCAGAAGGAGCGTGACTGAGGTCTGACCTCCCAACTGAGGAGGAGGCAGGCACGGTGCCGGCTGGGACTCAGTGAAGTGAAAAAAAAAGAGAAGTGGATGAAGGGAAGGGGAGCAACTAATGGGGTAATGGGGAATGCGGAACATGCTGAAGGTTTCGTGTCTGCCACAGTCTTCAAAGACAGCTTGACTTGCAAGCAGATGTCAGCACAGTGCAGATCAAGGAAGCGCATGTCATGGAATATTTAGATAAATTGGAGATATTTAAGTCAACAAAGGCTGATGGCACTTCCCCGGGAGCACTGGGAGTACCAGCTGTTACAGTCTCTGAGCCATAAGCAGGTACCTACCAGGACCCCTCACAGGCACGGTATACGCCTGAGAGAGGGTGAGGGTGAACACAAAACCTGGTTTTAAGCAGGGGTCAAAAGAAGGATGTTGGCGTTTTGATATTTGGAAAGAAACTGGGACAAACTCGTGATCCGTGTGTCTAGCCCCCCCGGGGATAACGAGATTATAAAGATCACTCAATGTGAATCTTTGCAATAATTGACGTCAAACCAGTCTAATGTTCTTTCTGACAGTGTAACTGGCGGCTTTAGTGTAAGCAGGAGGAAAACTAGATTTGAATGAGGTTTTTAATATTTCATTACTAAACTAGGGAAATATGGTTGAGATGAAGCTGTGACTTTCAGCATGGCTGAAAGACTGTGGTTAGTGTAACTGCCATTACTTTGCTGTCAAGAGGCATTAAATGACATCTCACAGATTTCATCCTGGAAAATACTAGTCAGTAGTTTCAATGATAATGCAGATGGCAGAACTATAAAACTCGTGCATGACAGAATGCTTGAAAGAGAAACAGACAATCTGGGGTCTAGGTTCAGAATTCAAAGAAGCCTCAACATGTTGGAGAAATGCTATGATGTCAATAAGATGGATTTCAGTATCAGAGAATACGAAGAATTGCATGGAGTACAGAAAAATAATTGTACAAATGCAAAATGGAGAATAACCAGCTAATTATCAATACTACACTTGTCTTATTTTCTTATTTACAGCAGTGAAAGCACTCTGTCTTTATAAGGCAACACCAACAACTAAGAAATGTGTTTGCACTAGAACAAATACAGAATTGTAACAATCCTGGTGTTGGGCCAATGTTAAGAAATATTTAGTGCAGGACCAGAAACGGATTTAAAGTAAATGGACTGAACAGTAACATGTCACCAGGCTTTCACACAGAAGAAAGACAGGTAAGAAAGAGTTGAACCAGCATTTAAGCTGTCCTTGGTGTCACAGGAGTGGAAGATGACAATTTTCCACTTCTTTGGAAAAAGAGCTCCAGGTGGAATGAATAGCTACAGACTGCTCCACTGGACAAACTAGCTACAACCACAGTGAAAAACATCAATGGTAGACACCAGATAAATATAGTATATATTGAAGAAGAGCAACAGTATGACTTTTCTTGAGGGTTGTCATGCACTATAATAGACTTCTCTAAAAAGTTAATGACCTTGTAGATGAGGGTGATCAAGACGACACAGAGTACCCCAATTTCCAAAAATGTGCTGACACCTCCTTTCCAGAGTCTTGGAAAGAAACCAACCAGTCAGAAAGGGGGAAGTTCCCTTCGTGTGAATGGTTGCAAAATAAGAAACAACAGGAATAGCGGAGACTTTTCACTGTGAAGTTTTCAGTATAGTCCCATGGGAATCTATGATAGGGTCTCTGTTGTTCAATAAATTTATAAATTATTTCGGAGAAAAGAATAATTACTGGCAACAAAGTTTACTGAGGATATGTTGCTGTTAGAGGTAGTCAAAATCAGAACTGGGAGTGGAGAATTACAGCCGGACCTCATGACACCAAGTTACTTCAGATAAAATGACAGCAGAAATTCAGTGTAAGTAAATTCAGAATAGTCTACATTGGTTTGTACTTTGTATTTTTGCATTTTTTGAATGTACTTTCAGAAACAGTGTTAAGACAGTGATGGCCCCCAAAGCAGCGGTTACTGTTTACAAAGGAGGTTTCAGTGTTATTGTGGTTATTTCTTTGTAAACATCAACTTAATGGTCCACAGTGCTCAAAAAAAACAAACAGGAGGTTAGTTTGGGAATGGAGGAGCAAATCAAGCAGAAAGCATTTTGATGCTATTAGTAACACCGAGGCACACCCACGTCTCACATATCCAATGCCCATAGTTGGAGAAAACAGAGCAGAGCAAGAGGAGAGAGAGAGCTCAGAGGTGGAGAGGGCTTCCAGGCAGCCTGAGCAACAGGCAACAGCTGAGCGATACGGTGCAATGATATAAAGTCAGGAGTGGCATGGTGAAGGTGAACAGGAATTTGTTGCTCCAGACTTTTCACAACACATGATAAGGAGAAGAAACTTGAAAGGAAGTAGATAAACACAGCATGTCGTCACACTGTGAAATTCACTCTCATGGAAAGCTGCGAGTGCTCGAAACACAAGTGAGTTTGGAAGATGACTGGGCGGTTTACAGAGAAAAGACCAGCATGAGCATTTCAGGTGTGAATCCGGTCCAAGAATCAGGAAATCAAATAGTTTATGGTTTATATGTACTCAGGAGGGGGGAAACTGCCTTGCAGTATCTTTGTGTGTGTTTGTTGTTTTTTCTTTTTTTCCTGGGCTACAGATAGGTTTTTAGAGTCCATTTTGCCTTCTCACACCAGCTCATAAAACACATTGGCATAACGGTGGACAAGAAGACAATATGAAGCTGCTGATCCTGAGCAAGTTACATGGTGGCAACGTTGACTGGAGATGTTATCATCAGTGGCTTAGTACATGGGTGTATGAACATAGCTACAGAAGTACTGGTAGAGACAATGTTCTGCCATGGATCACCTGAATAAAGATAGGAAGCTATGTGAAGTGTAGACCCAAAACAAGATCTAGGAAGGATGAAAGGATGCTGGTCATAATGATGAAAACAGAAAATATAATTTTCAAAGCATCATCATTTGCAATGACAAGCAGAAAGAGGACACTTTCAGCTGGGTTGTGAGAAAAAACCATAAGACTTCCAAGAAAAGTTGTCATGCAGGACTGAAGTTACTTGAAAGCACAACACTGGTGGAAAGGGACAATGAGAGAAATAGCAAAGCAATAATGAAAAATAAGTTAATGTATAACAAGATCAAGAAGGCGAGCGCTGTTGGACACACAAAAAAAAAAGGATTTCTGGCAAGTGGAAGAAGAGGTACGACAGGCAGCGACAACAGCTGCCAGAGGAGCGAAGGAAGTTACAGAATAATACAGAGTTAAAAGCAACTGGAAAAAATCTGGCACAATTGTGTGACATGGGAAATGGCTGTGCCTACGGTCAAATAAATGCAGCAGATGAAGCAGAGGACAGAGAAAGTCTGAGTCAAAAAAGAGAAGGAGCAAGCTGGAGAAGAGCAGGAACTTTGAATGGCAGAAAGAAAAGGAGTGACAGAGATGGAGGTGAAAGGAGGAAAGGGAAAGGCAAGTTACCAACAGGGGAGATGGACAGACTCCACTTGCATTGGCCTGAAGACCACTCTGGGCTTCTTGTCGCTCTCCTGACACCCAGCACTGGTAGTGCAGATGCTGTCAAGGCACACCATAAAATCTTAAAAAGCAGTGCCTTGGGAGCTGTGGGTGCTCAGCGCTCCACTGGATCTGGCTCGCTGTTGATAATGTGCTCCTATAGGCAATGCTTTCAACAGGAATTTTACGGGCTTATCGTGCACTCTGAAGATCTGATCTAAAGACAGCTTGCATTAGTAAGCTTTGTTTACGTGAATAAATGCTTTCTGGATCAGTCCTGAAGATAAGATACAAGGGCAAAACTCTAGGACAAGAGGACAGCTGAAGGATTGCTGGGAGGTAAAGGAAGAAATTCTGTTGGGGTTGAATTTATAAAGCCAGAGAAAACATTTGGAGGGCAAGAAGCTACCAGCTCTCCTACATGTAGGGGGCAGCCTCAGTGAGGGTACCAGGATAGCCATGTGTGATTTACAGAGCACAGAGGGCTCACACACCACATGGCCAGGGTATGGAGGAGCTGACAACACAGAAGTCCTGTCCAAATTGAACAAAAGCAAGGGGAGGTAACTTCAGTGTTGTGAGTGTTCAGTATGAGGTTGAGCCTTTGAGAAAGGACCAGAAAGGAACCATGGCTATAATGGTGCAGGGTGGCTCCCATCACTTAAGAAGAGTGTCACTAATTGTGAAAACAACTGAAAAGGTCATAAAGAGAAAGATCTTTGGCCGTGAAGGAGTCCTTGAGATAGCAAGCCCAGGGCTTATTGTAGAGGATGTCATTCAGCTGATGTAAAAGATAGCTCTCACTGACAGAGACATGGGCAGGGAGCTCTAGAGGAGTGGAAAATGAGTTGCTATTTGGAGACCAGAGTGAGACAAAATGATTGTAACACAGCCAGGGAATGGTAGGGACATGACTGAAAACATGGAGAGGGTCTCTTAGTTCAGATTAAACAAACACGATCTGTAAATCTTGTACAGTGAAATCTGCTGGGAGCTGTTTGTCTGAAAGGTGGTTACAATGCTGTCCGGGGAGATTTTAGTGTTTAAAGAGATTTTTTTTCGCAGCAGTTAGCTCTGGCAGAACAACCTGGGCTCAGCTCCAGGCCAGTTCTTTTCCTATTGCTCATCCTCTCTAGCAGATTCTGCAAGTCTAATTAGCAACACAGGCTTTGGCCCTTTTGTTGGCATCACGATGTTGTGATCTTTAGTGCCCCTTTGTACCCTCCTAGTGACCCCCGTGAAGCCTGGTGGCTTTCCAAGCCCCTGAGCAGTTGGGAAAGCAGCAGCCCGCCCTCTTGCCGGTGCTCCAGATCCCAGCTCCTTCCTGTTGGAGCTTTGGCACTCTGGGTTTAGTGGGAACAAAAAGCTTTGCAAACCCTGCAGGATTTGCACATGGCTGACTGCAAACTGTGAGCAGGTCTGCAAAGTGAGAAAGGTTTTATTTTTATAGCGCTGCTCTTTCAAGTGAAATTCCTTTGAGGTGATTTGTCCTGGAGATTAGCATAAATAAGTAGTTGAGTCCTTGACTGCCACACTGACATTTTTACAGTGAATTACAGTATTGGAGGGCTCTGTAATAAGTCCCATGCAATAAAGCTATGTACTTTGCTGCTTTCATTGTGACTGTATGCATACTTTGACCTACACCTATTTGCCATTGTCTTGTCACACTCTGCAGTGTGTCCCAAAGCCTCATCAGTTTTATTTCAGGATTTATTTGCGACCTTTTGCAAAATTCCCGCTGTGCAAACCCAGTCCCCAAAGGACCATTCTGCATGCATTAACTCTTGTGGGGAAAACCATGCCTCTCTGCTCACCCTTCTTCAAAGCTATTCTGTCTCATGACAGAATGGCTACCTTGGGGTACCTGCAGTGCCAAAAATTGTGACAGAGAATGTGTCTGGCCCTGTGGGTCCCCATTCACATATCAGCAGGAGTGCAAAGGCTGTGGAATCAGCTGGATACGGTCAAGTGAAAGGACAAGCCCTAGGGCTGAAAACTGCAGAGCAAATGGTGTGTTTTTATTTAAAAGCAGAGTTCAGAAGAAGTAAGCCTCCTTGTAAGAAACTAACGCTCGCAGAACGGCACCATGCAAATAAACAGGCTAGAAGCCTGCGTGTTTCCTCCATCAGCTGCACCATGAGAATCAGGAGCAAAGCTGGGCACGTCTGTCAGGGACAGCAGGATGCTGGCAGCGCAGCCAAGGTGGCAGGTCTCTACAGCAGGTGCCTGTGCTGCTTGCCAACACTGGTGGTTGGCACTGAGCCCAGGCAGCAGGGCAAGCGGATGGTCTTGTGGCATTAAAGGGCTTCTGGAGGCTAGGGGGACCATTGGTGCAAATCAAGCCACCCTGAGCATCCGGTGGTGTGGAGCCAGCCTTTTCCATTTCAAATAGATTTCCCCCACCAACCTCCAGTGAGGCATGTGGGTCTCTTCAGAAGACAAAGGCCGCAGTGAGAGGATGGCTTTCCACCCTGGTGCTCGCCATAAGCCTTATGGAGCAAGAAATAACAGTGCTCAGAGAGGACTAACAATGTCAGTTGCTATAACCTCTTCTGTGTAAAGGTTATTCAGGGCTGAGTCTTGAAGGGAGGAGAAACAGGGTCCATAACAAAACATTCAGGAGCAATCATCACTGCAAGCTTTTTCTGAAGTTACATAGCATCCCCGCTTGCTCTGTTTTTCTTCCAGGATCTAGTTCTGTGATGGAAAAAGGCCTTGACTTTGACTGAAATGCAAATGAACAGTGCCTGCTTCAAAACTGTCTCATATGATCAGCATCTTAACATATAGGGAACTACATGTGAGCATAAAGAGGACTGGCTGTACCACTAAGATGAGGTGTCCTGCCATACACAGATACCTGGCCATGTTGGGCAAACCCAATCTCCCACTGTAGGGCTGCGGTGGAGACCATGACCACAATCCCAGCAGGTCAACAAGGGTAACTCTTTATACAGCACCTACATGAGAACTGTACAAATACTGCACCAAGTCTTGATGTCAGCCTTGCAAAAGCAGTGAAGCAACAGAGAAAAATAAGCAAGTGACTGAGTCAAGGTTTGGGAAACATCCTACACTGAGAAATACAAGAAACCTAATCTTCTAAATATATCTATGCAGAGATGAAGTGGGAGCTTGATCCACCTGCAGGTACCAGGATGGAGAAGAGACTAGCTAGCGTAGAACAGGAGCAAATGAATGGAAGCCAAACTTAAAATATACTTGTGATTCTATTCTGAGTTTATCTGATACTGAAGGTGATTATCACGAATTAGGAGTTTAGTGCACAATTCATACAGAAGACTTGTTGTTTGTGCTTAGCAGGATATCAGACAGATGACCGTAATCGTCTTTTTTTACCTTACAAATTCTAAGGCTGTTAAAACCATTGGTCTCTTGTGGGCTATCCTACCACATGGGAAAGTGAGTGCTGTATTGGGCATCACGCTGCTGATGGACAACCCTATGGCCATGTGCCAGTGTTGCTCCTCGCTCCCCATCAGCCCTCCTCAGTGTCAGCACTGCTCTACTGAGGCAGAAATAGGCCAGAAATGGCCTCCCAGACCAGCGTAGGTGTGCTGGGAAGATGGTGGACCCAGTTTCTCCAAGCCACAACACCTTGGGGCTTTCTGGTGGACTTGTCCTGGCACAATTACACCATATATACAAAGCACGGGTGAAGAGGCGGTTCCCACATGAGCTGAGCAGCTATTTCTTTTCCATTTTCACATATTTTTAATGCTCTGCTGCTGTGATTTGTTATATCTTATTTAATTGCACTGACACTATTAAATGTTTGGTGCAGTGGGAGCTTTCGTTACAGATGCTAAGCAACAACATGGATGTGTGTACGCATTCCTCTCTGCTGGATGCTTTTCGGGTCAAATGGTGGTACCTTGCTTTTCACCCCTTTATTGTGCTACAGCCAACAGATCACCTCCACTGCCACTGTCATGAAGCCTTAATGGAAATAGAGGTTTTGTGGCTGTCTCACATCTATACTGTCTCTGGTAACGCATCCCCTGGGGGCTGATGGTGAACAGAGCCACTGCATTCATTTTGCCAGTTACACCTCCATGAAGGTGGCATCACTGCTGAAGACTTTTTCTACGTATGAAATAGCTCATGGACCCCCAGGTGCCAAGCGGGATACTGCAGTCACTCTGCAAGGTATCCCTGACTTGCTACAAGGGTCTACAAAAAAACAAAAAGGCACCACACTTCCCATCCCTTCCACATTTCAGTCATTTCTTCTGAAGGCTAACAGAGGTGGCTGGAATCCCTCAGGACTGTGACACTCCTTATTTCCATCCTTGTACACTTTATGGTATTACTGGTGATACGGAGTCATTAAACAACAGAAACAGTCACTACAGCAAAGCAGAAATGACATAGTCTGTCACAAGCAGCAGTACACAATCTTTGAACAGGACGCTAAATGTGTCAGCTATATTCTCCAAAAAAACCCCAAAGGATGTTTCCTCCAGATGTACCATGTTATGTGCCTGAGTGTAAAAATCCTCATGCAAAGTTCCAAATCTTACCCAAACAGAATATAAGTAATCAGAACTTAGTTGTAGCAAAAAACCTTCCTCAACTCAAAATCTGATAAAATGGCTGTCTACAAGATAGTGGGAGAAAAACATCACATAGCCTTTCTGTAAGAGAGAGAGAGAGAAAGAGAAGAATAGACAATATTTTAAATAATTTTTAGTATCTTTCTTCAATACACAGAATTCTCTTTCTGTTTCCTCTGGTAACTGACCATAGCATTGAAGTTTGCAGAGACACTTTATTTTTTTCCTCTCAAAACCTCTATAAAACAGTCAGCATTGCAATAATAAAATAAATTCTTAATGTTTTCTTTTCAAATCTCAAGTCAATCTAATCTTCAGTGAATACAGCAATCTTCGTGGATCTAAATTTCCTCTCCACTTCCATGTAAGTACTCTACCACATCTGAACCACAAAAGACATAATCAAATGTTCTTTTTTTTCACCCTTTCAAACTTTGAGATACATCACAAACGCATTTTTTAGAGGAAGTAATTATTTTCACTGTAGAAAATGCATTAGAACTTATTCGTTGGCAAAAATAGCAACAGAAATCGTTTTTGACAGAGAGATCGCAATCTGCAAACACAAACTCTTTTTATCTGTTAGTCATTCTATCTTCCCCTGAAACATTTCATTTATCCAAACTGTAGCAATCTGAATGTAACAAAAAGAGACTCACCTGCCTTTTTTGTATACCTCATGTATTTCTTTTCCTTGTCGGTGGGCTCTGCATTCAGTGTATAAAACCCATCCCCATAACAGCAGGAAGATGCTAAAATGCATTTTATGGACAGTCAACATGTTACCTGAAGGCTCTGTATCCAGAAATAGTCCATACAAGAAGAAAAAAACCAAAATGTAGGTCCTGTTCCTCTTTTTAAGACATTATCGGTCTGATCGTTATTGGAAGGATGTTTACTCATACAAAAATTCATCCTGCAGTATTTAATCTGGACAGTGGGGAAAGCAATTTCCACTAAACCTATAAATCCTGCTACGTCAGATGGCACGGATTTTCTAGCAGTGTTGAATTCACGTATTCTCAGAGAACAATTATTTTTTGTCCAAACAAGCTATTTTATTAACTGGTTTAAATTGAACCCTTTTCAAGTACCTATGGGAAATGGCATATATATATTTCTGCCCGGTTAACCAAAGTAGTGCAGTCGGTCAGGCAGATGTCATTGGTCATTCTTTAATCACCAAACTTCTCCATGTAGCAGTGACATTTGTTACAGGCATTGCAAGAGACTGAAAAGTGTTACTAAGCGTGTATATGTTTCCAGCAAAAAATCTTCATTTCCATTTAGCTCTACAAGGTAGTATTTTGACCTGGTGTGTTTTTCTACGTTGCTTTAACAGACAGCGGTGCTGTGGCTGGAGTGACCAGTGCTTTCGGGACTTGTGTCACGTACCTCCCTGCTGTGCTGAGCAGGGTCTCTGGAAAGTCTCCCAGTGCGCAGCGAGAGGAGGGGAGTACAGCAGGGGGGAGATAGCTCTCCTCTCTGCACAAGGCTATTTGGAGGGAGTAGCAAATGCCAGAGCTGCAGGAGAGCTCAGGGACCTGGTGTGCTAGGTGTCACGTGGCTGACAAAATGGTCATGGATGTTGAAGAGAATAAACCAGCATGGGCAGAAACATGTGGTCGAGCCAGTCACATTGCCCAGCTCTTTGGAGCTCACCCCCTCGCTGTATAACCCACAGCTCCATCTTTACTCTCCTTCTTTGTGCCTGCCCCCAAGGCCTTACAGCTCTGGTCCCACCTGTGCCTTCTCATGGAGGCATTGCCCTGTGCTCTGCAGACACCACCAGCGTTGTCCCTCCCCTTTGCTGACAAGGCTCTGCTTCCTCTGCCTCCTACCCATGGATTTCTGTATTAGAGCAGTTTGTCAAGTCACCCATCAATTTTCATGAAAGCCCTTTTTTGAAAGCCCTTTTTTAAAAGCCCTGGGGGCAGATGCCTAGCTGGTCTAAGCTGCAATGGCTTTACTGACCTCAGTGGGCGTTCACACTGCCTCAGGATCCACAGGAACAACACATTGAAAGCCACCGAAACTTCATTCCGTCAACCAAGATTCAATTTAATGATTTGCTGGGCTTAAACATTTCCTACACAAAGTCACACAGGCTTCAAGAGATGGGCAATCAGTCACCAGCAGTTTGTTGCAATGGTTAATCACTATCACCGTTCAAAGAAGTTGTACCCATCTTATCTTTGAAAATTATCTGCATTCAGTTTCCGTTTATTCACAGATCCTTCTCAAGGAGGACAAAAAGTACCTTAATAACTGCTCTTTTCACCTGTGGTGCTATTAGAGATACTCTTCTCAGTCTTTGCAATAATCTACATAAATTTTTGTGACATCTTTCATCAAAGGAACTCTTTCTTCTCTTTGAAATATATTTTTGTTACTTCAACACATTTTTAAAAAATTTTAGTCCCTTGCTCATGTGCCGGAGGAGCAATGGGGATTGACAAGCAGTGGAGAACTGTGAATTCACTTAACTGCCCTGGAAAAGCTGGAGGTCCCTTGGTACACATGAGAGGAGGGAAATAGAGGGAATTAGCTAAAAGAAGATACTGAGAAGGCAAAAAAAAAAAAGTGTTAAATTCCGTTTTTCACATTGTTGTTCACAGAAAAGTATGAGCAATTTAAAGAAAAATCCCGGAACAAATTGTCAGACAACTTCTAAACTCCCAGAAGAAAATGACTGGATGAAGGACAGACATAGACTCATCAAGAACAAATATGTTAAACTTAATTTCTTTCTCTGACAGGCCAACAGACTTTGTAGCTTGGGGAGAAGCAGCAGATCTAGATAAGCTTGTAACACCATCTCACATGACATCCCCATAAGCAAGACAGGGAAGCATAGTCCTGATGAAATGTTTGTAGGATGGATGCAAAACATTGCTGCCTTTAGCTTGGTTTATCTTACTGTACTCCAAAGGGTGTTCTCTGTGACTCACTACCAACATGAAAGAAAGTAGCAAGTTTTGCACATGATCTGCAAGGAAACTCTGAACCGACTGGATGCTTAACCTAAAGAGAAGGCTTGGCAAGGGTACAAGTGGTACAGTAGATGTCTTTGGGTATGCAACAGCTGCTTCAGAGAGAAAAATACTCTGTTCCAAATGACCAGGGTATACAGAGCAAGAAGTAACGGGCTGAGAGTTTAGGAGGGGAAAAAAGAGGTTAGGTACTAGAATAGATACTAGGAAAACTTTCTAGCAATAAGGACAGTGAGGCATTGCAGTGGATTATACGGGAAGAGTTTGCAATTGCCATCATCAGAAGTCATTAAGACAGGTATAGCTGATCCTGTCCTAGGACACCATGCCCCTCCAGTTCCTGCCCAGCTCAGGGGCCCTCTCAGCACCCACCAGCTGGCACTGCTTCCCCTGCGCCAGGGCTTTAGCACTTCAGTCACTCCCTTCCTCAGAGTTCAGTGAGACTCGGACTTATACTTAGTTACTGAGGCCATCGAAATGCAGGTTTCCCAGGCTGCCTGGGACTCTAATCCTGCATTTCCTGGGTTTTCGTTAACAAAGGATGATAAGACATGTCACAAAAGCAAACACTTCATTCCATTTGACTGAGCCATATTACTATAATAGACAAATTTTATAAAATAATCATGTTTTGAGCCAACCAAATATACCCTTTTTCCATTTGACCACAGAAAAGTCAACAATTTGCTCAATTCTATTTATAACCCATCTATCTCCAAAATTAAAGCATAGTCAGGAGAAAAAATCAAGGCCTTTTTTTTGCCCGTAAGTCAGCTGTGTACTGAGATGCTGACTTTGTCAGGAGCAGAAATCCAGTCTGGAGAACAGTCACAGAAGCCACCAGCCAACACAGGAAACCACGAAAACTTCTAGCGCACAAGAGGGCAAGGCAGAATGCAGTGTAAGTGCCTGCCACAATGATAACTCCAGTCAAATCATGAACCAGGCCTTCTGTTGTTTAATTAATTACCCAACACTTCAAACATTGCAGTAATACGCAGTATAGGCTGTGTAAATACCCCTGGAGCTATAATCAGACTGCAGCAACCATACATAAAAGAGCTCACAGCATTTACACTTTCCAGCCTCTTCCTTATGGGTGTCTGCCTTTATCTAAAAGCTTTTAATGCAAACATGGATGAATGTGTCAGTGTATCTTCGTGTGATTTACTTTTGGAGTAACTGGGGGAGCACAAGGGTACCTGCGCAATCGATATTATGCTGTTTGACTTCTGGAAAGTTATTTCCCCTGTGCGGTTCTGTTTCTTTCAGAAACGGCACTCCGTGTCTCCAGGGCACACTGCCAGAGTATAGTTTTTTACTTCTTTGGTGCCTTCAGTCATGGGTATTGCCAGAGACTGCAAAAATCAGGCTTAATATGAAGTTAGTGGGGTTTCTGAATCCATTGCTGGTGTCCCATTTTAACAAGCGCACTTCCATCCTTCGGGATGTTCACAGGGGATACATGCTCGCTCTGCATAAGGTGAAACATGTCAGCTGGATCTTTCAGGTTTGTTGGATATAGGACCATCTCCAAGGATGATAAGAGTACCAATGATGAATAGAATTTGAACAACCTGGGGTTGAGTGGCATATCCACTGCGTTTCACTGTGGTGGTGTCAGCGGAGCTGGTGGCCGTTCATAGCACTTGTAGCTCTGCCCTTTGCATGACTTGGAATCAAACTCTCCAGGAAGTTGAGAGGATGAAAGAAGTGGGAATGCGTGTACTTACAGTGAGGTGGTTAAAAGTAAAGAAGCCCACACAGAAAGGGAAAGAAGACATTTCCTCTGCAGGCACAAGAGTCCCTGTGTTTGTCGGGAGCAGAGACTGGGAGCTGCAGGCAAGAGTGGTGCAGGAGAGAACATCCAAACAGGAAGATTTTACTTTTCAGTGTTAAAGATCAGTGTATGAGCTGGCACAAGTGTGCACCAGGGTGGGAATCACGCCACTTTATACTGGCCAAGGATTTCACCACAAATAGCTTTTGTGCTTTATTATCATATTTTTCATTATGGCCCTGCTCCTCTTAGGTCTGTCTTGCACCCCTCACTGATATCATCACATCAGAGCAGGTGCACATGCTCTTTGTGGAAAACTCTGGAACTTCTCCAGGTAGTGATGAGGACATTAGTCAACCTCATGAAATCATAAACACTAATGAATAGTTAGATTTCCATGCAACATGAATGGCAGGGAGGAGAGAAGTGCCAACGAACCCATGACCCCAAGCCTTCTTATCACAGAATAAAAATCAGATAGAGGCAAGACACTGTACATGTGCCTCTAAGCCACTATAAATCCCTAAATGGATTGTGCACTGTATGAAAGGCAAGGGAAATAGGCCAAGCCTGAATTGGGCAGAAACCTGAAAGGCTACAGCAAACAATGTGCTTGAGTGAATTGCAGGGCTTCAGGACTAATGCATTCGGCTGCTGCTTCTCACTGCTGAAAGGAATAACGATGCCACAACCCCCCAATGAGGCACGTCTTTAATACCACTCTGGATTCGTTAGAGCTCTTTCTTCAGCGATGCCTTTGTCCAGTGAATGCTTCTTTTCTCCCACATGACATGTCACTGTGCCCGTGGAGACTTATTTGAGTTTGTAAGTGTCTTTACGCGCCCTTACACTCTGTCTGAGGGATTACGCGTGTTGCGTGCTGAGCTGTGTCCTTTTGTATCAGCCCATTCTGCAATTTTGTGGAGCAGCATTAGCTGGATTAGGCGGCTTTGTGCGTACTCAGCCATGGGGCACCAGACCTCTTTGCATGGAGGTTCTGCTGCTAAAACTGGAAAAAGGTACTTTAAAAAGTATAAGACAAGACAAGAAGACGCTTTTAGAAAGATGTTTTACTTCTAGCAGTTTAAGAGGGCTGAAATAAAATATTGAAATACACACACTAATGCCCAGTGGGGCCCGTTGGAAAGTACTTCTGTCTGCTACTAGCAGATATACTAGAGGAGGCAGATATGGGGTGCTACAGGTGTCAAGGATTCCCCTGATGCTCCCTGTATGTCTGAATCCCCAGAGCAAACAGCACACTCATTTACCAGGAGAGAGTGCTCCCTTAAAGGGTATGAGTTCAGCTCTGTTGGTGTGAAAGCATTCAGACTGGATTGAAATTACTCTCTGCATATCCTGAATAGGGACTAATTTTGCTCTGACTACAAGATTCTGGTCCTATCCAGCCCATGGCATTCCCTTTTTTTGCAGTAAGTACATTTCTTGAACACAGAACCCCAGCTAAAAAGGGTTTCTCAGTTTGCAATTCTCACAGCCCGTCTGCATCACCCCCTTGGGGAATTGCATCAGTAATACGCTAAGGGCCCCTGCCTGCCAACAAAGAAATAGTTCTAAATGCTTTTCAAAAGGCAGCAACAAAATGGAAGCAAAACGAAGCGTGAAGAGTCAGAAACTCTTCTACATGAACACTGAGAGTCCAGCAGGGCCATCTCCAGGCAAAAGCTGGCGCAGGTGTGAATAACAGCTACAGAACTGTCAATAGCAATTGAGAGAAGTCAGAAGTGCTCAATAAAAGAGTTGTTCTGCCAATATTCAGAGGGGATTAAATGAACAACTGGAGTAATTGCAGCTCTCAACCCAACACTGATCTCAGGCAAAATATTGGAATGGCTGATATGACAATAAATAATGAGTTAGAGGGTAATTTGATTAATGTCAATTAGCAGGGCTTTAAAGAAAAATAGATCTTTCCAAGCTAATCCTTTACTGATTAATTTAAAATGTGTTTGCTGGAGGAAATGAAGCTATGCAGTGTGTTTCTGCAAGGCATTTAATGTTTCACCGCATGACATTTTGATTAAGGAACAGCAACAATAGCGTAGCAAGAGAAAATAAGGAAAATATTTTAAAACTGGATAAAAAATTCATATGGAGTATGCCTGTAAATGGCAAATCTTCATCAGACAATGCAATTATCTCCCCAAAGAGACCAGTTTTTTATCCTGTTCTGTTCTTGTCAATAAGCAAGAATGAAACACAAACTGCTTCCTGAAGAAGTCTGCAGTGGCACGAAGTAGATCAGAAAAACTGAAGGATCACTGAGAAGGAGCAAATGGAATATCACAGGGAAAGGCCTAGAAACTACTAGTGTCTTTTAACTACAGCTGATTGCAAAACTATCCATCAGTGAAGAATGTGGGTCATAATTTTAGGATAAGGAGGAGAAATTCTGGACATTAATGGAGAATTTTCTTGGAAAACTAGCTGAACAGTACCTTCCAATAGAAAAATGTGGCCAAAATATGCTAGCTTTTGTGTTTAAAAAAGGGAATGTTGTAAGAGTATGAAGGTTAAATTACCTCTTTATGTGATGATGCAGACTGTCTGAATCTTGGAAGTGAGAGTTCTCCTCTATCCAGCAAGCTAAAGATTTATTAAAATAGCTTTATTAAATCTATTACAAGATCCAGTGTCTGGAAGACCAGAGAAGATAAATTTGAAATAGAAATAAATTCATTTTTACCTTTTTAACAGTAACAACAAAGTTTGTTTCTCTATGAGTGTATTATTTAACTGATGATGGTATGATTTTCTGAAGGAGAAGGGCTAGTTCTCAGATGGGGATAAATCTGGAGAAGCCCAATAGCCAGTGCAATAAGGAAGAGCTGATTAGATGATCCAATAGCCAACGAGACAGGCTCAGAACCATCAATTATTGGCACCAGCTAAGGCAGCAAATTCTAACAGTGCTTTTGAAAGGCGCATTTGTTTGGATCAGACAACCTTTGCTAAATTTGGCAGTGATAATTAACTTCAGAGGAAAGTGTGTTATAACAGTTAAGTTTAATTACACAATTACTGGTCAAAAAAGTGGTTCTTAAATAATAGATTTTAACAATTTGTATTTTTTAAAATACAGGCAAACAAATATCACAATATTCTCCCCTGGCAGATGTACTCTGAGGTACACAGTGGTTTCCAGTAAGGTGCTCCTTGGAATCACCCACTTCCATGGCTGTCCTTCCGATGGATCCACCAGCCAGCCACACGTGATCTGTCCGGCCATCATTCACAGGACTCACACATTTCAAATGTGGCTTCAGCAGCACTTCTAACTTTTTCAGTCAAACACTAGGCATCTGCATAGCTTATCTTGGATTTATTCAGAGATGAACACATGAATGGGACAACCGAGAGAAGCGTTTTCAAGCTACATGGTCTACTGGCAGCCTCTGGACTGTGCCTGAAGCACTCAGCACCTCCCAGCATGTGAGGAGCCGGGGGGCTTGCTTGTCCCAACTCCTTAGCTGCAGCATGGGCAGCCACCTCCGAGCCAGCCATCAAGAGCTGCTGGGGAAGTGTTTCCAGGAAACAGTGCGTTTTATCGGGAGGTAGCTGTCGAAGTCAGGCGCATTGCCTTCCAGCAGATGCTGTCTCGCTGTCAAGGACCGCAGCCGGGTGCAGCTGGCTGGTGTACGGGTAGCTGTGCTGTGGGATCTTCTTCCTGGGCTCGTGAGAGCATCTTTCTAAGTGTGCAGAGTCAATGATGTGATTAAAGTGAGCAAGTTCCACCTTTCTATTCTTGTTTTGCTCTGATGGAGTCTCCTATGTTGAATGCCTGTGGACAACCTGTCCCAACAGCTTCCTACATGTTTCCCTTCACTGGAGTCACTGCTACCTTTTACTTATTCTAACTGAAACAATTGCCTGTTTTATTGTCTCTCAGGATGTCAATTTAGAAAAACATTCATTTGCTTAGCTTGTCTTACTGCTCTTGTTAATGTCTTGATACAAATAGTGGGCTGAATCCACAGTGAAGCGCATGGTGTATCTCCACCAGCTTAACTGCTGCCCCTCTCTGCAGATATCATAACGTGCAATAATAATTCTCCTTGTCTGGTATTTATTCTTCCTGAAGTGTCCACAGACTGCAATAATATGCCTTCACAGACATAATTTTGCAAGGCTCAACAGGACAACCTCTTTAACTCACTGCTTGTAAGAGAGTCTCTCTATTTTCCAAGCTGTTCTAGGAGTGCTCCCCTACACCCGCATCTGTTCACATGTGCATTTCTTCAATATAGATAACCAGAATTGTACAGAATATTAAAAATGAGGTCTTACCAGATATTCTGCATCTGGTGATAATATTTTCTGCCTTTACCAAAGTTGTCACCTGCTAAAGAATTACTAGCAATATCTTTAGTATCTAATTTTTCCAACACCCTATAAGTAAAGGAAAGCAATTCACATCCCTATTAAATGTAGGGGTCCTCTGCTTGACCAGCACAGTCAGGCCTCTCTCCTCAGCCCCTTACAACTGATGAAGCCCAGCAGCGCTGAGGAGCGGTGTATCTGACAGTCCAAACTTTGTACAATTTCCCCAGGTACACAAGTTTCATCAGCAACCGTAGGTCTTTACCTGATGTCACACACTGTCAGCAGCAGAGGATGGCTGCATAACGAAAGCCATCTGGGCTCTCAGTGGACCTCAAAATAGTGCAAATGGCAGGCGGGGTTTGATGAAACACCTCGTGGCAAAGCCGTAGGGCTGGATGGCAGGGTCTGTTTCCACTTACGGTGGGGTGTCTTTGGGTAAGGGCGATGTGCACAGTGCTCTCCCCCCCGTACAGGTGCTCCACCAGAGTGGGCCTTCTGGTGCTGGGCAGCTTGCTTACAGTTAGGAGGTGCCCCTTTGCTCATCTTAGCCTTTTCTGCTCTAGTGTTACCTCCTTGGAGGCTGCTGAGGTTTCTCAGGGATTCAGCAGAGCTACCAAGTCATGACTTTTAATCCTGTAATTTCCCAGGCTGCATGGCCAGAAGCAGCTATTAACTGCCAAGTCTTCGTGGTGTCACAGATTCGTGTTTGGAACACAGCTTTTATTAATATCAGTCTTCAGATATAATTACAATTTTTTATTAGTGTTATTTTCATGCTCCTTTTGCATCACAGATTATCATTGATCTCTTGAGATTCTACTGAAGTATTTGACAGGCTCATTTCACATCAAAGTCATAAAGCAGTGGGGCTTGGATGTGACTCTGTCAGCCTTGGTGTCTGGTTTCTTGCTATTCCAAGAAATCATTTGGGATCCAGACTTTGTATTAACACAACCACTGTCTAAAGCTAGCGTATTTATCCCACGTCATGGTTTTAATTTCTCCCTTTGGTTTGCAACAACATTTGAATCTTTACGTGACTATGAACTGAGCCTTAAGAGGAAGCCGTGATGTTTGCATTTCTTTCCTGATGAGCATATGGTGAGGAACAGGCTTGTTTTCCTGCATGATCTACTAAAAAACTCTTGATGGTACTTTCTGCTCTTACACCTGGCAGATCCAACTCAGAGCAGGATTCTCAGCACCCTGTACAGTTGTATTTTTCATACTTCCAAGCGGTGAAGTTTCCACAGCCTCTCTGAGTAGCTTTTCCCTTGTACCTTGCTGCAGCCTGTGGCTATCACCTCTTGCCTTTTGCTGAGCACCCCTGAGAACTGGCCCATCCATCCTGGAAAGCATGAAAGCCTCCTGCAAGTGCTGTCGCTGTTACTGGGTGAAGCAGGGCTTCCTGCGCTGACCTGGGAGCAGTGATTAGGTGGGGGACAGCCAGCTCAGCAAGGTCAGAGAAGCCTTGACCTGCCTCAAGCAGGAGCTGCATGGGAAAAACAGCGAGTCAAATGTTGAAAAGGAAGGGCTACAGCACTGGGGCTGTGATGTGGTAGGTGAGCTACATCACAGAAAAAGCCAGTCTTTTTTTTTTAATCTTACCCACGTGGTTTCACTATTGATTCTTTCATTCCCTTCCAAACCAGGTCAGTGCAAGTTATATGCATCTGTGCATGTCCCACTAAAACAGTCGTGCAGATGCCATTGAAAAGAGCCACTGAAGTGTATGAGCGAGCATGAGGCACGGCGCTGGGGGGACCGGGGCACAAAAGGTCCATCAGAAAGGTCTCAGCAGCTCACGGAGGGGGAACAGATAGAATAGGCAGCGTTTACCTTAATTGGCTCTGTTTGCAGATGAAAGAGAGAAAACTGGGAAACAGAGAAAACTGGGTGTGCACCTCCTCACCAGCACACTAGCAGAGTGGTAGAGTTGAAAACATATTCGATACACCCATAAAATAGGAAAGCCTTGACAAAAGCACAAACATAATACAATTTTTGCTATGACCGTATTGGGTTCTCACATCATTGCTTTTTGCACATTTGTCCTCTTCCTGCATGTTTGACCTCTTTATCTTCCTAATTCAACTTCTTGCTCTCCTTTCATTGCCCCTTCAGGCCAACATGTGCAGAAGTGAATGAGCCACAGCAGCAGCAGCAGCAGGACAAAGTGGGCCTGAGCCGCCGCCTGTCCCCTCGGACATGTGTCCGCATCGTGGCTGCTTTGCTTCTGCCACCAGCGCCATTTGCTTGTGTCCCACCTGGGACTGGCTTTGGGGACCTTTGGGGGTGAGACGGGATGGGAGGTGGGCCTTACACCCAGCACTGAAGTCTGTGGCTGCTCCTGCAATTGCAGCCAGGGGAACAGGATCATCTGCAATTTTTATTTCTGTTGGGGTGTGGGGACATAGAGGATAAGGAAAAGAAAGGGGGAATTTTTGTTATTGTTCACTTGATTTTTCTTGTGCTTTTCCATCTGGAATATCAGAGTCTCAGTACGTCTGCCTCTGGGAGCGCAACGTGGGCAGTGGTGCAGGCAGTGGGGCATGCAGGTGGGCATGCAGGTGAGGGCAGTGTTGCAGGCAGGCAGCAGAGCATGCAGCATTGTAGGTGGGCAGTGGTATAAGCAGCAGTGTGGGCAGCAGAGCAAGCAGGCAGCAGAGCAGGCAGTGTTGCGGGCAGGCAGGAAACAGCGCGGGTAGTTTGTGGGTGAGCAGGCAGCAGTGCAGGCAAGCGAGCAGGTAAGAGGGCAACAGTGCAAGCAGTGGTGCAGGCAGAAGTGCGGGCAGTGGTGCAGGCAGCAGTGCAGCCAGCAGTGCCAGGCTGGTGGGCAGGGATGCAGGCCATCAGGAGCAGAGGAAGTGGTGCAGGCAGCAGCACAGGCAGGCAGCAGTGTGGGCAGCAGTGCAGGAAGGCAGGCAGTGGTGCAGACAGGCGGGCAGCAGGGCAGGCAGGCAGTGGTGTGGGCAGGCAGGCAGCGGTGCAGGTAGGCAGGCAGGCAGGACAGGCAGTCAGGTAGCATGGTGCAAGCAGGCAGGCAGCAGCAGTGCAGGCAGGCAGGCAGCGGTGCCGACAGGCAC
>Ga0181612_105825_pt1 | contig 21308 bp, 9 predicted proteins | sample HoacroProtozoa21_FD_119630 | JGI IMG/M metagenome (GOLD analysis project Ga0181612, IMG submission 119630) | Hoatzin crop microbial communities from Cojedes, Venezuel. Combined Assembly of Gp0051906, Gp0051904, Gp0051908
AAAGATAGGAAAGCCATTTTAGTTTATCTAGTTTTGTGCTAGCTTGTTACTTAAAACATATTTTCTAGATTGTAGCTGTCTCAAATCAGTTTCTTCCACTTTCTTTGAAGTGTGATACCCAATCTATCATAACCATCAAAGCTCCATCAATACAGGAGTCATCTCTAGTACTGAGCAGTGCCAGGAATTACGTTTTATGGAGGATTTTCACTTTTTATCCCTTTGTACAGCAAACAACCCAAAACTTCAAAATTCTTCAGAAAGGAAATTCCAGGACCTGGGGGGAAAAAGGAAGTGTTGGAATGGTCAAAACATCTTAAAATCTTCCTGTATAAATGTCAAATTTTCAACTGTTATATTGCATTATATATATTATAAGGTATATGGTACACATACTTAATACTTGAAAAGTCATTTATTAAATGCTGTAGATTCTCAGCTTAAATACTGACTGGGTTCAAACATTTTCCTGTTCACTTTTTTTAATGGAAGTTTGAGCCAGCAAAATCGGTTTGATTTCTTCAGAATTTTAATATGAACACATCTTTACTGTGCATTTTCCAATAGAAAGCTTGTGAGAAATGTAGACTTGAACATTTTAATTTTGTTTTGTCCAGCCCTAGCAAATGCCAGTCTAGATATATGGTAAATACATTCCTATTTTGTTCCCTTCATGCATACCAAAGTACATACAGTGTAGGCCCCTGAGCAAACTCCAACATGTTCTCAATGTAAGTATAAATATTTTCCAGTTCAGCATAAGCATAAACCTATTGAACATACCTCCTTAAAATAAATTTTATTCAATAAAGAGAAAAACATATCATATCCTAGTTCAAAAGCATGGAGGATGAGTGAGAGGGAGATTTTTAATCAGTTCCGAATGGAAGAAAGAGGGATGCTCTGCTGTCATTTAAAAGACACTTGTGAAAAACTGCCTGTACTTTTATAGTTCCACAGAGATTTATCATGGTTCTAAATATTAAGCAATGCTTACATTTCAACAACAATTCCCCAAGGGACCATGACAACTGCTGGGATTCACAGAAGAACCACACTATCAGCTGTAAGAAAAGTTCAGCATTAGCATGGAGTCAAACAGTACTGACGTGGTAGGTTAGGCTCCACCTTTAATTGTTCTTACTTACAATACTATTTTTAAAAGATTCCAAGCAAATCACATAATCCTGAGAGAACAAAGAGAGGCTACTGTAGCCTTGAAAAAGGAAAATTGCCCAGAGTTTTGTTTTCTCATGTTGTCAGTTCAGAGAAGGAGAGTAAAGGGCCCTGAACTTTGAAAATGTGTTCAGATTTAAATAAATGAACAAGTATTTTCAGAATTAGGGCTAACATTGAACATTAACCTGATATTTCACGTTTCTAACTGTTGTATTTCTCTCCACTCCTCCAATGAAGTCACTGATTACTGCAAGATCCTAACTGTTACAGCTGCTCCCTCTTACCCAGGGAGATACATACGGAAGATCCATGGTGTCTTTATATTTTGCTACATTAAATAACAAGGCATCAGCACACAGCATAGCTTACAGAAAGCTTTGTGTCAAGGCACAGCAGAACAAGGCTTTAAAGCTTGGGCTGCTAAGCTACACCAGTACAATCTGCACGTACGTGTAAAATAGATTATTGTATATTGCGCTATTTTTATTCGTTTGTATTTTGGTAATTATGACAATGTGCTTGGCATGCTCTCACCACACACAGAGAAAAGACAGTTTGAACACACACACACACACACACATAGCCTTCTTTCATGCAGTTTTGGAGAGGATTGAACTTGTGGCCTTATGTAATGTAAAGCAAATAAGTAAGCAGCAGATAACTGTAAAAAAAAGTAACTCTATCTCACACTAGTCAAACTCAGCAAATGTGGCTTCTCTTTATTAAATTTTGGGTTTCATTACAAAGAAAGCTGGACAACGAAATGAAGACAAGAAAACTGTGAACAGAAGAAACATGTTTGCTCCCAATCGTTACATCTCGGCATTGGCTCTGCCAGAGTTCAGAGTGGCAGCCTGGTTTTCTTTTCATGCAGTTAAATTGTCGTTTTCCTCACAGACCTGCTAAGGAAAAAGAATGGTGACATTTGTGCAGCAATAATGAAGTAGGGAGATAAATGTCCTTCATTTTCCAGCCATTTGCTGACTGGCTGTCTGAATTAGTGTTAAGGGAATTTGCAGTCTCCTGGCCCAGCAGCATCTCCCAGCAGTGCGGTTGTGTTCAGCAGGCCTGGCAGCTCAGCCTCCATACCCTGACATGGTCATAACTCTGCTCTGTGACATTTTATGGCAATACACAAATCTTGCCATTCTGTGGTTAGGCCATAACTTGGAACAGAACTGGGAAGACAACGCAACCTTCATTTAGCATAATTAGTCTGGGATTGGTAGATAGCTCTAAGTAGTTTTTTTCCTAGATATTGTGATAATGAAATAATGTTGTTTGGTTTCACCACCAGCTTACAGCTGCAGCCTTGGTGCAAAAAGGCAGGAGTACTCCCAGACCGCTGAATGCCTGTATAATTTTATTTGCTAAGAGAATGTTGAATTCTAGTGTCATGGCCAGAATTATTCTAGCTTTGGGATCACAGCAAACACGTCAACACAAAAGCAGTCTAGAGCAGTTGCAACGAGAAAGTACAGCTCATTTGTGCAAGCCTATTTATTTCAGTGATATCAACCCAAGCCAGCCCAATACAGAAAAAGATTTAGAGCTTGTCTGCTTTCTTCAGGTTACATCAAGATGATGTACTTCATTTCAAGTGTACCATCTGAGCTTGCACACAGTGGCAGCATCTAATAGCCTTCATTTCACAGTGAGTTAGTACTTTCAGACAAGGAAGGCTTTCTCTAATGGCTTCACTTGCTTATAACAGTGCTGACCTCCATTCATGGTAGCATTTTTCTAGCAGTTGAATGCGGGTCATAAAGTCAATAAAAACTGCTGTGCTCCACCTCAGGATCACACAAGAACAAACCTGGGAAGTCCTCCTGCCATCCTGTGGTCCGACCCCTTTGAACAACCAGCAGCAGTGAGCAGCCACAGCTGCCATAGAAGTAACTCACGCTTCAGTCTGACCGTCAGGCAGACGCACTATGCACACAGCGCACGTGTACATTTGATGTGACGCTGATCACTGCAAGCTGGCCACAAGCCAAGCAGTGTGCTCGTCAGCAGCTGTGACAGCAGCTTTAGTGGCCACAGTCACAGCTTCCTCTGTCTCATCTGCAGCTGCCCAGGAAAAAAGCACAAGCATGAGGCCAAGGAAAGTGAAGAAGCCTGGGTAGCTGCTTCAGCGTGGACCACACAGAACAGCTTTCTTCAGTGCACTATTGTTCTAGGAGCAATAAAGAGGCATTGCCAGGGAGAAGCAGTTGGTGCTGCAGACCCAGAGCAACCCATGGCTGCAGAAGACAAAGATCCACGCACTTCAGCAATGGGAACGTACACACAGGAGACCTCCTGCAAGTACCTAGAGCACCTGTGAGTTCGTGACAGCCCATTGCTGCCTGACGGTGCTGACTCACACAGTGCTGACAGCCAGACAAATGGAGCTGTCGTGCTGAAGGTGGGCACATCCCTTAAATTACAGATATTGCCACTGCCTTGCCCTCAGCAGTCCTCAAGATTGCTACTATTTGTGTGCATGGACATTACTGTGCATGTTTCTGTCTTCTTCTGAGTCTTCCTGTTTTCTTCCAGCCACCACAGCTGACAAAGACTTGCTCACACCAGGAACTGTCTAACAGTCACCAAAGCAGCTGCAGGGTGACCGCAGAACACGCCTCTGGGAAACAGTGATCCCTGGTGTGCAATATGAACCCTGGAATTCAGTTCTGACGTGTTGGCAGCAATATTTTCTGGAGCAGTACAGGAAGCATCGCAGGGAGAGAAAGACACCAATTTTCCAAGCAGTCCGAGTGCACTAGGAGATGCCACTCCTAAGGGAAAACTGATGAGCGTACAGTACTAGGGATGTCTCACATAGACAAGTAGATATTAATTTGGCAAAACAACACATTGTGTCACTTGTCCTAGCTCGTAGGATATGACACCACTAGCCAAGGCCCATGCTGTCCTGGACCCGTGCTTTTGCTGCACCTGCAGTGTGCCTTATTCAGGGTACAGTGGTATGAGATACACTTCATGACAAGATGGTGATAAGCATACCGTTGCTATGTGATCTGTTTAAGCATTTTGGCCTATTGTCTCAAAGAAACAGTGACTACTCTCTGTGAAATACCTCACTAAACACTTTGTAAAATGGTATTTTCTTCACAGAATGGAAGAAGAGCTCTCTCTGCCCAGGAGCTTTTGGTTTAATGTGCCAAAACAGAAAACCAAAGCACGTTTGAACAAACTATATCTGTCTTCCTTAAACTGCAACTGCTTACATGCTGTGCAAACAGTGGGGCCTTGAACTGTAGGATCAGAGACGTCTCAGTTTGGAAGCTTTAATCTTTGGGTTCGAGGTTCCCTGTTGCCTCTTGGAGCTCCCTCAAGAACCCCAGAGGCTAAAGGAGTTCATTAAACACCAGCCTCACCTCCAGAGGTATCAAAGCAACTCAGCTTCTACAGGCCATTCTTTTCACTACAGAAGGAATCACTAGCTGAAGAGTTATGACACTTCCAAGGTCTGTTTCTTGCAGGAGGCAGAATGATTCATGCCTGTCAAAGGGAAATCCTCAACAAATTCACTGCCCTGCAGCACCAGCCCTCATACTGCTTCTTTGCAAAGCAGCAGGGAATATCTCGCCAGCCCCTAAGTTTGCTGAACACTTCCCAGTGTCTAGGTCCGTGAAGACTGCCCATGTACACCTCTGATTTGCTATTTTCTTTGAAGCACTGCACCATACAGCTTTAACCTGATTCACTTTGTTTTTCCACTTTCTCATTGTCTCCACTGTCTCACTCTCATGGTATAAAGAAGGAAGGTTCCTTTAGTTGAACAATGTCAGTGTACAAGATCAATATTTCTAATTAAAGAAAATGCAAAGGCAAACTTTAGTCATATTTTGCAACAGGGACATTTCTTAGCTGCTTCAGTACTCTTTGCCTACAATCTATCAGTCAGGCCTAGATGTCACAGTGGGGAGCAGGGTTTGTGTATGTTGTGACTGCGTCGTGGTGCACTGGATCCTTTGCAGGAACCTAGGTGAACACCCACGAAGGAAACACACACGAGGAAAGCCAGAATGAAATCACAGCACTGCCCAAGAGCTCCACTGGTCTAGGTGATCATTGAGTCAGGACCTGGGAGGTAGACCCCAAAGGACATTTGCTCTGCAGAGTAACCATAACCTCGGTTACACCACCTCCTGTGTAGTGTCCTCAGCTCAGAATGGTTCCCCTTCCACCCAGACTGTCCACTCCATAGTCTCTGCATCCAGGTGGGACATTCCATACATTTACCACTGAGCTTGTATGCTCTGGAGCAGTATCAGCTGCCCAAAGTGATCACACACAATATAATATTAATACAGATGAAAGAAACCTGTTGCTCTTCTTGACAATGCCTCTTCTTTTTACCAGGTACTATTGGAGTTTAAGAGTCATAGATTCTCACACACATGGTTTTCAGAGCCTGCTGCTGATGAGACTTTAGGTTAATGTAAAGGCAGTCAGGAACCAAAGAGTAAGAAGTAGAAGAGCAACAAGCAAGCATGCTTTGTTAGTTCATTTATCCACAAGATCTGCTTCTGCAATGCCTTTCCAGTTCCCTGACTATAGCAATTTTCCTTCTTCAGCAACTCGTAGGTTTTGCCTCCTTGCTCTGCTGCCTTTTTGATTGTCCTCCATACGTAACCCCTCCAAAGTCACCCTCTCTCTTTCATTTCATTGTGTTCATAAAGGTTACCAAGCATTTGTTTGCAGATGTTGTGCAGCATTTAGCAGCAGTGTTCCAGGAAAGCTCTGATGCACTTTGCATGTAAACTTTCTGCTGCTCATCATTCACAATTTATGCTAGCAAAGCTGAACACAAAATACAGAAACATGCTGCCTATATGCAGATCTTTTTATATCAGTGCAGCTTGAATAACTAGAAACCAAATTCAGCGTGCACCAAAGTCCCCAGGTACAATCAACACTGATCTACAAAGTGGATCTTTCCTTGTTGTGCTGTCCATGCTGCTAGGCCCTCGTCATGCAACACTGAAATCAACTGAAAGTATTTATAAGAGTCAATGAAGTCCAAATTCTATCACAAGGTTGTTCTGGTGAAATAGAAAAGGAGGTCAAATGTAAATGCGGATCTACAAACCCACTTGAAATTAATGATGACTTTGCACATAAATCAGCCGTCACCCTATTTGCACATACTGTCGTAGTAACTATCCAGCCTACAGCAGCACCACCTACAGATTTTTAACCACTTTACACCAAATACACATTGCCGGTGTCACTGTTAATGTCCCTGGCCTACATGACGTCCCTGAAAATTCCACTCCTCTCTTCCAGACTAAAATTAGGTACAGATGTCTCCCCATTTGTTTTTGCTCAGTGAATACCATATATCGTGAGGGAAAAATATACTCTATTGAGGGAAAATTATTGGGCAACGTATCATGAAGCATCTATATTGTTTCACTGAAGAAGAGCCTTCCCAGATGATGATGAGCAGCTTTAATGGCTTTGCAGAGGAACTGATAGATATGTGGAACAAAAGGGTGGGTAGTTGAGGCACTCTCCAGCACCCCATTGCAGATAACTCAAAGTCCTGCTGTATGTTGGATGTGGGTCTCTGAGGCAGGCATTTGTGCTAAACATTTTATCTACACAGAGAAATCTATGGGTGAAACAATGTTGGTATAATTATCTCACTAGAGTTATATCAGCACAAATCCTTGCATGAACACTTACCTTCCTGACTACGACTGTGCACATGGGCACTTATTCCAGCATAACTACAGCACTCTAATTAGATCAATAGTTACACTGGCAAAAATTCCTATCTAGAAGGTGCTGTCAAAATTACTAGAAGAAACAATACCCATTCACCTTCATTTGTTCAGCCACATTTCTTCACTGCTATTTTTGTATATAGAGAAAGGAAAATAAATTTATTCTCTATATAATGCAGAAGGGAAATTTTTTTTATGATGTCTGCTATCTTATCTTTTTCTGTGTCATCAGTAATTGCTATAAAACTTCATATCAAGTATATGGTAGTATAATGTAACTCAGAACTCAGAGAATCAAAAGCCACCAGACCCCAAAAAAGACTCAGTAGAGCTCAATGAGCTACGATTAAGGGGGAAAATGGCAAATTTCCCATTTGCACTAATTAAACGTAATTGCAGCTGACAAGTAACTGTTACCCCCAGGGGCTTACTGAATCTGTTTCAAAGCTCTAATTTCAGATTAAATCAAAGTACAAACAGTTCCAAAAGGCACCAGAGATAGCATGGTCACTACTGAAATATGAAAATACTATGTCACCCATCTGACACAAACAACTGATTTCTTATCTGGCAGTTCTTGTCATGATGAAAACCCCTGCTCATCCTAGTTCAATACCATTCTTCTGTTCTGGCTGCACTCAGTAATTTGCTCCTTTCCACACAGACAGCAACAAACCATGGAAGTGGAACAATTAACTCTTTCATGCCAAGAAAGAGAAGAAAATAAAACCCCTTTCACTGGACATCTTTTGCTCTTGGTCTCTATTTTCCTGAGACAATGGCTGCCTACACATGTTCAAAAAACAGAAGGCCAAAGAAGAGATTATTAAAGTTATAATGGTCAAAGACGACACACTTTTCACAGCCCACCTCTTACCTATACGGTTTCAACATTGAGAGAGCTAGACCCTTATCAACTATAAGCAGGCACCCGCTCGTAAGTGCTGGAGGATCTCTGCAGGCACTCACGGTTTGACACCGTCTCTCCTTGCATGCTACGAGGCCTCCGCGCTGCAAGCCGTGGGGATGGCGGACGGGCTGAGGCAGGTGCAGGACCCTGCCGCGCTCCGTTTGGGGAGAGAAGCCAGCACTCCTTACCTCGTGCACGTGTGGAAGAGCCAGCACCGCCCTCCTGCCTAGCGCACGTGTTTAGTGGAGCGATGCGCCGATCCCGCATGCTACAGTAGCACAGCGCAGGCACCAGGCTGGGCAGAGCCCCTCCTCATGCTGCAGCACGGTCCGTTTGCTTGGCTTCGTGGACCCACTTTAGTGCTGCCGCCGTCATCATAAAACATCCCCAGTCAAAGTCAGTCTGTGTTAGTAAAACTACAAAGCAGAGACCAAGCCAAGCACTGAGGTTCCCCAAAGCTGCCGCTTATCTCCCTTTAAGACGTTTCCCTCATAATTAATAGAGTCAGCGGAGCTTGTGACAGGCAAAGGAGTTTGCCCACATGCAGCAACTCGTGACACTGGAGCTTTCTTCTCTCTTCCAGTGGCACACCAAGAGGTCGAATAATGATTTCCATAAGGGTTCCTGGATCTTTTTTTAATGGGATCCCAACACAAGCTTATGGTTTTCCTTACATCTGGTGGAGCAGAAATCTGTATTTCATCCTCTCGACCCCAAAGATTATTTTCCATGAGAATTTGATTGTAAAATATGTTCTTATTGTTCCTCTGTTTCCTCATGCCTGTCCTTCTTTAAGAACAGCGTCTTCTGCTGTCTCAAGGGCTTTTCTCAAATATTAATTTATTTTCTCCTCCAACATATTATTTTCATTAGAAAAGTATTTTGTCATTCACTACATGGTCTGAGTCCTCTGAGAAGTTCAGCGGCTCCTGAAAAGTGCAAGTGCTTAGCTCCTTACAGGGGAGGCTCAAGACAGCATCCCTTGGAGAGCGCTGAGAGGGAACTGGGAAAAGGCTGAATCCAACTCCTATCCCACTGAAAAGCAGATGAATAGCTGCCATGAGAACAAAGGCTGCGTTTGCTGGCAGAATGAACTGAAACTAATGCAGAATCATGGACCAGAAACTTTGACTCTTCTTGGAGCATCTTCACGTGTATATTAAGCCTCCCAGACTGGAAAAGGAGAGGAAAAGGGAGAGCGCTGTATGTCTTCCAGGAAGGGAGGCTGGTAGCCCAGGCTACTTTACAGATCTCTGGGTGTGCTGGTTAGCATTTTAGGAAATTTAAGTCTCTTGGGCTTCTACCACTGCCAGTCACTCCTTTAGTTCAAATACATGAGAAAAGTTTAGGATTCCTTATCTCTGCTAAGGACCCATATGAAAGTTGGTCAGGAGAGCTCAAGAAGATGACTTCTTCAGCTTAAGTGGTGATTTCCTTTTCAAAAATCCCAGGAAATTACATCCCACATTTCCAGCTTCCTCCACACCATAAGCAAAGCCTGATGCAAGAGAAAAGTTCACAATGCAAAGTTGAACACTGAAAGGTTCATAGATGTTAGCATAACGGTAGGCAAAAATTTGAGCAGAAAGATGTAGAGGACAGGGAAAAGAGCAAATTGCAGCAATAAGCAGAAAGGCAATTGCAGAGCGTTGAAGTAAACAAGATAAGAGGAAGAAAGGAGCATTCTGTTGCCAGAAACTGCAAGCCCATGGACAACACATAATCAGCAATTACACTAGCTTGTTAGCGCGCGATGTATCCGCGGATTGGTTAGAAGCTTGGTGGGAAAACTTGTGCAAATAGCTGCCTTATCGGGATGGAAAGTTCCCAGGGGACTAACGTCCCGGTACAGATGTATAAACCACTGCCTGCAAAATAAACTTTGTGTCACTTACACCACAAGTTGAGTCTGTGCCGTAATATGCCACAGAAAAAAATGTATGCAACAATATAATTAAACCTGGTAGCTTAATGCATAACCTCAGAGGGCCTGAACTAAGGCTTCTCCAGCAACTCTGACTTTTAAACACTACATTTCACAATGTTCATGTTTCTCCCTCAGAGGTTCCTGGACTGCGATGTATCCACTGTCAGTTCTTCTTGTGGCTGTATGGAAAGCACCATTTTTTTAAAAACTGACTTCAAGACAACCTTGAAAAACATGGATTTTTAAAATACACTAAAAAATTGTTTTAGGGAAAAAAAGAATGTAGCAACTTCTATTAATTTGCAAAGTTTCAAGTTCCATAAAATCTGCCTGTCCTTAAACTGAAGCAAAATGCTACGGTTATAGTGACCATGAAAAGGCACCCCAATTAGCGCTCACTTTTGAATTTCATAAAATAACACGGAACCTTCTTCCTAGAAAACATAGATCTTAACTCCCTGTCCTCATGCTGAAAACCTAGTCTGGTTACTGATATTTGGGAGCCACCACATTTGCATTACGAGAACTTCTGCTACAAGCTCTTATCTTACCTAGTAAAATTCTGCTGAGCTGATGAATGAAGTCATTATTGTTAAACCGCACCAGAAGCTCCTCACAAATGTATCAACATCTTCTCTCCTTTCTGCAGAGCTGAGTGTGCATGAGACTCAGCAGTTCAGCAAAACTTGGTTCCTACTACTCCCAAATTCAGGAAGTTTGCTTAACAATCCTTGTTTCCATCTGTGGGATTTGCTAGCCTGGTTGTAGGTCAAACTCTAACCTGCAGAGATCCTTTTAATACATAATGACATAATATTTCCCACTAAGTTACTCAGCAAAAAGAGAGAACCAGCTGACTCACAAACTGGACATTGCCATTATCAACGGATCTTAAAAAACAGGTCATCCTGAAATACTCTGAAAGCTGCTAAAACAAGTGCAAGACTAAGGTCACAAGGTCAGCATGCCTGAGTGTTACTACCGTATTTTGTCATTTGTCACTGATTTGGAAAAGCTTGTTGTAACAGCTGGGTGATTTCAAGCATGCAATGTGGTTTCTTCAGGATAACCTTTTAATCTCATGAGCTTGATTTCTTGCAGTATAAATTAGCTTAATATAACACAGAAAAGCAGACTTTCAATCGTTAGATCAAGCTGCAAGCTTCTCTAATGAGTGACAACTTTTTCCTCTAAAGTGTGAGGTTTATACAGAAGACTGAATTTTGTGTTGTTTTTATGATAGCAACATTCAAAACAATAACTGCAGGATGCATTTACCAGTTAGAAAAAAAAATAGTGTCACGGTCACTGTGAACTGAAAAAGCATGAAAATTAGAAAGTGTTCATGTAAGTTTAGAAAAAGCAGATGAGAAAAATGTTTAGCAAAACACTAGAGCTTCTGAGCCAAGGGAAACTGATGAAGGTGGTGCATAGATAATTTTCAGAAAAATCAAAATTGTTATTAGCAGATGCTAATATTCTTCAATGGGAGATAAACACTAACATACAGCTCCTGTCCATGCCCCCAACCAGTAAGAGTTCATCTTATATCAGACATGAATCAACATGTGGATTAATGGTGTTGTGATACCCAAAGTTAGAATATGCTGTAAGGCTTCACCAAAGTTTTTCATTTCAGTAATATAAGCAGTACCGTATACTGGAAATCGTGAGTACACTCCAAAATTTAATCTGGCCAATACAATTTGCATTGCATATCAGACACACAGTGACTCACAGTAATTACAGACATGTAGACAGAAACAGAGACTATGTGCAAATAGGCTGCACATCAAAGATGAACATAACCCTTTGCAGCTGGTTTGTTCTTATAATTTTACTCTTTGGGGACACAGTTAAATGCACATTTTAATAATACTGCAGTTTCTAGAAAGATGGTTCACAGGATTATTTCCGTCACCAGCCCCTGTGAGCTGCCAGATAACTCCTTCAATTGCCAGGGTGTGACCAGAGCCCTGCGTGGGCCTTTTATCGTCCTTGCATTACCGTGCGATAGCCTGGCTTCCCCTGTGCTCCACCTACACATTCTGGTACCCTCCTAGCGTGATGTAATTTAACACTATTTTGAGCACAAAAAGGCAAAGAGAGAGGCATTTTTACACTTCACGGGAAAAAGAAGGAATATTTAGACACACTACAGTGGCACAGGGATGGGGCCTGACATCCAGGGCTAAAAGCAGGAAACCAAGGGAACAAGACAAACCTTCCCAAAATGCATTTCAGATGTGAGAGCAATAAGGATTTGTATCTTTTCTCCAAAATATAACAGCAGGTAAAAGGTAAGGAGGAGAAATCAAGCAATATGTCAGATAAAATCCACTGCCTACACCGTAAGAATTAATTTGAAATTTTGATTAGCAGGAGAGAAGCAAGCAGAGTGTCCAGACTCTGCCACCAGGTAAAATGCCACCCAAGGCAAACAAACACAGCCCAGTGGGCTCTGCATATCTCTTCTCTGCAGTTTCGAGCCTGTAACCAGCCAGCAGTCCATTCACTTCCTTCAACAAAAGCCACGGTTCATGACTGCAACCTCCCCAAAGTCACTAACCCACCAGCTTGGCACAAGCACTTACAAGCGCGACTCATTTTACATTTGAAATGAGTAGATCCCCTGCACAAAGGAGAGACAGGACCCAGAAGTGTGGAAAGCCTTCCACTACCCTTCTGCCCAAATCCGGACAAGAGCAAAGGCAGCGGCGTGAAGACAAGGCAACTCTTTGTCTGCTTTTGTTCCTAGAGCACACACTGGTGTCGCCACAACACAACTGCAAGCTTGAAAGGGACTCGGTGCATTCACATTCATCTGCTCGGCCAGGAGTCAGCCCAGAAGCGCTCACTAATTCCTGGCTATTTGATAGCAGCACCAAGGCAATCGGAGAACACCGAACATTGGTGGTAGTCTTGAGCATGCACTGGCTCCCTCTTTACAAAGGGGAATAGTAAAATAAACCATTGAAGCAGTGGATGTGCCAAGCTGAGTTTCTAAGTCACAAGCTACAACATTTTAATTTGGTGTGGCTGGTTTTTAATTTTACAGTATTTCTCCTAATTGCTGCAGAGCTGCTCTAAAGCCTGAGAGCCTTCATACTGGCATGAATGAAAGCAAGTACACTGAATGTGTGGGTTGAATGGCAGGGTTGTTGTGATTTCTGTATCACAGGAGGGGGACATGGACAGATGCACTGTGACCCTTTACTATGGAGGATTGCACCACCGTGAGTAGATGAGAAAAGAAGCAGATGGTGAAGCAATGTTCTGGCCACCACGTGCAAGTGAGGCAGGAACCCTAGGCAGTCCATGGCCAACATGAGAAGGCAGATGACAGAGCCATGCTTTACCTAGCCACTGTCTTTCCATGATCCTATTATCAGTAAAGGTTTACAGCAGACACATCTTAGAAAAGCTCCATATATAGCACCAACACAAAGCTTCTGGTACACTCCCAGATACAGAGGTCACAAACCATTTCGACCATTCTCAGGGTCTCCACAGAAATATCACTGGTATCATATTTGAAACCTTTCCCAACTTACTCCATCCCTATTTCCCATGCACTAGACTCATCAAATCTAGGCCCAGGCTAGAAACCTAAAACAGGATTTATTTTCCACTCAGTGTAGCTCAGTCAATACAGCTTCGCACCTTTGAGAAACCGCTAAAGCCTAAACTGAAGTAAAGCCAGCTAAGCTGGTTAGGCTGTGGATAAGCAAACACCATGAGTATTTTCCTCTTGTGTTGCTGAGAAAACACAGAAGAAGAGCTGCTCAGACAAAGACCTTCCCTGTTGCTCATATAACACTGTATTTCCGGCAGGGTAAATCAAATCTCCAGCAGTCAGTCACCAAAAGCCTGCCCTGAACTGACTCACTCACGGCCTCACCAGCCATGGGCAATACCCTCCATGCCTATCTGCAACGAGGGGCAGGTCTGGCTGCTCTCCTCTGTCCTTTTGCCACAGGGCAGAGTCCCAGATCATGAATTGAGAGCAGAAGAAACCAAAGTAACTCAACACAGCACTTGGGTTAATTTTGTTGTGCAGAGGGAAGCAATTGATGCCCACTACTCAGCCACAAATCTTTCTAAGTGTCTGTTGGAAGGCCAAGGTGAGATATTATGACCAAAAATTTCATGCCAGTGTTGTTTTCCATGGGAATTGCTCTGAGAGGCTGAAACTACAAGCAAGAATTACACTAAGAAAATCTGTAGGTACAATTTCTATAGATTTTGTATTTTGCTTGCACTACTACAGTTCCATTACTATACATTCTTTTATAATTTCATCAGTAATGACTTTAATACTACCTGCCCTTAGACTAACAATCTTCAAAATGTTCTGGAATAGACAGCCTCAAGTGTAAAGGGTAAATACACTGCTTCCTTTAATAAAAAGACATTGGTATTTTTCCCAGGGCATAGCTAACAGAAGCAGAGAATGATAAAATGCAGATTATAATATCTTCATGGTTTCGATGCCCTGATACCTTGAGACTGTTAATGTTATCTTCTATGCTTTGGCATCTTTGCATCTTTGGTACCTTCCTTGGGAAGAAGTACTTATCTTCATTACCTGTCAGCCATAACATCAGCCTCCCCAAAAAAGAACAACTGGTATTTGATATCTTCTGCCCACAGATAATCCCACAGGGTTCTGCTTAGGCTCAGTAAATTCTGCATTTATCTCTTTTTGGCCCTCTCCTGTTGTCCTAATTGCACATATGCAATACTCAGTACTGTTTATGTTTTATTCTGCTACAGTCAATAAGAGTTTCACCATCAATCACAAAAGGAGTCAAGTTACATTTGTGATAATATACCAGACCTAACTGTACTCCTCTGCCGGTTGTAATCTTTTATAATTATTTCTCAATCTCAGTTACATTATTTTAACTACTTTGGGGTCATGATTTTGAGACTGATCACACATTTATGTTTCTTTTGGTTCCTTGAATGACTCAGCTAACTTCCTAAGCACTGCCCTCGCTCCCCACTCAGCTCTGACCCTATCAATACTTGGCTTCAATTCCACTTTCCTCATTATAGCTCCAATATTGATGAGCATGCAGGTCAACTAACTGGGCTATGCATTTTGTGCCTCAAGTGAAGCAGGCCCCCAAGCTGAACCCTGGACCTCAGCACATGGTCCTAGTTTGTACCTGACGAGTGGCTCTGGGGAAGAAATAGAAAGTGGCAGATATGACCTGTTAGCTACCGTTTAGGCAAGTAGAGACCTTTATTTAGTGGATTTACTGTCAGACTCACAGCCTGCCTGCATGGACCGCACCACCACAGCAGCACAGGAGTGCCCAGGTTCCCTGTCCGATATCCCTTCCTCCTGTTGAGCCCGTCCTGCCTGGCAGCACTTCCATTGTTAACACTCTTTTTTGTCAAAGGTTGTGCTTTTCCACTGACATTAGGAAAGTACTTTTGATATCAAATGGTTTCTTAATTTTCAAAGGACATGGGAAGAAGGTTAAGACTGCAAAGTGAAACAAAACAAATTATTAGACACCACTGCTAACGTTAAGTCTGCCAATAGGTTACAACACACACATCTCTGTCTTTTCCAGAGAAAGCTTCCCCTTACACAAAGTTTGCTAAATTATAATGACAAATCACTCCTGTTCCAGCAAAGTACCACTGGGACTAGTGTAATAAAAATGTCTCCCCTATTCCTTCTACAAATGAAAGAAGCCACATGGATGAAAACACAGTATTGTCATTATAAAAGTGCTGGCACCAGGAGAGTCTGTAGCACAGAGTCAGTCTAAGACAACATTGCCAAAATATATCTCTAGCATAAACTTGCCCCACAGTTATCTAATCCCTAACTTGGCTAAGAGGCAGACAAAAAAAATAAGTTCTCAGCATTAGCAGTTATATCTGCAGGCCATATTAAGAGCTGTCTACTTAAATACCCACCAGCTGTTTTTATCACTTTCTGTGGAATGGAACTGTGAAAAATTCCCAAGTATAAAGCTATCAGTTTAAAAAAAGGAAGATGACACAAAGATAATTTTAGATTATTAGTTATACTTTAGATGTAACTTTCATTTTTGGTAGTGAAATCAGACTTCATGGAGCTCTTCCATATTCTACATTTATCTTTGTTTCATATTTCATGAGCTGTAGTAATCATTTTCTTCAAAACACTGCTCATAGGTGTATTGCCTTTGTCTTGCAAAAGCTGGTTCCTTTGTAACAATGGAAAGAAAAGAAACATTTTCAATATTAAACTACACTTTTGGGCATAATTATGCTCTACTGTGCTTTTACAATGTTGAAGCAATAAATCAAGTGAAGTGGAAAGGTGTCGGTGGATAACCCACCCCCTTCAACAGCTTGACTAGTAGGAAAGAACGGAAGAGACCAGACAACAAGATGACATTCAATTACTTGCTGAAAACTGACCTCTTAAGAAAGGTACCTGACCACTGGATCTCTTCCCAGGAAGAAAAAAAAAATTAATTTCTCTTATGTGTGCCTAGTTGGAACACACTGAAGGGAAGAGTTTCTTCAATGTGTACAAAAGGACCTTGCATAGCTTCTTCCTCATGAGATACTGATGGTAAAGAGGAGGAGGTCTTGTGAAAAAGCACTGCAAATGTTCTGGAAATGCCATTACTGTGACCTTGTGGACACAGAATTGGATGGACAAGCAAGGATCTCAATTTCCACAGGACCGAGAATCCAAAGCCCCAAGAGTTCAATGTAACCTGACAAATACTCAGTAAACTCGTCAATGGCTATCTAGCTTTAAAATCTGCCTTAGTCACAAACTGTGAGACTTAAAAAATACAAGACGATGCCAAAAACAGAGGGTAATAGGAAAATTATCAACAACAATTTATAAACAAATTCTCTTTATTATTTTATTTGCAGTAAGACTACAAAAGAGAGAAGCAGAAGTTAGAAACTGATGCCCTCAGACACCTGAAAGATAAACAAAGAAATCTCCTAGTGCTGAGAAATGAAGATGCAAGTAACATGAAGTTTTCTCAAGGCTTCTGGTGCCTTTGGAGTGCAATGAAGGAAATGCTTTCTCAGATTTGATAATTTTGCATATTCATTACGTTTCAAACTGCATTCTCAGCAGCAGTTGAGTGCCTTTTCCAAAAGTATCTTACTTCTGGAACGAAACATGAATGACAAACTGACATCTTCATGAAAATTACCTGCATTTGTTTACACTTACAAGGCTTTTAAAATAGACTAAGTTACAGAGACTTTAAAGACTTGCCAAAACAAGCAGACAGGCACTTATGAAAAGAGTCTGAGGCAAATGGCTTGTGAGTGAAAGATCTTCATGAAGGTATTTAAACTCACAACTTAAGTAAACCGCTTCTGCGGCTCCACAGCAAGAACACTGGACTGACATGCAAAGAATTCATTTGCAGAAGCCCAAACTGGCCACTACATGAAAGCAGCAGTTGTGGGAATTAGACTAATATACATCTTACTTTTCCTCAGTTGCTACATACCTCTTAAAAGTCGCTTAAGATTTTCAAAAGCTTTCAGGAATTTTGGCTAGATGGATCTCCAGGTGTCATACCTTGGATACCCTGAAGGACACATTAGGCTCATGTTTAAGGTGTGGCTTACAGAAACTTTGTCAAATCATCATCTTTAAAGGATATCTCAGTCTGGGTATGCACCAGACTGCTAGCTTCTTCAGAGAAGCAGTGTTTTAACCTCTGTGTGAATTACAGCAGAAATACTAGGGGAGACAATGGAAACATTTTAGCTTTCTGGACTGCTTGCAAATCTACTGTTACCAATAGATTTGGTGTTATGAGTTAGTGAAACTTGACTAGTGAGTAACTACGTGGTTACAGTGAAGTGCCTATTAAGCCACCTTAAAAGTCACTAGGTGCTACCATGCCGTTTAACATACATGCATACACTGCAGCACATCAAAGTACTAGAACTGCATCTTCCACATGTCACAGAACATTTTAAATACCCAGAATAATAAGCAGGATCTCAGAACAGTGTTAGCATTTTAGTTAAAAATGGTGCATGTATGCTTTTAGTTTCGCCAAGTAAGTTCCATCTCAGTGCTTTCTTAAGGTGATATGCTTTATACAATACAAACTTTCAGTTGGTCCTTACTGTCCCAGAAGAGCATTTTAAGATAAAAAACCCTAGATTTTCAGAAAGAAATTACGTGTGTAATGATCACTTCTCATCCAGTTTTGCGGGCATGCATTTATTTGTGGACTTCATTTCTAGACACCTGAGAACCAAACCAAAGGTCAAACTTCTTTTAAATTCCATATAATGAACTAGTCTGTCATCAGTGCAAAGATGTAAACAAGAGGAAGAGTGTATCAGCAGAGAAAAACAGCCCCCACCTTGTTACTTCTCTTAAAACGTGTATTGTTTCTATTTAAACGTATGCCCATCTGAAGTGTCTGAACATTTTTCATGTTTGTTTATTTAGTTTATTTTGAGCGCACACAAATATTGCTTTTAAACTATTTATTTTCCTTGGAAGTCAAACTGTATTTAGTAGTTTACTTTGTGTAACAATTACTATTTTCCCTGATCTACAAATTACGTGGATTGTTGTTTACCCATATCTAGCTCCAAGATCCAAATAAAACCGTAAATAATACATAACACACAATGTACGTAATGCTATAAAAGAATATAATAATAACTCTTAGCTAATAACTCTCAATAGCTTATCCCACAAACGGTATCTTTCTGTGAAAAGTTAGCTTAATTCCTATCCCTCAGTTAAGCACTGTTGAAAACTCAAGCAGGAAGCAAATTTGCAATGACCAGTTACTCCGAGTAATGCTTCACATGATCTATAGGCTTCTGAAGTTAGCAAGCTTCTGTCTTATTCCTGTTACAGGGGGACATTTTCATGTTTCAATGGCAAAGGCAAGTTTCAGCTATGCCTTCAAAACTCTATCCTTTTAAATGCTCCATATTAGTCATAAAATAAATTCGGCTTCTATACACCCTACACCCTGGAAACCCGTTCATTACAGCTTTGCTAGTATTGCATGAGTCTCCATACGGCAGCAGACGTAAAGCTTTTTTCCTTTCTATTTCATTGATCCGATCTTAGCTCCAAGGCATAAGAACTCCTGGGGCTCTTTTGTGTGAAGGATCTAAGCAGCTTAAAAGGGTAAATTTCTTTTATGGTTCCACCAATTCACATTCACAATTTTCATTCTCTGAGGAAACTTACTATAGCTTGGTTTTGACCCAATACTATGGTATTCATGGGGTTCCCCCAGAACACCACATGAAAGTGTTGGGGTATAGGGAATGGAGATTAGCAGTTACTTTCTGAGCAAACTGATGAGCTCTTCCCAGCATCAGAGAAAACAAAAATAGTATTGTACTGAAAACTCCAGTGAGGAAAGAGTTAAAGTTGTGTTCTTTGTGGAGTTTTTTTTCTTCCTTAAACTAAACGAGGACATTCATAGACCATTACCAGTGGTGTTCTGCCAAATACTGATATCTCTGCAGTAAGGAAACTATAAGCCACATATCCAAATTAGCTCAAAAGAATCCCACTCTGAAAAGATTGAAAGGTGGCCTGCTCCAAATAAAGTCCCTCCCTTATTGAAAGAATCTTTTTATGTCACACAAACATCTGAATAATTGCTGCGCCCTGAAGAAACTATCTTTCATATCAGATATGTCCCAGTATTGGTCAGAAAGGATTAGTTTACATTTACATCAGACACAAACAACTGTATGAAGACAAGGGAAACTTTGTCCACAAGGACAGCTGGGTAGCCTAGCAGGGTCTGTATAGCTACACAGACACAAAGAATTTGGCCACCACCAACAGCATTATGCGAATCAGGACATCGCTCTGCTCGAATTAGGACATCACTCTGCTGTACTGAACAAACGGCGCTGCAAATCCACCCATTTCTCTAACGCAGCATCTCTGCCTACCTCAGCCCCCTTACCTCATCATCTAGCAACATTACAGCCACAACGTCTACCTGCAAATACTTGCCTCCTTTGTGAAAAATGAAAACTTATTTGTTGATTCTCCAGGACTGAGATCTAGTCAAGTTTCAGGCTTTCTGTATCATGGTGCGTGGTCATATCTTGTCACAAGTACAGTTTGATCTTTGCCCAGGAGATGCCCAAAAATAGAGAGAAATCTGTCAAGGAAAATGAAGGCAATATTTAATTGTCAGCTTAAATAAAATCACGGATTCCTCTGGGGCTCCTTACAAACGTCATCCGTTGACGTACTTGTCAAAAAATTGCTCTGCTCTTTGAGAGTTATCTTGGAAAAAGTCAGACCAGTTAACGGCTTTCAGCTGAGACCGTCCCACCTTCGTCCTCTGTCCTGCCTTTGAAGGAGAGGTCGAAACTACTCTCCAGGGCTACTAGTACACCAACTTTTATCTTTACAATGAGATTTGCTGTCATCTTCAGTTTTGGTTCTCGCCATAAAGTCTCTCCGAGGGGAAATTAATACACACCTCAACTTCTTTTTTCCAGTTTTCCCCTCAAAGTGATAAAGTTATACAACTCCGAGAGAGTCTTGAGAGCAGTGATCTCAGAAGACTTCTCCTCTACATCATAAACTAGGAAGCTGTGCTAAAATGTTTGCATGTAACAGCTGAAACTCTTTTGTACTACCCAGTAGGAGCTACCAGCCCAGAAGCTGCAGGTAAAAGCCGTGTTACTCCAAACACTGGTTACAGAGCAGAGAGCACTGTGCCACTCCATTTTCCTGAAGCTTTTGGGTCTCAGGAGACATCTCGCTGACAGATGAGGAAAAAGATGAGCTCTAGAAGGCACATCAGGCAAAAAAAGAAAAGACTTTCTAATGATTTCTGTGGCATATTTCCCATGGACCCATAGATTCTGATTCCAGCTGTTCTCTTCAGATTAAGTGGTTCAGAGGTCCGTGAATACAAGCCCAAATACATTGCCTTAGACTATCACTAGGGCATGGCAGAAACCATGTTTAAGAGAAGCTGAATTACTCAGAACACATATCTAAAGCAGCTTCGAATTTTACTGAAAATGTTCTACCCTTAAGAAAAGCATATCATGCTTGTGTGAATCCACGTATTTTCCACTTCCCAGGAAGAGTGCTTAAAAAAAAAAAAATCATTGCCCCTAGTTTACTATGAGAAAGCAAGCCACCATCGCCTTGTGCCTACTGACAGTGTTTTGCAGCCACCCGGTGCCCCGTGTTGCCCTCGGAGTGAGCAGGAAGTCTGAAATACCAAGCTTTCTTCTCTTGCCTTTGGTTTCTTTCTCCTCCCACGCTACCCAGCCTTGCGTGGTCTTACGATTCCCTCTCCACAGCGACGTCACCTTTCCTCCTCTGTTACCCACCCAGGCCAGTGCCACATCCCCTGAACGTGACAGCTTCACGGACACAGAGTCTGGCTACCACACCTACGCCAGCCCCGCAGCACAGCTCGGGCATGCAGAATCATAGAATCATAGAACGGTAAGCATTGGAAGGGACCTTAAATACCATCTGGTTCCAACGCCCTGCCATGAGCAGGGACATCTTCCACTAGACCAG
>Ga0181612_156396_pt1 | contig 21306 bp, 11 predicted proteins | sample HoacroProtozoa21_FD_119630 | JGI IMG/M metagenome (GOLD analysis project Ga0181612, IMG submission 119630) | Hoatzin crop microbial communities from Cojedes, Venezuel. Combined Assembly of Gp0051906, Gp0051904, Gp0051908
GGACGGTGGCTCGGGCTAGGCGGGGGGTGGCTTGGCTGAAAGGCTTGCTATGCTGGAAAGACGACCAGGTAACGGAGCAGTTAAAAAGCTTGAAGCCAGGCATGCAGCGCTGTGAATGAACTGGGGAGAGCGTTCCCTTTCCTGTGGCTGAGCATCAGGCGTGTTGCTGCGGAGGTGCGGGTCCGTGTCCTGCTGCCCTCCGGGAGCCTGGAGCGGGCGGACGGAGCGAGGTTTGGCCAAGTGCTGCCGAAGGTCGCGTTAAGGTCTGTAAACAGAGTGTTTGACTTCTAACAGGAAGGTGTTGGCTTCCCAGTGTTGACACAAGCCTGTTGGAGAGGCCTCTCCTAGGGAGGCCGGAGCTGCTGCTGTCCCAGTTGGGGAAGAGGAGCTGCGGAGAGGCTGCTCGAGGTCAGCAGATGACCCCCAGTCTCGCTCCTGTGCGGATGGAGAAGAGATTCCCCCCTGCGCTCCCCCGGCAGCGCGGCGGCCAGCACACCTCCACCGCGGGCGCTTTCGGTCGGTCCGGCCTTTCAAAGGCAGAATCCCTGTCGCAGCGCAGGAACCCGGCGGTGACCGGGGCTCTGCATTCCTTCGCCATGACTCTGTCCCTCCAAGCGCTCGGTGTCCAAAACAGCGCAGTTTGGAGGATGTCGTCACTCCACACAAATGCAGGGTTTTTTTTTTGCTTCCCGCTGATGGCTCAGGCGTGGTTAGAGGAGAAGGTCTGGGCTAATGACGCTTCTGTACAAAGTTCGAGTTGTCTTCTGGGAGGAAGGACGGCCGAGGGAAAGCGACCAGCAGAGGAAACAGCCGCGTAAACTTCCCCTCCTGAATTCCCGTCCTGCTCGGAGCGCTCCTCTCGGGAGACGGCCCTTGCCTGGCTGACCTGCGTGTTGGCGCAGGCTGCAGCCGGGGCTTTGCACGTCCTCTCGTCGTGGCTGTGTCGAGAGGCGCTGCTGGAGAAGGGGCTCTGCTCTGAGTGGGTTCGCCCTGCAGGGGCAGGGAGATCCTTCCCCTGGGAGCGGGCACTGGCTTTAACAGCGCTGCGGTGTTGTCCCTCTCCTTGCTCCAGGTTCTCAGCTCTTCAGCTGGGTGCTTTGCCATGGCTCTTCTGCCTGTGTTCGGTTCCTCGACCCTCCGGGTCCTTGCACCCCACGTTCCTCTTCCTTTCATTGTCAGATTAGCCTTGGCGGTCCCTTCGGTACAAACTGCCTGGTTTTCCATGTCATAAGCACCTCCGTGGGAGTAAGGCAAATCGTGGACCTCTTTATCCTGCTCTTCCGTTGCGGACGGGGGAGCTGAAGGTGCGGGATGGCTCCTGCTTCATGGACGGCCCAGCCTGGCTGTGACTGCCGCGTGTACCCGCTGCTCTGGGAAGCCCACAGACGAACTCCAAATGTGAGACAGTCAAAGGGGTTTGAATCCAAGGCATTCAAGCCCGGGGTTCCCCACTAAGATAAGAAACAACAAAAATCCTTTAAAAGCATTTAGTGTTTTCAGCCGTTTCCTACAGTTCCCTTCTCTCCCACGTTGCTCCTAGTTCCTGTGGCACAAGAATAGCTGCTCTTTGTGGAAATGCTCTTCCTCTCCGCTGTTGTTTCTGGAGGACGCCAGAACAGCCTTCCAGTCGCAACGTGCATTTCTGCCGGGGCTGTAGATGGTGTGAGGGGAGGAAGTGGATGAGCTCCAAGCCCAGGGCAGCAGCGGCAGGGACCTGCTGACTCCGCTTTTGGCCCAAGCGGGATGGCAGGATATCTGCTCTTTGTGCACCCACATGGCAAGGCAGGGAGCAGATTTTACTTCTGTTTCCTTTGCAGCGTCCCTAAGGTCTGGGCTCTGCTCCCTGGCCACGCTCCTCGTCCCTTGTCCAGAGCGGCTTCATGTCCCACCAACCTTTCCCCTCTGAAGGCGTCTGTCTGTCTGCAGGGGAGTGTGGAAAGCGGGTGCTTCTGGGCAGTCTCCCTCAACACGAAGGAGGAGAGGAAAGTGTTAGCCTCTCCTTGCTCCCCTGGGGACGCTGAGATTTTAACTTCTCCTTTCAGTTTCACTTCTCCCCTCTGTTTTCAGCTCTCTCCCTCCAGCAGCTCCCCGTTGTAGCAATGGTCCCCTGTACCCATTACAGAGTAGCGTCCTTTTCTTTCGCTTTTTGTGCTTTGGGATGTAAATGCTGCAGGGTGAGGATTCTGGGGGCAGAGCAGGAGTCCCTGGGATGTGGTCCTCTCGTGAGCTGGTATCGCAGCCAGGGCCAGGATCACCAGCACGCTGGGTCCTGCACCGCTCCGCGGAGGGGCCGGGCAGCTGGTGTGGTTCCTGCTGGGCAGAACAAGACCGTGTACCACAGTAGTGGCTTTCCTTCGCAGATGGAGAGTTATACGATTGCCTCGCGAAGCGTGCAGAGCGAGTTGTTCGCGTCAGAGGTGGGGTGGGAAGGACGGTGTCCTGTCCCCGGCAGCCTGCCCTCAGCACGCAGCAGCGGTGGGGATGGCCGCGGGCAAAGAGCGGAGGAGAAGCAGCGGCGTGCTGCCTGCAGGCTCCGAGCATCGTGCGGGGCGGCCGCGAGGCGCAAAGGAAAGACGCGGTTTGGGGAATCGTCTTCGATCCTCTGCTGCCATATGCAGAGCTGCAGAAAGAAGCGAGATCCCTGGCGCTCCAGAGCGCAGAATGTGCTTAAAAAAAAATGAGGGGGGGAATTGGTGCATCGTAAATACCAGTTTGCTGCAAACTTCCAGCTTCCCAGCATTGCAGAGGCGCTTTCTCTTTCGCACACGATGCTTACAAATATCTGCAGGGTGGGGGTCAGGAGGACGGGGCCAGACTCTTTCCAGTGGTGCCCAGTGACAGGACAAGGGGCAACGGGCACAAACTGAGGCACAGGAACTTCTGTCTGAACATGAGGAAGAACTTCTCCGCTCTGAGGGTGATGGAGCACTGGAACAGGTTGCCCAGGGAGGATGTGGATTCTCCTTCTCTGGAGATATTCAAAACCTGCCTGGACAAGGTCCTGTGCAGCTTGCTGTAGGTGACCCTGCTTCGGCATGGGTTTTGGACTAGATGATGGCCAGATGTCCCTTCCAACCCCTGCCATTTTGTGACTCTGTGAGAGCAGATATGAAGTTCTGCTTAAGGCAGATGGCAGTAAGTGAAGTCTGTTTATTTTCATTGAAGAGGGAAGTATGACAATTGATTACACAAGTGTGTTGCACCTTAGAAATAAGCTAAGGCTGTGGGATAGTTAGGGATGGATAGATGACTTTAAAGTAATATATTCTATGAATGTGAAATCAGACTATCAGAAGGGATCATGGGACTTAGAGACCAGGGCCTTACAAAAGTGATAGTGCTTATCAGCAAAACAAAGTAATACCTTAAACACACTGTGAAATATTCACTGTATTTTACAGTTGGTGCGAAGGACACAGGCAGTGGAAAAGCTACACACCTCTGGAGATCTTCCTGTTCTAACCAATAAAACCTGAGAGAATTCCAAATAAAATATATTAAAGAAGGGATTGGCTGTTCTTCAGTTTGTGCAGTAAATAGCACTCTGTATGTTAATGATCATCTGCTCCTTGATATTCTGTTCATTCTGTGATCCCTGCACATTTTATTGAAACACTTTTTATAGCTAGTGCACGTTTACTTCAATGATTTGAAGGTTGGAGGCAAGCTAATACAATAAGCAACGGGGGAACACTTGAAACTCCCTTTTTCTCAGAGCTGTTGACATAGTGTTACTTGTATTGCTGTAACACAAGAAGACAGATTCTACGGTGCTGATTTTCAAAACCGTGTGCGAGCAGCCAAGCTCAGGCAGGCACCATATTTACTGCAGCTTTACAGCAGCTTAGACAATAATTCTGCCTGGGAAGCAACAATCTTCGGGAAGAGAAAAGGGACAGTCAGGGCCATCCAGCTTTAATTAAACTACAGATGTGACCAAATTTTCAAAGTTGTGGTTACTGTAACAAGCAGAAAAGCTAAAGGCTTAACTAAAGACTGAAGACTTAACTGGAGAGCACTTGAAATGTTTTTACGCAAATGAACAGCTTGAATAGTCTATGGAACACAATACATAGAAATACCTATTCACAAGATACCAGCAGATCTGACTTACCTATTTTGCAGTGCAAAGACATGTTTTAACTTCATGGTGATTATCTCTCAAGTGCACAAGCACAAAGACATGAGTAAATGCTATTAGCGATGTAAGTGAAAATTTATTTATTGAAATGTTATTAATGTTTTCAAGGGATTTACATGGATCCTGATTCTGGAGTCACATCTTCATGAGCTGTGTCTGTGAGATGCACATAGAGGCAAATACTAGGAGACTAAGCATGCATGTGTGCATTCTCAAGTCCTATCTCACAGTTGAGACATTCAGTGTTGATGTTAAGACCTGGAAGGAAAAAGTTGGATTACAATTCTTTTTTGTTAAAATCTGTCTTCTGACACTATCACTGCAAGAATACTGTTCCATGATCTGTCTCTGTATTTCTCACCAAGTACTGCCTTTTCCACAAAAATTAGAATAACCATGTTTAATTTGGTATTAGTTAAGCTGATGAGGCACCACTTCCTTTGAAACTGAGTACCACTTTTCCCATTACTACAGTAATATTGTTACGTCTCATGATTCCTGAGCTCTGCTTTGGAGGATAGCTTCACCTTAAAATTTTCCTTATGGATAAACTAAATTACTGCCACCGAGAGCACATGCCACCAATGCAGACAGCCAAGTGGATGAAGAAGTGGAACTAAGGCCTTCCCTCTGCTCAGCCTCAGAAGCAGCCCTTGGCCATCAGCCAGGGAGAGGCTGCTGAAGGTGTCAGTCTCCAGGTGAAATAAATTGCCACAGACCCCAGCAAGACAGGAGGAATACTAGGGGTGCTGAATCCACAAAGACTCTGGTAAGAAGGTCATGTGAGCAAAGGTGTCTCCACTCAGTGCTATGACAAAGTAAGTTTTTCTGCTCTTTGCAGATATCATCCTGATATCTGCCCCTGAGGTTTCCCCATTCAGACCAAAATAAAGAAGTTCCTTCCCCAATATGTTCATGTCATTTATGTGGTGCACTCAAGTTCATTTTGCATTTTTCATTCAGCAGGACATGTTGGACCCTCCCACCTATAAAATCTCTTTCCTGGAAATGTTGGAAATAACTCCGTGTAACACAGTCTCCTTTCATCTACACAAAGATACTCTCTTCTCAGGCTTTTCCACAGGATCCCTAGCCCATCAAAATAATTTTATTCCTCAGAGGTTTTTTCCTGTCCCGTGACAAAAGCAGTGGGGTATTTTTTCTCTCCATCTGTGAAAAGACTACTTTCATTTTTGCTCTGTTCCTTTAAGTCAGGCTCATTTTCAGCTCTCTCTTTACCTGTTGTCTGGTTTTCTCTTTCCTCCTAGGCTGTATCACGCTGAGTCAAGTGCTGTGCAGGAATCATCTTTTTCCCTACACCCTGTTCTTGGTAGAGATGAGACTTACACTTGAAGCTTATTCTTCCAAAAGCAACAGGACGCCACTAAGTGACATGAAATTACTCAATTTGAAAAGTGTTATAGTAGGGAAACCTGCAACAGTTGTGTGTTTTGGGTGACCTTTATAATCAGTGATGGTATTGTATATATGGAATAGTTATTGCAAAACCCATCTAAAATGACTTTGGTGAGTAACTTCAGAATAGAAGACTCACCGTGATATTATGGATATTGAAGCATGGACTTACAAAACCATGCAATCTAGAGAATATACTGCTTGTGTAAATTCAGAGCCTTTTTACAACCTGTTTATATAGTGCTACACAAGATGTTTGTTATAATGGAAAAGTTGGGGCAAAGGGGAAAAAGCAACCCCGAATAGCTGCAATCTTAAAATAACTGAGCTAAAATTAATTACAAATGTTGTGCTAAGCACACTTATTTTTGTGTTCAAGAAACTAGCACGACAGAGAAACAAAAAATTACAAAGAAATTCAAAGATGCCAAAGACTCTCTCAGATGCACACATACGCGGAGGTATTTCCATGTCACAGAAATTACCAGTGTTTAGTTTTATTGGTGATAGAAGGTTTTCCCTCTGGATAAAGTTCTGTGCCAGACTAGGGGAAAAAGTCACGAACAATACCTGTGTTTTTATTGTTAATATTCATTCTCATATTTCTTATTGCACTCTTTTATGAGGATATCTTGCTGCTATATTTCCTCATCTGAGCAAGCTGTTATTGCTGTTTAACTTTTTTCAGAGAGGTGCAAAGTTAAACTCAGACCTGCTAGCGCAAGCATGCCACTCCAAGGCAGGCATTTTTATAAACACATACAAACTGCAAATTTATGTGAGACTACAACCTCCATTTGTGGCTGAGATAAAAATTGTGACTTTTGAGGCAGGTTCTCCTCCAAGACAGCCATGGTATACTGTACAGATAACTAGCAGATGCCAATATGTGGCTGTGATAAAAGCTTTGGAACATTTGTATAACCTATACCTTCCCATATTCTTATGTCTAATAACACACTTCATTTTTTGAGGTAAGGCCATGTCTACCTCAGAAATCTTTGTTACAGAAGATATACGACTTACATTCCCTCCCTCCACCATAGGAATTAGTGAACTGTAACAGAGCTCCAATGATTTTCTCATCATTCTTAATACAGTTCTTCAATAAGAAGTGCCATGTCTCACACCACTTGCAAGCACTCTACTTACCATTTCCTGCAGTGCCTGAATGCATCCAGCTAAGTTAGGCATTGATCCCAGCCTGAAAAAAATGGGATCTGGTCACTGTCCAGCTCCACAGGTCATTTCTTTTAGATGCTTGGAATAAGAGGGGTTGTTCTTCATGACCTGGGAATCAATCCTCTGTTGACACCTGGGTTGCCCACTGTTGCCTACTGTCCCTGTGACACCCACAGTATTCAGACACTGCTCAGAGCCTGTGAAGCAAAAGGAGAGACAAGAAAACACAGCCCAACGATCATGAATTGATAGCCTTTAGTGTAAGGTATTGGCAGTTCACACTGCAGTTTCTACAATGCATATAGAAATCATTTATATAATACTGTGCTACATTTGCGGGGTTATGTAGTTATCAAGCTATTTTTCAAGGTTATACCTTAGCTGAAGGACAAGGATGTCAAGCCATGCCATTCACAAATAAACTGGTGCAGTTTCTTGCAGTGATGGTAGGTTCTGAGCAGCAAAAGTAACAGTTTACCTCTACATCCGCCTTGCATTGTCCACTCACATGGTGAAAGAAAACTGACTGAGGGATTTTTGAGTAGTGAGTGCTACATGGGAAGGACAGGGTCAGCACTGTGAGTAGGCTCATATGACATGGCTTCTTCACTTTCAGTTGTTGACTGATGGCCTTGTCCAGAGCCCAGAGAACATGTTTGACATGGTGGGAAATGAACGAAAGAAAAGTGTGAGCAAAAGTGGATGCTGAAGGAGGAACTCATGGGGCTTTGGGGGCTATAGTCAAGGGAAGAGTTCTCCTTGCTCTCCCCGTTTGCAGTTCCCTCAGCTCCTTGGCACAACTCAGATAAGTGAGGGGCCAGGATTTGTTCTTGATGGCTGCAATGGAGCATATAGGCTTTGCTCCACCTCTTCTACCATTCCTTCTCCCTTCCTCCTAGCACCTTCCCCTGTCCTTCCCCTCAGCCCCCAGCCTTCCCCTCAGGACAGTGCCCCAGAGCCCCTGCTCAGCCCCTGCCCAGCCACCTGTAGCCCTCCCTGCCCAGGCCCTCACACCCAGCCTGGTTTCAGGCTCCAGGCAGCTCTGTGAAGTCAATTTATCACACAACAGGTAAAATTTCACCTTAACAGTGTCATTGGATATATATTATGTTCCAGGCAGCTTTTCCCGTCATCTCCATCAAAGGCTTCCCCAACTTCTCAGCAGGACTTCACGTAATTATGGACTGGTAAGATGCATGGTTTAATGATTCCTACTCCTCTTTGCCATTAGTCGAACATTTTCTTGGATAGTACATCAGGAAATGGTATGGATACAATCAACGGAAGCAGCTTGTAGAAAGGAAAACAGCATGACCTAATCACCTATCCCTGATTCACGCATCAACACTTTCTGAAAGCTTGCAACTCACCAAAGTTTAGGAATTGGAATTATTTTTTTAATAATAATTCAATATATAAATATGTAAATAATTTAGAAAAAAAAAATGACTGCTAACACAAATGCAAAAATCCAACAATGTAACTCTTTGAGTTTTGTGAAACTGGAAAAGTAGGGCTTTGGAGAGAAAATAATTCAAAGGTGCCACCGTATGTCCTAAAATTTAGTGGTTTTTTTATTAAAAAGTAGGGTACCTTCTTAATTCTTTTAAACTAGCTCATTTAAAAACATAAGAAATGTCTCCAATATTTTTGAGTCAATGTTGTTTGACTTGAATCACCTGGTTATAATTTGTACTCAAAAATGTTTCATCATTCATAGTTTTTAACTAAAAAATATTTGACTCACAATCTAAACACATATTCAGATTTATGGAAAGAAGGAGAGGTATCTCACAAATAATACACTAAAACAAGCTGACACCCCGTTGCTTCATTTTTTATTGAATATTTAACTATGTCGTAGTATACTTCGGGAATTCAAGTAATTTTTAATTTGAAAAGGGGTTGTTCTGCACTTTCAGTTCTGTTTATGACCAAAAGAAAAAATGATTCTTATATAGCAGGACAAGTTCCCTACAAAGGAGTATGTTCTGAATGCGGACACAATTAGCACAATAAAGCAAGTTTAGCATTAATGGGTTTTGTCTGAGTAAATGAAAACAAAATTGTACTTCTGGAGACAGAAAAATACCGCAATCTCATTTGCATGTTTCAAATCTTTCAGATTTTATTTATTATTTTTTTTGTTTTTTTCAATATAATGCTTATGGACACTCTACTCATGACTTTATTATAATTCTGCACACACACACCTCTGAATATAAAGCCCTTTGTTTGTACACCCATCATGAGCAACACTGGTGGTTTTGCTCAAGAAAAATACCTGATGTGGGTTAGCCGTGAGGATTTAGCCCTGCCATACACTTTATTATATCCAGACCCCTGACTTACATTAGCTTGATCTTAGCAAGGAATAAAATAAAATTTGACTACCTCTGCTGTTTTTAATGTTACATTCCCTTTTGTGACTAGTCTAAAGGCATAATTAAGTTCTTTGTCAAATCTGGAGAAATTTTCAAACTGAAAAAAAAGAAAAACAGAAGACTAACACATTCCCCTTTAGAAGGTGTTTTCTGTGGAAGCAAAATACTTTGCAAATGTGTATTTTGCTAAAATATACTTTTAAACAAGAATAATTTTTTGGCATTAGCAGGATACTCATATTACATTTTCACAATATATGATAATTTTGAAAAATTTTCTGTTACAAGTTGAAATATTTTGTATCATTTAGTATTTAAAATAACAAAGTGAAAGAATAAGAAAACTTAGTGCTACTGAAACAGAGCATTTCTGTCCATGAAGTTAAAAAATCCTTTATTACTGAAGTGTTTCAAATTTCTCATTTCCAATTCAACTCAGAATAAAACCCAAAAGTTAAGAACTCTCATTCATGTATGCAACAGAATTTTCTTACTGTTGACAACTGTAAAGTGAAAAGGTTTTGTGAACTTAAAAGATGATAAATACACCCCAGGTGTCCACCCATCATTTTCCTTAGTTAAGAAAAGCAGTAGAGATCTGCTTAAGAGACTCACATTTTCAGTCCTGTTCTGTAGAAGAACAGGGGAAAGATCTTTCGCTGTGAGGTTTCTAACATAGCTTCCAGATCAAAGTTATTTGGGTGATCTTTGAAACTTTTGGATAGCTTTGAAGTGTGACTGTCATTACTTCGGATTTTGCATTTGCATTCACAGGACATTGTTCATTACTGAAACTATATATAATAACATATAATAAAGAAATTAGAAAATTGCTGTTGAATTTTAGCTGTTGCTGATAGAGGTATTGATGTTTTAGAGAAATAAATTAAATATAGTATTTATTGGACAGAAATATTCTAAGCACACAAACCCACAAAATAGTCTTCTTGAAAAGCAGGGCAGTAAACACTTATTAAACCAAGATATAGCATTATTTTTCCTGCAGCAAAACTTCTCGGGTTATTTCTGATGACGACTCATCACAGAGTTTATTCCAGATTTAAGCTGTTTCATAAGAATTTAAGGGAACATGTTGTATGAATTCTCTAGAGACACATAAAATGTCTTTTCATGCTGAATTAGTCTGAAGCAAATAATACCGGTGTCTCAGAAGCAAGTCTTGAAATAAGCATCCATTTTCTGGTGTGATCTCAACATGGTTTTACATGTTGGTCAGTTTTATTCTCTATTATGAGAACATTTGACACAAATCAAAAAGAAATTATCTCCTGCTGTTTAGCAGGCTACAGAGCTCACTGATAGTTACTAACACATTTTCATAAATGTCTAAGCAGTTTATGCCAATGAAACCATGGCTGTGTGCTCTTGGAAGTGGTAGGTAGGACAGTAGGGGTCGTGAGAGGTAGGCATCAGTCGAGTCAGTCAGTGGAAGGAGAGAGAAATGTTCTCTGGATAAAATCAGTGTACAGGGAGAAGCAAAGCAGCTGTATTTTGAGGGGGAGAGGTGGGTAGAATAGCAGAGCACAGATCATTGTTTGAGCTTGTTCCTTCAAAAGGCTTTGCATGAGTGAGAACTGAGACGGCTCTTCCAAGCAGGGAGCTGACTGGACACCAAAGATGAAAGAAATGACTTCACTAAGAGCAAAAGAGACACTAGAGGGAAAAAAATAGCCCCTAGTGAAGGAAAGAGTGCTGAAAGTGACAGTTGAAAGGGAAGCACTTCAGAGAGGCTACTGGCAGCAAAGGAAGACCCACCAGGTGCAGCCCAACAATAGAGCAATGGTGGGGGTGGAAACTGCATAAAAGATGTGAGGAATCACAGAAAACGAGACAAGGGAGACTGGGCAGCAGAGTAAAAAAGAGCTGAAGAGCTTGAAATCTGAGGAGTAAGGAGGAAAAAAATCTGAATACAGACCGCTGTCAAAGAGGTAGCCATCCGCTAAAATCCAACTGCAGCCCAGCCAGGCCAGTGAGAAAATTTGGCATGTTAGAACAATTTTGTGTGTTTATTATCCATAAGATCTAACCTGTTTCATTGGAAGCTTGTCATTGCTGTTTATGAAAATAGTAGTAATGCTTTTAGCCCTGAACTTTAACAGCTGAAGGTTCTTACTTTGCTCCTAAGAATAGACAGAAAAATAGAAAAAGGAATTGCACAATACTGTTGCCAGAGGGGTATTTTCAACTTCACAGAGCAATCCTAATCTCAAATAAAATCAGCAGGAATGACAGGACACTCCCTTTGCATACTAAGCATCAAGCACTGAGTGAGTCTGTTCAGTAATTAAATCAGTGAGACATAATCACCTTGCCCAGCACAGTGTGAGCAGTCTCTGTGGATACCCAGAGGCTTCTAGTGGTGTTGAGCCCCATCGCTGTTTCTTCCAGCAGAAGTAGGTAGCAGGGACTGGCTGCAGTTCACAGGGACTTCACCAGTCTCTGGATCAGGCTCCCAACCACATCAGGCCCCTGCTTGAAAGGGAAAGACAAAGATCGGAAGGACAGTGCAGATGGGAGGAAGACTATGATATCACAATGAAACAGAAATTTTGGATAGAAGAAAAGGGGAAAAGATGATAAGAAGAAACTATATCTGCTCTCCAGTTTTATAGCTCCCCTTTTTCTTCAAATCTCAGCTAAAAGCCAATTTTTTCCTTCTTAATTTTCTCCGTGTGTCAAATTCCTTCAGTTTTTCATTTTGTCTAGATAAGTACATCTGTCTTTGAATTAAGTGGTTTCCTGCATACAGTCTGAAAAACCACTTACAAAGTTTTTCAACTGAACAGATTCCATTTGACAGATTATTAATTAGAATTATCATACTTCTCTAATATACTTACATTAAATGTACAGATTTCATAGAGAATTTAAAGCATTTAGAATACAAATCTTTTCTTCAATATATTAAAAATTTTTAATATGATGAACAGTTTTTCATTTCTTTCCACTTCTTCTGATAGCCTGTATTCACTACCAAGAGGACTCAGAGAACTGGGGTTTATGCTGAGCTGTCTTTCTGAAACTGATGCCTTGCTCCAGGGTGAGTGTTGCTGTTACTGTGCAACTGATTTCTTCCTGTTATAATATAACTACAGTTACACCTACCCAGGAAACATATATGAACATAATTCGTGCAACTGCTTGTAATGAGATGACTCGGTTGTGTATTGATAAGTATATACTCATTCACCAGGAACTTCAGTGACTTTGAACATAAAGCCAGATTCTCCCAAACTCTGCAAAAACATCTAAAATCAATATGCCACAGGGAAAAATGACTGATTTTTCACTAAACCAGGAGTTTTCCCTCACTCTGTTTTGCTACTGGGGATGAAAAGCAGAGTAATAGGATATGCCATGACAGACAAAGCCTTTTGGGCTGATTCACAAATACCATTAATAGCAGCTTCTTCCTTAGAGAGTTCCCTCCCTAGGTTTACAATGGCTGGGCGTACAAAGATTCAGTTGTATTTTTAACTGCCTTAAAGGAAAGATTAAACAGATGCTTGCAAAAAGTAGTTGCCACACACACACATAGTTAAAGCTGTTAGCCATTTTACACATCATTTGCACAAAAATAACTTTAGACTACACAAGATATCAAAGACTATACATAATACTGCCAGACATTAATAAAAATAACATGCCAAAATTACTTGACCATCAAAGATCACATAATGTAGGCTAACTGCATATGATCACAAAACTATAATTAATTTGTTATAGCTTGCCAGACAGCCCAGTCCCACACCTAGTGGGACCATTCTGACCATTCTGTAAATTGGGAAAAAAAATTTGGAGCACTCTGAACTGAGACGAAAGAGGCCACCAACGCTTTTCCTAGCTCCTTCTTGAAACCAAGCAGCATTGAGGAAGAACGGGCACAGACTAAATGCTGATTTAACAACCTGGCATATGCAGGCAAGGAGTATGACTTCAGAAAAGGAGTTGGCAGGAGAAAACTTTTGAGTTCACTTCAGGTTGGGACATCACTTCTGTTAATAACAAAAAGGCATTGTTAAAATGTTGATAGATACAGCAGAGAGAAACCATCGCAATCAAGCTGTTCCAATTTTGGAAGAATTTAATGAAAGAAATGTAAAGGAAAACATTGAATTCATTGGTGATTACTAAACTCTACCAGCACAGATTGCTGTGATGCTTCTCCTTGACTTACTTGTCTCCGGCCTTTTTCTCTGCGAGTTGTTGAAAACATAAGAATTGCCTTCAGATGCCAGAGCTTGTGTTAATCCAAATTTCTTAAAGTGAGGAAGATCAAGCTTTGACACTAAGCAGTGTCTATTACAGAGTAGGAGGGCATAGAGTTTAAAGGATTGTTGATGATATGTTTGCTAATGCAGGCTTCCTTCATCTTCAGAAAACCCTCGTGTTGGCCAGCATCAGAGACAAAATACCAAGTCAAATGGGCAATGTATATAATTTCTGATACTACTGACAATTTTCCAAGTAATGTCAACAAAATAACATTGGAATTGGGCAAATATCTCTATAAATAAACTTGATGAACACAGAGTTTTTCACAGGGCAAACAGAATGTCTTCTCAGATATGTAGCTGAAGTGATAAATTATATCGAGTAAATGGTGAAAGTGCTTTAGCAATATTCTAGATTTATGAAGAATATACCATTATTCTAGCCTCCTCTTTTGTCTCAACTGTTGTGGAGCATCTCTGACAGATGACTGACTTTCCCTAGAGCAGTCTGCATTTCAATTGCGACTTCAAGATGAAGCTAGCACAGAAAAAAAATTATGATGGATTTTGCAAATGCTAGCTGACAAAAGTATCCAATAAGAATATGTCAGATACTTTAAGGAACATAAAATGGCTGCACCCAATTTATTTGAGATCTTCATGTATCTTACAAGAATTGAGTTTATTTATCAACACAGCAACTTATAAATTATATTTAACAGTAGGTGTGGCAAGCAAGTTTCCAATTCATGGTTCACACCAGAAATCTAAGAATTATACTCAACCAGTCAGCAAGCAAACATACAAAAAAATACTAGGTGACATATTTCCAAGATGAACAACACAAATATTGAATAATGAATGCTTGCAATAAACTTCTAACAGACAATCTTCAGAACAAAAATTGCTCAGAGAAATAATGCAGTGAATAATGAATACAGCAGAGAAAATAACGACCCTTATATGGACAAATATTACACAGAAAAAGAAATAAAATATGATAAATAAATAAATGATTTTATATTAATTATTCATCTAACTTTGTTCCCCTTACAGAAAAGGATATATTTTCATCTCAGTTCTCCCACTGTAAGTCTTGAGTTACTTCTTTGATTGTGTCTATTCTACTTCACAAATATACCCAGACAGAGACTTCTGGGTTGCCTCGCACCAATGTCCCTGAGAGACAGTGTCCGGAATTAGTCAAGACCAGTTCAAACTGACTGAGATCCTGGACTGTATTTCTCTCTCACCATCTACTTTGGTGTTCTGATTTGGCCCCACTAATGTTAATGAATTAAACCTTGTTATCTCTGGAAACTGAAAAATTATTCATATATTGGTAGATCTGAAGCTTAGAAAAATGTGTTAGGTTGTGCAATTGGCTCTCCTGTATGAAAAGGAATTTAAAATTTGCCAGTTACTCCTCTGTGGAGTTTTGGAGCTCATCAAGAAACTCACAGATATGTATTTTGGATCTTAATATAATCCTTAAAGGCAGAAAAAAAAAAGGAAGGAAAAAACCCTCAGAGTTTAAATTATTACCCTAGGTCCCAGAGTTTACCATAGAGCAGAACTGTGAATGCCCTCCATTTTTTACTGTAGTCATTAAACTGCAGCATCCATCACCAGATTTCCCAAAAATCAAAGGATTGCATGCCCTTCATACTGAAGGGAGCAAATTTAATTGAGGCTTGTGACCCGAAAAGTATGTAGGTTCCAAAATGCAATTTTATGTTTAACACTCCAGAAGCCCTTTTATTTCAAGCCATGGAGAGTGACTCTGACTGTTAACATCCCTACCCTGCAATTACCTGAGAAATGGGATAAGATAAAGTACACTTTCAAAACTTTGAGTTTGGGTTCAGAAAAGGTTGGGGCTTAGGAAAAGGAGAAAATATAAGTAAAGCTAGAAAAGATGTACATATTTCACGTGAAATTCCTGAAAACTCTACTGCATGATTCTAACTTCTTGCTGAATTGTAATATTCTTGTGTAATATGATAACTGTGCATGCGAGACTCAGAGAATTCTTACATTGTCAGCGAAGTGTGTTTAAAGACCCAGTATGCAGTACTATAAAGGTTTATGTTGTGAAAGTACTTATATATTAATAAAACCTCAGTTGCAGGGTATCTACCATGTGAACAGTGCTATTATAAAATGACAGATTGTCTAAAATACCACTAAAAGAGAAATTCAGTGCTGACCCAAGGGGACAGATGAGACAAACAGGGACAATATCTGTCACTTTCCAACCATCTCTGTTTTCACATCAGAAGATATGATCATGACTCTTTCCTCCACTGCACACACCTAGAAAAACCAACATCACACACATGCATTCCAATGATTCAGCTCTCAACCAGCTTGCCTTCTGTAAATCGCCTCTCTATTTTTTTATGTACGGTTAGCGCTAAACCAAATATGCTCCCTGACAAGTCTGGTTTTAGAGATCCAAGTTAATTTATGCATCTAAAATCTGCTTTGGAAAAATATTAACTGTTTTGAACTTTGTCATGAATTAGTGATCGATGCAGTGCTAATTTAAACAAACACATTCATCTTGTCTTGCTCTTGCATTTATTAGCCATTTGTGTGTCATACTGACTTGTTTGCTCTGTATGAGAAGAATTAGCTCATGCTAATGCCTTGCAAGCATCTTGCAAGTCCAGAAACTATACAGTCTAACTGAAATCACACATGGTAGAGAAGAAAATGCTAACACCTATTTAACACAGACTTATAGCGAGGCTTCTGTTGTGTTTTTTCAGTGTGTTCTCTGTGAAGGTCTCTAGTATAATTCCTTTTTCAAAAATAATGAGTGCACTGTGCACTGCACCGCTGGCTAATCTTAGCCAGCTTGGGGAGTTCTTATTATCCAGGAAAGATGTATATTCTTAGAATTTACTAACTTTGGAAGAAGTTCACTGACAAGTTTTCAGAATTAACCTGGAGGTATTGCCTAGCCTCTTCCAGCCTTACTCTCGTTGCATAATACTTTAATCTGAAATGGTTCCATCATAACGAGAACATAGTAATATAAGTAAAAGTGGCAAAAGGAGATTCTGTATTGAAGAGCTCTTACAGTTCTGGGATGTCTGACTGTGCAACAAGCAATAACATAGAGATATGGATTTGTCAAGGAAATGTATAACGTGATACCAAACCATATTTAACATCACCTATTCTGAATCATTTTACTCAATGGATATCTTAGCATACTGAAACACCACTTACTCATTTTGCTGTCTTGTGGCAATAATAAGTGGCAAAACCACTACCCGAGAAATCTTCATACACCTCATACCCAGCACATTCATCTAAGATATTTGCATAATTTGCAGACCATACAGCATAACTCTCTCCTGTAAATTATTAAAGAGCAGATTTTTTTTCCTCCATTTTGGCAAAACTTTTGATCATCCTAGTGAAAGTGATACCCTCACTCTAGGGAGAATGTGAGATGACAAGCATATGAAATTAAAAGGTAATTGACTAATTTCTTATATATTTACACCATTTAGAGAGGTATGATGCAGATGCTTATGCAAAAGTGTATCTGCATTATTGGATCTCATTCTAGGAGAAGACATTAAATCTTTTTCATAAATTTAATGGTCAGCAGATACAGTCTGATTTCCACTTCATCTAGTGTAATTCATGTAGGGTATGTTACAAAATGTCTGTACAGCTCAGCACCTGAGATAGGCTTGTCCATCTTATTTCATGGACAGCACAGGTCTCTCCAGTATAATTAGCTTTATTCCTGAATGTCTTCCCCTGCAGCAATCTTTCATGATTCCTGTCAGGTTGATGTGGAAAAGTTAGCAGTGTCCCTGTGTGCTATTATTGCCACAGAACCTCCATAAGTTGTTCATTTGCAAAGCCCACATATTATTATGATGATTGTCTTCCTCTCTAATGAAACTATCCTGACATGATAAATTGTGTGAACAATGATAGTGCTGATACTCTCTTTGCACAATGGAGTTAAAAACCCTGTACTCTTTTCTGTCATTAATATTGCTAGGATTAATGATGCTTCTGTGGACAGTTTTTTGTTCTTTGTGTTCACAAACATGTAGCCTCCTTTTCAAAACTGGGTTTCCTTCTCTCTTTCTGCTTTTATTCTTGGTGCATACTTGGCTATAAAAGTAAGCTAATCACCATTTTAGATAGGTCCATCATTATGTTTTACATGCCAAAGTGGAAATGAAAATACCAGGCTACCATGAAAGAAACTGTCACCAGACGTTTCCAGCTATCTCAGAGAGGTGTTCTGTTTTGAATAACTTCAGCCTTGTTATGAAGCATAGCATTTCATGTGAACAAACATGCAATCTTTTCAGCGTTTCTGATAGTTGGAATTGGTGGAATTTTTTTTTCCATGGATAGACTAAACCCAACCAAATCATGTAGGATATTTTCATTGTTACTTGCCCAGTGTTCCTATTAAATCAACAGTTAAGAATTTCCAGTAAATATTTCTCCCTTAGGAATGTCTCATTTAAAATATCTAATAAAAGCTCTTTCCCAGTATACAGAACAATTTTTGCACTGCTTGTCTATTCTTGCTTAACCACTTTTTAGTACAGCATTACTCTGTTCCTTTAATATAATTTTTTAGGGTGCGTTTCTTTTCTGCAACTCTTCTCCAGATTGCACACACTTAGTAGTCTCAGTTTTCTTCTCATACTAATCCATTCTTAACCTTCAGAAGTGAATTGAATATAACAAATAGAAGAAATTAAATGCCAAGTACATTTTTTATCGTTCTTGGTTTTTTGCTTAGAGTTGTCAGACTGAGCAGCATTTGGAAAGTTCTGTGCAATGCTGTACAGCAAACTAGTGACTCTCACCACTATTTTTATTCTTCGGGGCTTTGCGGTTTTTTTTCACAATAATATTTAATAATAAATGCCAAATGGTTAGACACACACACAACATTGGACTCCTAAAGGCAGAATTGATCTTCAGTGTGAGAGAAGACTTTTCATGTAGGAATGCTTTTTCCCGAACATGCTGAGTGATGTTTGACATCCTAGAGTCAGGAACGATTCAGTTTGTTGGGTATATCTGGATATACACTTCCAGTTATTGGAAATATTCTTTCCCGCACTAAAAGAAAAAAGGTATAAAGGTAGTAGACTGAAAGTAAAAGTGTGTGTGTGTGTGTGTGTGTGTGTGTGTGTGTGTGTGTGTTCACACATTCATGCACAAGTGCTCGTGGGTGGGTGTCTGTGGGTATGAAAAGGCTGTACAGAGAGAAAGCATGAGAGATTGCAAGTAGCCCCCCATTCCTGATCTCCACGAGGTATGAAACATAAAGGACTTTGTACTACATAAAGTTTTTGTACATTTTAGTGCTACTCTAATGCATATATTTTACCATTGTGCTTATTTAGATTTCAAATACAGGCTGTTTACTTTTGGATTAAAATATTTTCTTTGAATTTTCTTGATTTAAACTGGATGATGTACTTAAATTCCTAATTTATTCTGTTTCAATGGCTTTAAAGGGGCAACAGTTACTACGGCAAATCAGAGTAAGGAAAATTGTTATTTAAACTGGATTAGTCTAAATGTATCAGATGAGAACTGGTAAGTTCCCAAGAAAGGGAGGTGAAGGTGCCACACTACAGAACAGAGGCTTTCCTTAAAACTGCTGGTTCTCTGAGCAGAGAGGAAACACACCTGGAAAAACAGTTGTCCGTAGAAGATCTTCCTTACTGTGGTTTAGAAAACGAGTCTTACCAGGACCTACCAAGCAAGAGTTAACACATGTTCTGGGCCAGTGACTGACCTCTGTAGCCCTCATTCCCCTCCCCAGGGGGACAATGACAGCAGGCAGGAGTCAAGCCAGTGACGGCACCACCAGTACAGAGCAGAAAACTCTGGGGAATAAACTGAGAGAAGTAAAGTCAAATAGATCATCATGGTGAGCAGTGAGACAAGAGACACAAGTAGAAAATGGAGGAAAACGTGGATTTCAGTAACTTAGTGGCTTTAAAATTTTACCATGATAGCTGCTGCTGAACGCCCTTAAGCAGCTTGTAAAAGCAAGCAACCCTTCCCATCCCTCCTCACACAAACACACCTTTCCTTTCTTTTCCCAGTCTTTTTTGTGTTGCGCTTTTAAGTTAAGAACTCCTTTGAGACAGATCTGTCCATCAATAACTGGTTGTAGAAAGGTTGATGTGACAGCAGGATAATCTGAGTGAGAGATATTGTAGTCTATCTAATAACAACAGATAACATGGTATTAACCTCCTTGTTTTTTACTTTTTATTGGGTAAAGACCCCTCTAGTTCCAAAATTGTCATTGTTCTGTGCACAGGTCCACCACTTTTATATCTCAACATTCTCTACATTAGAACTAAAAATCAGTCTAGGAAAGTTGGAAATAAACCTGCAGTTGTTTAAACCAAACAAGTGAATCCCACAACATCATAAACTTTCTTCATTAATAAATTTGTATCCCACTTCGGTATAGTTTGTGTGTAGCAATGTAAATAACTGTTAGCAATGTGACTAAATCTCATTTCACTAAAAATGAGTTTAATTTTCTTTTTGGCTAAATTTTTTGGGCAAAGAAGATTTTGCATGTGAATAGAGACTCTAATTGTTTGGAGTAGAATTTTTTTGGCTTTATACTAGACAGATAAACTTACAGAATTGCTAGAAGAATAAAAATAGCAAGGTATGTTGCATAACAGTAGTTGTAAAAACATTAAAAAAATATACTAAATATCCAGAAAAAAAATTGACAATTCAAATCAATTTGATTTGCATTTAGAGATAATCTGTTCCAAGCATGAAATGTTACCTAATCAGGTAATGGCTTCATTAACAGCAGTTAATCACATACTACCTTCAACTCATTTTCAGAACTTGGAATTAGTTATTCAAATTATGGCAATTAAAATATCTCAGTCAAGGGCTCAATTCATTTGAAAAAAACACTTATGCAAACTCACCACAAATTTATCAATCATTTTTAAGAGCCAGAATGTGAACTGAATATCTAATACTAAAAGAAAAATTGTGACATCAGCTAGATAAATATAGCATTCTGTATGTAGAATAAATGCAGACATAAAGAAAATGGGGTTTTGCTTATTTATAGGAAGAAAGTGAACGAAGAAAAGCTGTGATTTCCCTAAGTGCTACATGATTTATGGATATTGTAATTGTGAGTACTTGATGTAGTATTACATTTTTAACAGCTAGTTCTTCAGAAATAAAATTCTAGTAAGGTCAGTGTCGGGTTGAAAAAACAATTGTTAGTTCTGTGCAGTGAGGATTTTCAAGGGTGGAACAACTGAGTTGTATCTTGTTGTCGTGTACAGCCAAGATAGTTTCACTGCTGGTATGCGATGCTACATACTCAGCTGTTGTGTAGATGGCAACTTGCATATGCTCGTGTTTTGTTGTGGTAGTTTTAAGTATCTAAATGACGCGGACTGACATCCAGAAATGTAAGTTGTTTTTTTTTCTCAAGAAAGAAGCAATAAAGTGAAAATAATACACTCACAGGTCTCAGGCACACAGTGAGGAAGTCAGTACTAGCAGTGCAACAGATTAGTTTTGTTTAAAATTTATTCATAGTATCCCAAGTGCTGCTTAAAGTGTTTTTTGGTGTTCAATAAATATTTTTATACAAAGAGACTACCGTAGGTATCTGGAAATTGCCTGGAACCACTATCTGACTTTCCAGGTTTTATGTAAATAGAGCAACTGCTTAAAACATCCTGAACTTTCATCAGTCTCCAGCACAAGATTAAAAAGAGAAAAGGGAAGAATTGTAGGCAATGCTCACACCTAATACACGTATGCTCAGCATTTCTGTGCCTCCTTACTTTCCATAGCCATGGAAACCTGTGTGACTGGCTCATGAGACGCAGTTTCTCTCCCCAATAAGCTAAGTATCACAGAATCACAGAAC
>Ga0181612_165161_pt1 | contig 21305 bp, 11 predicted proteins | sample HoacroProtozoa21_FD_119630 | JGI IMG/M metagenome (GOLD analysis project Ga0181612, IMG submission 119630) | Hoatzin crop microbial communities from Cojedes, Venezuel. Combined Assembly of Gp0051906, Gp0051904, Gp0051908
TGCTAGATATGTCTAGTAGGAGGTGTCCCTGCCCATGGCAGAGGGGTTGGAACTAGATGATCTATAAGGTCCCTTCCAATCGAAACCGTTCTATGATTCTATGCGTTCAGAATGGGCTGAGCTCAGCTAGAAGACTTTTACAGGGCGTGTAGGAATACGAGATACTCCTATTTCTACTGTCTTAATTTGACATTTAAATGACAGCATGGTATGTCATGATCACAGTTGTAGCTTTGTGTACAGGACCTTTTGGAGATGTAAACATCACACTTTTTAAACTCCAGGAAAATGACAAACAAGGTGTGCTATCAGCTGCCTTATACAGAGTTACACTCTTCAATCACTGTTCTCTATCCGATTATATTTTTGTTGCTGCTTTTTGCCTTTACCACTATTAATTTTTATGTCTGGCTGCTGGAGTGGCTGAAGCCTGCCTTGTCCTCTGGTTCTTTGCCTCCTCTCTGCAGATGCTGTAGGGAAGGAGGAAGGAAATGGACTTGAAATGAGGAGGAAGGAGGTTAGGAGAGAAGTCTAGGAAACAACAGCTTCCTCCTGCTTACACACATCTGTAGTTCTGGTCAATATTTTCATTAATGAATCAAGAGGTGAAATAGAGGGATTGCTAGATGTATGAAGGACTTGCAGGTTTGTTAGATTTCAACTGGAAGTCAAAATAATCTGGAGAGTTGAAGATATTGTCTGGAACAGGATATTGTCCGGAAAGGAGAAGCTGAGGTTCAGCATTTAGGCAGAACTAATCAGCTGCTTCAGTGTTTTGTGTAGGGATATGAGCTAATACCAGTTCTGAAAGAAAACATCTAGCTTAGAGTTATAGCTTATTATGAGTTGGGTTCAAGCCAAGGGCCTCATGATGCTGTGAACAGAGCAAACATGACTGTGTGTGGAGCATAGCATGCAAGACACACAGAGTCTACTTTCTACTCTGTTGTCTGCATCAGCCTCAGCTGGAGTAGGCTGTCCAGTTGCGGGCACTCCATGTTGTGAAGGATATTGGCCAATTGGAGAGGGTGCAGAGGAGGGCAAGGAGAATGGTCAGTAACTTGAAACACAGGGAAAGTTTGAATAAACTGGGGTTGTTTAGACAGATAAAAGATTGAGATTCATTGTAAAATGCAGAACAAGATGTTGCAAAGTGGGAGGGAATAATCTGCCCTCCATGTCTAAGAGCTGGGACAAGAAATTATGGAATTACACTGCAGTAAAAGAGATTCAGATAGTGAGTTCGGATAAACCTTCCTGAGAAGGATGATGGCGTACGAGGATAAATTGCTAACAGAGGCTGTTGAGTCTCCATTACTCTGCAGAGGAAACCTTAAGGAATGTAAATTATAGATCTCTCAGGAGGGGTATAGATACCATGGTTCTCCCTTGTGGAAGGGGTATGGACTATAGGATTTCTCAAGTCCACTAGAGACATATTTCTGTTTTTTTTGTCTTTTGTTTTTTTTTTAAACCTAAGCAACTGTGTTTGATTTATTTTTTTTTTTTTCTCTCAGCTGAGAGATAGAGCTTAAGAAATGGGAGCAGTAAGAAACATAGGATCGCAAGATAATTCACGTGGGAAGGGATCTCAGGGAGTCTCTTGACCAACCCTACTCAAAGCTGGGTCGGCTATGAGATCAGATGTGGTTATTCAGCACTTTATGCATTTGGATGTTGAAAACCTCCAAGGATGAAGACACACAAGTAGCTGCTTTTACCACTGTGCTCCCTTTCCCAGCTGATTCGCCTAGTGAATGTTCCTCCTCTTCCCTGGCTTAACGCAATCAAACCGCCTGTCTCCTTGATTTCCCTTTGTAACTCCTGAGTGTGAAAGAGGCTTCTGCCCTTGCTCAGAATAGACATACAGGTACCTTACATCATGAAACTGAGCAGAGATCATTTGACTCTGCATTCACTGAGTCCTAGGTAGTCTCCCCACAAAGACACTACCCTTGACTTAGATTGGGATTTTTCAAAGGAATTCAGGTGAATCACTGCACTCCTTTATAAAACCCCCCACACAAATGAATACAAGATTTTTAAGACATATGTTTTTCTTTTAATCTCCTTCTTGTGGATATTTTAGGAGGCACTGGATTGAAAATAATGCTTGTGTTACATGAAATAGTTGAAAGAGCACTTCCATGGAGAAAATCAAAGTAGAAGAAAACAAGATAAACAGATACCTTGGGAACTATTGATCAGTTGAATGAGTGGGAAGAAATGAATGTGATATTATGGCTGACTTTTATATCAAACAGAGAATGATACATATTTAAAAATAGTTTTCTTATTTGTTAAACACAGTGCATATTCTTCAGTTTATTCTCCAGTTTCTCATAATTTTTCTAATTTTCTATAATAGTATTGTTATGAGCAGATACTCTTGCTAATAAATGGCTTAATCTAGCTGCTTCTGAAGACAAGGAAAGATTTCTATTGATTTCAGCAGGAAATTAATGAAGTCTGTTTTCTTTAAATATGGCACCAGTTGTCATCACTTAGAGCTATTGTTCAGGAGATGGTAAGTAATAGAAAAGATGGGAGTTAGTGTCTGATCAAGTTGCCCAAAATGTTCCCTGGTTAAGTTCATGTTTGTATAAACTGTCCAACATATCAAATGGTCCTTGTACAGCAGTTTCTTCTCTTTGCTTGATGGCATTCTGAACCATTTTATATGCTTTACCTTCCCATCCGGGCCTTCAAGCTCTGTTGTCCCTCTTTTTGCTTGTGGCCTGAACAGTTTGTGGCGCTCAATTTGGGGATGGAGTTCTCACTGTGCAATGGGTTTAATAAGTAACATTTGTCCTCATGATGTTTCCCTGTCCAGACCAATCCTGTCCTTTTGTTGTTTGGATGATCTAGTTCCCTTCTTTAGCAGACTGCTGAGTTGAAAATATTCGTGCAAACAGTCTCATTCCAGTGAGCTCCAGGGATGGAGGTCTATATCGTCTAACAGCTGGCTGTACATCATTGTAAAATTGTAAATGCTCAAAACTTTTGCTCCTGTTTCCAGGGGTTCCCCCATTAAAATGATTTTGCATTCACTATGTGCCAACAGGACCTGTAAGTGAGCCAGAAAAGCAGCAGATTAGGCATAACTATGAATTCTGAATGTAAGAGAGGGGTTGGAGATTGAATTTTTAGCTGAAAAAAAAATGGGCCTTTCATAAGAAACAAAAAACGGAGTACCAAGTGCTCTGTGGGGCTTTATATTGAACTGTAGTTCACAATTAACACCTCTACTGTTTTCTCACCATGGGAATACAAATCCTCCAAAAAGTTGATTGTGTTAAGATTTGCCCTCCACATTTTGGAGATCTTCTTATTTCTTATTTCTGTAGGCAGAATAAGTCAATGTGACTTTCTTTTTAAAAAGAAGCTGGGTATTAACTACACCATTCCAGTATTTTCCTTAGACTTGTAATCAATGGATCTAAAGTTTTAATCCTTTCAGTTTTACAGACCTGCAGAAAGAAATAATGAGAGAAAAGCCCCTTGCATATTTTCACCTTTAAGTACTGAACTTTTCAGTGTTATTAACAGACCAATTGTGTAGTACAACAGATGCTGTGGTCTTTCATCCGTTGTAACAAGGAAGAAAAAAAAAGTCAATTACACATTTGCAACCTGGAAATGTTTTCGAAGGAGCGAAGTTATCTTTCTATAATGAATATTGATAATACAATTTTTTCAGTTCTTAGTTATCATTAAGCGCATCTCTTCCATTTTCCTTCTATAACCTATGCTTGTGAGAACATCGATTTGATCTTTTTCTTGTGATACGATTTGTTGGTACATATGAGTTTGTGTTTCTAGTAACAGACCATTGCTTTTAAACAATTTATCTTTTTTCCTTTAGTCTATTATATCTTGGCCTACATGATAATGATTGCCTGCTGATGTTGAAATGTAGTGTCACTGTTCATATTTTGTTAAATCTGAATAATTATACTTTATTGTTAGTGCTTTATTTTACAGAAAACAACATATTTTTGTTTGAGAGGTGGAGAGAGAGAGGACTTCCGTCTTTTATTTACTATTAAAATTCACTTAACGTTGTATTGTGTTGTCTTTGGAGCTGTACTTACTTAGGTATTTGGCACTGGAGAGCTGTTCAGCAAGAGAATCGAATACTACTTCAGTGTTACATAGCTTTATGAGATCTGACACCAGTATATAAATATGGAAAGAATATTTTGATGGTGGACATAATGGACGAAGGGAAATAGTTAAAAACAGGAAGACAAAGGCCACCAGTAACCTGTCACTTTAGCCTTAACAGATGCTCCTTAGATACATGTTTTAGCTGGAGTGTATAGAAGAGAACGTGAAAGGTAAACAACACAAATTAAGAAAAGGCAGGGGAACAAGTTCCTTCTTGCTTGCGCTGGTTTTGTTCTGCTTTCATTTTTGAAGAGACGGAAGCCAGAAAATAAACCCACCTCCTATTGCCTTTCTGATAATCAGCCTATAAAGCTAGCAGCTAGTGCCATAAATAATAGCTGTATAACTGCTGATAGGTCTGGAAACTGAAATGTGTGGTGATGTATGATAGAACTTTAAGTGATGGCTTTAAAATGTTACTGGTGATACATTTTCTCTTTCTCAACATAACTCAGGAAGCAAATATGAAGGCCAGAAATAATTAAAAGGGGCCTTAGATGTGCTTGGATTTTTCTTAAAGTTAGAATAGGTGCTTTATACCTATGTGTATATACATATTTTTCATGATATTTGACAGCATAAACATCTAGAGTTTAAAATTCTGTATTGTGAATAGTCTAATATTATCTTTTAAGCAAGTGAAGGAAAACATGCCAAAATGATCACACTGAAATATTAAGAAATTTGCATATTTCCACTAAATATAATAGCAAGATAGATGAAAGTATTTTAGGCTTTTTAGTTGACCTGTTTCACCTTTTGTTCTTCCTACTTCACAGTGCTTGACTTGAGCTGTATTTTAAACTGTGACATCCCCATCATTGAGGATTGGAGATCTTGGAAAGAACTAGACCGTGTTACAGAAACAAAAGAAATTAATTTTTGTAACATATTTCTGGAGTAATTTTTAGATCAGAGCAACCTTAAAGGATAAGGAGTGCACATTTATGTCAGAATACTTGTCCAAAACCTCCAACCCTTGAAAAAAGGGAAATTTCAGAAAATATCCCCAAATGCTTGATTTCAGAAATACAGAAAAACTGCAAAATAAAATCAATATATTTTCAGAAATATCGCATCACAAATTGTAATTTCACAAATGATTGGGTAAAAGACAAGAAAATGATCAAGTCTTTGTCTTCTACCTGGTTTTATTGAAAATTTTGTTTGATGAGACATTTGGAATTATTGCCATTTTTAGGATGGGTGACTATCCAATGACTTTTGAATAGTTTCTGACACTTCACCTATAATGATAATGATCTCAGTTCTTAAGTTGCACGTGCTTTAATTCTTTCTTTTTTTTTTTGTTTTGTTGACTTCTGAAAGTTTAGCTTTCTACTCAAGAGGCAGAAAGGATGATTTATCACAAGCAGCACTACTGCTCCTCCAGGTACATGATCATGTACTTAACATGTTTCATGTTCCCTGGGGGAAGAAATGAAAATACTGGCAAACATGACCTTCCTCATGTCGTCATGGTGCTATTGAGAACAGACATGTTTCTTTTATTTGCTCATTTCTACCTTTATAGAATGAAGGTTAATCTGTTGGTGTTGCAAATCCTTTCCTGGACCAGTTCATGGTATTTCACATTTTTACTGTAAGCCTTAAGAAGCGAAGCTTTTTGCTCAGACACTAACCTTTCACAACAAACCTCATAGCACACATTTTTTTTCAAATAACAATCATATAGCAAGCTCTGTTACTTCTCTTTTTTGTACTAATCACTGAAAAATAAAAGTTGATGTAAAGCTCATTTTATCCTGGATTTCAGTGCAGCTTTTTTTGGACTACATCTTATGGAAGTAATTTTAAAATATAAACCTATTCTTACAAATCACAGAGATCTACGCATTCTTTGTATTTTTTTTTCTTTTCTATATAAATCTTAAAATTACATTCACATTTTTATTTTGGAAAAATGTAGATGCTCTTTATAAGTTACAGTGAAACTGGCATTAAATATAAATAAACCTTGCAAGTACAGGTACCAAGACCAGTGTGATATTTCACAGCTTAAAATGCATTTTTGTCCTTAACTTTGATCTACACCGATGTAGTGTTATTAATAATAATCATGAGATTGTCTTTGCCTTCAAGAGAGGTTTTAAAACAATATGTTATTATAGCATCTTATTTGACGGTTGCTGTACTTTTGACAGGGTCTGCTACCTTACACTATTAAGCTTCACTTCAGAGGAGGGGTAAGAAACTGTTTTGAAATCTGACCTCCAGATAAAGTCACATGACCCTTGCAGCTGGACTTTTGAAGAAAAACATCCAACACAGGGAAAATTTCGATGACCTTGTGGGTACTGACAGTGTTATACTGTCTAATGGGTCCACGCATTTTTTTAGTGCGCTAGGAGTTAATAATATGGAAGTCTTGTATGGCAGTAGTGCTTAGGCACCTGGTATGAACAGCCATTTTGAAATGGACAGAGTCTGTCTCTAGCTGTTTCATATGAGATTACAGAGCTCAATCATAATCGTGGGCCTTAAATGGGTTTGAAACACTGACTTGGAGATGAACTGAATCACGTTTCATATGAATTTTTATTCCACTCAAACAAACATGGAATGCCAGATATGTCCTTTTTGCAGACTGTTTCACTGAGTAAGGGGTGTGATTTTCTTCAAAAATTCCCAGATGAAGACATGATTTTTTTTTTTGTAAATGAAGTACTTGGCATCTTGCAGGTTTTTATAACCTTAAAGGGGTTTATAACTTGTATAAAGTAAGGGGTAATTCAAGAAAATGTTGATATATTTTCCTTGTCATGAGTCTTTTCATCATCCCTACCATCAGTTCCTGTCATATGATACCTGGATGAAAGCTTACCCCAGCAGATGGACGAACTCTGCACATATCTGTGTGGAGGTCATTTAGCTTACCTGGGAATGAATAATGCAGCTGTGAAAAGGAGAACATCCTAATAGCTGCAAATAAGATGCTTGGGCACAGTGGCATTCCAGTGATCATCAAGTATAGCTGAACTCTGAACATATTTATTGTGGAATTGGTAGTTGAGGGGTAAAAAAGTCAGAAAAGTGGATAACGTGGTACTGACACTGTAGATGAGTTATGAGCTATCCACAACATTTCATTTCGAAGAGCTCTGCTTTTCCAGTGGTGGCAAGCATTTGTTTTTGGTTTTTTTATGCTTTAGATAAACAACAACCCCAAACCCCCAAGCATAAATCAAAACAACAACAAAACAAAAAACCAAAACCCACAGAGGAGTTAGTTTTAACTTTCACAGTTACCTAAAAGCTCTGCTCTGTCTCTACCTAGCCCTCCCTCTCTCACAAGGTCTCTGTCCCCCACCACTAATAAGCTTTGAAGGGTGGGCAGACAAAAAGTGCAGTCCGCACACTCCCTTGGTGGATATCGTGCCTCAGTGACGCCAGGGCTGCTTTAGTTCACCTGAGAAGCTCTGTGTTTCCCAGAAGAAAGAAAGAAGGTCTTGAGTCCCTGCTTGGCAGACCAGTGTAGGCCTGAACAGACTTTTACTCTATGTCATTGCTGTCCTTAAAGCCCTGAAGCATAATTTATATAGTGCAGTAGCAGTTTTGTTTACTTTGTTGCCCTGAAACAGATTTAGATTATACAATAACTGTCATATGAATAAGACATAAATATGAAAAACTGATCTTTTGTGAAGATTGGAAAAGAAATATAGAACATCTATGGAACAGTAAGTGATGGCTTTAGAAGCACTGTTTTTTGAAGTATGTCACAGTTGTTTTCATTCTTTTTCTTACATATTTCCTGCATTTTCTATTCCTTTACTTTAGTAACAGTGTGGCCTTTCCTATTTTCTACAACAAAAATAATAAGACTTCAGAAGGACTGTTCACCTAGGAGTCACTAAATATTTTACAAATACCTGATAAATCTCATAGCATTGCTTGTCAGATTCAGGCAAATATTTATGGAGCTTGCATATTAAAAGCATCATCTTTGTACCTAGCATGCCATCAATAGTTACATTATTTCATACCTGTTTCTTTCCTTCCAAGCAGGACAGACACTTCATTCACTGTTCAGGATGGATGACTGTATTGAAGATGAGACTTTCTTCAGTTTTCTTTGTGAGTAATTTCTAAGCTTATTTCAGCCAGATGCTTGTCTGGCTTCCAGAGGCCCAGGAGGAAATCAGACGAAGTTATTTCATTTGGGGAATGTCAGATTTTAAAAAACATCTTGGAGAAAGTAGTCTCAGGATTTTAATTCTGCAGAAATTTTCAGCTTTAACTTTTTGGGTGAGGCATATGAACAGTTTTCATGGGGTTAAAATCTAGTGTCCAGTCAGGTCTTATTTCTGTCCCAGGTTCTCATGGAGGTTTTCAGTATGATTGTGAGAATTATCAGAATATGCCTATCTAAAGAGGTGAAGATTCTTCTGATAGCCTTAAATCTGGCATTGCCTGACTTTTTAAAGCATGACCTTACAACCTTACAAAACTCCTCTGGTATAGTTGCTTTATCAATAATTACAGAGAGACGTTGATTATGTTTGAGGAACTCCTTGGTTTCTGGAATTCATATTCCACTTTCACCTCTGCAGAGCTTGCTTCTTCTTGCAGAGTTCCCATATAACTTCTCTCTCAGCAGATTGTATCCCTCCTCAAATAAGTGTGCCACTGGCATAATAGTATTTTTGAGTGGGGAACTGGAGCTTCTGTCTGCTGCTGCTGCTGGGACAGGTTGAGTAGCAAGACTTGTGAGTGGGTGACAAGCTTGCTGGTGTGAGGCAGAGAGAAACACCTTTTTCCTGGCCAGCTTCATTATTACGACCCTTCTTCCTGACAAGCAGCATATTCAGCCTGGAGAAGAGAAGGCTCTGGGGAGACCTTACTGTAGCCTTTCGATATATAAAAGGGGCTTACCAGAAAGCTAGACAGAGACGTTTTACCAAAGCCTGAAGTGACAAGACAAGGGGCAACAGTCTGAAACTCAAAAATGGTAGGTTTAGAATGGACATAAGGAATAAATTTTTTATGATGAGGGTGGTGAGGATGCTTTCAGAATTAGTTTTACTATTTCCAGGTATTCCATATCAAAGCTTAGTGGACAAGATGATGATGTTACAAGAAGAAGTAAATATCTATTATTAGTCATTTAAAATCAACAGCTAGTCCAAATTTATTTTCTTCTTTGAAGTAGAACACTCAAGTAGCACATGAAATATGAAGCACAGTTTTCAAAAATAGAATTAAAAAGTCTTTTCACTGAAACAGATGGACAGAAGAAATATCTACACAGAGTCATGAAGCAGAGAATTATTAATATTTTAACAAAGCAGCATAAAGTAAAGGTTCTCAAAGGGGCATCAGGGCCTAAGAAAATGGAAGAAAATAAAAGCTGTCATCTACTGTGTGAGTGATTACCCACCTAAAGCAGAAGGTAAAAAGTGGAAAAGTAGAAGAATCTCAGAAAAAAAGGGAAAAGCAGAGAAAATTAGTGCAGCAAATAAAAGATTAAATAAGAAACGTATCATGACAGTACTTTGACAGGTCCACTCTTATTCAGCTACTAATTACTATTATTAGAATACTTAAAAGTAGCATAGTTTTTAAGCTTCCCCAAGTAAAACAAGTAATTTTCCAGGTAATATGGGAACCCCAAAACAAACAATATTGAACTGGTCCATTGGTCTTTAATTTTGAACACAGAGTTTCTGAATGAAGCCTGATTTTTACAAGCAATTCAAGAGAGTTTCAGAGCTATACTCAATAAAATATTTGGATCTAAAAAGTCTGGATTCATACATTTAATATAATCAAGCTGGTTTGTCCTAAAAATTACAAGCTTTATAGAGTCAAACTCTTGTGTGTAGTGAGAAGCTGATGGAATCAGTATGGATCTGCACTTACTTTTCTAAGTAATGTAAGTTTATAAAAAATAAGTTCTAAATCATAATTTGAATTGATTCATAGTGAGCTTAGGCAAATTTTGGTGCATGGTAGTCAGCCAAAAACACCACAATATAGTACAATCAAGGTTTTCTTGATTTGTTAGAAATTGAGACCATCTATGAATGCTCTCAGTACTTCACTGTGCTTTCAAGACAGAAAGCAATTTTTCGTTACTAACACTAATTCTGGGCTTCAGTGACAGAGGAAGTGGCAGTGCTGTTGGCTGGTGAATAGCATGGACCATACACTTTATGAGTCCTTTATGCAGGAGTGATTCAAAATATTCACGTGGTTACCTAACAAATCAGTTCTTTGGTTGCATCTGGGGCACAAATCATCAGTCTTTACAAAAATTGAGCTCTTTTCTGGATGTGACAGTGTGCACTGTTTTTCTATATCAGCCTTCAGGTTAGGGTATTTCTGAAATAGATCCTCTCTCCACCAAGAGAGTTCAAATCCCTCTCTCATCTCTCTGGCCAAGAGGAGGGTAATCTACCCCAACTGGAGACATCCATATTCCTATCAAAGTTGAGTCACAGTGCAGAAAACAAGCTTATAAGGTAGCTAAGTTATGGTGGCTTCAGAAGCATCTGGAGTTCATGAAGACAAATGTACTGACAAAATGTACTGTCAGAAAAAATATTCCAGTGAATTCACACTTCAGGTAGTTCAAATGAAATCAACACCTCTTTGCCATCTATTTTGTGTAATATCTTAGAAAGGGGTTCACATTGGTACAGAAGGCTTGTCTGAGGCAAAGGCTGGTAAATAAAACTGTGAATGGATGAACCAGGCTCTCGCACAGCGTGATCCAAGGTCTCTGCAACCAAGCCAGATATGGAGCTGGTACGGGCTCCTCAGTTTAATTCCTAATTAAAAGAAAGTTTTGTTGTGGTGCCCTCTGAGTCTTATTACATGTTTCTTTTAGTGGAATAAATAGAAAAGGCTTGGGTTGCCTTTTTTACGCTGCAGACATTGCATGCTGTGGAGCAGCAGGTGTGAATGGAGTCAGTGAGTGTGAGTGGAGATGTCTGCGGTAGCTCTGCCGATATGCAGCTTCCTTCCTTTGCAGGTGAGAACTCATGCAACGTTCCCCAAAGTTTGACAATGTGCCCAAAGAAGAAGGAATGGCTTACAATCAGCTACCGAGCAGGATAGTTTATAAGAGATGTGAGCTTGTAGATCTCCTCGTCCACCTCTGGTGTGCATCGCACCACGCATTGTGCATGCACCCCCTGGCCTGGGAGCAGGCAGCCAGCAGCTGCCTGTGCTGCCTGCACAAGCCACCATGCTCAGGGCAACAACCCCGTTGTCATCAAGGCAGAGGTGTAAGGGGGAGACAGATGGCAGCTCAAATCAATGTAATGCTTGATAATACACCTGGCCAAGAGACAGGGGTGTGCTCATTTGCTAGTATTCACAGGCCCTGTCTTTCTATTTTCCTTCCTCTTCCCACTTTCCCAAAGAGATCATACATTTTACTCCCCCTTTTATCAGTGTGTCTCCTGCACATTCAGCAAGCAGCTCCGATCATCACCCGGATGGGTCAGAGCCAGGTATCTGCTCCTCTTGTACCAGGAAACATAAAGCAAAATACTCTTTGTTCACAGCCCAGTAATATAGGCGCTTTCAAGCAAAAAAGGAAGTCAAGGACAAGGTACAGCATCTGCCGCAGCAGGAGATAACGCTGAAAGAGTGAACTCCACAGCTATATTTGATGGCAGTTCTGTTGTGAGCCTCAAAGTTTGTGACTGAGGAAGCTCCTTTCTGAATATAGGCTGCAAGTATCTTCCACTATAGGGGTGACTGGTTTTTCTTTTGCTTTTTTTCAATCAATCTCCTAGTTTAAACTGTTGATGAAACCCCTGTTTTGCCACTTATATGTCAGAACACTTTAGACGATTTTGTAATAGAATTCACTGTCTCCACAAAAAGTGAGATTTCTGTTATGAGACATATTTTATCAGGACACCCAGTAGCCTTCCTAGGTCACAGCTTTCTCCATCTCCTTCCTTGATTTCTTTTCTATGCCATTTCCTCCTGCTCCAGTGTCCCTTTCTTCCAATCTTCTTGATTCCCCCCATACTGTTACAATTGCTTAAAATTTCAGGTTAACTGCCAATTATTTTCTCGCCATTCAATTCGTGTCAGACAGACAGCATTAATACATTTACAATAGAAATGTCTCACAACCAGAATTTCAAAGAAAGGCAAAAGCCATTGCTCCCTGGCTAAGCTTTCTTCCAGGTGGAGAGCTGCCTGTTACTCTTCGGCCTGTCCATTGCTGACAAACAGCGGGAAGGAGCCTATCCCTCCTGCTCATGATGTCACCACAAAATAACATCTGGCAGCACTGTGCAGATATTATTTTAGTTTATTTTACTATTGGTGAAAGCACAGTTTGTTACATATTTGTTTTGTAAATTCCATTTCGCTTTTAATTAGAAGGCAAGTTCCTGCAATTTCCATCATAATTTCTATAATCTGCTTACAGTCAGTATGATGAGTACAGCCGGGAGAAGCAGCTGGGCTACGTTTGCTTTATCCTGGGTGGAAATCTTTAAACGGATAAGTATTAGAAATTGTTCTGTAATCACTCTTTTTGAGACAATGTCCATGTGCAGGAGCTACTTGATGGATTATGTGTAGTAGGATTCGTGTAGCAGGGAAGAAACAGTTTAAAATGTGTCTCTGGATGTATAACAAAGGTCATAAGCAGAACTCATTTTTCTGGTTTTGTTGTTTATGGAGGAGAGCACATTGGGGATGCTTACGTTTTCTGGGGAAATGACTTATATGGGTAGGCACATATTATGGATTTATTCACTATTGAATTTTATGCCTGTGTAACTCAATTGAGTCCGGAGTTAGAGCAATACAGCAGTGAATCAGACTCTATTATTCTTAGTTACTTATATGGAGTCACAAGCTAAATACACTGTGATATAACTAGGAATATGTGTGTGGGAGGGTGCTTTAAAAGGGCTTTTCAGGGAGAGCCATCAATCTTTCTGATTGCACTCACCTCTGCTCCACAGCGCACACTGCAACTGAAGGAGAGCTTCAGAAGGTGCTTTCATCGGCCATCCTCGTCTCCTCAGAGCAGAGAAGCTGCTGTGGAATAAGTGGGAACATTCAGTGCCCTCTCTCACCTGCGCTGGCTTCACTCCTCATCTCATCAACACCATACAGCTTAGCTGTAAGACTGATCTGGAGGAAATGAGCGTAACGAAACTCAAAGACAAGATTGGGGAAGTGAAGGGGCATTTTATTTTACAAAATCTCTAGGCAGGTTAATTTTACCTACTCAGGCTCATTCTCTCACAGCCTCTTTTTACTCATGCTTTTGTTTCCATATACTTATAAGCCCCCAGATGCATATGCCCAAGTGGTCTGGCCAAGATCATTTGTGTGCAACAGAGAGGACAAAAGGGTCTGCCTTTTGAGCCTTCACATCTTTTCAGTTCCTCTTGACTGATGATGACAAACTCATTTGCTGCTATATTCTTTAGGAGTTACAGCTGCTACAGGGTGGCCCTTTGCTTTAGAGTTGCGTGTACTTCAGACTCCACAAATCTTAGGCAGAGTGGCTGCTTGTTGTCTGCCCGACTTTATTTGAAATACTTTTTCGAAATACATACTTCTTTACGGTTATCGTCTGTTTTCCCACTGGTCTGACACAAAAAGGCATGACATATGTGACATGCTGTAACCTCACTGCCCTCATCCTGTGGTCAGAAATCACGGTCTTTGTCTAATGAGGCATCTCTGCTGGGCTCTTGACAGAATGCAAGCCTTCGGGGAGGGAATAAACATCATGTTCCTCAATTTGATTGATGGGGAACAGTCACTGTCAATATAAGGTCATTCTTTTAACACTCACAGCAACTGTGAAAGTCTCTTCAAGTATAGCTCCCCTGTAAAAAAAAAAAAAAAAAACAAAAAAAACCAAAAAAAAACAAAACACATGCTAAAGGGAAATCTTCCCAATAACTCTCAATGGTAAACAGGTTTGGGTCCTTAATTGATAGTGGACTTGATTTTTTAAAAAAATCGATTTTTCACTCGTGCTACAAATGCATACAACCAGAGGCAAAGAGCATGTCAAAAGATTTTTTTTAGTAATAGTTTAGACATTTTTTAATAAGACATGCAAAAGTTTAATACCGAAGGCAAACTAAATCTGAGGTGCTTTTATACATGTTCAAGCGGTCACTTCCACTGCCTGGATTTCTGGCCTTAATTAATCCATGAGTGTCATCATGTTTTTCAGTGCTATTTGTTTCATGTTAACTGCCATATGCTAAAGCTAAAATTTAAGAAATTTGTTTATTAACTATGTGGCAGTATGATTGTCACAGCCTCCTACTAAAAAAATAAAGAAAACATCCTAAATTACTCTGGTTACCATTTACAGAATGTTTTCACTGCACTCACCATTTGAACAATCATGATTTGTTTGGAAATCTCTTTGTGTGAATGTATCGAAGCAGCTAATCTGAAGTTAACCACGTAGAAATTGATTGTTTAATTGAATAAAAGCAACAAGATTTTGATCAGGATTCCTTGCTGCAGAAACATGAAATGTCTGAAACATTGTGTATCACCGGACTGGCTAAATTTAAACCACCAGGTTTTCTTACTACATAAAGTGAAGTCAAGATTCCACAGTTGTTGATGTGGGATTTGTCTGCAACCAACAGACTTAGAAAGACAAATGTGCTTTGGGCTAGATAGAGGCAACAAAACACATTTTTCTTAGTTATAAACCATAAACAAATTATTTCAGACCAAATATTGCCTTCTGTCCCATAGCTTTCATAAAGGCATAAAGCTGGCATTAACCATTGGAGCCAAGATAACAACCTCCACAGTCTATGAGAAATATCCCCAACCACACAGGAAAGACAGTTTTGATTATTTAGTGTCATAAATCTAATCCTATCCCTGTATTTAAAAAGCTTTCCTGGGTATTATGTCAGTTAATTATGTCAGTGATCAGTTAATTTGAGGATGAGGCCTATCTTGTGCACTACTTTTGACGTTGTGATGAATGGGGGGTGAGATAGGCTCTACTATAAGGAGAAATTAAGTTATGAAAGATGCTATCGTATAAACTTTCCTATATATGAGAGAAGAAACAAATATAATACATACTCCTTTAAGAAATGCAGAAAAATAAAAAAGCCATAGTTTTCAGATACACTGCAAACATGCTTGTCTGCTGCCGTAACACAGCGGAACATCCAAAATAAGCATCGCTCTGGTTTTGGCTGCATCCAGAGAAGAGGTCAAGCACGTATTTGGGTATGTGCCTCAGTTGAGAGGTGCTCTTGGCTCCTGAGCTTCTGCAGCCCCAAGAACAGAAAGGCCTGACTTCACTCCAAGCTATGATTTTCTTGGAAAACAATGTGGGTAAATTCCATAATTAGAGAGACAGAGGAATACCTGCCAAGTGTTCAGTGTGTGCGGCTCCCTCCACATGATTTATCATTTGCTCTCCTTACAGCTTAGATGTCAGGCAGTTTGCTACTGTCTAAGCCCCTGACTTGGCTAGAAACTGGAAAACGCTGGCCACACCATCTGGGTCTGATACGAATGAAGCAGAAGGCAGCATTTTAAAATGATGGAATCCCAGCTTTCCAAGGGCTCAATCACTTTCCAGTCTCACTTTGGTGAAGTTGGCTTTTTTTTTCCCCATAAACCCACTTATTTTCCACAGATTGATGATATGCCACCACTGAATGCTTTTCCCACAGGCATGAACCCTGGGGTATCATGTGAACCTCAAGCAAAAGCAATGACAAGTGCAAGCCTGCAGGACCCCACAGTGGCCTTTGATCTACATCTGGTGGAGACTTCCCTGACTACTTCTGAGGTGCAGAGAAGAGGCTAATTTGTCGAAAATAATGTTTCCCCAAAACTCTCACTGAACTACACTCAGAGTTCTGCTGGAAATCTGTCACATCTTCTGCCAGTGCATCATCTCACAGATGCTGGCTGGCCTGCCTTTGCCTGGTTCCAGGACATTCTCAACATATGCCATACCCTCATGTGGGAAAACACAAGTTTTCACTGGTTTTGTGCCAAAACCCCATCTGCCACAGGGTTTGGAAGCTCGGCTATTAGAAGCACTGTGTAGCAAGGTGTCTGGGAGACCCACAAACCCCAGACCAAGCCAGCTTCTTCCCCCATCTGGACGAAGCAGTAGAAGGTTGCACAACTTTGGGGTTAAGCTGGTGGGCTACAAAGCTACTCACTCATCTGTTGCTCCTTATGGCTTCAGGACTTCCAGGTCCTGACATAACTGGCCTTGAAACTCCATGCAGCAAACTCCAAGATTTTATTTCACCTTTTAAAGAGTTGAATTAAATATTACCATTAGTTAAAGAAAAGAACCCAAACTCGAAGATACATTTTTTTCCCAAAAAAAGTAGGAAATATTCAGAATTTTAGAACTTGCTGAAGAACATAAACTTCTGATTACTGACTAACACTGGACCAAATGAATGACAGCTCAGCACCATTCATTCCACTGGCAACACGTTGAGAAGAGAGGGGAACACTATCTCTCCCAGAGATCAGGGCTAAGCAAACAAACCTTTTGGCCTTTCCATAGCCTCCAGCATAAAATTACAAATAGAGGGAAAGATAAGATGAGAGAACACTCCTCATGGATGAAAAAAAGGTTTTTACTTAAGTAGAAGAGTCAGTGTCCAAAGCCTGAGTGAAGCTTATTGCCTTTCAGTAAGAAAACCCTAAAAAATCTCAATATATCAAACTTCTTATTTTTTTTTAAAAAAAAAAGGAAACCAAATATGAATGCCATGGATTTAATGATGTAAAGTTTTTATTCTTTCTGCTGTGTTCTAAAAAATCTTCTCTAACACAGGCTTGCTGGGTTTTTTTTACTTGAGGTTGAGTCTCTGGCAAGTGCTCCATTTCACTCTTCCCAAGGCTGTATTTGTTTGCAGCAAGATGAGAATTGCAAGGTGGTCGCCCACAGCTTTACAGATAGTGATCTTTAAATAGGATTCTGATGAATTCACATAGAATTGGAATGAAACACCACAAAACATTTACCTTGAAAAGCTCCAGTTTCTTAAAACAGTTTCTCCAGAGTACTTTTACAGTAGCTGTCACCAAAGATAGCTCATTGCTGATGAGCCTCAAATGAGCACATCAAGTCCATGAGACAGAAGGTGCATAAGCAATCACATTAGTGCTGTCTAACCAAGCTAAATAGCATAAGACAATTTTAATTTGCATGTTGACAAGAGCTAAATTGCAGGGTTTACCTGTAGCAAAAATAAATCAGATGATGATCATTGCTTTTGCTTTTCTTAAATTAGCATCTGCCAAGTACACCATAGAAATTCTGGTCACTTAAAGAAAAGCATATTCCAAAGCCAAATGTCATCATTACCTCAAACTGCTGTGACTTATGATACTGAAAGCTGTATCGAATAGCCTCTAGCAAAACAGTGGCCTTTTCACAGTCATCTGCAAGAAACAGTAATAGTTTTGATAAAATATGATACATTTTTGTAATGTCACAGGCTTTCAAATACTTGGAAAAAAAATCCCTGATAACAGATGGAATGTTTTTTGACATTAAAATACACATTTTTTTACACATGGCAGTGAATGAGAAAAGTGTTAGCTTAATAAATAGTGATGCTCATGCGTACTGGTTAGTTTCAGTTGGCTTTTTTTCTGTCAAATATTCTGGTTTTATGATATTAACACAATTTATAATATGTAGATGGTAGTTTTCACTCTATACTTTGCTGTGCATAAAGGTCTCATAGAACATGTCAGTATGTTCAACTGAATAATATAGCACAACTGACATAGAAGCAACGTTACCTATATACATATTTTTAATGCAGCTGCTCCAAGGAGCTTGAAAATAAAAAAGCCCATGACATTCTGCAAACTCAAAAAGCAGCATTACTTCCTTTCCAGAAAGGAACAGATCTCTTTGGGTCCGAGTCCTTCACTTTTTGATAAACCTTCTTGCAGTGGAAGATATTTAAGGCTGTTTCTTAAAAAAGTGTAGATTTTTTGGGGAGGGAGACAGTTGATGGAAAAAAAATTGACTCCTCAAAATCAAAGCTTTTCGTCAGAACATGCCTGTCTGAATATAACTTCCCTCTGTGAAATGTTTCTCCACATCAGAGTGGAATTTCCCACAGAAATCAAAGAAATACAGCTGTCTGCACACTGAATTGGCTCTCTCTTGCCCCAGGTTGTGTGTCATAGCTGGTTTATTTCATTTACTATAATCTCCTTGTCTTTTTTATTATTTTCCCAGAAATAAAATGGATCTTATTGTTTCACCCTGAAATTTCACCTTTTCATAAAGCGGCTAAAGCTCCAACCTCACTCCAGTTAGCAAATCATCAGAGAAATTGTCTGTATATCTCCACTAGTTGCTACTGCTTTCCGTACAGCCTTTTTCCTTTCAGACTTTTTGACTGCTTCTTGGTTTAATCGCAGTACCATCTCTTTTGTATTCCTTGGTTGAGCCTTATGAATACCCTGAACCTCATTTCTCCTTGGTGCTAGTGCTATAGTCACAGCCATTTCGGGCAACAATGGACTCCAGAGTGCTTAGGGAGAAAAATCAGATAATACATAAGAACATTTTTGATGTCATTTTCCTAATTTGCATAAATTCTTTGGACGTATTAAAGGCGAGAATTACAGTGAGTTAATTAAAATAATTCCATGAATTTGAAGCAATTGTGCTGTTACATGATTTCACGTTGCATAAGCAAAGAGCTTTGTACTGAAATCACCCACTTGATTTTAGTGTGATGAGCCCCGTGGCAAAACAGAAACTGAAGTGCAACCTCCCACTTCCCTCCCCCTTCCAGAAGCAAAATAAAGAGAATTAGAAGTTCCTAACAAAGAATTCTGATCTAAGAAACAGAGAGATACTGTATCAGAATTTAAGATTCAATTGGTTTTATTGCATAGTGGTTCTGCTGACAGTTCATTTGTAAACTGATATTGGCTGTTCAGTTAATTTATAAACTGATATTGGGTGTTCCTTCTTATGTATTCCAGCATTTGGGTGCAATGGAGAGAGAAAACCTACCAAGACATAAGAATAAACGACACAGTAACAAACAGGTGTATATGGCAAACCTTACATAGATGTCATCATACAGTGACAGAGATGAAATATAGAAGCACTGAGTGAAGAGCTGCAAGGTTAAGCTGATATTTCAGCATTTAATAAAGTGTACATGAGTGCAAGAGAGTGGAGAATCAAGACCATAAGCACGGAGTATTCTAGCTAGAACTGTGGAATTTGTCTTAACATTGTTAGTTTATGAGATGTACTGCTTGGAACAGATTTCAATTTACCCTAAATCTGCACATATATACCCCTAACCCACACTTCAGATCTTCCAAATGTATATAGATGCTATAAATGCCTCACCTGGATAGGTTCTTCTAGGAATCTGAATCCAAATGAAAGCTAACAGAGGCAGGAAAGATTCAGTCTGTTTCTGGAAGGATTTTAAGCACTACTCAAATTGCCTAATAAAGAAGCATAGTCATATTTTTCTATGCCAGACTCATAGTATGTGAGCAGATACAAGATTAATGAAGATTCATGAAGAAAAATCAAATATATGCATCAAGCACTTCCTGTAATCAGATATTAGAAGTTACAGTTTCATTTCTTTTCCCCTGTAGCAGCAGTGAGACAGAAAGAGCAGGCAATTACCATATCCTTTTCTGTCTCCTATAGCCACAGCTGAGCCCTCACATACACAGCATTAATCTCCTTTTTATAATTAATGAAGACTTATTAAGGAAAATAAGCCTCCACAAGAAAAAAAAAAAGTTGATTTTGTGTAGACAGAACTCTAGTAACTACCACAAAATGCCATTACATTGGAGAAAGCCATACACAATAAATAACTGTAGTGTGAACTGAAGAATGCTACTCCTTTCCAAGTAGATCAGATAAGTGAATCAGACGCTATTTTTAACTCTTACTTTAAAAAAGGTTATTAGTGATAAAAACGGTATGAAACTCCTGTATAATCTGAGCTAAGTGATATCAAATGAAGGAAGAATAGAGAAAAAAGATTTAAAGAAACTGTTACAGATCTATTTTATACCACATCTGGATATTAGAAGGTTCAAATCTTGAAATTTGGAGAAACTAGGGAGGAATGAAAAAGAGACACACTCTTTCTGTTGGTATATTGAAGAAGTTGTTTTCAGAAAAGGTATGAAAAGGTTACGTTCCAGTTATGGTATAAACCAAACCTCAGAAATATTCAGCCGGCTGCTAGAACTTGCCCTACAAAGAAATGTGTCAGCTGGTGAGAACTCTGGAGGTTGTGTAACCTCTTTCAGGTAACACTGAGTCAGTCCTACCCCGTCACTATGTATCAATACATATGAATTTATATTAATATATATGAATATACATATAATTAATAGACATGTATCTCTATATTAATATAGATGTACATAATATGAAGACATAATATATGCATATAATTATATATATTTGTATATGCATACCCACTGACATTCAGGGCAAAATCTGCAGGTATAAATCCATTTAAAAATATTTTCAAGCTCATCTAAATCCCTTATCCCAGTATCTACCATGTAAACCTCTGTGATAAAAGCTATACTCAAAGGCAGATGAGAGAGAGTAATTGTCGCCTGTTCTTTAACTAATCCTCGCAGAAGGAGGAAGTAAGTATGAGATAAAGGGCCACCTTGATTTGATTAACTGTTTCTGTGCCGAGCCTATTGGATGAAGGAGAGTTGCCCAGGTCACCAGCTCAATCAAGGGCAGAGAAAATAAAAGGATCAGTCCTGGCTTCCACCCACATCCTTTTTAAGGCTCACACACTAGGGCTGCTCAGGTTTGAAATCAAGAATTTCTTTTCTTAGCATACATCACTTAAACTACATTGCAAACTCTATCTATTCTTGCAGTTAATGTATTCCTTCTCCCAGATGCTACTGAGTCATAGCACAGTATTTCATAGAACTGGTTTCAGTCTTTCCAATATCCTCATTATAAGAGCCTGTCATCAGTCTGGAAGCAGAGCATCCCAATTTCCTCACATTCTGATATAAGGTGGTTCTATGGAAACAGTGCACAGAAATTTTAAGTTAAGTAGAGGAAAAGAGACCAGTGATCTGAATATAAGTATCTATAA
>Ga0181612_166968_pt1 | contig 21305 bp, 9 predicted proteins | sample HoacroProtozoa21_FD_119630 | JGI IMG/M metagenome (GOLD analysis project Ga0181612, IMG submission 119630) | Hoatzin crop microbial communities from Cojedes, Venezuel. Combined Assembly of Gp0051906, Gp0051904, Gp0051908
CCTAACAAATTTCTATAAGCCTGTGCAGAAGTCCCCTTTAGGGCTTGGTAGACCCATACCTTTTGCTGAAGTCAAAGAAAAAATATGTGTTATTATGATGGTTTCTTGAAAACCCTTTCTTTATATCTTAAGATATTTGGTGCTATTGTATGGCCCTGTGTAAAAGGGAACTTGTATAACATTTTCCCCCCCCTCCAATGTGACTCAGGATTGGGGGGGGTTCGTCATGCTGATTTACCCTTGTATAACTGGAAGTAGAATCAGGTCCACAGCAGGTCAGCCATTTAAGGCATGAGATGTTAAATTGAATTGGAAGAACACAGTAGTATTTTAAACTCTGTGTCTTCTGTGTTTGGAAAGAAGTCAACATAAACTAGAAGATATGAAGTCTGCTGAGAATGGTGAATCCACATTGCTTCGAAGTACATATACTTCTTACACAGATTGTGAACTTCCCATCAAAGTGCAGCCTTTTTGTACAAATAACAGGCCTTCATGCTTGGCACCTGAATGATTCTTTGTTTCCAGCAGAGAAACTGGGGGTTTATGGCCTGAGAATGACAATAGGAATGCGTCTATTGCTAGGGTCACAGCTGGAGATGATTATTACTCTTTTATTTGTCAAAAGGAAATGCTACGGGCAGCTAAATGTGTTTTCAGGCTGATCTTAGGGAGTATTCCTGGAAAAAAGTCCTTTCTCTCTGCTTCAGTTTTCCTTTTTCAGACCTAGGTTTACTTCACCACCGGAAGGCTGGAGGTCCATAATAGTTTTGTTCTGACAGGAAATCATGAAAAATTTACTTTATTCATGTTATTGAGGAGACTGGGGAGAAATCACAGTTAAGGATTCTCAGCATTAGGGATTCTCCTTCCTCTGCAAATTTACCCCTGTGCCCATGTGTAACACAGGGCAGTCAGAGAGTCTGTTTGTGATGCATATCACAGGTTCTCTCTTGGTATGCTGAAAATTCTAGAAAGGGATGGAAAGGTCTATCAGCACTGAACTCCAGTGATAGCTCATGTGAAACCAGCTTGGCATGGTGTTGACATGCTCTAAAATCCCAGTCCAAACCTGACTGTATTTAATGCATTGAAGGTGCTCTAAAGAAGACATTCCAATACAGAAATACTATGGCAGCAGTTCCTCTTTGCAAACCAAGTCCAAAGGATAGCATTATTAACCTTTCAAATACATACTTTGCCTTCCAGCCTCAGTAGTCAGCTCAGTCACTGGTAACCTCAGCAACTGGCTGGTATCAATTAGCCTTTTTATGGACAAGAATGCATGTCTGAACATCATCTTTTGTAATTAATACTGCTCATTCCTCCATTCTCCCATCGACTTTGGTAGCTGAGATGTAATTCTGATTTAGTTTCTGATGTAATCTTGTTTGTTTTAATAATACTTCCCCCTGCTAATATTAAAATCCTATTCATTTAGTTGTATGCTCTGTTAGATAGACGTGCATCTGTGGGTGGATTGTAAACATGGAAGAGCTGATATATGAAGAAATGTTTTCAGTGGGCTGAAATTACTTAGGGATGAAAAAATATCCAGAAAGCTGAGTGTCTGATAATCTTTTCCCCTTCAGAGAAGTAGGAATTCATAAGACAAATGTAGCAGTGGTTCTCCATAAGCACATGTTGTTTTGTTCAAAGTCTTTACAAACTGAAAGTGTATCTTTAAGAATTTCCTTTGTCTGACTAAAAACAATACGGCTTACATTTTATTCTCATTTCATAGGATAAACTGTAAGCATCAGGAAGTTTCATGTTTCAGACTGAGTCAGCTGGGCAACATTAGAATTGTAAATCCAGATTGGTGCTTGACCAATCATAGACATCTACAATGCACGCATCTTCAGCTGAGATTCTCCTTAGTGTCAGAAGAGAGAAATTAGATATTTTGGGGAGTAGAACATCTTATCAGAAAAATAGACATTAAAAATACATCAGAGAAACCACACTTAGAAGGGTCCATTTTTTTCCCATTGCAATTATTTCATAGATATCTGCATCATAGATGCATCATAGATGCAGATAGCTGCTGAAATCAATTACACATAGAGAACACCCCACGGACATGATGGTAAAGGTGGATTTTGATGCCCAGCAGGACTTCAAATGGCTTCAATCTGAAGCTTCACCATGGCTGAGAGAGTTAGAAGCAGTTGTGCCTCATCGTTGATCACATAGAGAGGTGTAGTCTGCAAGCCTTAGACATTATTTGAGACCAAAACCACCTGAAGTGTCCTAGAAGAAAACCAATTACAACCTTAATTTCCTACAAGGATGAGTTTCTTTTTGGAATTAATGGATCCTAAGTACTTGTATCGGAAGTTCATACGAATTCCCTGCCCATGGCAGGGAGGTTGAAATTAGATGATCTGTAAGGTTCCTTCTAACCCAAACCATTCCATGATTCCGTGATTTATATCTAAATACATGTGAGAACTAGACAGTTAAGTTGAAAGACCCCTGTCATGGTATGTAATCACAACCTAGTATTTATATATCAGTACCATATAGATATGCTAACTGAGATGGGAAACACATTATTTTGAGGACTATTTAAAATTACAGTGAAAGATAGCTTTTGTTTTTAGCACTAAAATATCTGAAATGAGATGACAAGATAAAGGATGTCAGAAGTAAAGATAGTAGCCTTGTGTTATAAAGCAAGGGCAAAAGCAACACAGACATCGGATGTCTGGAGCTTTCCTCTTCTGTGAGGTCGTATTGCCTTCCTACTCTATGTAGGCTCTAAGTAAATAGAGGCCAGCTACGGATAATGAACTCCTTTACTCTAATTATAAACAGAGCTTGCTCCCACTGCCTGCCCCTTGAGGAAATGCCTGGACTTTACTCCCACAAAATTGTTTGAATGTATTAAAATAGCATGGTATTTATGCTGTGAAGCTCCTGATTAACCGAGAGACAGAGGGAGAGAGATACACACAGAGGCTGGGGATGTTACGCTGTGTCTGAGCGGAACCACAGATTCAAGTCATTGTACATCTCCTGTTTCTAGTGTAAAAGCTTTAAATCTGATTTTACACACAGATTATCTCAGGGCCTGAAACGTGCTGATCCTTTGAAAGTCAATGGGGTGAGGACGGTTCAGCCTTGGGACTGTATGCAACGTAAACACAGGTATAGAAATGATCCAGTCATTAGTTTGCATAAATGTCTTAGTTCTTGCCTTTTCAAAGCTAGGCAAAAGATAAAAAGAACTAATAATTTTGTTCGTATCAAAGACTGGCAATAATGGTTGGTAACTCCTCACTTTCCCTCCTTATAAGCACGCTCTGACTGAAATCACTTACTTTGGGTTAATCAGCTTCCTCTGGGTTAATATAATCCAGAAAGAGACCCAAACCAAAACCACCACCACACCCCCCCACTGATTAGGCGCATACATGAGAGATGCTGCCTGATTTCCAAAAAGAATTTTGTCTTAGATGGGGTTCTAAAAACTGAAATAGTCAATAAAAGCTTTTTCCCTGAACTAAACATGCCTTAGCTGTTCTCTGTACTACTGCACTGAAAAATAAGCATAAATGCAGCTGTTAAATCAGTTGCAAATCAGCCTGGCAGGCCTAAGTATTGCTAGTTCTGCTTGTCTTGCGATTGATGTCAAGTAAAAGTAGGTGACAGTAATTGGTGTTGTTGGGAAATGAGTTCTCCTAAGAAGAAAGCAGTTCTGAGAATGCAGAGGAATGCAACTTAGAGTGGATTGAGAGCTTATTCTCTCAAGGCAAATTCCCAAATTCAGAACTAGGGACTGAAATTATGCAGCTAATGAAACATACATCTGAGGAATCCCTTTAATATATTCAGCTAGAGTCATCCCTAGCTTACTTCTGGGAAGGCAAAGAACCGTGCCTGGTAGTAAGCCCATTATGTCTATGGGTGGCATTCCATATTTTTTGGTTATGTGATTTTATCTGGAATTAAGACTCCATAAAATGAGACCGTCAATAAAAATGATCCAGATAAATAACTGCTACTGAACTTAATGACATAATCTTAAAGTTCTGAGTCATATTCACTACCTCCTGCCTTTGTCTCTCTGGATGAAAGTCATTTTGCAGAGTAAGACGTCAATATGTGGGCATCCTCATCCAGGTCTGTAAGCAAGCCAGGCCGTTATGCTTTTATTACAGTCCGTGGAGAGTTACTCCTTTCTGTCTGGAATTCAGAGAGTGATTCAGCTCATCAAGTATAAGTGTATTGAGGTGACCACAGGACTTTCTTACGAGGGACTTCATTCAGTTGTGCTCGGATAGTCCTCTAGTGCCACTAAAGATGCTCAGAGGTGTCCAGATCATAGAATCATAGAATCATAGAATGGTAAGGTCTGGAAGGGACCTTAAAGATCATCTGGTTCCAACCCCCCTGCCATGGGCAGGGACATCTTCCACCAGATCAGGTTGCTCAAAGCTCCAGCTGACAGATGACACAAGGTTTAGGAGTGATCCATGCATTTTTGGAGAGAAGATGGAGGCCAGACAGTACTCTCAAATGGCAATAGAGAAATATATACTACATACTACCTGAAGTATATATAGTATCATAGTACTTATTACATATCTGTACTACATACTGTAGAAAACTGAAATGAGTCTTCAATACCTAGCTCATGTGTGTCCACCTTCTTATAGGTATCCAGCGAGTGATTCAGCTGCCATGTGCAGCTATACAGTGCCTCTCTGAGATATGCCACGTCTGCCAGATCACGCTGCTGCCTCTGACGCTGCAGGGATGGTCAGGAGGTGGGAATGTATGACAGAAGGATGAGAAAAATGCAGTAGATCACTGGGTTCTTGATCTGGGGATCACAGGGTCCCAGTGGCAAATGGGAGTGTGGGAGACTGCAAATGATAAGAGGCTGCTAAACAGGGCTACGGGTTGTATCCTTGAAAGTAAAACCACCTGATCTGCTTTTTCAGAATACTTGAAGGCTGTGCTTCAAAATTTTTTGGGGGAGAGGATGTGTGGCCTGCCCTTGTCCTCTGAGAAATAAAAGAGCAGTACAGTATAAATTAAGGCATAATAAATGAGCTGTTACTGTTTTATAGTTCAGATCCATTTCCTTTGCCTCTGTCAAGGCTGAAGATATGTAATGTGGCAATGGCTGTACAGTTTGGCAACATTTAAAGGCACAAAAAAACCAAGAGGTTTGTCTGCTGCACATAGTCCTTATAAAACCCACAGCAGGAGACAGAAAATTTTAGCTTTGTTTTGAGAACAGAAGACAAATCTCAGATTTGTTAGTGGGTCTGGTAGGTGGAGATTTGTGGGGATCACCTGCCAGTACTGGGGACATACCGTGAAATAGGGAAAGAGCTACAGAGTAGTCTTGTTCAGGTAAACTGTCTCACAGTGGAAGCCTCAGATCTGTGCTGCATCTCACAATTGGGTAAGAGGCCGTCAAGATCATGAAAAGCACAAATCTGAGGAAGAAATCATGGGACTTTGCTATAAATACGAGAGATGACAGAGAGGCTGGGAGGACCTCTGTTAGCACGGGCTATATTTAAAATCAGTATTTGTAAAGTTTTTAAGGTCACTATGTTCATAACAAATGCCCAGACAGTGATGTTACATAGAAATGAACTGATAATTAGTGGCAGAAGGCATCACTGATATGTTCTGAAATATACGTAAATTAATACATAAACAAGAAGGCCTGGCTTAAAAACAGTTAGGTATTGTTTGAGAAGTGTTTCTGTAGGATTTTTTTGAGAAGACAATTTTCAAACCTGTTGGTCAAATATCCTGTCAGGCCAAGCAAGGTACATAAAAAAGGAGACAAACTTCTAAATATTTTTTTCATTTCTTTCTAAAAAGAATTTGTGGTTTTAGTCATAAAGACAGCAACAGCTACTTCTTGATTTCTGCCAAAATAAGTCTATGGCTCTCTGCAATTATTTTAATGTGACTGCTGAGAGTTGGAGGCGGAAGCATTATCATATGTTAACTGAGATTTTTCTAATTTTAAATTAATCATACATAGAATGTATTTGATAGGAATGAATAGAGCGAGTTATTATTTGAGCTTTATTCATACATTCTATTAACAGAAAATACCGCTTCTATCCAATGTTCTAGTGATCAAGATAGATTTTAAACAGTGTACAAGCATGTACAGATGTGGATACAGATGGTGTATGAAGCAATTTGAAGTGCATCAGTCAATTGCTTCAAGCGTGTGTCATACACAAGAAAATACATACTGTTAAGAATGTCTTGCTCTGTATTATCACTATTCTGCAGAAAAGTGCCAGATTCCCAGTACAACTCCTGGTATATAAAGACTAAGTCAATCAGGTAGCACTGTTTCCCACCTCATTTAGGATTGCTATGAAATTCTCAGTCTGGACCAAACAGAGGAAAAAGTCAAACAGGAAAAAATGATGACGTCTCCTTTCTTCCCCAAGTGCTTCCTTTGTATCTTGGAGTGGAATAGAAAAATGAAAGGTAAAATATCTACATATGAAGTAAGGAAGGAATGACAATAAAGCTGCATTTACAAATGCAAGGAGAGGATGAAAATTAATAATGAAGGTCAGAAATCCCTCTGTATTCATCCATAAATTCTACATATTTTTAGGCAAGGCAGACATCACTCCTAGTAATATTAGTATAGGTGTATAAGAGCATAGCACTACTGATAATTTTTCCATCCTCTACCTCATATGTCAGGATGGTAAGAAGATTCTGATGTGACAGAGCTCCATGCAGAATCCACTTATTATCAGGGTTCTGCTGGAGCTACGCTGAAGAATTTCTAAGGCGGATGATATTGTAAACTGTATCTGCACATAAGAACACAATCAAGTGCAATGAACTTACTATTCTTACAGACACAGCTGTTCAGCGTTTATTCTGCTTCTTGCACTTGGGATAAATACTGCATCCCTGAGCAGGCAACGGCCAGCTCAGCCTCACTATGCAAAGGAATTATGCTCTTTCCAGGGACATGCACGATGGGTATTAGTAATTCTGGAAGAGCTGCTGCTGCTAACATCTCCAGCACTACGTCTGAAGTGGATGTATCATCCTGAAGGGAATCTTCATCAGAGCAGACTGCTTTCTGAGGAGGAGTCTGCATCTCAGAAGCACTCACCCGACCTTTATTTCATGCTGCTGTTTTCTCACAAGAAGCTTAGCTCAGGAACTGCAAAGACAGAGATCCTCAGTGTCAGATCAAAAAGGTTAAAGTGGAAGAATGGACCTAGAAACCTGCCTGTGGAAGTAAAATATAAAATCTGAAAAGGAAACAGATATATTTAGATCTTGATGCAAAAAGAAGAAAATGTTGTTAGACTTGAAAGAGACACAGGGTAGAACTAAATTGGGAAATGCAGTATAATGAAAGCCAGCACTAAAATAACAAAATTCAGAAGCAAACATAACATAGCCATAGCAGCATTACAACTGAATTGTGGAGTAGTTTGCAGTATGGATATTCACTTTTGCCTGAATTTTATCCACAGCTGTTAATCTCTGAATTCAACGTCTGCTTGTCAGCTTGAAAATGTTTACCTAGTGAGTCTACTAGCAAGTGTTTAGAAGGCATGTATAAATTGCTAATGATTCATTTTAAATCTGCACAACTTTTTTATCACTTTCACTTTTCCAGAATGAAACCAAACATTGACTGAGTATCAAGCCTCTCTCTGTTTTTCCAAAGAGATTTAGCTCTAAGGTTTTGTTTCATATCACTGACTTTATGTATTAGCAAGTGTTCTTTTTCTTCTGAAACACTGCTTTAGGCTTACAGAACCTCCAGGAGGTTGGTGTCTGAGACTCTTGAGAGAATAACAAAAGAACTATCAAGGGAGAGAAGTGGCAGATGATGAAGCGACATAGTGGGAGGATGAATATATGTGAACTTCACATACGAATGTCTGATGCACTGAAAAAAGAGTGCAGATTTCAGCAAATATTTGAGCTACCTACACCAAGCTCTTTTATCCTGGGACTCAAAAGTGATGTGAGTTTTGAAATTTGGAGTGCCTCCAGAACTTTGTTCCAGTCATTCTAGGAATATTTAGATTAGGCAAGATATTGTCATTCACAATCACCATCTCCAACAAGCACCTTCCCAAATTTCTCGGAAGTAGGATAAATTCTGGCCTTCTTGGAGACTGGATTGAATGAAATGACATATGCATGAGAACTATGCAGATTCTCTATCTGTGTATATGCTTTTAAGGCTGCTGGCACCAAAGCAGAAGGATCTTGAGGCAAAACACATTTTTGTGTGTTGGGTGCTCCACAGGAGGCCATAGGAGGGAGTGAGACACTCACTGGGGAAGAATCTTTTTTGAAATCAGTTAATCACAAGAAAGGCTTTGCCTTTGGTGTGGATTCACCCACTGACTCCATACTCAGAACTCAGACACCTATATGAAGAGGTTAGGGTTACATCTATATTAATATGTAAAATGCACTAGGCATTGTTTTCTGTCCCTCAGACACACATCACACATGCCCATACTCCTAAACTCTCTAGACTCCCCAGCAATAAATCCCCAAAGGTAACAGGAATGTTTCTGGTTTGGCTTGTTTTTCTTTACCTGATACTTCTGAGAGAATGCTGAAAATCGCCATCAATAGATTAGCTGTTATACATCTGTAGCTAAACAACACAGCTTGAGTCGAGATATTGTTCTCACTGATGCACAAAGCTTCCATTCATCAACTGAGTACACAAACATCAGGGAACTGTGCACAGCTGCCTGTGAGTATGCCTCTTCATCAGGGCAACTACTTGAGATTCATTATTCCTCTGATAGCCTGGGAAAACCGCTTTACTTGGCTATTCAGAAGTCCCGTCATGCTGTACTACTCAATCAGGACATTAAGGCTGAGATTCATCTCCTCTAATTTTAGATGTCCACAGACTAGAGGCTTCCAACTGCAGTGTAGCCATCCGGGCTCCTGTTGTTCCTTTAGCAGAAACAGCCACTTCAGATTGTGACTAACTTGATGTTAGATGCATACTGTAAAATGGGAGGACTGGTACCATAAATATCACAGACTAGATCACTACTAACTGTATATACATGTCCAGGTGAAAAGGCCACATGGAGACCTCTCCCAGTGTGATATGGCCACATTTATTCAAGTAAATACCACGTTTTGTCATTTGCTGCTTTCCCAGTATTGAACTGGTTTAAAATACTAGGAAAGTGCTTGTCCCCATCTTTTTTCTGTATGTTTCTGTCTCTACAACATGCTTATCAGAAGACAGCATACCACTCTAGTCCAAGAATCAGTCAGCCATGAATTAATTCCTGATGAGGCAGGCTTGAGCTAAGACACTAAAATTTACACTGGAGCAACTGAGAAGCTGTTATCTCTGCTGCTTCTTTTATGGATAAGCAACTTCTGGCAGAAAAATTACAGTAACAGCATCCAAGGTGGAAGCATTTTCTGCGCTGCTGCCTATAGGAAGGCGCACCAGACTGAACTCCCTGTGAAATCCAGCCAGTGGAGTCACAACGGTTTAAAACAACTGAGAATACGACCTTTTTTTTCACCTTTTAAAAATTGCTTTCTTGTTTAGGTTCTTTGTAATTTCTTTCATATTTCTAATTTTTTTCCATGTTCACAGAAGAGGATTATTCTCTATCCATTAATTAAAGAAATTAATATCTAACTACACTGAGACACTCTGTGTAGGCATAGAATATTTAGTATAATGTATAAATTACTTCAAAAAAAATAAACGAAGAAGGCATGTATTAGTCATGAAAGAATAGCAGAATGACTGCTATGCTTCACAGGGGTCCCTAAACACAACTAGCAGACGTAGTTGTCTTTTAACAGGATTAATTTAGTGTTTGTGATCCTTGCTTTTGAAAGTCCTCAGACATTCTCCTTTGATTTGGTAGTTTTTTAGAGAGTTTCATCTGGAGTCTGAGTTTTTGGGGAGTAAGATTTTACAGAAGCATATGTGGACTTCAGTACTAAAATGCCTTCTTTTTAACACATTAATGAGTTTATCAAAAGTTACCATACAAGAAAAGACAGATAATCCTGAATATGGATTAAAAACTTTTGAAGTACTGCAAGTTTATTTATATCTTTCAAAGTCTACCCAACTTATTTAATCCCTCCTAGTGGCAAATCATTCTATGTGACTGAATTTGTAGTTGGGGCATAATTATTAGCATAATTTTGATATCATTGTGATGATCAATGCAATCTAGAATACTATTTTGCAGTCAGTGACTATGCATATTTTTTCAGTCTAAACATAATCAAAGTTGTTTCAAAGTCCACCCCAAAATAATTCCACAAAAGGCCTGAGTAGGCCATGTTCTCTGTGCAAACCAGTGATGAAGAGCTAAAGTTGGCAAAGCCTGATATTTTGAAGAGTTAACCACTCAGAAGTGCTCTTCTGAATTTCTAGCTGTCACAAGACACAAATAGCTGTGCAGCTGCAATCAGGCTGCCACCAAAAAGCATGTTTTGCCTACTCTGATAAGACTGGACAGCTCTTCCTCTGCGTTCATGCACTCAATGCATTGTATGGAGCTTTCTTTCCTATCTGTTTTCATGTTGGTTTCCTTGCAATTTATCCTGCTCTCTGAAAGCATTTCATTTTTATTTTTTATGAGATGTAGGGTAGAAGAAATAAGTTCTCTGTTTCTTGCTTTGATCCAATTAATTTCTTGCAATATTTTTTCCCATGCTCCAAGCTGTTATGGATTTTGGTCTTCTCAATTCAGCATCTGTAGCTAACAGAAATGGCAATTTCCAGATAGAAAGTGTTTTGTTGTGTGGGTTTTTAACCCTCCAGTAAGAGTTTTAGGCATAGGATCTTGATTTTTGGAAGACAAACATTACTGCAAAACTGAACTAGACTCTCACCTTTGGAAGGCCTATTGAGAAGAGTCAGAGAGACTCACTGGTGCTGTAACTGACAGGGAGAAAAGTGAACGTACAGAAATAAAGGAGAAGAATGATTTTACACATTGGACAGAGATTCAAAGAAATCTGGGCTCATATGTTAAAATGCCACAATGTTTCTCTGCAATGCACAGTGATTTTTGAGCTAGAGAGTTCCGAAATCAGAAGCAGTCAGGACATGTGAACTTGCTGCTCAGGTAACTAACCCTCCTGTAAACTTGAGATAGTCAGTCTGGTGAGCTGTTACACAAACATCTATGTACACCCTGCTTCCTCTGTTCCTGTTCTAATAGATTCAAATTCTGTGATTTGACCTGGATTTTTGTGTTTGACTTGTTTCCAGGTTGAAAGTGGATCCCAGCCATTCCACTGATTTATCCATCTTCACTCCAGCTGGTATCAGCCCACTCTGATTTGTAAGGAGTTTCTCCTGTTCCTCAATTGCTGCACTGAATAGTTCATACTAAGCAGATATCAGAAGCTCTACATATTTTGGGCCTCAGGTTGGGTGTTATCAATCATTTTTAGACATCTATGAGCGATTTATGCCACCAAATCTGTATTTATGTGTAAGCACATTCCCATTAGAAATTATAAGTCTCTATTCATTGTTTAACTAATACATAGTACTGGGATATTCTTCTTGCAGTCACCTGCATTGATGTAATTTTTCAGATTCGGTGGAGAGTGAACTGGCCTATTGAGAATTACTAATAACCCTTCTTGTTCTACCTTTTTTTGGTTGTTTTATTTTGGTTTGTAGTTCTTGGAAGATAATCAAGATTCCTTCCTTGTTTTAAAATGTGAATTCTTCTGATAAACTATTTATGACTAATATTAATCTCCTAAAGTCCATTTCACATAGATTCTGATAATTCAGAAATTGTAGGGTTTGATGAAAAACAGTCAGCATCTATCTTCTTCCGATATGTAGCAATTACTGAAACTTATTTTCTCAGTGGAAGAGGAATCAGCTGTGTCAAGTCTAGATATACTCTCCATATCACTTCTCTTCTAAAAGCCTTGGAAACCACAGCCCATGGTTTCCTCTGTGTGATTCCACGCCCAGTTTGGTACACCACAGCTGTGGGATCTTGGCTCAGTTTTGCTGGGAAAATAATTTTCAGCTGTGAGGAAGATTTTGTGCTAACACTATGAAAGAAAAGTAAAAATGCAGACACCAGTGAAATTACTGAGACAGTGATAAGTAGGCATTTAACAGTTGAAAAGTATTGACATGAGAAGATGTTAAAATGCTTAGGAAAAAAACAGACAACTGAAAGATGGCCACTCTACAAGACAGAGAAGCAGCCTGCACTAAGGAGCAAAGCAGGCTTGGCCAGCAGAGCTGCCCTGCATGTCACATTTAGGGTCATACCCATACTTATCTTTCACTTCGTAGTCTGTAGATCCTTGTTCTCCACAGTGTGTGTCAGCCAATAAATATTTGCTCTGTGCTTTTAACTTCAGAGTGCTCTACTCACACAGTGTATTTGTGCATGGTAGAAAACACCTAAACAAGCATGGTCTACTGAGCTAGGATCTGGGTGCATGATTGCAGTCTCATGCCAAGCATCGGTGTCAAATACATCAACTGAGTTGGAAAGGTCAGAGCAAAGAATGAGTACTTTTGCTCTTCATAATAACTCTACTTTTCCTTCAGCCCAGGTGCCTCTGAACTGGAGATTATACAGCATTGCTCCATGCCGTACCACTCTTACTTGCTAGGAATCCAGCTGTGCACTGTTACCTGCTACAGTGCTACCAGATGACTTCTGCTGGTGTGTACCAGTGTAAAGGAAATGTCCTTTTACCTTCAAATTAACAATTTATACATTTGTTTGAAAGTGATTTGCACATCTTCTCCCAACCCACCATTTACAGTGATTTGTTGTTGTTGTTATTGTACTGAATACGTAGCTCTTGCAAGAATATTTTACAAAACTTTTCAGAACATCTACCTGGAGGCCAGAACACTGGTGAAGAGACATAGCAACAGGTAAGATAAATGGAAGAGGAAAGTCTGGCAGTACTGAAGTTCAAACAACTTAATACCTTTTACCAGATGGGAAGATATCTTTCCCATTCTGTCTAAAACTGGAACAAACTCAAATTCTTTGATATTCCACTTCACTTCTCAGTCCTGCCTTTTTTATCTTTCTAAAAAAAAAAAAAGGTAATACTTGCAGGAATGATTGAATTAGTCAGATGGTTTTCTCTTGCATGAAAGTTCCTTGAAGTGAAAACTTTGATTTACACTTCATAATCTTCAATAACACTCATCAACCCTGTAAATCTGTGCACTTCTTGTAAAAGATGTTAATTTTGCAGAACGGCTCACGCTTTTCATGCACATGATGAGTCACATGTGAGGTCCAAAGAAAGTAGTATTTTGTGTTGTGCTTTTGATCAAAAAGTCTTGCTGTGCTGTGACTTTTCAGAGCACACCTGATACAATCCATTATACATTATTTCTGCTTCTCTGGTCATAAAAAGCTTCTGATGATTGACAATAGTAAGGCCACCTGTCACTTTGAAAACCTATATTTTTGGTGAAATGAACAGAATCAACCTCCTTTACCCCAGTAAGGAAGAAAAAACCCAGACAAATCTTTTCATACATAAAACATAAAGATACGAATACCACACGGGCATTTCACCATGCTTCTCCTCAGGAGATCCCAAAGCACAGTAGATACTCTCTATCATTCACATTGTTACAACTGGGACACTGAAGTGCATGGAGGTGAAGTAACTGATGAGCATCAAGCAACAGCCTTTGACCTGTGCAAGGGAAAGAACCTCTGTCTCTTAAAGTCAGTCTATTGTGCAACGACAAGGGTTGACAGCATTACAAGTAACAAACTGATCTAAGCGATTAAAACTTTTTTTGCATTTCTGGAAGGAAGATGTTCATCAGGTTTCTAGTTAGTATTCATCTTTCATTATTGGAACTAAAAAATGGGACTGAATCAGGCGGAAACTTCAAATGCTCTCAAATTGCTGCAAACGTAGGAAACTTTGATTCCTGTCCATTAGAGGAAAGAAAGGTGGAAATGAAAAATTTAAAATAAAAATAACATTAGTCTTGGATCTCTCTGGGGTTTCCACTGGACAGCTTATATTTGATCTGGTGCATCTGGGTAAACATAAATGTAAAAGTCTAAGATAATCACACTATGATGATCTAGTCATAAAATCAACAAAGTCTGAAGACTAAAGTGCACATCTAAAATAGGTCAGGTCATGAAACCTCAATAGTGTTGACTGTGAAGAGACATCATCATGACTAGCTCAGCTACAGACATGCACTAGGGATGTCCAAAAGATGAAAAGTACCCCCTCACTTATGAATTGAGATGCAATTTTGATGTAGTAAAGGACCAGAGCACCAGTAAAACAGTCTGACTAAAGCTCTTCCTAACGTTGACACGCAGTAAAAACACCAGTGATAAATTGGATTGAACATGGAACAAGATGAAGACATTATGCTGGAGTATACGACCTTTATGTGAAGAGAGCAACTTCAATGGGAATGTGTGTTCAGTTCTGATGGTTCAAAGACAGAAGTGTGCTTCCAGAACTGGACAAATTCCACTGAAGGGCCATGAGATAAGAGGAGGCACAGAAAATCCGTCATATAAAGAGTTCAAAGAAACTGGGATTGTTCACCTCTCTGAGAAGGGAGTATAATAATAAAAGCCATGTTCACTGTGGTTGAGTTCTTGCTTTGTGACACCTATTCACAGTAGCAGCTACTGATACCTAGGCATCTCTAAGTGGTCAGATCTGAGATAGTCATCCTGGCTCCATCTAGACTTGATGAATAGACACAGAAAACTCCGGAGAGTCAGTAATTCAAATTCTTAGAGGTATTAAGAGTAAGGCAGACAAACCACACACTTTCTCTTCATTGGTGATAAAAGCTGGATAAATAAAATTTTGGTATCTGACTCTGAGGTGTTTGAAACTAGGGGAGATAAAGACTTTCTTGTTTTAAAATTAACAAAAATGACAAAATGAAAAGTGGTATGTGGATCTACTTCTCCTCTGATTGCAAAAATCAGCTGTGGATCTTACTGTTGTATGATGTGGACAATACCACTAAAATCTGAGTAAGATTCCAGGAGAAACATGGTCATTAGAAGGTTAAAAAGAATATTTGAATATAAAACAAATTGAAAACTTATACAGAAAGGCTGTAAAAGCCTCAGATTCAAAATGATTAAGCTAATTTTTAACTTTCCTTGCTCAGAAGAGATAATTTGGATTACAAACTGTAAATCTGCTTAATTTGAAGTTTTACGCTTTTCTTCTGTTGATACTAACACTCAGAAATAAAGTCATTAGGTTATTTCTGTGATCCATTATACACATTTTTATGCAGACTGAGAAGATGGAAGTTCCTATTTCTGTCTAATACGGGATTTCTTCTTTTAGGAAAGATTTTCTAGGTGGAAATTACCCAGTCTCACTGATCAAGTGCAATTTCCATAAACTTCACTACGGCTTTGCAGGATTTAATGATTTCATCCTGCGCAGCAATATTGTCTGCATTTGATTTACTATGCACATGACTTTTAAAGCCTGTCTCAAAGAACCTTCACTGATTTCTTCATTACATACACAAATGTGAGGATGGCCTGAACAAGGAGCTACTGGCAAAAGTCCAGTGGAGGGCTACGAGGATGACGGGGGGACTGAAGCATCTGTCTTATAGGGAAAGCCTGAGGGAGCTGGTCTTCTTCAGCCTGAAGAAGAGAAAGAGAAGACAGACTGTGTTGATAATATGCAGGTCGTGACCAGACAAGCATACTGATTAGCTGCTTGCTTACAGATGACTGGCCCCTTTTATACCCTTATTGCTTTTTTTTTCCCATGCTTGTTCCTCCCTGAACCACCTTGACCCTTTCCTTCCCTTCCTATGGTTCCTCCCCTAAATATCCTGAGATGCTGTACAATTCAAAAGTCTTCTTCTCCTATGTCTCCGTAAAGAGTAATCCTTCTTAGTTTGACAATCCTCTGAAGAGCTGCTTCCATTGACTCATGGTGACATGTGTCACCCCCAGACCATGTGGCTGATGGCCCTCCAGTGACAGCCCTGAGAAGGACCAGGGCAGAAAATCGTGTCTCTGATGATATAATGCCATCTGGCATTATGACTTCTTTGCATGTGTGGGGATGAACCTTTTATAGCGACCTAATAATGCCTTGCACTTTGATACACGTATTTTTTTCCCTCAACCAAACAATGCCTTGCTCTTAGACACATTTATTTTTTCTGTCAATCCTAGGCATCCTGTCCTTGCCCTGGGAATATCCTGCCTGATAAAGCTTCATACCTTGCACAGCTATGTGGTTGCCTCTTAACCAGACTGATGTTAACAGTCTTGCCAGCTCTAGTGTCTTCACAGTTTTAGATTGATCCTAGGTTCAATCCTACAAGTAAACCTAGACCATCTAGCTGAAGGCAGAAAGTGCATTCACCTATTAATAGTTCTCTACACTATCTGTTTAAGGCTTAATATCACTGTCATTATATTTTTTTTGTTGGCTTTCCTTAGACAAACTATTTTGATTTAACACTAGCCAGCCAGGCAGGATAATATTACACAGATAAAAAAAGGCACATAAATTGTTAGTTAAAAATAAAAACTACATTCTTGCTTCTCCATGGTTGAGTATGACAATGCCTAAATAAATGCATTTTAGATGGGCACACAAAGATATGACGTGAATTAGCAGTTAATTATACTTTGACCAGAAATATCTCTCTCTGTCTCCCTCTGTGTATATGTAACCTATAATATTGCTGATCCAATTATAAAAACTAAACAACTAAAATTCTCCATGTAAGCTTCAATATTTAATGTGATTTTTCTGTAACAATAATATTGACTCCTCATTTCAGCAAGTAGCATGATTAAGTGTACATTGTTACTTAAATCGTGATTCTTCTCAACCAAAGCTGCTGACAGTAGATTTAGTAAATTTTGTTTGAACAAGTTGAAAGTACGCTATAAAGGCAGAAAATTAATGAGACAGAATCTGGAATAGATCTTCTTCTTGCAACAAAGAAATATATCTATGTCCCACAAAAATTTAGATTTCAATTTCAGTCTTTACTGCTGCACATATAAACAGAGTGAAAATGCTATAATAATAAAAATACATCAGTAATTGACAATTTCATAAACATTTGGTGAAAACCTGTAGTTATGTAAAACTTCAAAGTTTAGATCTTCATGGAGTCTCTTCTAAAGAGCAAAGACTGACTTTTTTGTTTTGAAACCTTATGATACAATTCAAAGTTTCTGTGCAAACTCTTTTTTTGTATCTACATCCAAACAACAACCTGATAAATCAAAGCACCTTAAATGCAAAAAGCACTGTGCTGCAATGCAGAGCCCTGTCCTGCAATTCAAAGTCTCCTAGCAGCTCAGGGCACATTATTTCCCTTTTCCCGAATAATCACCACCTTCTTGAAGGTATACCATGAAAGAAAGAAAAGGAGCCATTTGTTAGCAAAGCTTTCTTTGTAAACATACAATAACTGGATTTTTAGAAAAATAATTGCCTTATTTTGCAGAAACTAGACAATTCAAAAACCATGGCACTCTATTCATATCCAAGCCAATTGAGTTCCCCCTTTGCCACTGATGGCTTTCTGAGCTGCTAGTTAAGCTGACTGTTTTAGGAGGAATCATCTTTTTACCAGCTGTCAGGATAACCAGACTTCATCTAAAATGGTACCTTTACCTGTAGGAAAGGTATCGTTCCATGTTTTTCTCCTGCTTCAGATGTATTAAGAGACATCATCCACTGAAGTTCATTGATACTTTTCTGCTTCCGTTCTTGGTTTGTGAAGAATTCCTCAGAGAAAAGCTGCCAATGGAGGACTAAACCTTCATTTGGAAAATAGTGACAGGGTAGGATTGCAGTCCTCACAACAAGTCTAAAAGCTCCAATCTGAGGTTAAACTGATGTCTAAACCGGAAGGCACGCTTTGATGGAAGGAGCAGCAGCACCACAGTCTTTTCCCTCCTTATGTGTTAGGGTAGTCCACAAGGTAACAGTAGTCATATACTCCAAATTTCAGTTCCAGCCTCACAGCAGCCTCAGTTTGACCTGCATGGTCAATATGACCATTGCTAATAAAATGTATGTTTACAGCGTCTGTTTTCCACGCCATGTTTTTTTTCCCATTATTTAAGGCAGAAGGCATGAAGCTGACCCAACAAGTTTCAAGAAAAGCTTCAGGAAAAAATAGCAAAATATCCCTTAGCTGGCTCTTTAAACTAGCAATTACAGATTAATAGAAAGATTTAAATTGGAAGGGGTTGGTGGAGGTCATCTTGTTCAACCCTCTGGTCAAAACAAGGTCAACTTTTAATTTAGTATCTCGAAGTATATTTGCAAACATGTAGTTATCCTTCTGGAGAGATAATTTGATTTCTTTTCATATTGCTTAAACAATGCAGTTTATGGTTAGCAAAGCAAACTACATTTTGCAATTAAATACATTAATGAGGAATGCTACATAATCTCTTTATAGAAAATCTGAATTGTATTAAGCAGGTGAAGGGGAATATAACTCCATGATAACAACAAAAACATCTTTTTCTTAACTATGTAAAAAATATTTAGTACTATTATGTATAATAAATTAAAGACAATTCTTTCTCAATTCAGAATAGCTCCATTTTATTTTATCAAGAGTTTTCTGTTCAGGGAGATTTCTAGATCAAAAATTGTGATCCAGAATATTTATCCATCAGAGACATTCAGAACTTTTGATTTAGCCCTTGAGATAGATTTATGTAATTTAAGATTTATAGATAAATGAAGCTAATTATTTAACTAATAAAAATTCTGTAGTGCTGCTGTGACATCTTGACAAAAATATCCCCAAGCAATTTCTCAGTAATGTTGACGTACTCTTTTATGAACAGACAGACCTGTCCACAGGCTGTCTCAGCTGACTAATACAAGTCAGCTCTGAACTCTAAACCAATACAGGGTGACAAGCCAAAACTCACCCCTTGTGCCTCAGCAGCAGACACAGTGACATGGTGTCCTGTCTGAAACAGCTGGGCAACTGTGGGACACACATATAAGTGATGTACAACTGTTCCCTGTTTTTATGGATATTCATACGTTATTTGGGAAGTGTCTACTTTAAGTTGCAAATGCTGAGAACCCGAAGAGTATATATAAATAATCCTACCATGACCCAGAAATATCTGTTTCTCCTGATTGCTGAGTTAGTTTTTACCCTCTTGTATCCAGTTGATCCTTAAAATGAAAGATTTTTATTCTAAAAATTACTAAAAATAATAAATTTTGCAAGTAAATTAAGGCCACGAACAGAACTGTATATTGGGAATGTACTACCAATCTCCTTCATATATTCAGTATGAAATATGACTCCTTGAACTCATATTAAAATTAAATTAAGATTCTTGACTGAAAATGACTAAGTTTCTCCAAAAAGCAGAATGATTTTAAGTCCTCACATTCTGGAATAGCACAGTAATTTGATAAAATATTAAGATACAAGAATCAGTTTTTCAGTCCTATCAGAATCTCGGAATACTCAAGAGACACTGATTATTTAGGTAGTTGACATCCAAGCCAAAGTCAAAACAAAACAAAGTATTTCTCATTTTCTCAATATGATTTTTAAATTAAAGGGATTTTTTTTAGCTCTATGGCAGTAATTGGAGGGCTTGGCTTGACGTGTGAGGAACATGACAATTCTTAACATCTCAGGAATGATAGCTGCAAATTCTGGGATGGAGAGGAAGAATATACTAGAAGTTTATTCATGACAAGCACCGGAGGAAAAATGTAGATTAGATTATTAGTATAAACAGCATATTTCAACTGAATAGTTACCTAGGCTAGATTCTGAAAAATGTAAAATTCAAGGATTTTGAACAGCTTATTTTGTTCAGAATATAGCAACTTCAATAAACTGCTGATGTTTTAATTATCAAAAAATAAATGTGCACTAGTTAGTTAAACTGAAATATAAATGTAATTGCTGAATATGGATTAAATGATTTCAGCAAAATCTTTAGTCAATATTCCAGCTTTGAAGCCATGGGATTCATTTCTCTCCTCTTATAAAAAAAAATTAAAAATCATATCATCTACTTTCTAGATGCCTATGAATAACAATGGTGAAACAGTTATAATTACTTTAGCTTTCTTGTATTTAACCACTCATAAGATTTTACAGATAACTGGCTGTCTTTTGACTTAAATATGTGGTTATCAAAAACCAACAACAGTAAGATTATTTTCACTTAAAATGTAATTTACGTGACATAATCATAAACATAAAGTGAGTCATAAGGACTTTCTAATTATGTAATTAGGTCAACAAACTTGTATCCATAATTACTAATGTATAGTGAATCAGAGTTGCCCCTGCCTTGACTGGCAGTTAGATAAAAATATGTGGTTATATTTAAAGAAAAAAGAAAGCTACAATCATTTGAAGGAACATAAGACCACAGCATTTGATTATTCCTATGTTTAAATATTTTTATATTTAAAAGTAAGAGACCTCATTTGTGAAATAAATTATAAGTGATTCAGGGGAAATCTAGTAAAGATTCAGACATGGCTTCTGTAACTTATTGCAAACTCTGAAGAGGAGTGTCCCAGGTTGTCCGGTAACGCTGGACATACTGGAACCAGGTCAGAAATGGCCTAAAGCTAGAGATCCAGCAGGAAATGTGGGCAAAGCTGGAATGTTTTCTGGAAGTGGATTGATCGAGACAAGGAGTCTAATGTCTGTAGATCCACAAATATTATACGAACACCTGCAATTTCCGCTGTGGGCAGTAGTACTACTGTGCTTGTAAAGCTCAGCCCTGGTTACATTCTGTGCATGAAGAACAATTACAGTTGTCATGATTTTCACTGAGCTATCTGCAGAGCACAATATAAGACTGCTTTATTTGAACATATGTTCGGGATATAAATCATGATTTCTATGGTATATTACTCTATAAACACAAAACCTTGTTATTATATTTTATCTATAATCTAACCTGAATAACCCCTTTAAATTAATTGTTGTTCACTGAATATCATTCAGATCTCTTCTGCATTCTTGTGCTACTTTATGAGCTTCAATTTAAATGAAGAAAGGTATATATGTGTTTTAATTAGAGAATGGATGAGTTTGGAAGGGGCCTCTGGAGGTCATCTAGTCCAAGGCCCCTATGCAAGCAGGGCCAGCTAGACATGCTTACCCAGGACTATGTCTAGATGACTTTTGAATATCATCAAAAACTTCTCTGGGCAACTTGCATCATTGTTCAGTCAGTCTCAATATAAAAGAAGTGTTTCCTGATGTTCAG
>Ga0181612_107151_pt1 | contig 21301 bp, 11 predicted proteins | sample HoacroProtozoa21_FD_119630 | JGI IMG/M metagenome (GOLD analysis project Ga0181612, IMG submission 119630) | Hoatzin crop microbial communities from Cojedes, Venezuel. Combined Assembly of Gp0051906, Gp0051904, Gp0051908
CCATCTGGACACAGTCCAGGGCAATCAGCTCTAGGTGGCTCCGCTTGAGCAAGTGGGTGGACAAGATCACCTCCAGAGGTCCCTTCCAACCTCAGCCATTCTGTGATTGTGTGTTTCCTAAGTCCCAGTTTATCTGCTTAGCCTTTGGACCATCCTTCTGCACTGAAACTTCACTTCTTCACTTGCACTTCCTACTGACTAAAATTATGCGATTTGTGACACAGAATCTTATTCTGCAAAATTATCGCTATACCAGCCATTTTTACAAAATTGTGTATTTCCTTTACAATTACCCTTACGATGCACCAATTTAAGTTAGTTTCAGTAACCCATAAGTAATCCATACTCTGGATACATGCCAAAAATACCTGAATTGCTTAAATTTACAGACAGCAGTTTGAAATGGTTCTGTTCTAATGCCATTCGAGCATTAAGCTGTCACTACAATGTACTCTGAAACGTGTAAGTGAGCCTATCACTATCTATAGCAGTTGTTTCTTCAGTGATGGGAAAACAGGATTATCTGAAACTACTTTATACAACCGAAATAATAATCAAGAGAGGTTCAAATCTACTGCAGTCAGTTATCAGCCTAGCTCGCTATTTCAACTGCCAGCAGAGCTCGAAGTGGGGTATCTGAGAACATAAAATGGAATCTGTTATAGCTGGTTATTGCCACAGACAACCAACGATTTTCTCTTAAATATCAAATTTCACAGTGTCTCAGCTTTTCACACAGGCCAGCTACTTACAATTTCTCAATTAACTGCTTTTCATCCAGTGCACCTGGGAGGTCTCTTTTATTTCCAAGGACTAACACCTGAAAGAAATCATTCATATTCGTGTTAAACCCAGGACCAATAGAAGTTTATTTCTGTCTGTAACCATTTGTTGGCATTATTTTGTGTCTTGCAGCCAAGTATTTAGAACGCAATAGCAGACATATTCAAAATGACCAACGACTGTGGGAGCATCATGGAAATCCCACTCCTAGCCAGGGTCAGATGGCAGATGCACATCATCTGAAAACTGGATCCAATTATTTCTGGGTGTATCAGTATCAGAAGTCTCCCCGGAAGTGAATCTCTCAATTCTGGATGGCATTATGGGATGGTGTCAGACTGCACTAAGTGGATTCCTTCTGCATGCATCTAAGCCTGGAGGAGAGCATGTACCAGGTGTGCTCTAGCCACCCCACTAACACTCAATCCACAAGACCAGACCAATGTTAATCAAAAGTAGAGCCCCAGAAGTATAGGCTGGGTCCTCAAGACCCAGACATGATTCTCTCTACAGTTTTGCTCCCCTGCTTCTTAACATTGGCATACTATCAGCCAGGCATCCAAACGATGTATCACCCAAGCATCAGCCAAATGGCTGATTCCTCTCCTTCCCCTTTGAGTATCCATGGTAGAAATCAGAAGGGCAGCCATTAGGAATCAAATCTGAGAAATGCAGAAAATTTACTGAACTTAAAGAGTTCCTGCACAATACTTCAGGCCTGAAGTATATACTAAGGTCAGGCGAATGGGTTGAGCACATTCTAAGATAAAGCAAGCGACAGAAGGTTTTTCTAATTATGATTGCATTATTGTTCTCCAGATGCATTACAATTTCAAGTCAAGAAATTGTCCCATTATTTCCCATGAACTTGGAACACATTAGAACTCATTACTTGCAATCTCAGATTAATAAAGGTACCTTGAAACCTGTAATGCCAAAGCCCAAGTACAATAAATTGAAGGAAGTTCAATACTAGTTACTACCTATGAAATGAAAATAAGTAAACAATACATTACTGCACCTTGGAAATTACTCTGCTGGTGAGGCTGGTCAATTGCAATGTGATATTATAACATATAAAAGGAAAGGAACTTAATTAAATAGTCCTGAATATAGGACAGACCTATCATTTGAGGAAGGAAAAGCGTGAAGTAAAACAAGATGTTAAGACAATACAAAGGACAGACAATGTCACTCGCCATGAACAGCGTGACTGTAGGTTCCTGTAGGATTTGTTCAATATGTACTTAACACAAAAAAATGCAAGAATAATGGCAAACTTCATAAAAAAGATGGATAGTCACTTGAAAAGTCTCCTTCAAGAACGGATGTGTGAGAACTTCTTTTCACAATGCCTTCATATTGGTTGTCTACTCATCCTCAGATAACTTCGATTGCTTGCACTGGCCAAATGTCCAAATATTTGCTTACAAAAAAACCGGCCAAGCAAGAGCCATCAAGTTGTGAATAACTTCTTCCTGATTTGTATGTACCATTATTTTCTTTCTTACAATAAAGGTATGAACTCTTGCTTGGTGACGTCAGCATCCAAGATCATTGTAAACCTCACTGATTCCTACCAGCTCTCAACTGGCAGATTACATTTAATTAAACAAAATTAGTCTCCACTTCCACAATACCTCACTAGAATTTCAGCAGAATATACTATCCTTGACAATTCCTGCTGGTGAACAGAAGCACATTTGCATTTTTTCCACACAGTTTAGTTTGAAAAACTAAAAAGTCTAGACACAGAAAAAGTCAAGCTCCTCCACCGCCTCTGGAAGCAGAGGACACTATTTGACGTTAGTGTCTACCAGCCTTCGGAAGGACAAATCTCATATGCCTTAAGCTACTGCCAGAAACCTATCTGCGTCACTGGTTCAAACCCAGCCAACAAGGGGACCGACTGGAAGTAATTACTGTCTGATAATGCCACATGTGAAAATGAATTTTTTCCAAATCTATTCTGACCTTTAGACTAGAAAACGTACAAACACACAGCAGCACTTGATAAGATGCTGAGTCCTCTAAAAAAAAAGTCACAATAATTTTTGTAAGAGCGCTCAGTTGTATCAAGGCTGCACCATATTTAAGCTATTATTTTCAAGAATCCAGAGGAACGAATTAATGAGGATTTAGGCTACACTGTCTACATTCAGGTAAGAATAATAATCAAAATACTTACTGGAATTCCATGCAATTGTGGTTTATCTATCAAACTGTGTAGCTCATTCTTTGAAGCTTCTACTTTTTCTAAGTCTGCTGCATCCACCATGTAACTGCAATGGGAATATAGTTATTTATGGAATTGTCCATTACTTGCATAAAGTTGCATTAAAACATCCAAAATGTGGCAAATGCATTTGCACTGACAACAGCATTAAAGCAGCCCTGAGTTGTATAAGCCTTGCATTTTTTAATACAGGAAGTCACAGAATTAAATATGGGCTGTGGGGAAAAAATGGCCTGGAACATGCAATTATTTGTACACTGGGGTTGCTGGATGTGTAAAACACACTACTTTCATTGTGCTGTGTCTTCTTATGTGATGCAGGCAGACGGAAGAAAAGCATATCTATATTCATAATATATATTTTAAAATACATTTTCTATGGGCATACACAAGAAAACTTACACAACTGCATTGACTCCTCTGCAGTAACGCTCCCACATGCTTCGAAACCTTGGCTGACCTCCAATGTCCCATACCTGGAAAAGATAAGCACAGCCCAAGCCCAAAATTTTTTGAACAACACAGTACTAACACACCAGAGTAAAAAAACTCTTACATGCAGCACACAGGTTGTATTAACAACACCTAAATGTAGGCAGTTTTTTAAGTGACATTCCTCAAGAGACTGGTCTTCTCAGCCCGCTCCAGTCAATGGAGGAGGACAGGCACATTCACAGGGCAAGTCAGGCCCATGACCTTAGCAGCTCCAAAAGTCCATTTGGAGAATTCTACCTTTTCCCACTCACTGCAAGAAAAGTCTTCTTCAGATACCAAAGGGAATTCTGCAAATACACAGTCTAAAACCCAAAAAGAATAGCATCATTGTATGAAAACAGTTATGAAGCTGCATTTTTTATGAGGCATGGGAGACCCAAATTAAGAATGCATGAGGCTTTCAGCAGGATAAGGACAGATACTAAGTAAATAAAGAGGTGGTCGGAGAGCAGATGGAGCTCCAATACCTCCATGCTCTCCTATTTGCTCATCAAATGTGTTTTAAAAGACACATGGATTAACTGATCAGAACCAGCAAGGAAACGATAATGTAGGGTAGGCCTGAAGTGATTAATCAGTGAATCTTAAGGAAAGGAAGCTCAAATTTGGCCTGGGATTTCATAAAGCTCCAATCCTGCAAATACTGGTGCATGCTATTCGTGTCTAGCAATCCCACCGAATTCCTTACCACGAAAAGGCTAGCACATTATTTTACTGTACAGGAGTTACTTATTCTGCTTTGCTTGCAAAAATTCAGTATTTTTGGTGGATGACAATAATTTTGTTTCAAAACTGTTTCCAAGATCAAAACACCAGGGAAAGGACCTAAATCATGCAGGCACAGGCTGCATGATGATGTAGCTGTTGCAGCTACATCCAAAGATAGTTGTGTTACAAGTGACACACCTGTCACAATAGTGATTGACATAGAATAACAGAAAGAATGGATTTGTTCCTATGTCAAATACAAAAAGAAGAAATTATTTCTTATTTTAATCAGACTTAGCTATCAAAACAATAGGTAATGTATACCAGATATAGGAGGCATATCCATTACAGCACAAACTAAATTTGGAAGTAACATACACAGAAGCAAATTTTCTTATGAGTTGTTTTCACATTTCTACTTTATAATCCAAATGTATTAAACCTGCTGTGGCAATAAAGACTTGCACAAAAGAGCCAGACTTAATAGATCCTTAGCACAAGGCCTTTTTTCAACTAGTGTGGACTGTATTTTTAATTCCACAACCCATAAATCATATTTATGTACCAATTTCTCTATACTTTTTAACACCTTATGTTCATATTTTAGAAAGAAATATTTCCCAGTTCACCATTAAAATCATTCCCTGCTTGATAACTTACTGTTCCTTCTGGCATAAAATTAGTTTATCACCTAAATGCAGATTGCCTTTGATCCCCTTTACAAGATCAACAATTCTACACACTAAAGAGACTTGAGTGAACTTCTGACCATGAACTTGGTATTAATTATTATCTGCACTGACATGTGAAGCACTGTTTCAAAAGTCTTAATAAAATAAGCCTTTTATTTTAAAAGCTTGAAAGAGATGCGTACACAGTTCAGTATTATAGTTAGATGACAAACCTCACACCAACACTAATTATTCCAATAACTCATCAGGACCTTGAAACGATCAGTAACCATCTGGTGCACATCTGTGTGTCTAGAAAAAGAAACCAGATTATTTTCTTCGTAGATCAGAGAAGAAAGAAGGGGAAAGAGGACAGGGAAGGCAGAAAAATCTACCAGATGATGTAGTCTGGACTAATAAGAAAACAAATAATACAAGATAAAGAAGTACTGGTTTTGTCTTTGTTTGATGGTATACTATATCTACACTGTATTAAATTGCACTGCAGAACAAGTATTCTAGTTAGGAGAAGGAGTCACCCTGAAACAATAGGAAGATAAGTCATTTCCAGTCAGTTTCCCCAACAAGACTTACAGCCATTCACTGAAGTACAATATGGAGAACAGAAGATAGACTAGGTGTTTTTAACAGTGCTTGGGAACACAATTTACATCAATATATAAAGTTATCATTATCTGAAATAGGGAAAGAATATAAATGCATTAAATAAATAAAAAAAATCCTCACCTCTTTGCCTATGAAATTAAAATGGTGCTAGTAGTAACTTTCTAATACTCTATTATATTGAATAGCCAATGACAGAGTTAACTACTTTATTCAAAAGACAAATCTCTGCCCCAAACCATTTCCACTGCACATGACTGAACAGACAGAACTGTGAGAATACAAGAGGCACCCAAGAAGGACAGAGGAGAGGTCTTAGCGTCAAAGAAGTTTTCTTGCACGAGCCTTGCATGTTTTGTACATCACCTATCTTGTGTCCCAGTATTTAACACACAGGTGAAAGATATATTCTGGGTGTGAACTGGAAGAGGCAGGAGACTACATCTTAACAGCAGAATAAACAGCTAGCTATAAAAAGGATATTTCTTGTGGAGAAAGATGTGTACAACAACACATTTGTGTATCGATGTCAACACATGGGTTCAGTACCTACAATCTTGCAGCAGTAAGCGAAGCCTAGACAGCTATTCAGCTGACCAGATGTAAGATCTTCTTTAGGATGACAGAATTACGCCCTAGGCTTGATGGTACTGACTAGAGCTCCTCCGACTATTACCAGAGGAGTTTAACCCTTATTGCAGACATATAGCTGTTTACATTCAGGCATCTTTATTTGCAAGCCGAATCCAACACTACAAATACTTGAACTCAGGAATGTATGTTTCTGCTTGGAAGTATTCAGAAAATATCAGCCATAAAACCTAACCTGAACAAACAGATGAAGAAATTCTAAACACAGAAGAGGATTTGCGCAGAATAAGGTAGCACCAGCAACATCCAACACCATGTTGTACACAGACAAATCCATGTGCACTGGGATGCGACTAACGAGCTCAAGCATACACAGCAAGTGTTCATAGCCAACTCAATGTGCAATGACAGGGAGTAACTGGAAAACAAGGGATTCATTTCCCTCAACTTCAGTCACCTAGAATGTAGGCATCCAATCCAAGTGACTAAAATCTCTCTGTGGCTACTGAAGAGATCAGAAGGCACCCACAGGAGGAAATGACTGCATCCCTCTTACCCACCTTGCCTACCAGGTGAACCATTCTTGGAAAGCACCCACTGCTCTCCACCAAGTTTAGACATCCTGCTCAGGGTGGCTTCCTCCTTTTCACCTGGCAAAGCTCAGGGCAGACAAATCCTGAACAGTCACCTATTCTAGACCGGAATCTTCAACCAGTAATATTCAGCTTCCCCATCTAACAGACAGGAAAAATAAACACAGCTAAATCATATAACCTTAAAATTTTTAATAAATTGCCCCGCGGGTACAAAATTATAAAGCCTTACCTGTAGTACCAGCCACGTAACCTATTATGGAAGTTAGAATACCTTACTACCTTAAAATACTTACTACTTCTCTATTATCCTATACTTTGAAATGCTTTTACAGTTGCTTTTGAAGTTGAAAAAAATATGCCACATGGCTACATTTTCTGCTGGCAATACTTCCCAGAACACTATGTTCTTTGAAATCAGTCTTGGTCCTTTAAAGAATGCTGTTGTCTCTCCTCACTGGCAATAAAGTCTGACTTTTGAACATTTTTTGCAACTAGGTATTTTATTATAGTCACGTCAGACAGAAAAAACACTATATGCACACTTCACAGTTTATAATTATTTAATTTAATCATAGCACTTTCACTAAAGAACAGGAAATGGACTTAAGACTTTCAACACAAACTGGCTGAGTATCTTCAACTCCTAAAAACAAACGCAGAGACAATTTAATGGGAGGGATTATTTCTCAACGACGAGGGTATATTTGCCATTTTATCAGAGACAAAAGGTACAATGTTGGAAAGATCAACAGGTGGATTTTAAACAGGGCACAAAAGCAAAGTCTGTTCTCAGAAACCATTTTCAGAACCTTGTGCTGCTTACCTAAACGTTGTGTGCTAGGACAGGAGAGTACCAGGGGACCCAGCTTCAGAGATGAGACTGTAATCCTCTGAATCAAGACGTAACACACCTCTACATAGAAGGACCCAATCCATTCTAGCCTCAATACTGTGTCTTCCCCAAAGCAGAAAGCCCTGATTCTGCATGACCATATGAAATCCTTTGTACCCTTTTTTCACATATTCATCAATCAGTCTCTAGACACTAAATTTCAAGAGATTCTGGTGAGAGTAGGCATACAGAAGTTAAAAACTGTAAGCAGAACCTGCATTTGGAAGACTAAGGGCAAGGAGACCAGAGGCAAGGACACTGCTAGCTCAAAAAAGTCGATCAATAAAATGATTATTAATTTTGCTTGTCCTTGAAGAACATACAACGATGAAAGCAAAAATTAGTGTTTGCTCAATAGCAGAGAAAAGCCAGGAGGATGTGCAACAGTGTGGATGCTGGGAAAAGGTAATCTAATACTGGTAGATTAGACAAGCAAAGGACATTCTCCCACTGCAGATTTAACCCCACAGAGCAGCTCCCTGTCACTCTACTCGTGCGTCCCCCTTGCCCTCTACCTCTCAAGTCTGAGCAATCTTGACAAATTCCCAGTGTTTATCAATGAGACAAAGCTGCTGAGGACAGAGCTGACCACAGGCAGCATTTATGGTTCCCAGGTGTCCCGACAGCATGTTGAAATTAGAGCCTATATTTATATAAGCTGCACATAACTTCAAGCTGCGAGTGGATAGAAAGAAAAGACCAGAATCCTAAAGTATCCATACCAACTAGAGTGATGATATGAAACACACAAGTTCAGAATTCTTCATTTGGACACATGGAACCAAATGCACCAGCACAAAATGGATAATAACCAGGTAGAGGTGCAGTACAAAAAGCCTGAGCAGTTCACAGACTAAATACATGTTTTAACAGTGTTGCAGATCTTAAATCAGCATGTACTAGCAGAAGCATCTTATGTTCAATTTTGGAAGTATGTACTGCCCTGTCCTCGGTGTCAGGGAGGCTCCTATATTGGTTTTGAGCATCTATCTATAGAATAGACAGAGACAAATTTGAAAAAGTCCAGATGAGAAAAGAAAGGGTGAGAAGAAATTTTTAAAATACGACCTATAAAAACGGGAGGGGGGAGCAAAGTCATAATGTTCCCCAGGAAATGGCTGCCAGATCTAGAAGAAAAAAGAAGCTCAATTTGTGATGACAGCAACTCATGTCAGATATTAGGAAAAAAGCTTTCTAACACTTGTGAGTGAAAGAACATTGTACAAAACAAGGGATACTGCAGAATCTTCTTCGTGGAAGAACAAATTTTAAGATACAATTACCTAAGATATTTGGGTGAATATCTGACTCACCTCAGAGAACGAGTTTGGTTTAGATAATTCCTTGAGATCGACTCTTGGTCCTCGCTTTTAGGAGTCCTAAGAGTTACTCTGCATGACTGGTGAGACATTCAACACTGCTCGTTCTGACTCAGGACACCGGCTTCTGGCCCCATGTGCTTGTCCCGACCACTGCAGAGGTTCCTAACTCATGAAGTTGTCTCACAGTCTGCAGAGCACGACTCCCAACACAGTCTCCAAGTCTTCTCTTCCCCAAATTATCAGATGGGAGAGTGCTTTCGTACTTTTCCTTCTTAGTTGATCATTAAGTAATTCTGAGTATGTTCCATGCTTATTCTCTGAGCGACTCTCTAACCCTAATTTAATTAATTTTCACAGAATCACTGAGGCTAGCGGAGGCCTTTGGAGATTGTATGGTCCAGCTCACCCTGGTCAAAGCAAAGTCACCTAGAGCAGACTGCTCCAAGGATGGAGACTCCAGAACCTGCCTGGTCAACCTGTTCTAATGTTCAACCAGCCTCACAGTAAAAAAGCTTTTTCTTACAGTTTGAATGGAATTTCTCATATTTCAGTTTGTGCCCACTGCCACTTGTCCTGTCACTAGGCACCACTGAGAAAAGTTTGGCTACATCTTCTGGCTACATTGATGAGATCTCCCTGAGTTTTGTCTTCTCTAGGCTAAACAGTCTCAGAAATCTCAGTATCTCCTCATACGAGCGATGCTCCAGTCCCTTAATCATCTTCATGGCCCTTCACTGGACTCCCTCCAGTAGCTCCACATCCCTCTTGCACTGGGGAGCCCAGAAGCAGACACAGTACTCCAGATATGGCCCTACCAGTGCTGAGTAAAAGGGAAGGATCACCTCCCTTGACCTGCTATCAAGGCTATTCCTAATGCTGCCCAGGATGCCGTTGGCCTCTCCAGCTAAGGCACACTGATGGTCAATGGCCTTGGTGGCCACCAGGACTCTCAGGTCCCTTTCTGCAAAGCTGCTTTCCAGTCAGACAGCCTGTAGTGCTGCCTGGGATTGATCCTTCTCAGGTGCAGCACTTTGTACTTTAACTTCATAAGGGTCCTATTAGCCCATTTCTCCAGCCTGTTGAGGTCCCTCTGCATGGCAGCATAACCCTCCACTCGATCAGCCACTCCTCACAGCTTTGTATTACCAGCAGCCTTGTTGAGGATGCACCCTGTTCCATTATTCAGGTCACAAATGAAGACACTAAACTACCCCTGGGGTGTCTCACTAGTAACTGGACTTCCTTCTGTGGATCACAGCCCTTTCAAATCCAACGGTACAGTTCTTCCTTACATACCGCTATCATAAATCACTGGGATATCCCACAAAAATTCTTCTTTATAGAAATGACCACTTTGACAAGAAATCAGCCCAGATACTGCATGGCCTCTTCAGAGTGACCCAAGCCATACGGAATACCCAGTACTTGCTGAAACACTGCTGGAGCTACACAGGCAGTACACACAGAGTCTTGTATTACTGCATGACATGTGAGATGGTGACGTGACAGGCAAGATGTTTTTTAATTGCTGCTGAATAGCAGGATGAAGCATTACAACGCAGGAGGATGTTTGGAGACTTGGAAGCTCTACTACACAGAGGAGGGAGGAGTGCTGCAATGAAGGAAGCTGGAAGAAGAACACACAGAGACAGGATACTCCTACTCCTCCTCCTTCTCCCTCTCTGCCACATCAGAGCAAGCAGCAAGCAGCCTGGCTTCACCCTCCCGCAGCTCCGGTGGAAGGATGCTGGCCCCTAGCCAAGGTGACCATGGCCCAACCTCCGCAGCCCCAGCCTTGAGCAGCGGCTGCCGCCCACTGCTCACTCCAGGCTGCGACACCCCAGTGGGCTGCGGAAACTGGCAGGCGTGCTGCTTCAAGAAAAAGAAGTGCAAGAGCAAGGAAAACGAAGCTGCTGCATTGCCTGTGCGTATGCGTGTCTTGTGGTGCTCAGTTTCTTTTTTTATACCTGAGACTATCCTAAGACCATCACTGCGAGAACCAAAGGTTGATTAGTTGGAGCTTCACAATCATTTCAAATAACAGTTCGTGATGCCCGTCTTCTGAGGCTCTCGAAATTTGGTTAAAAGAAATTTTTTAGATAGTGTCTAGCTTATTGAACAGTAAATATCACCAAAGCAAAAACATTACTAATGCTGAGCTAATCCAAAAATAGAGCAATTCCGTCAAAATTGAATCACTCAGGAAACAAAACTTGCTTGCAATGCAAATCCCAAATTAATGCACTCGCAGATTTTTTTTGTCTTAAAAAAGTGATAGCCATCAGTTTCATTACAAACTTCATCAAGATGTAACAGATCCGTAACTTGTAGTACATTACGTATTTTGATGCTGGAAATCATCCTGTAATTTAATACTTCAACTACAACCTCAAAATCCATAAGTTTTCCCGTTTAGACTTCAAATGCTGCCTGGTAAAATCTTCCCTCTTTGCCTCCTCTTTTTTTGGAAATACATGGTGACAAATTTTATGAAATATACTAACAAACCAAAATCTGACAATTCGTGGTTAAAGCTGACAGCTTTACACAACTTCAGTTAAAGAGCACATGACATTGGCATTCTCCTACAAAATGTTTAGGCCTGCACAAATCAGTGTTTTTCTTTCAGTGTGGCTCAAATAAATACACACTCAAGCACGCTGATGATGGCATTTTTATATCAGATAAGAGATTAAATATGTGAAGAGATCCACTAGGTTCCGGAAACGACTGCCAAAAAGAAGAAAGTTGGCTCCTTAGTTCCTGTTGCCTTCTGGAATTGTATGTGATCTAGAGATAAAACTGTAGTCAAGAAAGCAGGCAGTGACACTGCACTACCATAGTACTCCCTTCTTAGTGGCCTACGCCAAAGCCTGGCAAAAACCAGACAAAGGGTTACTATCACGTACTTGTTGGTGCTGCAACTTTCTTTGCCTAATGTGATCAGTCTTAGCCTACCGGAACGCCATTTTTTCACTCGATGACCTCTTGACTCAGACAGTTTCTCAGCCTCACTCTTACAGTAAGTTTAACTGATTCTGTCTTGCAGTGCCCCCTGAGACCTTTGAAATAGGTCAGACGCAAGACATCTCTGCTTACCATGAAGATCATTCCTATCGTGTTTGAAGGACTTCACAGGTTTAGTAGTAACACTTTATCCAGGAATTTTAATAATAGCTCACAGTTTGATATTGTAATATTTCTATGAGAAAGCTAACTTTTTTTGTTGGGATAAACAGGTTAAAGAAAATTTCACCCTGAATCCTTACTGACTGGACTGCAAATAGTTCTTCAAAGGGTTCTAGCAAGAGGCACCCCTCTCACCATTCTTCAGTCATCAACCTATCCACAAATTATGTCATTCTGCTAACAGTAAAATAATTTTGGAAACTTTATCTAGCAATTAGGCTGTAATATTTTAACAGCTTACCTAGATAGAGGAATAGTAATACAGAATTACTTCACCTTGAAAGGCTTTTAAGGAGACAAGCATCTAGACACAAAAGCCATATTCCCCTACACCTCTTACTTTCACTGTACGCTGCTGTAGCAGAAACCATAAGAACTGGTTGAGATAAATCATTTTCCTGTGCAGACTGGCTTCCAAACCAAGTATCATTTCTGAAACTAATAAACATATTAATAATGTTAGCCCCTTATTCTTAACAACTATATATAACATGACTTCAGACATCAAAGTGTGAAACAAGGCACAGTTCCACAAAAACTCACACGCCTCCTTGCATGAACTTGATCTTGCAATATCATCTGTGCAGACAACTACAGCCAAACTTATTAGTTCTCTCTTTCACTTACTTGAACTATCCTGGCTCAAAAAATACTTTATTTTGAGGACTCTGTCTACCTATCAACAGCTTTCTCATTTTCTTCCACGTTTGACAATTCTGTAGCAGCACCAGGACAGCACTGCAACTATCCTTGCGCTTTCTCTACATGAACTCTAAGTCATGGTCTTATTGTTTCTATGCAAAAGACAGAAAACAAGGGAACTGAAAGGAAATTCCTGTTCCTGTGGATTATTTATGAACTATGGTTGAATGTGGTAACTTTTTTATTGACGGTGGCATCGGTGGATTTTTTTCATCAGTCGTAAAGCATGGCAGATGTGATGCAAAGTCTACGAAACTGACATTCAAGAATAATTAAAATAGAATCCTCTCCTGCATGAACTGGGAAGCATTGCTAAAGCTCAAGTGGAAGGTACTGCTTCAGCACAAATGTCCTTTTCTGTAAGAGAAGGAAAGGCTCAGGCAGGAGCACAAAGAACACCTGTATGCCTGAAAGAACAGTAAGAAAAATATACCTCTTTGAGTAAATGAAAACTTAGGACAGCTTGACGACTTAAACTGAAACGAACAGCTTTTGCTTGTGAGTGTGCATTCGCTGCTTTGTATCACAATGCTAATCACAATTTTGGCACTGGCCCTGTTCTCCTACACATCTGCAGGAGATCTGTAAGAGGTCAACAAAGCATGGGATAGCCTTAGGACGCCCTCGCACTTGTAAGGCAGTACCTCTGACATTCTTGTTATAAATACACTATTTGACTTGCTGTCATAGCATGTACATGTTCATTCATGTATAATAAACAGAATCTTGGGGGAGAAAATCTATGCAATTAGCACATCAATCAGCCTGTTCTTCTGATATCAATGCCCATTGACTTCTCCATAAATTCTCTTTCATAACTAATATGAATCACGAATTAATCATAAGGACTAGAAAACTTAACACCACCCAAAATTTGTAAATCTTAACAATACAGCATTAAATATTTATTTTTTTAAAATACTGTCACATCCATCCGAATCCACAGTCTACGTGTGCGTACTGAACACATAATGCTAGCAGCCCTCTAGCAACAGGCTGTGTTAGTTGTGCTTATAAGTTTGTAGCTACCAGAGTGGAAGGGTGAAGGAAAACTGTTTCTCTCACCAAAGGAGAGACTGCTTTCTTCCTGTTCAGATTCTGTGCTCTAAATATGGTGTTTTGCAGCCGTCTAAGTCAATCTATTGAGTCTGCCCCCAAAATGCATCGTTTTGCTTGTGTCTGTATCCTGCTTTCCCACACTGTGGTGGCACCAGAAATCATGCAGCTGTTTATCGAGCACACTACCTCGGTAACTTGACCGGTGAGAAACTAGCGTGGGGGCGGGTTTGGTTTGGTTGGTGCACTTTTTTAGAGGTTGCTTTCATTTAGATCAGTTGGCTGATATGGTTACCGCTTTGCCATGTGATCACCAGTGCTGATGGAAAAGGGGTGCAAGGGTGCACAGTCAGGGTTGAAGTAGAATGTAAAACCTCGCACCATGATCTACTTAAGCTGATTGTAAAAGCTGACCTTTACTCTCTGCCTGAGTTGGCCTGATTCCCTCTTAGGGTTCCAGAAAGTAAGTCGAGTTTGTCCCTAGCATGAGGAACACCACACTTTAGAAGTGTCACCATGGGCAGAAAAGCAGGTGTATTAAAAGACTATTTTGTGACTTACTTTTTTTTTTTTGAGGGGCTGGTTTTATTTCCCAAGATTCAGTTTGGAAAGCAGAATTTGGACCCCAAAGAAGAAAATATTCAAAAGATCTGATTTTGGTTAAAAAGGCACTCTTTTGGGAGAAGATAAACAGGAATGAGCCAAGCTACTGTTAGGCTGAAGTATGTTCTTTCTATAGCAGAGTTCAGCTCTTTGCTCAGCTGTGAGACACATTCAATAGAGCGACCCATGACTAGAATTTCTTTTTTTTTTTTCTCATTCACTGACAAACTCACTCCTGGACTAAGCAAGGGCATTTGTTGCTTCCTCTTTAAGGGATAGGAGTGGTACCTTGAGGAATGAGGTGTTTAGGGTTTGGCCTTTGTGTGTATATGCCGAGCAATGAGGCACAAAGAAACCACGCAGTGGAAGAGGGGAACACATTTGATGAGAAGAGGCTAACAGGCATGAGGAGAATTGGAGGGAAACTCCATAGCAAGGAAACAGAGGAAACAGATCTCCGCCGAACAGTACGCCTTCTTGTTATGCAGCATGAATACTGCCCTACTGCAATCAAAGCAGATGTTCCTGTAAATTGAAAATTCCCCTCATCAGCCTTACCCTACACGTAGTGTATGCACTACCACAAGCAGAGCTGGTCACAGACAAATGAACCAGCAGAGATGAGGGAGAGCTTGGATGATCTTGCATACACTGAGAACAGAGGTGAAGAAGGGCCAAGATGAGAAGTTAAACCTCATCATCGATGAAATTCTGTGTTTCTTCACCAGTCTCAAACATAGCATTCATAAGAACTAGCATTCATAAGAACTAGCAGAGAGCATGATGAAATAACAGCCTCTGTTTACAAGAAAAAGCTGTGTAACTGTTACTCAGCAGAATGCACACCCTGTGCGCTCCTTCTGTCTCCTGAAAGAACCAGTTAGGTTGCCTTTCACTCCTTCCGATTCCCACATCTCCAACATAAACTGAGCACACAGGGTTGGCTGCAAGAATTACTGCTGAGAGGCTTCTGATTCTGGTCACCTATGTTTCACCCACATAAAGCGCAACTGATGCAAGCTTACTCCTTTTGCCATATCAATTTCCCTGTGTTTTCAGAGAGCTGCCCGTTGTGTAGAGTAATGCTAGTCTTGGCTACCTATACCAGTACACAAACTCCAAAGTTTAATTGGATTTCACTACCATTAAATTTACCGTTATCATTAGTTCCTACACATTTACCTTACACTAGGCACATGAATACAAGGGTCTTCTAGACACACTACTAATAGTGAATCCCATGAAAACAATGCTAAAAATTTTGATCTTTGGGAATAAACTAGAATGAGAGCCACTGTACGCTCGCATTTGCAGGTGTTAGCAATTCAAGCAGCTCTCAACTCATCCCTGAAGAACTTATAAAAACCAAGACAAAAATTCTTTCTGCTTCCATTATCTGCACAGAGTGAGCGTGTTCTCCACTCAAAGTTTCAGAATTTTCACTCCTGTAACTCTTGTAGTATGTGCTTTTCTTGCCACAACATATTTTAACTAAAAAAAATAATAAAGGTGTAAAAATTTGTATTTTAAAACGTTAAATTGGACATTTTCTCCTACTAGGACACAAAAGCTCGTTGTTCAAGCATACAGAAAGGCATTCCCCACTGAAAAAAATCTCTACTGATTTTTTTGTATCCTGGAAGGACATGCTTTTTACTTCTCAGAAGTTTGGCCATGTTGCAATGAGTACTGTAGTGCTCGTTGCGTGACAGCTTGTTTTTTCTAAACTCACACACACCATCTGCACCAAAAACAAAGCTTAGGCTTCTATCAACCACTTACCTTTCAGGAACTGCATGAATTAAAAATGCTTACATGATGCTACTGTATCATCTTGCTCACTGGCTCTGTGAGAAGATTGAGGTCAGATTCTCTCCTGAAGTAGGCTCTAATCACGTACTTCTCATCATGATCATGCGCAAAGTTACAAAGTTGAGGCTACGCAAGCAATAACGATTCTCCTCCACTTTACTTTTACTCCATTTTACATTTAACTGTGTTTTCCTTTTAAGTCTTTTACAATCTTTACCGTGCACCTAGTTTTAAGATACTCACCATCATCTATTTTTGGCAATCTGCCAAAATTTCCTGGGAAGTTAAAATTAGACCATATCATGGGTAATGTTAAGAGTTTTTATTTCAGCCAAACCTGACATCAATTTCAAAAGGGTATATGGGAAGAAGAGTTGGAGTGATGAGAGGAAATAGTTGGGTGACATTAGGCTTTCCATTTCACCAGATTTTAAAAGACTGGCTTATTAGGCACTGTAACATACAAGCAGTTGTAGGGGAACCTATTGATTATTTTGCAAGCTTGTAACAGAGAAGTAGATACACAAGTGAAACGTACAGCTGAAGGCCCTAGGGCCATGCGAAGTTTTGAAAAAGTGTATCAAGATACTAACATCAGAAACAGGCAGTCACAGTAACTATATCCCTATGGTCATTTTAGGTTTTTTTAGTTCAGCTTTAACATCTCCCAATCAACAGAAGTCAATTATCCTTTTTATCACCCTTTACCTGCTCACTGTTTAGAGCACGTGGGTCGACAGTTAACTGCTTATATTCACATCACAGGTCATTTCAGAAGACCCTCCCTGGGTTTAGGAGTCATACCAAATCAGAGGAAAGAGACTATCTTTAGAACCAAGGGAGAAAGGAAAGGAAATGAAAGAAAAGGAAGGAAGAGTCAAAGTAAAGGCAGAAACCTATATAACCTTCACCTAATTTTAGACAGAAGTTATGAATTTGATCTAGACTAATCAACCAGGCTCCCAGCATAATCAAACAACAGAGAGAGCCTTAATGCTACAGGACTGATTTATTTCTATTTTGATGCCTATGGCATGAATCACAACCAAACTGGCATCATCTGTATTTCTCTATGGGCCTAAGAGATGGTTCCCTGACAATTGACTTATATCAGATGCTCTGTTTCCATGTAGTTTACATTATAGCTAAACTGCACTCTCCACTGAGATGCATAAGTTAGGAGTAAAGTTGCTGCAGGCTTCACTTACAGTTGTGAGAGGGACAGAGAGAGAAGAGAAGACAGAGGCACCTCCAGGAGTCAAATCAGCTCCCTTAATCTCTCAGAATTTTATGACCTTTCTAAGCCAAAAGAGTGCAACAAAGCTTCTGCCTGGCACAGATATCATGAAATCAAACAGATCAATGAAACGGAGACATATACAACTATATGCTTTAAAAAAGTTATTATTGAGCTAGAAAAAAAGATAAATAACCCTATCATCCTAAAAGAAATTTCCTGTGCTTTCATATTCCGAGCTGAAATCACTTTGTCTATTAGTTACCCACTCTGTATTAATTCAAACATGTACACCTACCTTTATGGTAACATTTCCTTTTGTTATTTTTCTCATATTGAAGCCTACTGTAGGAATCATATCTTCTGTGAACTGCCCCGACTAGAATACAAACAAAAAAAAGATACTTATTATAAAATAGTTGATACACAGTAGATGACTTTCTCGTTTGCAATCTAAAATTTTTATTTTACAACACAGTAAAATATCAAATTAATTTTCTACAAGAGCACTGGCCAGCACTTCAATTAATGCATTGTGACATCAAGAAAGACCATTCATTTCAGTCCCTTTAAACGATCTTTTATTCTCCTCAGCAACAAAGATCACCCCAGAAACCACGAGATTTCGAATAATTCTTCATCTTCAACAGCAGCTACATGCCTGACAGTGCACACATTGCCACCAGCTACCTCTAGTGCCATTGTTGGTCTCTGTACGCTTTCTGCAACTTCTCTGTTCACTCTTTGTGACAGAGTGAGAATACACTATGCCTCCAGTCGTATTCACAAACTAAGATTAATTATTTTTAATCTGGGACTTTAAAAGCTGTATAACCTTCGACAGTTACTTGATCCTCTCACAAGATTTTGGGGTTTTGAATCGGATCCTTCAGGCAAGAATCAATTACTTGCTCAACCTTCCCTATGGGAACCTTCTTGCTAAATTCTGTACTATACGTCTCCCCCATCTTTTGGTTCTGGAAGTCTCTTTTTTTCCTCCTCTTTCCTTGCTTCAGTGACTTGTCAACAGCAGTAGGAAAAAACAGTGAAGACAAATGCACCTGCAGTTTCATATAGATACATGTATCCAGCAGTGACAGAAGTCTTTAACTGAATGGAGTAAGACAAAGCCAACCAGTAACCATCTCCTGTAGCAGGTACTGGCCCAATTTGTTAAAATATATAGCACGCTTATTTGTGGAGGACAGACATATAAACACATATGCACACATAAACCTTGAGAATGTAGCATCGTTACTCAAGCACAGGAATGCCTGGAGAAACAGCCAGCCAAATCAGGACACTATTGTTGAAACAAACTCACAGAAAGTCAGGATTCCACTTTTGTTAGCAAATTATACACCATATGTAACATGCTAAACAGGGAGACAAAAACAAAACAAAAAAATCCCACCACCATAACTGGTCTGGTATTGGGGATAGAATCCAAAGCATCAGTGTCCCCTTTACTGGTCTTTAGTCTTTTCCTCCAAAAATTTTCCATTCTGGTTGAATGGAACCACCTATAAAGAAGGTATTATGTGTAAAGTTCTTTATTTTCCCACACAATGAAAAAAAATAAAGTAATATGTTGCATCTTTTGCCAGCATTAGTCCAAGGACTCTGATTACTGTGTTTTGTTAAAAGCGCTGTAAGCTCCATGAAGTAAAAGAACTGTTCCATTTTGCTTGCTAAGGAAGTTTTACATGACAAATTACCTATTTTTGTGAATATTCAAGATGTGCAAACAAGTTTATTGTCGTATCTCAGTAAAGAAGAGATTACATCTGACACAGGTGAAAAGAACTGATGCTATGAAGTTTGCAATGTCCTCTTTAAATGTTGTTGAATATTGAACTGATAACAAAAACTGCCACAAACCCTTACCACAACGACCATAGGCCAGATTCTACTCCAGTACATCAGCGCACATTCATAGTAAAAGGCAGTGACGTTATCCAAGGTTTCCACTGGTAACAGAGGACTAAATATGGCTCAGGCTCTTCAGGGAGGAGATTATCTCAAAGGATGTTTATTCAGTGTTAGCATGATAGGATCTCTGTATACTATTGCAAATTGGAAAAAAATAGTAATTTCCTACCATTTGTTCTTATGACCCACTGCAGTTTGCATTTTAAGTAGCCACTATTTTGTGACGTTTATTTTCATCTCGTCACCCTCTAGCCATATACACACAAACACACATGGAGTTCCCAATCTATTTGCCATCCCCTAGCAACTGTATTCAAAAATGAGCTATTATTCATTGCCTTACTCCCAAATCCTTCAGCCACCCTCCTTCAGTGATTATTATGGTGTCTCATCTCCAGACTGAAAGATCCAAAAGCTACAAAACTTGCAATCTGTTACACTCCTCAAGTCAGAAAACATGGATGCCTTCTAGAATAATCTTAAATTACATGTTTGCTGGCAAAATCAGACCTGCAGTAACAGCAGTGCTCTGGTGTTCAAGGTATTGGCACAAGAGAGACAAACACATACAAGATGCCATCCCACAGGTAGTGTACTATAACTGAGTGGACAATCATTTACGCACACAAAGTCCTATACCACACACTACTGTTAGAGGTCTCAGAACTGCTGTGTTCTTCTTTGATGTGTTCATTAAATCAATCTAAGAAGCAATATAATGTGTCTTGCCTTTTGCCCCTTCCTCAGCAAAGGCCACCCTTAGGAGATGAACACTTCCAATGGGCATAAGGAGTGCTGAGGTACCTGACGAACTAATTAAAATACCAGCTCCAGACATTTTCTGTTTATTGATGTTCCACAAGGTATACTTTCATTGCTTTCTGTACTTTCCCTACCCCATTTCGTTTTCTCCTTCTCTCTCCCCACTTCTTCACTCACACTGCCCTCCCATTTTTCCCTTAATCCATAATCATATATGAAAGCAAACAATAAATACCCTATATTCATATTCATCACTGTCTCAATCTCTTTGACTTTCGGTCATGCACCTCCCAGTTTGGTTTCGATACTTGATCCAGTAACTTTTCAGGATAAGGACTGAAGAACATCTGGAAGCCCATACCTCATGGCAGGTGAAGCCATGAATACATCCAACAGCAGTGATCATCTCGCAGACAAGGGTATGTACTGAGAAGTTTCACGATCATAACCATATTTCACATATACATTTGTTCTCATCTTCTGAGGGAATGTACATTTTTGGGACGGACCCAAATGTAGAGGGGTGGAGAGCACAGCAAAGATGAGGAACGTAATTCAGCACGGCAACAAAATGGAGAACATCGTGGCAGGTGTCAGCGTCAGAGAGGAACAAGGCTGCCAGGCCATCGTCACAGTGGGAAGGGAACGCCAAAACCAGACTCGACTGCTGGGGAAGAGCCATCGAGGACTGGTGGGAGGCATTAACATCGGTGCCACTGACGGGAGGGGAGGACCCAGTGACAGGGGAGCTGTGGCCTCGCAGGACGCACAATATATTCTGACTTCTTTCACGATACGCTGGCTGTGAAGAGCCAACACCGAATCACAGCCAACACCCCTCGCCCAGGCACCCGCTCCGAGGCGCGCACGCTTCGCAGTCAGACACAGCAGACATCTTCCTTCTCCCTCTTCGAACAACTTCACGCCCGCCCCAGCCTGCTGTGAAATTCTCCAGGCTGCAAAAGCCGCAAGGGCCGCCTCACTCCCGCCCCCCCCCCCCTCTCCGCAGCGCACTTCATGGCAGGCGGCGGCCCAGCCGCGGGCCGCGCGGCCACGGCCCGCACTTGTTGCCAGGGAAGGTAAGGGAAGG